>Ga0307418_1000580_pt1 | contig 11158 bp, 9 predicted proteins | sample SalMarWE160220MG_2_FD_202160 | JGI IMG/M metagenome (GOLD analysis project Ga0307418, IMG submission 202160) | Salt marsh sediment microbial communities from the Plum Island Ecosystem LTER, Massachusetts, United States - WE1602-20 | ecosystem: Environmental > Aquatic > Marine > Intertidal zone >...
ATGAGTTACCGTTGTTGGTCCGCACGCATATTCCCTCCGGTCCACCCCTGTGGAGTGTGGGTCGGTCCGCCGATTAGCTCTCGTGCAGCCGGTGGGCAAACTCGACCCTCTTCCGCGTGGCATGTCCATGAGGGGCGGTGCGAGATGCGCCGGGGAGATCGGATCGAAGAGGGTGCCGGCCTGCTGGATGCTTAGGAATCCGATGCGCCCCGAACAGCGAGCTGGCACCATTGCGACCGTGCTCTTTGTACATGCGCCACTGATAGTCCGAAAACGACAGGCTCTGCGTGAAGAAGACCCAGAAGGCGCTGAGCCCCCGCGTCGCTGGTCTCAAGAGACTGGTCGTTGCCGCCCTTGCGGGGACCCGGCAGGCTGAACAACGCCTCGCGAATGCCCATGAGCAAGGCAGCCGCAGAGATAAGGTTTCGGACCAGGTGCAGGAGCAGCGCGTTTGAGGGCCATCTGGAGTTCCAATAGCGTCTGAAGGGTCCGTAATAACGTCAGGGCCTGGATTTTTTGCGCCTGGCTGTCCGCATGGAATCTGGCCACTGAACCCAACGAAACGGGCGACGTGGTTACACTTCTGCAAAAACCATCCAGATTCTTGATAGTTACGGCCGCATCCTTCGGTGAGGTCAGAGCACGGCTTTCTAGCCTCGGCTTTCTAGCCTCTCTGGGTGCCCTTCAGCCAGTCAAAGATTGCAGTACAGCCGCGTTCTTAACGTTGTAGGTGGACAAGACCCGATTTCCCAGGAGGCGTCACAAATGTCTGAACAGGTAAGCCAGGCCGAAGCACTTATGCAACGGGCGCGTCGCTCACTTGCGGCCACGGACGTGGCACTCAAGACCGCGATAAGGAGCCTTAGGGCAGAGACAGTGGAAGGTGGCCGCATATCGTCTGCGAAGCTGGACGAATTCCAGCTGGTCTCCTACGAAACGGCACTGTCGGCCGCCGAGGCCGCAGGAGCCTGGTTGGTACTGGATTATGCGGACCGTGTTCGTGCCGGGGGGGACAGCTTGACGCTGGAGGATCGCTGCGCGCTGATCTTTACCGCCGAGGCCATCGAGTCCATCCGCACCCGGCTGGAGCTGCGCCCCGAGGACTACGGCCTGACCCGCACGGACCTGGCCAGGACGCTCGACAGTGAAGCGCTGCAGCAATTCTGCGCCGAACAGCTCAACGCAAAACGGGTTGCCGAGCTGGGGAAGGAGATCGCCGAAATGGATGGCCGGACGGGGGCCTACCTGCTCGACGAAGATCACGAGATGATGCGAGACACCTTCCGCAAGTTTGCAACGGACGTGGTGATGCCCCTGGCCGAGGAGATCCATCGGCAGGACCTACTCATACCGGAAGAGATTCTGGGCGGACTGACCGAGCTCGGTTGTTTCGGCCTCTCGATACCGGAACGTTACGAAGGTCTACAACCGGACGAGCGCGAGGACAACATCGGCATGATAGTGGGCACCGAGGAGCTGTCTCGGGGATCACTCGGTGCCGCGGGAAGCCTGATCACCCGTCCTGAGATTCTCGCCCGGGCCCTGCTGAAGGGCGGGACCGAAGAGCAGAGACAGAAATGGCTGCCGAAGCTGGCGGCCGCCGACCCGTTCTGTGCGGTCGCCGTCACCGAGCCCAACTACGGCTCCGATGTCGCCGGCATGCGCTGCAAAGCGGTGCGCACCGAAGGCGGCTGGCTCATCAACGGCGCCAAGACCTGGTGTACCTTCGGCGGCAAGGCAGGCGTGCTGCTGTTACTGGCCCGTACCGACCCTGATTTATCCAAAGGGCACCGGGGTCTCTCCATGTTTCTGGTGGAGAAGCCTTCCTTCGACGGGCACGAGTTCAGACACGAGCAGGAGCAAGGCGGCGTCATCACCGGCAAGGCCATCGCCACCATCGGCTACCGGGGCATGCACTCCTACGACGTGTTCTTCGACAACTACTTCGTGCCGGACGAGAATCTGCTCGGCGGAACCGACGGTGAAGGCAAAGGCTTCTATTTCACCATGGCCGGCTTCGCCGGTGGGCGCATTCAAACCGCGGCGCGGGCCGTGGGGGTGATGCAGGCCGCCTTCGAAAAGGCGGTTTCCTACGCCAACGAGCGAGTGGTGTTCGGCAAACCCATCGCCCACTACCAATTGACCCAGGTAAAGCTTGCGCGCATGGCCGCCTATGTGCTGGCAAGTCGACAGTTTACCTATGCCGTTGGACGTCTCATGGATGACGGCAAGGGTGAGATGGAAGCCAGCATGGTGAAGTTTTTCACCTGCAAGACTGCGGAGTGGATCACTCGGGAGGCCCAGCAGATTCATGGTGGCATGGGCTATGCGGAGGAAACCGCCGTGAGCCGCTATTTTCTGGATGCCAGAGTGCTCTCGATCTTCGAGGGGGTGGAGGAGATCCTAGCCCTCAAGGTCATTGCACGCTCCCTCATCGAACAGGCCGGGAACGACTGATCAATCGTTGCCTGAGCTTCCATGGTTCCCGCGTGACCATCCAAATAGTGAGGGGGTTCTTACGATGAGCAGTGACAACAAAGCAGAGAGACGCGACCGACCCTGGCTGATGCGAACCTACTCCGGTCACACATCGGCCCGGGCATCGAATATGTTGTATCGCACGAATCTGTCAAAGGGTCAGACAGGCCTTTCCGTCGCTTTCGACCTGCCGACCCAGACCGGCTACGACGCGGACCATCCGCTGGCCCGAGGCGAGGTGGGTAAGGTGGGTGTACCCATCGGTCACATCGGGGACATGGAGACCCTGTTCGACCAGATCCCCCTGGACAAGATGAACACATCCATGACCATCAATGCGACGGCGGCCTGGCTGCTCTCGCTGTACATCGCAGTGGCGGAGCGGCAGGGTGTTGCGCCGGCCCGCCTTCAAGGGACGACCCAGAATGACATCATCAAGGAATATCTCTCCCGGGGGACCTATATCTTCCCGCCAGAACCGTCGGTGCGCCTGACCACCGATGTGATTACCTACACGGTGCGTCACATCCCCAAGTGGAACCCCATCAACATCTGCAGTTATCACCTGCAGGAGGCGGGAGCCACTCCGACCCAGGAGCTGGCCTATGCCCTGTCGACGGCGATTGCGGTCCTCGACGCTATCCGTGATGCGAGCGGGATCGATGGCGGCGCGTTTGCAGACGTGGTGGGCCGCACCTCCTTCTTTGTCAACGCGGGTATCCGTTTCGTCGAGGAGTGCTGCAAGATGCGTGCGTTCGTCGACATGTGGGACCGCATCGCAAAGGAAAGGTACGGGGTGGAGGACCGGAGACTCCGCCGCTTCCGCTACGGTGTGCAGGTCAACTCGCTGGGCCTCACTGAATCCCAGCCGGAAAACAACGTCCAGCGCATCGTCCTCGAAATGCTGGGAGTGACGCTGTCCAAGGAGGCCCGGGCCAGGGCGGTCCAGCTGCCGGCGTGGAACGAGGCGCTCGGCCTGCCAAGGCCCTGGGACCAGCAGTGGGCACTGCGCATGCAGCAGGTGCTGGCACTCGAAACCGATCTGCTGGAGTATGGCGATATTCTCGACGGTTCCCCCATTATTGACTCCAAGGTCCGCGAGCTGGTGCTGGGTGCGGAAGCGGAGATGCAGCGCGTGCAGGAGGAAGGCGGCATGGTGCACGCGGTGGAAACCGGGTATGTCAAGCGTCAGCTGGTCGCCAGCCACACGGCCCGCATGCGTGCCATCGAAGCCGGCGACCTGAAAATCATCGGCGTCAACTGCTTCACGGAAACCGCCGAATCACCCCTGACAGCCGGTAGCGACAGCGGCATCATGAAGGTCGATGCAGCAGCCGAACGCGACCAAATCGAACGCCTCAGGGCCTTCCGGGACAGCCGAAACCCGGCGGAGGTGACAGCGGCGTTGAACCAGCTTCGAGAAGCGGCCAGAAACGGCGAAAACATCATGTCCGCGTCCATCCGTTGCGCCCAAGCGGGGGTGACCACCGGCGAGTGGAGCAACGAGCTGCGAACGATATTCGGCGAGTACCGTGCCCCGACCGGAATCGACATCTCCGCCCACAGCCTGGGCCGTTCCGATCTTGTGGAGACACTTCGGCAGCGCACCCGCAAGACCGGGGAGGCACTGGGTAGGCCGCTGAAGATCCTGGTCGGTAAGCCGGGTCTCGACGGACACAGTAATGGCGCTGAGCAGATCGCGGTAAAGGCAAGAGACGTCGGGTTCGAGGTCGTGTACGAAGGCATTCGCCTATCCCCCGAGCAGATCGTCAAGGCCGCCGAAGAAGAGGGCGTACACCTGATCGGTCTTTCGGTGCTCTCGGGAAGCCACCTGCAACTGGTACAAGACGCCCTCAGAAGGCTTGCCGACCTGGGCCTGTCGGAGGTACCGGTGATCGTCGGTGGTATCGTGCCCATGGAAGACGAGCAGAATCTCAAGGCGCAGGGCGTTGCTGCAGTCTACACCCCGAAAGACAGCGATATGAACAAGATCATGGCGGACCTCGTGAATATCATCCGCGATCGCAATGGCCTGAAGCGCTTCGATGACGCCGCCTGATGCGGGCGCTGCGCGTACTTACGGACCCGGAAGCGCTGGCCAAGTCGGTCTCGGAGCAGGACCGCTCGGCCGTGGCGAAGGCACTCAATCTGCTCGACGACAAACGCTCGGAAGCGCGTCAGCGTGCCGCCCGTTTGCTGGCCGCACTGCCGAAACAAAGGCTATATAGCTCCGGGCATCTGATCGGTCTCACCGGTCCCCCGGGAGCCGGCAAGTCCTCGCTGACAGCCGCACTGGTTCGGGTATGGCGCAAACGCGGGCTGACCGTCGGAATACTGGCGGTCGACCCCTCGAGTCCGATCAGCGGAGGCGCCCTGTTGGGCGACCGCCTGCGCATGCTTTCCGGGGGTTCGGACGCCAGTGTGTTTGTCCGGTCGCTGGCCTGTCGCGGCGAGTTCGGGGGTCTGAGTGCCGAAGTCTGGCCCATGAGCCTGGTGATGCTGGCAGCATTTGATATCGTGCTCGTAGAAACGGTGGGTGTCGGCCAGAAGGAGATCGATGTCTCGAAGCTGACCGATACGACTTGCTTCGTGGCCCAGCCGGCATCCGGAGACAGCATACAGTTTCTGAAGGCCGGCATCATGGAGGTACCCCACGTGCTGGTCGTTAACAAAGCAGACGTGGGTATCGCTGCTCGCAAGACGTTATCGGAGCTGCGGGCCACGCTGCGGCCGCCCTCGTACGCCGAAGACTGGCAGGTACCCGCACTTGCTGCAAGCGCCACCATCGGTACCGGCATTGAGGAACTGGCGGATAGCATCGAGGCACACCGCGCCTGGCTGATGGCACGAGGTTTGTTGGCCTCCGCTCGCCAACGCTTCCAGGCGGAGTGGATCATCAAACGATTGGCCGAGGAGTTTGGCCGCTTCGGAATCGAGACGCTGGGGGGCAGGTCGAAGGTGTTGAGCAGCCTGGTGGGGGCACAGGGTACCCCCTTCGAGCAGTATGAAGCCCTGCGACATCGCCTTCTTGCGCGCTGGCGTGATGATTAAATGAGCAACAGAGGAGGTAATCTTTAACGGAGAATTCAAGATTCACAGGCTTCTCGACTGGTCATTTGCTTGGCAAGACATGCAGACCGTATATGCAGGTAGCATGGGGTGGCGGATATTCTCGGCAGTCCGGCTATTCTGCCTTCCAGCAATTGCTTGATAAAGAGGGCACACCAATGACAAAGGAGCTATATGAGGTCGGCGAGATACCCCCGGTCGGGGCAGTTCCCGCTAAGATGCACGCCTGGCTGATCCGCGCGGAGCGGTTCGGCGAACCGAAGGATTCATTCCAGCAGGAGGTGGTCGACGTTCCCGCGATCGCCGACGACGAAGTCCTGGTATACGTGATGGCCGCCGGCGTGAACTACAACAACGTCTGGGCGGCGCAGGGCATTCCGGTCGACGTCATCAAGGTACGCAACAAGCTGGGTGAGCCGGAAGATTTCCACATCGGCGGCAGCGATGCCTCCGGCATCGTCTACAAGGTGGGCAAGGACGTCACCAACGTAAAGGTAGGTGATGAGGTCGTCATGCACTGCGGCACCTGGGACAGAAACTGCCCCTGGGTCAAGGCGGGCAATGATCCGATGTATTCGCCGACCTTCCGGATTTGGGGCTATGAAACGAACTACGGGAGTTTCGCTCAGTTCACGAAGGTGCAGGCACACCAGTGCATGCCTAAACCCAAACACATGACCTGGGAGGCCGCGGCCGCCTACGTCCTAGTGGGAGCCACCGCCTATCGTATGTTGCACGGCTGGGGAGAGCACGCCGTCAGGAAGGACGATGTGGTACTGGTCTGGGGGGGTGCCGGGGGCCTGGGTTCCATGGCCATCCAGATCTGCAAGGCGGCGGGCGCCAGCTCCGTGGCGGTCATCTCGGGTGACGACAAGATCGATTACTGCAAGAGCTTGGGCGCCAGAGGCTGCCTCAACCGGCGCAATTTTGCCCACTGGGGGATGCTTCCCCACTGGAAGGACCAAACGGGCTATGGCAGCTGGCTGAAGGGCGTACGGGCATTCGGCAGCGCCTTCTGGGAGGTGCTGGGAGAGAAACGCAGCCCGCGCCTCGTGTTCGAGCATCCGGGCGAAGACACCATACCCACCTCCATGTTCATCTGCGACACAGGCGGCATGGTGGTTATCTGCGCCGGCACCACCGGCTACAACGCCACCGTGGACCTGCGCTACCTGTGGATGCGCCAAAAGCGGGTGCAGGGCTCCCACTTCGCCAACGACAGTCAAGCCTACGCGATGAACCAGTTGGCTGTGCAGGGGCAGCTCAACCCGTGTCTGTCGAGGACGTTCTCCTACGAAGAGCTGCCGCTGGCCCATCAGTTGATGTTTGAAAACCAACACCCCCATGGCAATATGTCGGTATTGATCGGTGCAACGGAGGTCGGAACGGGCGCCACCGAGAAAGAACCGATTCCAGGTCCGGCCATGAGCCTTCCCAAGCGGGACCTCCACATCAGTCCCCATCCTTATCCCAGCTCCGTGCCCCTGCCCGGTATCGCGCCCACTCCCGCAGAAACCCTCGGGCCTGTCATGGTCGACGACGGCACCAAGGTCAAGGACCTAATGTTCTACGGGCTGGTCGCCTGCAAACCCAACGACGACCTGGAGACGGTGACGCGCGTCATGATCGAGAACGATGTGCACGCCGTGGTAATCGAGGAGGCTGAACAGGCCGTCGGTGTGGTTTCACAGACTGATCTGGTGCTTGCCCGTCAGAGCCGGACAACGGAAGAGGCGCGCAAGGTCATGGCGAGGGAGGTCATGAGCGAGGGTTGCGCGACCTGCGATATGGAAACCTCCCTCTCCGACGCCGTCTCGGGCATGACGCGGATGGGTATCCACCGGCTCGTCGTCACCAAGCGGGTAGAGGATCGCAACGTGCCGATCGGGGTCATTTCAATGACCGACGTGGTGCGCAAGCTCATCGTCGAGTGACAGGATCCGGAGCTGCGTCTCCGAGCCATGACGACGAGGCGCAGACGACCCTAAGAAAAGCCCTCCCCGGCTCGGTAGCCGGTGAGGGCTTCTTGCTTGAACCACTGCAAGACCTGTTGATCCAGTGAAACCTGTCAGGTCTGCTCCGCCGGCTTCGGGAAGAATATCCGAGTGTTCGAGGACGAGATCAGCTTGCCGCTTTGGATGGTGTTCGCATTCAGCCCCAGGCTCACCGCCCGCGCACTATCACGCAGCTCCTCGATCACAACCCGGGACTCCAACACGCCCAGTTTCAGGGGCCGTAAATACTTGGTCGTCTCGCTCTGGTAGATTGAGCCCATCGCAGGCAGGAGAGTCCCCAGCACCGCTGATCGGAACGCGTCGTCGACGCAGGAAAGAAGGAACTCGGCGCTGCCGGACAATTCGTCAGCCAGATGCAGTCTCCCTTCCATGTGGCCGATACCGGCCAGGGAGTAAAGATGATTCTTTCTCAGATCCGGTCGCATCCTCGCCCACTGTCCCTTCTTGAAGTAGTCATAGGGAAAATGATTGGGCACGCCGGGTTCCGCGAAGGTGGTCTCCAGCCCAGGGTCTGCGCTTTCCATGGCCGCCAGAATCTCTGTTTCCTGCGCCTCCTCGCTAATGCTGAATATCGCTGAGGGTACGTAGGTGCTGATGGTCTTCAGGACGATCTTGTCATAGTCGTTGCTCAGCACGGACAACCCTAGCGTAGTCACCCGGTGGTTTTCTCGGTCAACATCGACCACGATCTCGTAGAAATCCAGCACTGAAGTCTCGACATAGACCGGCGCGGTGAATGCCTTTTCCTGCTGTGCAAGGACAAAGTTCGATCCGGGCAGTATTCTTCTTCCCAGCAGTCTCTGCTTGAACACGGCTATCTGGCCATGGGCTATGATCTCCCGGAACGGGGACTCTTTCGCGAATTCTGGACTCAGGTGGACCCTGTTCCGGTCGCCACAGGACGCGTAAAGCAGCAGGTCGTTATGCGCAATGTGCCGACTCTTTATCACCGTCCAGGTCCCGGGCTCGAGCTCGTCGATTCGGCGCGACGTCGGCTCATTAGGATTCTCGGAACCCATGAAGTACTTTTGATCCAATGCTTTTCTTTTCAGAAAGATCAGTCTTGTCTTTTCGTCTACCTTGATGTAGTCGTCTACGTTTATCTTTTCCATTTTCTTCACTTTCCAATGTTCGTGCTGATCAAGTTGCCCACCAAGATCATCGCTGACCTGCAGAGCCAGCGGTTTCCGTTGGCCCTACAAGGCCGCGGCCAGCTCTGGGAGCGCTGTGAAGAGGTCCGCGACCAGCCCGTAATCCGCCACTTGAAAGATAGGGGCCTCTTCGTCTTTGTTGATGGCCACGATCACTTTGCTCTCTTTCATTCCCGCCAGGTGCTGAATCGCGCCGGATATGCCCACGGCGATATAGAGGTCGGGTGCCACGATCTTACCGGTTTGTCCGACCTGATAATCATTGGGCACGAATCCGGCATCTACCGCTGCCCTGGAGGCGCCGATGGCAGCGCTGAGCTTGTCAGCTACCGCCTCGATCAACCGGAAGTTGTCACCGTTTCCCATGCCCCGGCCCCCGGATATCACCACTTTGGCGCTGGTCAGCTCGGGTCTTTCCGAGACAGTCAGCTCCTGTCCCACAAATGAAGACCTTCCAAAGGTTTCGGATGCCGCGACGGGCTCTATCTTGGCATCGCCGCCTTCGGCACTCACCGCGTCGAAGGCCGTAGTCCTTACAGTGACCACTTTGATCGGATCTTTGCTCTGCACCGTCGCCATGGCGTTGCCGGCATATATCGGCCGCACGAAAGTGTCGGCGGATTCCACACTGACCACATCCGAGACCTGACCCACATCCATCCGCGCGGCCACCCGCGGCATGAAATTCTTGCCGAAGGTAGTAGCCGGTGCCAGCACATGGGTGTAACCCTCCGCCAACCCCGTCACCAGCAGCGACAGCTCCTCCGCGAGCGCGTGCTCATAGTGCGCATCATCCACCAGCAGTACCCTGCCGATGCCTTGTACCTTCGCCGCACCGTTAGCAGCCTGACCACAATTATGCCCGGCCACCAGCAGGTCAATGTCCCCGCCCAATTTGGCCGCAGCCGCAACCGTGCTCAGCGTGGAAGGCTTGAGTTGTGAATTGTCGTGTTCGGCAATGACTAGAATCGTCATCAGATCACCTTCGCTTCGTTGCGCAGCTTTTCGACAAGCTCGGCTACACTTCCGACCCGGATGCCGGCCTTCCGGCCGGACGGCTCGGTCACCTTCAGCGTCACAAGGCGCGGTGTGAGGTCCACCCCGGTGCTAGCGGCATCGATCACGTCCAAGGGCTTCTTCTTCGCCTTCATGATATTGGGCAGCTTTGCGTACCTTGGCTCGTTGAGGCGCAGATCTGTGGTCACCACCGCCGGCAAGCTCACTTTGACCGTCTCGAGGCCGCCATCGATTTCACGGGTGACTTGCATCTCGCCATCGCCCAACGCCACTTTCGACGCAAAGGTCCCCTGGGGCCAGTCGAGCAGTGCCGCGAGCATCTGGCCTGTCTGGTTGCAATCGTCATCGATCGCCTGCTTGCCGAGAATGATCAGATCCGGATTCTCCCGCTCCGCCACGGCCTTCAACAGCTTGGCGACCGCCAGCGGCTCCAGCTCTTGGTCGGTCTGCACCAGAATGCCCCGATCTGCACCCAGCGCCATGGCGTATCGGATGGTTTCCTGGCAGGCGGAGGTACCAAGGGAGACGGCCACGATCTCCGTTGCCGTGCCGGCCTCTTTCATCCGGACCGCCTCCTCCACGGCGATCTCGTCAAACGGGTTCATGGCCATCTTGACATTGGTCAATTCCACCCCGGTTTGGTCCGCCTTGACGCGGATCTTGACGTTGTAGTCCACAACACGCTTAACTACCACCAGTACTTTCATCACTCACCCTTATGGTTCGTCTTGGTGTCGGGGCCACGGGGGAAAGGCCGACAGAGAAGGCGCAACGGTCCGTATTCCCGACCCGGCTCCACGGCGTTGAACGTCGTCGGGTGAGGTGGACCCCTCCAGACAAAACAGCTCCCCACCGCAGACAAGATGCTAAGAATCTTGAACTTAAAGGCTCATTATAACGAGACTGGCAACGAAAAGCGATGCACTGGCGCCCTTTCCAGCAGCTCCAATTTGCCCGCGCAGCCGACCCCCCGCGCCGCTCACGCGGCACACGACGCCAAGTCTAGAATTGCTGCTCCCTTTCCGGCCGCTTTTCACGCACATCCACAGCCTCGACCGATCCGGTCCCTCGTTCAGCTACAACACCGGTACGATTCGCTTCTCTAAGCTCGTCGAGGCACCCTTTGACCGGAGAGCCACCGCTAACGGCCATGGCGTCAGCGCCACCCCAGAGAATGTAAGTCGCTGCCGCCATGCCCGTTTCCCTCACCCCGGCCTTCTCCCAGGGGGCGAGGGTGACAGGGAGCGCGCTATGCGCGACTTCCATCGTAACGACAGGGGCCTCCGGGCCGGCCGGGACTCCCTTACGGTGGAGAGGCCCCTGGTGCTTGAAAACTGCGTAAAATACGAAAATCTTGGGACCGTAGGCTGAATTTGCATAACGGTAGAGGGGAGCCGCCAATGCGGCAAGTCAGGGCTGGGTCTAAAG
>Ga0307418_1000583_pt1 | contig 11148 bp, 4 predicted proteins | sample SalMarWE160220MG_2_FD_202160 | JGI IMG/M metagenome (GOLD analysis project Ga0307418, IMG submission 202160) | Salt marsh sediment microbial communities from the Plum Island Ecosystem LTER, Massachusetts, United States - WE1602-20 | ecosystem: Environmental > Aquatic > Marine > Intertidal zone >...
GAGATTCCTTACGACAGTCCGGCGTTCCCGCGGGATGCCACGACCGGGGCGCGGCTATACGCGGAGGGACAACTCTTCCACCCCACGTTCCTGTACGAGATGCTGTGGGCCCTTGCGGGGGCAGCCCTCATCGTCATCCTCGACCGCCGCCTACGGCTTCGCTACGGCCGCGTGTTTTGGCTCTACGTCATCGTCTACACCTCCGGTCGCCTGTGGATCGAGATGCTTCGCATCGACGAAGCCGTACACGTGTTCAACGTCCGCATCAACGTGTGGGTCGCGGGGCTCGTCCTGCTTCTGGGCATCGGGATGTTCGTCCTCGTCGGCCGTCGCCACGAGGGGGAACCGATCGACGACACCCCCGCTCGTTCGCTTGAGGCCCCTCAAGCCGCCAAGGGAAAGTCGACACCCCCACAGAAGTGAGGCACAACGGTTCGCGGTACTCTGGTATTCCTCGCTTGACACGGGACGACGGCGCCCCTCAACCCCCACAAGACCGGCACGTGCCGGAAGACTGAAGGACGGTGTGATGGCCGCTCACGGAGGCGTCCACGAGTCGGGTCACGGATTCTACGACCCCGCACACGAGCACGACTCGTGTGGAGTGGCGTTCGTCGCCACCCTCAGGGGGACCCCGGGGCGTGACATCGTCGATGCTGGCCTGGCGGCGCTTCGCAACCTGGAACACCGTGGTGCCGTCGGAGCGGAACAGGAAACGGGGGATGGGGCGGGAATCCTCACCCAGATTCCCGACGCCTTCCTCCGAAAGGTCGTCGACTTCGACCTTCCCCCCGTCGGTTCGTACGCCGTGGGTATCGCGTTCCTCACACCGGGACGTGAGGACATCGAGGTGAAGGCCGTCTCGAGCGCGGCGACCAAGGAGGGTGTGAAGGTTCTGGGGTGGCGCGACGTTCCCGTCGATCCCACCCCGGTCGGCCCGTCCGCCCGCGAAGCTATACCGGAGTTCCGCATGGTCGTCATGGCAGCGGAGGGACTCTCGGGGATCGATCTGGACCGCAAGGTCTATCGGGTTCGGCGTCGAGCGGAACACTCCAAGGATGTGTTCTTCGCGTCGCTTTCGGCGCGCACCTTAACGTACAAGGGGATGGTGACCACCTATCAACTCGAGAAGGTCTTCCCCGACCTCCTCGACCCCGATTTCGCTTCCGAGATCGCGATGGTTCACTCGCGGTTCTCGACGAACACCTTCCCGTCGTGGCGACTCGCCCAACCGTTGCGTGCCATCGCCCACAACGGGGAAATCAACACGTTGAGGGGCAACCGCAACTGGATGGCCGCCCGCGAAGGCCTCCTCGCTTCGCCACTGTTGGGGAACACCAAGGATCTGAGCCCCATTTGTACCCCAACCGGATCCGATACGGCCAACTTCGACGAGGTCCTCGAACTTCTCTGCCTTGGGGGTCGTAGCCTCCCCCATGCCGTCCTCATGATGATTCCCGAGGCGTGGCAGAACAATCCCGAGATCGACCCCGCCCGGCGCGCCTTCTACGAATACCACGGGTGCCTCATGGAGCCGTGGGATGGTCCCGCCGCCCTTCACTTCAGCGACGGCACGCTTGTGGGCGCCGTCCTCGACCGCAATGGCCTTCGCCCCGGTCGGTTCTGGGTGACGGACGACGGCCTTGTGGTCGCCGGCTCCGAGGCGGGACTCCTGGACATCGATCCCGCGAAGGTGATTCGCAAGGGCCGACTCCAACCGGGGAGGATGCTGCTCGTCGACACCGCAGAGGGGCGGATCATCGAGGACTCGGAGATCAAGACCACCCTTGCCGCGGAGCACCCGTACGAGGAATGGCTTGCGGGAAACATGGTTCGGCTCTCCGACCTGCCGGACCGCGAACACGTCTCCCACTCCAGTAGTTCGGTAGCCCGACGTCAGCGGACGTTCGGATACACGGAAGAGGACCTCAAAGTCATCCTGGCTCCGATGGCGCGGAACGGAGCGGAGCCCATCGGCGCCATGGGCAGCGACACCCCGATTGCGGCGCTCTCGAACCGCCCCAGGATGCTCTTCGACTACTTCACTCAGATCTTCGCGCAGGTGACCAACCCGCCACTCGACGCCATCCGCGAGGAAATCGTCACCGCGCTGAGCGACACCATCGGCCCCGAACCGAACCTCTTCGAGACGACGGCCGACCACGCTCGCAAACTGGTCCTCGATTTCCCCGTGATCGACAACGACGAACTCGCCAAGATCATGCACATCGACGCCGATCCTAAGGCCAAGGGGGCGTTCCGGGCCCATCGCATCTCGGGCCTCTACCCCGTCCGGGCGGGGGGCGAGGGACTGGCCGCCCGACTCGAGGAGATTTTTGCGGAGTGCGATCAGGCGCTCGCGGACGGGGCGAGTTTCGTTGTCCTCTCCGACCGTGACTCCGACATCGACCGTGCCCCCATCCCATCGCTGCTGCTCACGAGTGCGGTCCACCACCACCTCGTCCGCCAGCACACTCGCACCCAATTGGCTCTCATCATCGAGGCGGGTGACGTGAGGGAGACTCACCACGTTGCGCTGCTCATCGGTTACGGGGCCGCCGCCGTCAATCCGTACCTCGCGATGGAAACGGTCGAGGAACTCGCCAGCCAGGGGTTCCTCGGAAACCTGACACCAGCGAAGGCCCAGCGAAACCTCATCAAGGCCCTCGGCAAGGGGGTCCTCAAGGTGATGTCGAAGATGGGAATTTCGACGATTGCCTCCTACCGGGGTGCCCAAGTGTTCGAGGCCGTCGGCCTATCGAAGAAACTCGTCGACCGGCACTTCGCCGGTACCCCCAGCCAGATCGACGGGGTTGGGCTTGACGTCATCGCGGACGAGGTGGCGAAGCGGCACGCCGACGCCTACCCCCACTCGGGTGCGTTGCAGCCCCACCGGGGGCTCAATAGCGGAGGCGAGTACCAGTGGCGGCGCGACGGCGAGGAGCACCTCTTCGACCCCGACTCCATCTTCAAGCTCCAGCATGCGACCCGCACGCGGCAGTACGCGGTCTTCAACGAGTACACCGATCTCATCGATAACCAGTCGAAGCGCCTCATGACGATTCGGGGGTTGTTCGAGTTCGCAAGCGACCGGGAACCGATTCCCCTCGAAGAAGTCGAGCACGTCAGTGACATCGTCAAGCGGTTCAGCACGGGTGCGATGTCCTACGGCTCCATCTCCGAAGAAGCCCACACGACGCTGGCCGTCGCGATGAACCACCTGGGCGCCCGGTCGAATACGGGAGAAGGAGGAGAGCTCCCCGATCGTCTCTACGATCCGGAGCGTCGCAGCGCGATCAAGCAGGTCGCCTCCGGTCGTTTCGGGGTGACGAGTGAGTACCTCGTGAACGCCGATGACATTCAGATCAAGATGGCCCAAGGCGCCAAGCCGGGGGAGGGCGGTCAACTCCCGGGCCCCAAGATCTATCCCTGGATCGCGAAAACCCGACACTCGACCCCCGGTGTCGGCCTAATCTCCCCCCCTCCGCACCACGACATCTACTCGATCGAGGATCTCAAGCAACTGATCCACGACCTCAAGAACGCCAACAGGAACGCTCGGATCCACGTCAAGCTCGTCTCCGAGGTGGGGGTAGGGACGGTCGCGGCCGGGGTCGCCAAGTGCAAGTCGGACGTCGTCCTCATCTCCGGCTCCGATGGCGGGACGGGGGCGAGCCCCCTGACGTCCATCAAGCACGCGGGTGCCCCATGGGAGATCGGCCTAGCCGACACCCAGCAGACCCTCGTCGGCAACCGCTTGCGGGACCGAATCGTCGTCCAGGTCGATGGACAGATGAAAACCGGTAGGGACGTCGTGATCGCAGCGCTCCTGGGTGCGGAGGAGTACGGGTTCGCCACGGCTCCCCTCGTCGTTTCGGGATGCATCATGATGCGGGTCTGCAACCAGGACACGTGCCCCGTCGGTGTCGCCACCCAGAATCCCGAATTGCGGGAGAGATTCACCGGGAAACCGGAGTACGTCGAGACGTACTTCGAGTACATCGCTCGACAGGTGCGTGAGATTCTCGCCCGCCTGGGATTCCGGACGTTGGAGGAGGCGATCGGTCACGTCGAGGTGTTGGAGACGCGGGCGGCGATCGAGCACTGGAAGGCGAAGGGACTTGACCTCGAACCGATTCTCGCCCGCCCGCCGGAGGGGGTGCCGCTCCACCAATCCGTTCCGCAGGATCACGGACTCGACAAGGCCCTTGACCTCGAATTGATCCAGGAAGCCGCCCCCGCGCTGGAGCGAGGAGAGCCCGTCGTTATCACGCGCGCGGTTCGGAACGTCAACCGCACGATCGGGACGATGCTCGGTCACGAGGTGACGAAGCGTTACCGTTCGGCGGGACTCCCCGACGACACGATCACCGTCGAGTGCAACGGATCGGTGGGACAGTCGTTCGGGGCCTTCGTGCCACGCGGCATCACCTTGCGCCTCTTCGGTGACGCAAATGACTACGTCGCCAAGGGGCTCAGCGGTGGGCGGGTCATCGTGCGGCCCGCACGGGAAGCGATGCTGGACGACTCGTCTGACGTCATCGCGGGCAACGTCATCGGCTACGGCGCCACGAGCGGGGAACTCTTCCTTCGCGGACAGGTCGGAGAACGATTCCTCGTACGAAACTCCGGAGTGACGGCGGTGGTGGAAGGAGTGGGGGACCACGCGCTCGAGTACATGACGGGTGGAACGGCCGTCGTTTTGGGCAGGACGGGCCGGAACCTCGGCGCGGGGATGTCGGGTGGGACGGGTTATGTCCTCGACCTGCGGCCGGAGCGTGTCAACGTTGACGCCCTCGCCAATGGCGAGTTGATCCTCAGTCCACTCGACCCCGAGGACGAAGCGATCGTCAAGGCGTTGGTCGAGAAGCACCAAGCGGAGACCGATTCCCCTCACGCCAGGAAACTTCTGTCGGAATGGGAGGACGCGAAGGCCCGATTCACGCGGGTGCTTCCCGCCCGGTATGCGCGGGTGCGAGAAGTCCTCGCCTCGATCGAGGAGAAGGGCGGCGACCTTTCCGCCCCCGGCGCCTGGGAAGAATTCCTGGAGGTGACCAGTGGCTGATCCACGAGGATTTCTGACCTATCGGGAGCGTGAGTTGCCCCCGTCGCGTCCCGTTCCCCTTCGGCTCCTCGACTGGAAGTCCGTCAAGGACGAGCGGGCCAAGGACCTTGAAGCGCTTTCCCGTCAGGCGAGCCGGTGCATGAACTGTGGCGTGCCGTTTTGCCATCAAGGGTGCCCGCTGGGCAACCTCATTCCGGACTGGAACGATCTCGTCTGGCGGGGCCAGTGGAAGGAAGCGGCTGACCGCCTCCACGCGACCAACAACTTCCCCGAATTCACCGGGAGGGTATGCCCCGCCCCGTGCGAAACGTCCTGCGTCCTGGGGATCAACCAGCCCGCGGTGACCATCAAGAACATCGAGGTCTCGATCATCGACAAGGCGTTCGAGGAGGGGTACGTCACGCCTTTCATTTCCGGCCGACAGACGGACAAGACGATCGCGATCGTCGGTTCGGGGCCCGCGGGCCTTGCCGCAGCCCAGCAACTGACCCGCGCGGGTCACACGGTCGTGGTGTTCGAGAAGGCCGACGAGTTGGGGGGATTGCTTCGCTACGGCGTGCCCTCGTTCAAGATGGAGAAGGGGCACATCGACCGACGCATTGCCCAGATGACGGAGGAAGGTACGCGCTTCCGCACGAACACCAACGTCGGAACGGATGTGACGTGGAAAGAGCTTCGGGAGCGCTACGACGCGGTGCTCATCGCAACGGGGTCGAGCGTTCCGAGGGACCTTCCCGTGGTGGGGCGGCAAGCGAAGGGGATCTACTTCGCCATGCCCTACCTCACCGAAAGCAACAGAGCTTCCGCCGGCGAGTCGGTGGAAAACCAGATCACCGCGAAGGACAAGAACGTCGTCATCATCGGGGGTGGCGACACGGGATCGGACTGCCTCGGGACGGCGCTCCGCCAGGGCGCGAAGTCGGTCACGACGCTGGCGATCGGAATGCGTCCCCCGGAGGAGAGGGACCCCCGATCCCAGCCGTGGCCCACGTACCCGTTGTTGTTCGACGTTTCGACCTCCCATGAGGAGGGCGGAGAACGGGATTTCCACGCCAACACCGTCGAATTCTTGACCGACGAGAACGAGCGGTTGGTCTCCGTGCGGTTGGCTCGCACCGAGATCATGCCCGACGGCTCACGAGGGTCCGCCCCGGGAACCGTACGGGAGATTCCCGTCGACATGGTTCTGATCGCCATGGGCTTCACCGGTCCGGACACCACAACGCTGGTGAGCCAACTCGGGACCGAAGTCACCCCTCGGGGCGCGATTGCGCGAGACGATAGGTATGCCACCACCGCGGACGGCGTGTTTGTGGCCGGCGACGCGGGCCGCGGACAGTCGCTCGTTGTCTGGGCGATCGCAGAAGGTCGAGCGGCCGCAGCAGCGGTGGATACTTATCTCATGGGTAGCACGGAACTCCCGGCGCCCGTCACGCCGCGCACGATGGCGATGCGCGCCTCGTAATCAAAGGTTGGACACCATGCGAAACGCGAAAATCGTCTGCACCATTGGCCCGGCAACGGCATCCCTTGCCCAGATGCGCAAGATGGTCGCCGCCGGAATGGACGTGGCGAGGATCAACCGTAGCCACGGTTCCTACGAGGAGCACCAGGCGGTGTACGACAACGTCCGCCGGGCAGCGCAGGAGAGTGGAAGAAACGTCGCCGTCCTCGTCGACCTCCAAGGCCCCAAGATTCGACTCGCCCGGTTCAAGGACGGACCGTACGAGCTGGAGGAAGGCGACACCTTCACCATCACGACGCGCGACGTCGAGGGCACCAAGGAGATCTGCGGGACGACGTTCGAGGGGCTGCCGGGAGATTCTCGCGTGGGCGATCCACTCCTCATCGATGACGGAAAGGTGACCCTTCGAATCACGGAGGTGACCGATACCGATGTCGTGACGACGGTCGAGGTCGCGGGCGAGGTGTCCAACAACAAGGGCATCAACCTTCCCGGTGTGGCGGTCTCGGTCCCGGCTCTCTCCGAGAAGGACGCTAACGACCTCCGGTGGGCCCTCAAACTAGGCACCGACTTCGTCGCCCTCTCGTTCGTTCGCTCCGCGAAGGACTACAAGGACGTCAAGAAGATCATGAAGGAAGTGGGGCGCAAGGTCCCCGTCATCGCCAAGGTCGAAAAGCCTCAGGCGGTCGCGAACCTCAAGGGAATCGTCAAGGCTTTTGACGGCATCATGATCGCGCGCGGCGATCTGGGGGTGGAGATGCCGCTGGAAGAGGTTCCCCTCATTCAGAAGAACGCCATCGACCTTTGCCGTTCCCAGTCCAAGCCCGTCATTGTCGCGACCCAGGTTCTTGAGTCCATGACCGACTCGCCCCGCCCGACGCGAGCGGAGACCTCCGACTGCGCCAACGCCGTCCTTGACGGAGCCGACGCCATCATGCTGTCGGGAGAGACGTCGATCGGCGAGTATCCGATCCTGACGGTCGAGACCATGGCGCGCATCATCAAGGTCACGGAGGAGCAGGGACACCAGAGGATCGCCCCCTTCGTCTGGCTCCCGAAAACCAAGGGTGGGGCCATCACTCAATCCGTCGTAGAAATCGCTGAGCGTCTCAAGGTGAAGGCCATCGCGATCTTCACCCAGTCGGGCGACTCCGCGCAGCGCATGTCTCGCCTCCGTTCCGAAATTCCCATGTACGCCTTCACCCCAGAACCGGCGACGCGGGCGAGGCTCGCGCTGTCGTGGGGGATTCACGCAGAACTCGTCGAGAAACTCCCCGACGTGAAGGCGATGGTCGCTCTGGTGGACACGACGTTTGTCGACCACGGAGTCGCCCAGATGGGAGACATGATCGCCGTCGTGGCCGGTACGCCCATCGGAACCCCGGGAACGACGAACTCCATTCTGGTACGTCAAGTCGGGCAACCGGTCGGCTAGAAGAACGCGACGAGCCCGTCCCCGTGTCGGGGCGGGCTCGATCCAACCGGGGCCCTGCCCAGGAGGTGGACTGCTCGAAACGAGGCGTGTTGGACACCGGGTTCACCGCCCCCTAGACTGCGACAGGTTGACCAACACGGTGAGAAGACAACCCACCGCGTATCGGGACATCATCCAAAACGCATAGGAAGGCACCCACGATGGCTGCAACGAAAACGACCAACAAGGTCTGGGTATATGGATTCGACCAGGTGGACGCCGCGCAGGAGTACTGCGGTGGCGACTGGGACAAGGTTCGGGGACTCCTGGGGGGAAAGGGTGCCAACCTTGGTGAGATGACCCGTATCGGGGTTCCCGTCCCTCCGGGATTCACCGCAACCACCGAGGCGTGCAACGCCTACCAGAAGGACGGGAAGTTCCCCGACGGGATGTGGGAGCAAGTGCTGAGTGCCCTCAAGGAGGTCGAGTCCAAGACGGGCAAGAAGTTCGGTGACCCCACCAACCCCTTGCTGGTTTCGGTTCGTTCCGGCGCGAAGTTCTCGATGCCCGGAATGATGGACACCGTCCTCAACGTCGGCCTCAACCCCGAGGTCGTCGAGGGCATGGTTAAACTCATCGGCGATCCGCGCTTCGTCTACGACTCGTACCGCCGACTCGTTCAGATGTTCGGCTCCGTCGTCCTCGGTATTCGCGACGAGCCTTTCCAGGAGGTCCTTGAGACTCAGCGCGAAAAGCGCAAGATCGATTCCGACGCCGACCTGTCCCCGGAGGACCTCAAGGAGATCGTGGGGGCCTTCAAGGCGATCGTGAAGCGTTACGCACGTATCGACTTCCCCACGGACCCGTACGAGCAACTGCGCCTGGCCGCCGAAGCGGTCTTCAAGTCATGGGGTGGCAAGCGTGCCGTCGATTATCGCAACGCCACCAACATCCCCCACGACCTGGGCACCGCGGTGAACATCCAGACAATGGTGTTCGGCAACATGGGAGACACCTCGGCTACCGGCGTTGCGATGACCCGCAGTTCGACGACGGGCGAGCCCCACCTCGAGGGCGACTACCTGCCAAACGCCCAGGGCGAGGACGTCGTCGCGGGTATTCGCGTCACCAGGACGGTCGACGATCTCAAGAAGGACATGCCCGAGTCGTACAAAGAGTTTGCCGAGATCGCGAAGCGACTGGAGAAGCACTACCGCAACATGCAGGACATGGAGTTCACCATCGAGCGGGGCAAGCTCTGGCTCCTGCAGACGCGCGATGGAAAGCGCACCGCGCAGTCCGCTGTGCGGATCGCGGTCGACATGGTTGACGAGGGCCTCATCACTGCCGAGGAAGCCGTGCTGCGGGTCCAGCCCGACCAGTTGGACTTCTTCCTGCATCCCCAGTTCACCCCCGAGTCCAAGGCGACGGCCGCCGAGAGCGGTACGCGAATCGCCACCGGCTTGAACGTTTCTCCCGGAGCCGCCGTCGGTGTGATCGCGTTTGACGCCGACCTTGCCGAGCGGTGGACGAAGGAAGACAAGAAGCAGGTCATCATGGTCCGTCCGGAAACCAAGCCGGACGACGTCCACGGCATGCTCGCCGCCCAGGGCATCCTCACCAGCAGGGGTGGCCGTACCAGCCACGCCGCGTTGGTGGCCCGCCAGTTCGGCCGACCCGCCGTTGTGGGTGTTGCCGCGCTCGACATCGACATGAACGGCCGAGTGATGACCGTCGGGGAGCGTGAGATCAAGGAAGGCGACTGGATCTCGATCGATGGCACCACTGGTGAGGTCTACCTCGGGCAGATGGAGACCATGATCCCCGACTTGGACGACCCGTGGCTCTCCAAGCTGTTGGGTTGGGCCGACGACTTCCGCCAGCTGCAGGTCTGGGCCAACTCCGACTACCCCGCTGACGCCGAACGCGCCCGCAAGTACGGAGCCCAGGGCATCGGGCTGTGCCGCACGGAGCACATGTTCTTCGAGCCCGAGCGTTTGCCGATCGTCCAGAAGATGATCACATCGACGTCGCCGACGGAGAGGCGCGAAGCCCTTGAGGCCCTGTTGCCCTTCCAGCGGAACGACTTCGCTGGGCTGTTCCGGGTGATGGATGGTCTGCCGGTGATCATCCGGTTGATCGACCCGCCGCTTCACGAGTTCCTGCCCTCGTTCGAGGAACTGACCAACCAGTTGGCCGACGGCAAGATTCGGTTGATGAAGGCCGGCACCCTGAAGGAGATCGACGACATCCTGGAGAACGTCGAGGCCGAGACTCAGATGCTGCACCGCGTCGAGGCGTTGCGCGAGTCGAACCCCATGCTGGGGCTTCGCGGCGTTCGCTTGGGCATCATGATCCCCGAACTGACCAAGATGCAGGTTCGCGCGATCTTCGAGGCGGCCTGCGAGGTTCAGGAGGAGGGCATCGAGGTTCACCCGGAGGTGATGATCCCGCTCACGTGCCACGTCAACGAGCTCAAGCGCCAGCGCGAAGTGCTCGAGGCCGAGGCGAAGGAGGTCATGGAGGAGCGTCGCACTCAGGTGAAGTACAAGTTCGGCACGATGATCGAGATCCCGCGGGCGGCGTTGACGACCGGCGAGATCGCGGAATACGCCGAGTTCCTGTCCTTCGGAACCAACGACCTGACTCAGACGACGTTCGGTATCAGCCGCGACGACGCCGAGAGAGGGTTCCTCATCGACTACCTTCAGCAGGGAATCCTCGAGGAGAACCCCTTCGCCAGCATCGACGCCAAGGGGGTTGGCCGACTCATGGGCTTCGCGGTCAAGGAAGGCCGCGCCGTCCGCAAGGAGTTGGAGGTCGGGATCTGTGGTGAGCACGGTGGAGATCCCAAGTCGATCGCCATTTGCCACTCGCTCGGTTTGAACTACGTCAGTTGCTCCCCGTTCCGGGTTCCGATCGCCCGACTGGCGGCGGCTCAAGCGGCTTTGGCAGAGAAGAAGAAGGGCTAAACCTTCTCGTTCTGACTCGGATGGCCCCTGGCGCAGAGCCAGGGGCCATCTTGTTGTTTGGCTAGAAGGGTTTGATCTCGCATCTCGGTCGAGGCATCCTGGGGGTATCCCCCCGCGACGAAAGGCGAGAATCATGATCCGCCGTGCGGCAACGATCGCGTTGGCCATCGCTCTCGTCGTCGCCGGTGGAGGTTGCGACGTGGGAGGGTCAGCACCGGAACAGGCCTCGTTC
>Ga0307418_1000584_pt1 | contig 11140 bp, 14 predicted proteins | sample SalMarWE160220MG_2_FD_202160 | JGI IMG/M metagenome (GOLD analysis project Ga0307418, IMG submission 202160) | Salt marsh sediment microbial communities from the Plum Island Ecosystem LTER, Massachusetts, United States - WE1602-20 | ecosystem: Environmental > Aquatic > Marine > Intertidal zone >...
GAAACGCGGATCTGGTTTTTCCCATCCGAGGATGGGAAGTTTGGTCGTGCCCTGGTTGGGTATGATGATTTTATCTGGCAGGGGGGAATGAATGATCAGGGTCTGTTCTTTGATGCCATGTCCATCGAAGAGCCTCTTAAGGTTGAACAGGGCAATAAACCGAAATACCATGGATCCCTGCCAGCCAAAGCTTTGGAGTCATGCGCTGATGTAGATTGCGTTTTGGACCTCTTCGATGAATATCACGCCTATGACACCTGGGTCTTTCAATTTCTGTTTGGTGATGCTTCTGGTAATTCCGTGATCATTGAACCCTATCAGATCAATCATGGGGGTCGTTTTTTGGTAGGTACTAACTTCCTCCAATCTACCACCGACGAAAATGAATGCCGTTATTGTGTGCGCTACTGGACGGCCCGCAGCATGTTTGAGAACTCCGACAGCATCTCTATTGAGCTGATACGGGATATTTTAAATGCTACTCATCTTGAAGATGACTATCCCACCCAGTATTCCACTATTTATGATTTGAAAGAAAATTTGATCTATCTTTACTTTTTCCATAATTTTGATGAAGTGAAGATATTTGATCTGGATGAGGAATTGGCAAAAGGTTACCATATGTATATAATGGAAAACCTCTTCCAGGATACGCTAAATTATCATGTTTTCGCCATGACAGAAAGGGGGCGCGAGGATGAGATCAGGGCTGATTATTATCCCGTAGAACTGGATCCCTTCATATTTGATGCCTATCTGGGAAGCTATCAAGGGCCAGATGATCTGGATATGGCATTTGATTATTACTCCATAGATTATGTAAATGGTGATTTGGTATTGAAATTAATCCCGGATAAGGCCTGGATGAAGCTTGAACCCACTTCCGAGACGGAGTTTTTCCACCTATCTTATTTTGATTACTTCGAGATCACATTTATACCGGAAGAGAATGGTGAGGTGAACCGTTTTGTTTTCAGTAACTTTGAAGAGGATTATGAATTCGAGCGAATTTCTGTTGAGGTACCTTCTGAAGAAGAAGAGGTTGACAAGGCAACCTTCTGGTCAGTTTTGTGGTACAGGATCTGGCGTTTTTCGGGGACAAACACCTTTAAGTTTCTGGCGATTATTCTGGGATTGATCTTGCTTCAGATGGTTTTGCAATACCTCAGATCGCTCCTGGTCTAAAGATAATATTCCTATCCTTTTACAGACCTACAGTACAATAAATAACAGCCACTGATCATCGGAGAGTCTATGGCAGCGTCTTATCATATCGATACTTCAAAATATTCCCTCACAGAGATGAAAAAAGATCTTCTCAGCCGGGATCTAATTCCCAGTCGTCTGCCCTTAAAAGACCACCTGCAATCTCGTTTTCAGATCCTCGAGGATCTGGGTATTCATACTTTGGGGGATGTGATCACTGCCCTGAAGGATAATAAGAAGATTGGAGAATTTTCAGCCTTAACAGGCATTAATGAAAATTATTTAACCCTGCTGCGCCGGGAAGCCAATAGTTATCTGCCAAAGCCTGTTCCCCTGGATAAGTTTTCAGGTATTGAGGTCTGCGATATTCAAAAATTAGGAGCAGCAGGAATCAAGAACTCCCGCCATATATTTGAAGTGGTAAAAAACAATCCGGATCCGGGGATTCTCTCACATGAAATCGGAGTCTCCCCGGAAACACTTTCCGAACTTGTGGGATTATCCGATCTGGTAAGAGCCTATGGCGTTGGCCCGGTATTTGCCAGGATCCTTTATGATATGGGGATTCATTCCATTGGCGAGTTTAGAAGTTATACTCCTCAGCAAGTGATTGATCTTTATGAGAATAAAACAGGTAAAAAAGCTGACTTTTCCACCAGTGATATTAAATTTAGCCTCGACCTGGTTCAAGTGCTGGACCTTGGAAAGGAAAACTCGGAAATTTGATTTCCGGGCCACCTCGCCCCTTTCAAAAGCAGCGCCGAGAAGCCCTGGCAAAGGAAGTTTTTTATAACTTTTGATGAAGGTCTTGCCCAACGGGTCCGCGATTTGATCGGGGAGCATCCCGGATATGAAGAAAAGAAGATGTTTGGCGGAATATGGTCTGTGGGGTACATCAGGAAGAGCTTATTATTCGGGTGGGCCCGGATAATTATCAAGAAGCTCTTTCAAGACCGGATGTAAAGGTTTTTGATCTAACCGGCAGGCCCATGACGGGCTGGATCGGAGTTAATCAGCCAGGTTATCAAAAAGATGCTGACCTGCAGGAATGGGTGGATCTGGGAGCGGCATTTGCCCTGACACTGCCGGAAAAATAGAGGAGCGGATGCCAGATCACAAACAGGTATACAAACAGGAAGCACTGAATTATCAGCGCTTGATAGCCAGGGAGGATTATCAGGATAATCTTTTACCTGCGATCCGGGAGATCATGCATCTTGAAAACCCGGATGTGATTGACCTGGGCTCAGGAACAGGACGGCTGGCTTATTTATTGGCGCCTGTTGCCAGATCTGTGTTTGCCTTTGATCTCTTCCCCCAGATGCTTGGAGTAGCTGTCTCGCGGCTGAAAGAGCAGGGATTAAATAATTGGTTGGCCGCTGCTTCTGACCATCGCAATCTTCCCCTGGATGCGGGTTCTGCTGACTTGGTGATCTCGGGCTGGAGTTTCTGTTATCTGGTTGTTTGGGAACAACACCATTGGGAGGACTCCCTGGAAGTCGGATTGCAGGAGATCAACCGCCTGCTGCGGGATGAGGGTTTGATCATCATCATAGAGACACTGGGTACTGGTGTCGAAACTCCGGACCCGCCGGAAAAACTGCAACATTATTTTCAGTATCTGGAAACAAAGGGTTTTCAGCGGTCCTGGCTGCGGACGGACTATCAATTCCAGGATCGAGAAGAAGCTGGGGAGTTAGTCCGTTTTTTCTTTGGCGAAGAGATGCTGGAAAAGGTTGGCAATCAACCCCAGCCTGTTTTGCCAGAGTGTACGGGGATATGGTGGAAAAGGAAATAGTAAAACGCTGAAACATATAGGAAGGATGAATGAATATACTGCCAGTCCGAAATAAGACTGATCTAAGGAAGTTTATCAATTTCCCTTTTTCATTTTACAAAGAGGATCCCAACTGGGTAGCCCCACTCCGGTTTGATCTCCGTAATCAATTTAATCCCAAAACCAACCCGTTGCTGTCGCATTGTGATTACCAGTTATTTTTATTAGTCAGGGATGGGCAGATCATCGGGCGCATTGCAGCCTTTATCGATCACCTGGCGGTAGATTTCTGGGAAGAAAAGATCGGTTTATTTGGTTATTACGAATGTGTACCAGAACCGGAAGCTTCTGAACTGCTTTTTAATGCTGCCGCTGAGTGGCTGCGGAAAAAAGGCATGGACTCTATGCGGGGACCCTGGACCTTTGTCTCCGAGGCCTGGGGTCTGGTTGTTGAAGGTTTTTCTCCTCCATCCTGCATTATGTCGCCCTATAACCCACCCTATTTCGATCAACAACTTACCACATTTGGTCTGGAAAAAGCCAAAGACCTGCTGTGTTATTACATTTCAGGAAAAGAGGATTATCAAATCCCTGACCGGATCCTGACTTTGACAGACCGGGTCGCGGAACGGTATGGAGTCACCGTCCGTCAGGTGGATATGAAGAAATATGAAGAAGAAGTCCAAATTTTCCTGGAACTGTCCAATTCCAGCATTATCAATAACTGGGGTTATTCCCCGGTGACCGAAGCGGAGGCGGACGCGTTGGCCAATGACCTCAAATTGGTCCTGCAGCCCAAGGGGGCATTATTTGCGATAGACCCGAATGGCAGTCCAATTGGCTTCGCGATTGCCCTGCCAGATATCAACGTTCTTTTACAGGGTATGAATGGACGTTTATTACCCTTTGGCTGGATAAAATTGCTGCTAGGCCTTCCGAAGCTGACCAATTACCGCATGTTTGCTCTGGGTGTGATCCCGGAATATCACGCCCGGGGGATAGACAGCCTGCTCTATAGAGCGCTTTATGAATCTCTCTTCAGCCCTGATTTATGGATGGAAATCAATTACGTTCTGGAAGATAACTATCACATGAATAACGCCATTCATAAGTTGTTGGCCAAACCGTTGAGACGTTATCGGATCTATCAGAAGGATTTATAGAACGTTGGAACGCTTGCAAGTAACCGAATTTGTTAAAAAGAACCGCAGAGCGCTAGCCCTGCTGGAGGCCCTGTTAGTGACCGTGATCTGGTCCTCCTCCTTTGTGGTGGTAAAGTTTGGCCTTGAAACCCTGGGACCACTCACAATTGCAGGATTAAGGTATTCTCTGGGAGCGATCGCCCTGGCTCCCTTTTTGCTATTGAAGCGCGGGGTAAGAAAACCGATCCCTAAGAATATCTGGCCTATTCTGGTCTTGATCGGGATCAGTTCCTATACAATTGGCAATGGGGCCTTGTTCTGGGGTCTGAAATATATCCCCGCAACAACTGGCTCATTTCTAATGGGTTTGATCCCGCTGCTGGTTATGGTCGGCGGGGCGATTTTCCTGAAAGAGATTCCCACCAGATGGCAGGGTCTGGGTGTAGTCATTTCTCTGGTTGGCAGTGTAGTATTTTTTTCTGGAGGGTTAAAAACTGGAGAGCCCCTGGGAATCATCATCGTAACTCTGGGGTTAGCAGGGTTTATGACTTTCAGTTTATTGGGCCGGAAAATCGCCCGAGAAAGGTCCTTGGACACACTTGTTTTAACCACGCTTCCCCTTATCATTGGCGGTTTGATAACTATTTGTTTAGCACTGATTGTAGAGGGAATTCCTCAATTCACAACAAGATCCCTCTGGGTTGTGATTTGGTTGGCGTTGGTAAATACATCCCTGGGTTACCTGCTATATAATCATGCCCTGCGGGAGTTAACAGCCCTGGAAATGAACATGGTGATGAATCTGACGCCCTTATTCACCGCATTCATCAGCTGGATCCTCCTGGGAGAGCGCCTGGACTTGCTGCAGGGAATTGGTTTGATAGTTATGATCGCGGGGGTGATCCTTGTGCAGAGTGGCAGACAGAAAGTGAATATTTAAACTTGCAGGTATCCAACATTCATGAGAGATACAACAGGAATTAAAACTTCGAGACTTGATTTGAAACCCCTCAATCAAGAACAGCTCAGGAATTACCTGGACCGAGAAGAGATTTTTATCAGGGGAATCGGGCCGGCATCCCGGATAATTTTGACACCTGCTCTTCGGAAAGCGATTCAAATGAAGTTGTTGAAATTAGCCCAGGCTTCCCGACACGATTCAGTCTGGATAACTTACTGGTTGATTAAGGTACCGCCGGAAGGATTCGGGGCCGGGATGATCGGGTTTAAAGGCTGTCCTGATCAGAACGGCGAGGTAGAGATTGGATATGGCATTGATCCGGCTTACCGGAATCTAGGTTATACTACCGAAGCTGTCCGGGGAATGATCCGCTGGGCCTTTGGCGATCCTCGCTGCCTCCGGATTATTGCGCCCGATACTTTGCGTTCAAATCTGGCTTCCAACAGGGTTCTTGAAAAAGTAGGTATGCAGATCTATGCTGAAACTCCGGATACGCTGAGCTGGTGTCTTGATAAAGAGAATCAAATAACAAATTGATGAGCGATATCTTTGTAACAACCGTTGTTGTTTTAATAATCTTCATCTCTACTCTGATCCGGTCTGCCCTCGGATTCGGCAATGCTTTGGTTGCAATGCCGCTCTTGATTTTGGTGATCGGAGTAAAAGAGGCCACACCCCTGGTTGCGCTAGCAGGATTGGTTATTGCCCTGATGATGTTAATCCGGGAATGGAGAGAATTGGTCTGGAAGGACACACTGGTCCTCTTGATCTCATCACTGGCGGGTCTTCCACTGGGTTTATTGTTTTTAAATGTCTTCCCGGAAAATGTTGTCCAGGTGATTCTGGGTGTGATCCTGGTCGGATTTGGGCTCTTCAACCTGCAGGGTATTCAGCTGCCTGTTCTTGCATCTCCAACCCTGGCGGTGCCTTTCGGATTCCTGGCAGGGATCCTGGGTGGCGCCTATAATGCCAATGGTCCGCCGGTTGTGATTTATGGTGTGATGCGGGGTTGGAAAAAAGAGGCTTTCCGGGCTTCCTTGCAAGGTTTCTTTTTTGTGTCCAGCTTATTGATAGTTTCTGGGCATGCTCTGTCTGGATTTTGGTCTAGACAGATTCTATCCGCCTTTTTTATCTCTCTCCCGGCAGTTGTCCTGGCATTTTTTCTGGGGGAAAGGATAACAAAAAAAATCACCCAGGAGAATTTTAACCGGGTGATCTACTTCTTTTTGATCCTGATGGGAATCTTGATGTTTTTCTAAAATTTTGATTCAGGCAGCTGTATTATTCTCTTCCATATTCATCAGGGCTTTGGAGAAGAAACCACCGATTCCAAATCCCAGGGTGACTATGCTGCCAACGATGTACCAGATTTGAATGGATATCAGATCTGAAACGGGACCGGCCACAATTAATCCCAGAGGTGACATAGCCGTGGCTAGACTGCCAAGTAATGTGAAGACCCGGCCCTGCATCGATGGATCAACAGCTGCCTGGACAATGGCATTCAGCGGCCCATTGGTCAGAGGTATACCTAGACCGACAATGAATATACCTGAGATTGCCATCGGTAATAACGTGCCTGGAGTGAATCCCATCACGGCCAATCCGAGTGCCAGACTAATTAATCCCAACTGGGAGGTATGAATCTTTTTCTTAAACCCACCCCAGATACCAAGCAATACTCCACCTACTATAGCGCCGATGCCAAAGGATGAATTCAACCATCCTAATTGAAGGGCTTCTCCACTAAAATGGCTTCGGACCAATAGCGGCAGCAGGGAGAATGCTGGAGTGATGATCATGTTAATGCTTAAAGCCATAACGATCAGAAATAATAGTCCTGGCCATTTTTTTACATAACGAAGACCTTCCAGAAAATCTTGCCAGACTGACTTTGCTAAATTCCCTTCTCGCGAAATCGCTTTCTTCTCCGGTTGAGGGATAGAGATGAAGAATAGCGGGATAATGGCAAAGGCGGCCGATCCCACATCAATAAGCAGAACTCCCCGAACGTCAAGAATTTCCAGCAGCAAGGCCCCGAGTGGGGCGGAGACGATGTTCAATCCGGCATGTAAGGTCTGGTTTATTCCCTGAATGCGGGTCAATTGACCATTGGGGACCATCAAGGATGTACTGGCAGCCATAGCTGGCCCGTGAAAACCTCCGCCGAGAGCACGTAGGAATAACATCAGGTAAATGACCCAGATATTGACTAGTCCGATGGAAAAAAGATAGGCCAGTATTAGGGTCACGGCGGCAATGCTGCTATCGGCGATGATCAGGATTTTCCTGCGGTTCCAGCGATCAACCAGGGCTCCTACAAATGGTCCTAGAACCACTGAAGGCAGGATGCCCACCAGTGTGGCGGTGGTAAGAACCGTAGCGCTCTCTGTTGTTTTAGTCAGCCACCAGATCAAGGCAAACTGCACCATCTGGCTTCCAAGCAGCGAGATTGCCTGCCCGGTCCAGATCGTAAAGAAAGGAGCAGCCCATTTTTTCGGGGCGGTAGTTTTGGCAGATGTTGAATTATCCATAGATGCTAATTATATCGATTAGGAGGTTTTTTACCGTAACAATTACATAGTCCTCTGGAGTTGTATTTAAGAAAGGTCGTATAATCCAGATAATAACTATTTAACGATTAGGGAGATTATTATGCCTTCTGAAGATAATGGTCGAACTGCCCAGGTTAGAGATGAAAAGGTAGTAGGAGTTATCGGGAAAACCCCCATCACCAGAGTGAGTCATACCTGGATTCCAATTACTCAGTTGATTCTCTGGACTGTTTTCACCCGGTCTGCTTCCAGAAGAAAACCTGATAATTCGCGCTTGCAGTGGTCCCGGGAAGGGTTCTTGAAAATGGCTGTAGTGCTTGGATCCGAGTGGTTGCATAATCTGGCCCATTTGATTGTTTCTAATTGGATCGGCAAACCCATGGACCAATTGCGGATCCAGGCTGGCATGCCGCGCTGCATTTATCATGAAATTAATGACCCGGATGTCACTCCCCGTCAGCATATAGCCCGCTCCCTGGGCGGCCCGGTCATTAATTCCTTGCTTTTACCAGTTACTAAATTGGCAAGGACGCGAACAAAATCGGACTCAATTGCAGGAGTAACTGCTAAAACTGCCTATCAAACCAATCTCTTTCTGAGTTTGATCTCCCTGCTTCCGATTCCTGGTATTGACGGAGGATCGATTTTAAAATGGAGCCTGGTGGAACGAGGAAAAACGATTGAAGATGCTGATCAGGTTGTCCAAAAAGTAAATGGACCGCTGGCTGTGATCCTGGGTCTGTTCAGCAGCTGGGCATTTTTAACCAGGAAGATCCTTTTGGGTTTGTTCAGTCTGATGCTGGGCGGAACTTCGCTTAGTATCTTTGCCGGCTGGTTGAAAGAGGATGATGTATCGATCTGATATAGATAATCAATAGGTGAAATTTCACCCCAGGTAGATGATTGGAGGTTTTATGCGTTTGTCCATTATTACAGGGGCAGTGTTTGCGGCATTAACAGGCATTGCCATTGCAGTTCAATCAACCATTACCAGCCGGGTGGGAGCCCAGATCGGGGATATCCGAACAGGCCTCCTCACCAATACATTGGGCGGAGTGATCGCAGGGGGATTGATGCTGGTCTGGCTGCTGCGGGAAGGTCCTGAGGCTTGGAAAGTGCCCCCGGTGTTGGTTGGCGCCACTGCCCTATCAGGGTTATTAGGGATATTGATCATTACCGGGATCTCGTTTTCTCTGCAGCGAGTTGGAGTGGCGGCCGGGTTGGCCGGGGTGATTTTTGGGCAGTTGCTTATTTCTGCCGTGATCGATTCGGTTGGTATTGGTGGCGCGGATCCGATTCCGCTTACTCTGACCAGGATCTTTGGGGTACTGGTGACCGGCTTTGGTGTATATCTGCTGTTGCCCAAGGTTTGATCCCTGTTAAGGAGTATGAATGATCCAATTAAGGAAACTAGGCCATTCCGATCTTAAGGTTTCACCCATAGGGTTGGGCGTGATGCAGTTCGCGGGCGGCAGCGGAGCTATCCAGGCAGTCAATCCTGCCATCCCGGAGGAAAACAGGATTGAGATTGTTAAAATTGCTCTGGAAGGAGGAATTAACTGGTTTGACACTGGTGGATTGTATGGTGCAGGAAAATCTGAAAAATTCCTGGCAGAAGCGCTTGAGGATTTGAGTGAGATCAGCCAGCAGGCAATCATTGCTACCAGATGGTCTCCCTATCTGCGATTTGCAGGAAATATCAAAAAAACAATTCAAGATCGATTGAAAAGACTCAATCCTTACCCGATTGGTCTATACCAGATCCATAACCCGAATGCATTTTCTTCTCCAAAAGCGGAAATGAACGCAATGGCCGATCTGGTGGAAGCCGGCCAGATCCGGGCTGTTGGCGTCGGCAATTTTAGTTCGGATCAAATGAGTCGGGCGCAGGCAGCTCTGGAAAAACGAGGTCTGGGATTGGCATCCAACCAGGTTCAATACAATTTATTGAACAGGAAGATCGAAACCAATGGGGTGCTGGAGACTGCCCGGGAACTTGGAATATCACTGATTGCCTGGGCTCCCCTGGCATCGGGAATTCTAACCGGGAAGTTCCACAAGAATCCGGAGATTCTGGCCCGAATGCCAGCTGTACGGAGGATAAGATTAGAAAAACAGATTGAAGCCAGCCAGGGTGTTATCGATGTTCTGGATGAGATTGCTTCTAAGTATGGATCTGAACCTGCTGAGGTTGCTTTGTCCTGGCTGATTGGTCGGGGTCAAGATATTGTGGCAATCCCTGGAGCCTCGCGAGTTGGGCATGTCCTGGAAGGCATCGGTGCCATGAGTTTATTATTATCCACGGATGACATTGGCCAGTTGAACGAAGTGTCCTCTGGATTGTCTGGGTAAATGCTACTATTTGTGCTGGTCGATCACATCAAAAAAATCTTTCACTAATTTTGACAAGATGGATTCGTCATGATCAGCGCTGTCCAGTGTGAAGGTGATACTGGCACCGTTTCCAGGCCGGCAGGCAACATTACCCTTTATAGTTCCTTCAGAATCTGAATAATCAGCCATGATCAGCCATCCTAAAGGTCTTCTTTTCCAGATCTCTAATCCGCTTTCTTCGAGTGCAATTTCAGCGATTTTATAGGCCTGGTCTGCTGTGATCCCCTGGTATTCTTTGGTCTCCCTGACAGTGCTCATACGCTCCTCAAGATATCCTTGTGCAACTCCAGTACATTAAATCTGTAGATGATAATATCACAGATTATTATTCCTAGAATCGAGGCAGAATAACTTCCAGGCTGACTGGAGAAAGCTATTAATTGTTAGGATATCCCATTTTGATTATCAAGGAATGGAAGGGTTAAGGGAGAGGTGTTATGTTTTTACGGCGTCATTTAGAACACTCCCTGATTATTCTCAGGGCTATTTTAGTCTTTGCTGCCAGTGGAAGATATTCCATTTGTTTAATAAAAAAACCCACCCGGTTTTGCGGAAGCCCCGGGTGGTTTGTATTTACCTTACTGCTTCAATTTCTTGATGCATCCAGGTGGGATTGTTGCGGTTTAGAGAGGTTTTACGTCAACGGCCTGAAGGCCTTTGTCGCCCTGCTCTACGGAGAACTCAACTTGCTGTTCTTCGCGTAAGGTTTTAAATCCTTCCATCTCGATTGCGGTGTGGTGAACAAATACATCATCGCCACTCTCGCGGGAAATAAAACCAAAACCTTTTGCATCGTTGAACCATTTCACGGTTCCTGTTTCTTTTTCGGACACTTTAGTAACTCCTTGGTACATTTGATAGAATTGAAGCAGAGCGGTAGTACAAAAAAACTGCCCAGTTTCCGCAAGTTGGGGCAGTCTCAAAAAGTGCAACCAGTTCTTACTTCATCTTTAACGAGATGAATAATAGCATATGAACTCTTAAATGTCAATCCCTGCCATATTTATGTCATTTGAAATTGAAAAGTGGACTCTTTGCAATTGAAAGCTGGACTCGTTTTCAGTTGAAAACTGGACTCCTATAATAGGTTCCCTCACACACCAAG
>Ga0307418_1000586_pt1 | contig 11131 bp, 7 predicted proteins | sample SalMarWE160220MG_2_FD_202160 | JGI IMG/M metagenome (GOLD analysis project Ga0307418, IMG submission 202160) | Salt marsh sediment microbial communities from the Plum Island Ecosystem LTER, Massachusetts, United States - WE1602-20 | ecosystem: Environmental > Aquatic > Marine > Intertidal zone >...
CGGTGCAGGGAGAACGGGCCCTCTCGCATAAGAGACGCAATCTCCGGTGGAGCGGCCCTCCACACCTCCGCGTCATATCCTGGCAGTCGTGACTCGTCCGGTCGATCCCAGCAGTATGTGAAGGCCAGGTCCTCGACGAACGCTCCGGGGAAGACGCACACCGCCTCTTCCATCTGTCGCTGGTGGCCATCCCATGGGGGACCCTGGACGACGCCGGCTGAGTGTAGTGCCCGGTAGGCCGCACGCACCTCACTCCGCCGTGCCGGAGACAGCGTGCCCGTCGTCTCCCACTGAGCCTCGCAGTGGCCGATCACCGAGCCCCATTCTGATGGGGTGAGTCGGTCGGGCGACCGGTGCGTCCCGTGCGTAGTGCTCACGGCAGCGAGGAGTTCGTACACAGCCCATTCGCACCGGGGATGGCCTCTTACGAGCGCACTCCAGCGTCGGTGAATGTCCGCCCATGCCGTGGGAACGGGACAGTACTCCGGGTCATGCCGCCGAGTGGACGTAATGAGTTGATGAGTCGCCGCCAGGTCCATCACCGTGCGCGCGTCACCGACGTGCTGGGCGGTGCCGCCAGCTGAGCGAACGATGTCGAGAATGGCCCAATCGCCACGACCTCCGACGCCGGCCGTTGGATTCCAGAGCAAGTGCTCCGAACCCACCCGTGCGTTGGCCTCACCCTTGGGCAGGTCCGGGTGGAGGTACTGTCCTACCTTGTTGAGCGCCGCCCGCCCCTTCTCGAACTGCGACTTCGTGAGCGTCAGAACCTGACGGCTCTCCGTCGTCAGGTTCCGTCGTCCAGGTTTGCGCACGCTGGTTTCGTCGACGGCCCCTTTTGCGAAGCCGAGGACGTCAGCCAAGCTCACCGAGTCCAGGCCGCGTGCGCGGTACTGCCGACCGAATCGGAGAATGGTTCCGTCCGCGAGCATTTCCTTGAGGGGCGCGCGCTCCACCCGGAGCCATGGTATCTCAACCTCGATGTCGAGCTTTGAAGCCATCTCCTCAACCTCCTGCCTGAGCTCAGCGAGCGTGAAGCCCGGCCTATTCGAGAGTAGGGCTGTGCGTGTGAGTCTCCGGGCTGCGATCAGGACGAGGACGCTGAACCTTATCTTGTTGTGAAGCATGACGTTGGAGGGTCTCTATTTGCCCTTCCCCAGCCACGCTTCGCACGGTCCTGACGTCGAATGTCACCCTGATTTCTGCCGTTGTGTGGCACACCCTACCGGGATTCGGCGGCTCAGGGCGGTTTCGCGATTTCTGGACTCCCCGGTTTAGAAGACCAGCGGTTCAGAAATCGCGATATGGAGTGACGGAAGGCGGACTAGCTTGAGATTTGGGCGCTTCTGGGGTGGGTCGGCCGTGTCGGGACAAATAGGGATGTTCCCGGCGAGGCCTGGTCGTGCCCGAGATGCCCGAGAACCCGCACCGCAGAACGAGGAAGTGGCAATCTCGATTTGTCGGCATCGGGTGTATGGGCTGGGCAGTGGTGGGAATCTCTATAGTCTTGCAAGTGCGGCGAGACCGCCCACAACCCCCATCCCCTCGTCCACACCAGAGGGTGGCTCTCGAAGCCCTCAGGGAGGGTCAGCCAGATGGGAGACGTTCTCCGGGGGTTTTGAGGCCGGTAAGCTGTCCGAGTAGCTCGACCCGCCAGCGAGCGTCGCACGCCACCGCGGGGATGTGCCAGCGGCGGCCATCGTACCGGGGGAACCCGGGTAAGCGACCACCCCTCCCTCTCGTCTCCGAGATGCCCGCGCACCTGCGTCGGAGTGACGCTCAGGTCCGCCGCCGTCCGCCGGCGCCCTCCCGTCGGCTCCCGCCGTCCTGAGCGTCCCGTTCAATCGCTGCGAGGCACTTCAGGGCGCAACGAGCGACGCGGACACGACGAACCACGGTGCGAACGAGTGCTTGCATCGCTGCGCCGGCCGTGCGGGTTGTGGTTAGGTCGGCGAGGCGAGCCACGCTGGAGGAGCGACGCCCTTCCGGGTGAGCTAGGACCCATGGTCTGCCCCGCACATCCGAGAGCCCTGCGACGCCAGAAGGTTAGTCGCGGCCGACGACAAGGTGGGGTCTACCACCTTGGCCGACCTCACAGAGGTGTGCTCGACCCGGAACATCGATGTCGGGCGGCGGCGCTCCCGACCACGCGTCGGCGGTGAGCATTTCTAGCCACTCCCGTGGCTCATCCACCCACTCGTTGTCGAGCACCACGCCGACGGGTGAAGGATTCGACGTGTCCCTACCTCTTAAGGGACCACGCCAGCCCCCTCGTGCTGCTCAACCGCCCGGTCAGACGCACTGTTCTGCTTGTGCCTCGCGCACACGGAAGTCCGCGCGAATGCGACATGCCGCCCCCGCGGCGGCGGTCTGTGCGTCCCTCGGCCTCGGTCAGCTGAGGAGGGAACGCGATGCCGTCACGTCTGTGGTGACATGTCTGCATACGCGGCCTATGGAGACGTGGCTCCGGGCGACGAGCACCACTGGAAGTCTGGCCCGTCGACGACGAGGACGGAGTGCGCTGCAGGTGCGCTGTCGGTCATTCCAGTGCACACCCGCCACACACGCTCGGGGAGCCCGGGATGCCCGCACCAGCTCGGGCGTGCTGGAATGGGCGCGGTGCTCCCGTAGAGCTCGCGAGTGGCCTTTGGGTACCGCTCGAACCCTGGGTCTGGCTCGGAGTCTGTCGATGCGCTATCAGAGCGCGGGTCGATTCCTGCAGCCACCGCGCCGGGCACGCGAGCAGGTCGGCAATCAGGTCCTCGGAGACCGGCATGACGCCAGCCGGCGCCGCCTCGACCATCCCATCGATGACGTTCGCGACGATGTCCCACGACCCCTGGGCAAGGAGTTCGCGCAGATAGTCCGCGATGAACTCCTGGAACTGGGGGCGTGGCAGCAGGAGCGCCATCCTACCAGCTAGCCGTGGGAGCATGCTCCAGTCGAATCTCTCCGCCAGTGCCGCCTCGGCCGTGCGGCGGATGTCGGCGGTGGTAATCAGGAGCGCCACTTCTACCATCGGTTCCTGCGTCGTGTCGTAGCCCATGTCGCTCTCCGGCAATTTGGGTTGGGTTGAGGCACCCTGGATACGCACGAGAGCCGGAATGCGTTTGACCCGGAGCTCGTGGACAGCGTATTGGTTCGACCAGAGAGGGCGGCGGCCAAAAGGGTCCTCCGGCCCGGGCGGCCTGTTTCGTCTCGCGTCGAGCGGCAACGCGACCATCTCCGATGGCCCAGTCGATTGCTGGAGGCACGTCACGCGCACGCCGACGCGTGAGCTGGCCGGGCGTTCCGGGGTGTGCCCGCAGCCAGCGCAGCATCTCCTGGAATCGCTGCATCTGGCGTCGGGCTCGCTCGATGCGGCGGTCGCGAGCGGCATTTTGTACGGGGTTTGCCTCTGCTGTATCTACCATCCTTCGGAAGGACAGATGGTCGACTAGGGGTAGAGAGAAAGCGGGTACAATTTCTGCCCCTGCCTCCCCGCACAACCCCGCGACGGGCCGGGGTCCGGGGTCCCCATAGGCACGGCGAACCTCACGTTCGCTGTGCGCCGCTGTCCGAACCCGGCCTGCGCCGCTCTGCGGCAGCGCCCCAGCCTGAGGTCCTGCCGCACGACTGCCGCCCCCCCCTCATCAGCCGCTCGCTCCCGGCGCCCTGCTCAGGGACGAAGGAAGAGCTCTCGCCGTCCGGGCTGGAACGCATGAGGCAATGACATCCAGGAGGTTTCCCGGGGGGGTACCGGCTTTCCGTCGAGGTCCGCTAAGGTGTGCGCTCAAGCGACGACCACGAATCAGCTGCCCTCACTATGGAAATTCAGGACTACCTTCGGCACCCGCGCCTTCGGCCCCTCTTCAGGTTCCTCGACTTCACCCTCCCTGCAGGCCAGTGGATGGTTCTGCTAGGTCTCGGGGCCGGCCTGACGGTTCGCGAGCTCCCATCCCTCCCGGGACTCAGCAATCCCAGCCGCACACGGCAAGCCATCAGGGAGCTGGAAACGGCGGGCCGTGTGCGTCGGACGCCAAGCGGCTGGGAAGCCAGGCCAGGTGCAGCACCTGCGGACGCTGACCTCAAAGACCGCATCCGGAGGTGGACCAAGCTACGCCGAGCGCTCGACATGCTGGCCAAGCCGTCGGCGCCTCTGCGCGCACGTGGCCTTGGTCACGTCGCCGACGCACTTGGGCCGGCGTTGGGCGATGCCCTGGAGGCTGTTCTACGTACCGTCGACCGGCGGATGCCAGCCGACCGGGCCGCCCGCAGGAGAGGGCGTCAGCCTGTGCTCGCCTTCGTGCGCCGCAACCTGCCGCCCGAATACGTGGCAATCTCGGGTGGCGGCGACGGACCTCCGCCCGCACCTGCCGACGTCTGCGAGCGGACCATCGAGCGCCTGACCGTCGGTCTGGGCGACACCGAGGCTGCGGAGGTCGAGCGGGAAGTGAGCGGTCTCTATCAGGTGCTCCTCAGGCACGGGGAAGCTGTGCTCGCGCACTGGTGGCAGATACTCGTGGCCCTGTGGGACGACGGCGTCCGAGGTGAGACGCTCCGGCGGGAATGGAGGTTGCGGCTGGAGTCCTACCTCCTGCGCAAGCGACTGAGAGTCTCCAGGGCCTACCGGCTCCCCATAGCCGACGCGCGGAAGCTGAAAGCTCGATTCCCGGTGCCCGACTGCGGCTACGGGCCTTGGGTGGACCATGAACTGACGCTTTATCGTGCCTTCAAGGCCCGTTATGGTGCTGCTCTCGGACCGTCGGTCAAGGTCCTGTGGATGCAGGCACACGAGACGGTGCCGGACCTCCTACGGCGAGACTACGCCTTCGCGACGCCAGACGTGGTGGTCACGGACCGGTACGAAGAGCTTCTCTTCCGCACGGCGGACGAGCTCTCCGGGCTGAGTCGGGGCATGCTGAGCGCTCTGGCCTCCGGGCGCAGCACCAGAGCCATCAAGGCCTGTCGGGGTCGTGAGGAAAGGGAGGCGGCAGCCCGGCCATTGCGACTCGCCGTATTCAAGGCAGCCAAGGCCGCCCGGGACGACCGGGCGCGAAAGCAGACCCACGAGAAATGGGCGGATGAGCTCCTCCGTCTTGCTGCCGAGACAAAGCTCGCGAACACCATCGGCACCAGAGATTACGCGGCCTATGTCATGAGGTCGCGGCAGGTCGGCCGCGGCGGTCGGCGCGTTCAGAAGATGCCGCTCGGCGAAGAGGTCCTGCGCGGCGTTGTGGCTGAGCTCCAGAAGAAGCCCCTCACCCAGGGTCCGGGCGAGCCCTTCCCGGTCGCTCGCATCAAGCGCCCGGTGGATAGGGCACTCCGCCGCATAGGAGGCGCTCCACGGGCGCGCACAGCGGACCGAGAAGCTGCGCTCAAGGCGTTGCAGATGTTCATCCGGCGGCGGGGGCTCGTGACGGTGGCATACCCTGGTGGGTGCTACGAGCCGATGACCCTGGAGGCTGCATCGGACCTAGTAGGGAGGGCCGACGTACGACGTGAGGTCCTCGACGTCGTGTGGGAAGCGCGTGCGCGACTCGCCCTTGAGAGCCGGGGGACTGCGACGCAGCCCGGTTCCTGCGCCTACTCGCAGATGCCCCGAGCCCACGAGACTCCGTAGCCTGTGAAGGTAGGGGGGGCTACCCGACGAGGCACCGAGTCCGGCACTGTGCCTCAAGCAGGGACGGGGAGCTCACGACCGATTCACTGGCGCACCACACCCGAATCAATCGAAGGAGAGAAAGACATGGGGCAGGCTCGCGACTCCAACCCTTCAGGAGCGCTCGGCGACCTGCAGGTGCACAGGCGACGGCGGGAGGCAGGGGGGTGCTACCCCGGCTTCTCTGCCGACACGCGGCATCATGGATGGCGCGCGACTGGGCGTGGCTCGACCGTCACCTTCGTCGCACTCAGAGGAGCTGGGTGAACTTGGCCGCCTCCTCCTTCCACCGCCGCCTCCACACCTCGAAGAGTTCCTTCATGCACTTGGTGTGCAAGCTCCACGGCGTTGGCAGACGACGGGACGCCTCGTCGTGAAATGGACCCAAGGGGTCCGGTCGCCTCGCCGCGACAAATGAGCCGAACCTGACAGCCGGCGAGAACAGGACTCGTTCGGTGGCCGGGCTCCACCCCGAGCCATCCTCGATTGGGATTTCACAACAGCCTAGCCGAGGCGAGAAGAACACCGACCCCGACACCTCCGGATTGCCGCCGCCCAGGGGCTCATCCCATCTGCCCACAACCTGCCGGCGCGTCGAAACGCGCACCGTCAGATGGGATTCGCTGACTTGGAGCCAATACCTGAAGCTCCGCTCGCTGTCGGAGTCGTGCGTCTCGGCATCGTAGCCCAACGCCCCGAGCCGTTCCCATTCCGCGTCCATTACGCAATAGAGCTTCTCCCCGTCAGGTACCGGCGGGAGGTGGCCTCTGCACCCAAAAAAGTCGTTGCGGACGGAGGTCCAGAAGCGGGCGCGCAAGCGGTCCGTCGTCTCCTGGGGGCCCTCCGGAAGCCACTCCAGCCACTCCAACTCACACGTCCCCCTGGCTATATCCCGCAGCAACGCCAACTGCTCCGGCTTGCTCCATCGCTCGAGCCACGTCTGTGCATTGGGTGATGTCCACCACTCGGCCGGTGTGCTCTGCTTCACGCAATCGACGAAATCCAGTACCGATTCGTGAGCGCCACCGAAGTCACTAGCCGGATAGTGCCGCCGCCACGGGTCCGCGCCAGGTGCGAGCATGTCAAGGCAGATGGGCATCGGTGCCGCGAGACCTGACTTCAGGTCGGACACGCTCCACCTCCCGTCTCCGCGCGGCTGAGGACGCGGGCCGTTCCTCGGGTCCCAAATGACAGACGCCATCCCGCGTGCTCTGAGCAAGGCCAGCCAGAACGCGTCGGCCACGTCGCCGACAAGAGCGCCTGCCCACGCTTGCGTTGTGGGCTGCGGCGGAGCTTCATGCCTCCTGTACACATGAAGGCACTTCTCTAGGAAGGTGTCCCGACCGTCCGCCGCGCTGGGGAGCGTCACCGTTCCCGCCACGACCTCGGAGACCATACGAGAGCGCAGGGCCGGTGACGCTCCGACGAGGTCGCCCGCCCTCGCGAGCGCCCGGGGCAGCCGCACCCATGGGAACGTCCTCAGCACAATGCTCCAGAATCGGTCCCGGCTGACTGGGGACCTAGTGTCAGCCGCGTGTGCTCGGGCCTCGGGTGCGCGGGTCGCACCACAGGCCTTGCACCGGAACCGCTGCCTCGGCCCCGTGCGCGTCTGGTAGGTGCCATTGCGCACCCAGTCCGTCGCGCCGCAGCGGCATGGCGCCGGTTCTTCACATGTTGATGCTGGTCTTTCACTCTGTTGATGCACCCCGAAAAGTATCGCAAAGCGCGGGACTTTAGCCATTCGCGAGTCCCAGAGCACCTCTCGTAAGCAAGCCCGAACGCGCCGCACAGGCCTGGCCGCCGCGGCCTGGTAGGGTGGCCCGCCAACCACGGACAAGGCCACTCGACCGAGGGAAGACACGATGCTGTTCGCATTGATGGAGCGCTGGCGGGAGCGGGCCCAGTTGCTGCGCGAGTGCGGCGGGAACGAGAACGCGGCGCAGCTGTGGGAGCGTGCGGCCGCCGAGGTGGAGACCGCCATGGTGCTCTATGCGGATGAAGCCCTGTCGCTCACCGAGAGCGGCCGCGAGAGCGGCTACAGCGCCGACCACCTAGGCCGCGAGGTCCGCACAGGGCACATCGAGAATGTGGGCCGAGAGAACGCTCCGCGCGTGCGCCGGGGCGACCTGCCCTACAAGGCCGGGAGGTTGCGCGGCCGCCTCGTGCCGGACGGGATTCGAAGCTCCGGCAGAGCGCAGATTGCACGGTCCATCGTCGACGCCCACAAGGAGCGCAACGATGGCTGAGCGAACCAAGAAGCGCTGGAGCTACATCGCCGGCCGCCCGGGCATCAACTGGGTCCGGGCGTACGAGGAAGCCAAGTCTGGGATGCTCTACCTCGAGTGGTACGAAGAGGTGGTCCCGGGCGAGGCGCCCAAGCGGAAGCGGAAGTCCCTGGGCCACCGCGACGCCGGGCGGGCGGAGAATGCGGCGGACGAGATGGCCGCCGCCTTCCTCAACGCGGAGGACATTGCCGCCGCCCTTCCCACCCGCGAAGTCACGATGCGCGAGCTGTTTGACAGATACCTGCGCGAGGAGACGCCCCACAAGGGTGAGGGCAAGCAGGGGCACGACCGCCGTGCGGCGCAGCTCTGGGTGCAGCACCTGGGCCGCCGCTTCAAGGCGAAGGACCTCAAGGTGTCCCACTGGCGTGAGTTCATCCGGAAGCGCCGGAGCTACGAGCTCGCGCCGCCCCAGACGCTCAAGAAGGTGCAGAACCGACGCGAGCGAGGGGAGGAGGTGGGAGAGGTCGGAGACCGCCAGATTGAGTACGACCTGAAGTTCCTGTGGGCCGTGTTGAACTGGGCCGTCGAAGGCGACAGCCATGGCACCCAGCTCCTGGAGCGGAACCCGCTCCGGGGTCAGGTCAAGCGGCGCCACTGGCCGAAAGAGGAGAACCCCTCCCGGCCGAGGCTCAGCAACGTCCAGTACGAGCGGATGCTCGCTGTGGCCGCCGAGGTTGACTGGCGGTTCGAAGTGGCCCTCATCCTCGCGCACGAGACCGGGCACCGAATCGGTTCCATCCGCCAGCTGAATTGGAGTGATAAGCTCGCCATCGACGTCCTCGGCTGGAGGAAGGACAGCGACAAAATCGGGATGGCGCACGACACGCCCCTCACGCACCCCGCGGTGTGCGCGCTGCAGAAGGCGCGGGAGATGAATCCCGAGGGCGAGTGGGTGCTCCCCCACCCGCATCCGGACCACGCGGGCGAGCCTTGCAGCCGTCACGTGATGCGCACGTGGTGGGACGAAGCCCAGGAGAAGGCCGGCCTGGGCGGGGTGAAGCGTCTGGGCTGGCACAGTCTGCGGCGGAAGTTCGCCAACGACCTCAGGAAGGTCCCGCTGAAGGACCTCGCCCAGTTGGGCGGCTGGAAGGACGTCCGCACCATCATCCTCTGCTACATGGGTGAGGACATGGACGCCATGCGCGCGGCGCTGGCGAGCCGCCGCGCCTACGGCGGCGACTACGCGGGCAAGAAGCGCGGGGTGGGCGGGCGGCAGTCCGCGTAGACAGTATGGGTAGACAGTATCCCTGACGCACAACGCCCCGCCCGGTCTCGATTGACCAAGCGGGGCGCCACTTTCTGAGGTATGGGCCTGGGTAGACTCGAACTACCGACCTCACGCTTATCAGGCGTGCGCTCTAACCACCTGAGCTACAGGCCCTCCTTCCATCCTCTCCCCACCGGTTCGATGTGAGGAAGGAAAAGCTAAGCCCGGCGCACACGACCTTCAACACTCCGGGCCCGACGGGTGACGGTCCCGTTCCCGGGATGAGGGTACACCGCGGCTCAGCTCCTTGACCGACGTCCCCACCGTTTGTATTACATTCACGTATGTATGAAAAACGACACCCGCCGGCATGCTGGCATTCCTGACGGGAGATCCTGATGAAAGGTGAGCGTCTCGGGGAGTTCGAGGAGCTCGTGCTGCTCTGCGTCCGCCAGCTCGGGGAGGCCGCCCACGGTGCCGCGGTCCAGGCACTCCTGGCCGAGCGGGGAGATCGGGAGGTGACCCTGGGCGCCATCTACGCGGCGCTGGACCGCGCCCAGCGGAAGGGCCTCGCCGACTCCTGGCTGGGCGAGCCCACCGCGACGCGCGGAGGCCGCGCGAAGCGCCACTATGCGGTGACACCACAAGGAGAGAAGGCGCTGCGGGAGAGCCGACGGATTCGCGAGCTCCTGTGGTCGGCCGAGGGGGCCGCGCGGTCGTGAGCTCCCGGGCGGGGCTGCCCCGGCCCCTGGTCTGGCTCCTGGGTCGAGTCCTTCCCCGCGGACGTCGGGAGGACATCCTGGGGGACCTCGAGGCCTCGCTCCGCGAACGCGAGGCTCGACTGGGCCGGGGACCCGCCCGACGCCGCCTGTGGCGGGAGCTCGGAGCGCTGCTGGTGTGGCGCCTGAGCGGCGGCGCGCGACCCTCCCCCGGCCCGTCCGCGGGTGCCGGGGAGATCGGCCGAGCCACGGCGGGCCACCCGCGGATACCGAGCGGAAGAGGAGGGCGGCGGGGAACATGGGGACGCGACGTGCTGCAGGATATGCGCTTCGCCGTGAGGACCCTGGCTCGCAAACCTGGATTCGCCCTCACCGCCGTGCTCGTCCTGGCCCTGGGCATCGGCGCGCCCACCACCGTGCTCACACTGGTGAACCGCATCTTCTTCTGGCACCCGCCCGACGTCGCGCAGCCCGATCGGTTGGTGCGTATATGGCGCTCTTGGGCTCCAGGCCAGGGCGGCGGCTCGCTGGGCAACCCGGACTACGAGTACTACCGGGGCCACGTCTCCACCCTGTCCGGTCTGGCCGCGTGGGGAGGTGCCCGGTCGGTCGTGCTCTCCACCGACGCTGCGGCCGTCGGGCAGGTCCGGGCGGGGTTCGTCTCCGACAACTACTTCCACGTCCTCGGCACGTCCATGGCCCTCGGCCGCGGCTTCGTGCCCGCCGAGAACCGGGATCCCGGCACGCATCCCGTTGCGGTGCTTTCCTATGGGCTCTGGCGCCGCGCCTTCGGCGCCGAGCCTGGTATCCTGGGTCGCACGGTCCTCCTCAACGGGCGCCGCTTCACCGTGGTGGGAGTCGCACCCGAGGGGTTCTCGGGCCTGAGTCCCACGGAACGAGCTCCCGACCTGTGGCTCCCGCTGGCGATGTTCGGGACCCTCGCGCGTCTGCCCACCGAGAGCTGGTGGACGCGCATGCCCCACAACCGGATGAGCTGGCTGTCCGTGGTGGGGCGCCTCGCCCCCGGCGTCACATTCCCGGCGGCGCAGGCCAACCTCAGCGCCCTCTCCGACGCGAACGCCTACGAGGGCAAGCCCGCAGGTGAGGGCGTTCTGGTATCGCGCCAGTATCTGTACAACCCGAGCTTCGCCGCGAGCCTCACCGCGTTGAGCCGCATGCTTCTGGGCGCGGTGGCCCTGGTTCTCCTCATCGCCGTGGCCAACGTCGCCGTGCTCCTCCTCTCGCGTGCCACGACCCGGAGCCGGGAGATGGGGATCCG
>Ga0307418_1000588_pt1 | contig 11120 bp, 20 predicted proteins | sample SalMarWE160220MG_2_FD_202160 | JGI IMG/M metagenome (GOLD analysis project Ga0307418, IMG submission 202160) | Salt marsh sediment microbial communities from the Plum Island Ecosystem LTER, Massachusetts, United States - WE1602-20 | ecosystem: Environmental > Aquatic > Marine > Intertidal zone >...
GTGCCGGGAGGACCTCGGCCAGGTCGAGGGTGCCATGCAGCCGCGCTACATGACCCAACGCTGTGGCACAGTCTCGACGAACCCACACATTGGGATGCTCGAGTCTCGCCAGACACATGTGTTGAATGAACGCCGGGTCGGGATCGTGTAGAGCCAACCTGATCATGGTCGCCGCAACGTCCTCGGCCGTCCCATTGGCCAGAGCCTCGTTGGCTTCTGCACGGCTGATCGGACCAAGCTCCTCGTCGTGCATCGGAACGTCAGTCACTTGCCCTCTCAACAACAACGGATTCCAGCGGCTCACGATTCGTGTCACGGGGGGACTCAACCACGACTACCGGGGCGCCTTCACGATAACGTTCCATGAGTTGCGAACCGGCGCCGGCATCACATCCACAGGCTCACGATCTGCGACGACTTCCTCTCCCGATACATGCCGCGAACATCTGCGCCGGTTTCTCCGGAGCGGCCGCAGGCCGCGTAGGCGCGGCGCCCATGCCGGCCTGGATCTCATTCCACTCCGATTCCAGAGCCAGTTCAGAGATCCACTTCTGTAGAGATGAAGTCTGCCTTCCATCCAGACTCCGGGTCGATCGCGTTGAACTGACCGCGGCCCTTCCACGCTCCATCGGCGGCATCCCGGTCAACGTACCACCCCGTCTTCAAGAGCCTGCCCACCAGGCGATCCAGACCAGACTGCTCCGTCTCGATCACCACGTCGACGTCTTGGATGGCTCTCGGCATCGCGTAGAATGCCGCCGCGAGGGACCCGGTCAGCATATAAGGCACGCCCGCCTCGTCCAGGGCCCCGATCACCGTCTGAAGGAAGGTTGTGAGCGTCACGTTCAGCGGGGCAGCTCCACCCCGTGGTCTTCAGCCACCAAGCGTGCGATGGCCTCTCGGACGCTCAGGCCCGGGTGGCGCGAACGGATCCCCGCCAGTCGAACTTCGCGTACTGTCTCGCTGAGTTCGACAGCGGCGAGAAGCCGGCCCGGTCCATCCAATCCGGCAAGGACGGCCTCGTACCGAGACCATGCCGCCGGTGCTGTGTCCAAGGGCCGCGAACTCATGTTCGAAATCTACTCCGGCCTTTCACACCCCGCACCTCTGAGGCGATGTCCGTTAACGTTCCTTGAGTTGCGAACCGGCGTCTTCCGCGACGTCCACAGGCTCAGGCTCTGCGACAACTGCCTCTTCCTATACATGCCATGAACGTCTGCGCCGGTTTCTCCGGAGCGGCCGCAGGCCGCGTAGGCGCAACTCTGTTGTCAACCGGACGATGGGCGTCGTTGTGTATCGGAGCAGGCATGTGTATTCGAATCACCCTGAGCGAGACCACACGCCCCTTCTTACTCGGACGAGCTGTCCTCGCCGACCCACTCCAGATTCAACTCTCTCTTCGACTCTGCGCAGTCACGAAGGTAGAGATTGATCAGCGTCTGATAGGGAATTCCCGTGTCCGTCGACAGCTCCTTGAAGTACTCAACCGTCGGATCATCCAGACGGATCGTCACCCGTCTCTTGAGCCGCTTCGCGTACGGGCTCTTCTTGGCCTTCGAGAAATCGTATTCCGCTCGCATCGCTCAGTTACCTCAGGCGAAGCTCGTACTCCCGGATCTCCAAGCGGGTCGCCTTCCGCGCAGAGATGATCCGAATCACGTCCTCGTACCTCAGCGGGCGCGAGGTGAGACTGTTTGATATGTGATTTCGCGTGCCCGGATGCGGCCATTCTCCTCATCCGGCCCACTCGGTTCCCGCGATGCGCTTCTCTGCAGCCCAGACCCGCGACTTCACTCCCCTGTCGACCCAGGCGGCGCAAGTAGCGATATCGCACGAGTGCTGATGTGTTCCATGCGTTTCTCCTGCTCGCGCGCCCACCTGGGTAACGCCACCACGGTCCCCGCGACCAGGCTACCGCCAATCAATGAGAAGAACGCCGGAACAGCATACTTCATGCCTGGGTCGTCCTTGCCGAGGAGAATGACAAAGACCAGGAGGGCGAATGCCAAGAAGAATCCTCCCACGGCTATCCCGCCCACCGTCGTCGTGTTCGAATCTGCCAATCGCAACCGATGCCCTGTCTCAGTCGGCTCGACGAACGCGTGGACAGTCCCGTGGGACCACTCTCGAAGATCACCATACGAGGTCACGACGCCCTTCCCACCAAACGTGGTGCGCAACTCGGCGATGAGCAGCTCCCACTCTCGGTCCGATGGGTTACGAGGGAGAGTCACGATGCTACCGACGGCTGTTGGCAAGCCGAGGGTGGTGCCTCGAGGCCGCCTTACCGCATGCGCTTCGAATGCCGCGACTGCCTCCGTGATACGATCTTCGGCCAAGCCCACCTCGCGCCCGACCTCCTGCAACTCGCGGAGGGTCAAGCCATCGCTCCCAGGAACAGTCTGTGCAGGAGCGTCCCCTTCACCGATGGCCAGATCGAGAATCTGCCGGATTTCGTGATCCTGGTACCTGCGCTCCATATGGAAGCCCGCAATTCCTGGTTGTGGCAGCTCGCCCGTCGTGACTGTCCGTTGTGGTTATCAACGCTACTGAGCCCTCAACCTACTCTCCGTCGGCTACATGCACGACCCAAAGCGATTTCACATGACGTTCATTGAGCTGCGAACCGGCGCCGCGCCACGTCCACCGGCTCACGCTCTGCGACGACTTCCTCTCCCTATATAGGCCACGAACGTCTGCGCCGGTTTCTCCGGAGCGGCCGCAGGCCGCGCAGGCGCAACTCTGGTGTTATCGGCTGCTGAGGGCTCCCCCTCCTTTGACATGTCTTGACCGCAAGGCGTTTAGTCATGATGGTCATTTTGACCTATTAGCGCAGGAGATCCCTCCATGTCGATCCGAACCGTTTCCGAGGTCAAGGCCAAGTTCAGCCACTACATCCGAGCCGCCGAACATGGCAACCCCGTCGTGATCACTCGCCATGGCCGAGCCGTCGCTGCCCTCGTCGGCCCCGACGAGCTCCAGACACTCCAACGTCTTCGCGCAGCCGGTCCCGAGGGGGGGCTCGCAAGCGTCGCCGGTGGCTGGAAGGATTCCGACGATCTCGTTCGCATTCTCGAGACATCCTCCCGCGCGGGCAGCCGCAACGCGCCTTCCTTGGACTGATCCCGGTGCCCTACCTGTTCGACACGGATGCAATCGCGGAGTTGCTGCGCCCCCGTCCTCTCAAGACCTATGTGGACTGGCTCAAAGCCGTCCCCCGTGATGCCCAGTTCGCGAGCGCGGTCACCGTGGGAGAGCTCTTCAAAGGCGCGTACCGCTCAGCTGCCACGGAGCGCCACCTCAAGAACATCGAGCAACGTGTCCTGCCGTCAGTCACGATCCTCCCGTACGACCTCTCTGTCGCCCGGGTCTTGGGCATGATCCGCGCTGATCTCGAGCTGAGCGGCACCATCCTCCCGGATGCCGACCTACAGATCGCGGCGACAGCCATCTATCATGACCTCGAGCTCGTCACAGGCAACATTCGCCACCTTGAGCGAGTCGCCAGCCTCAGGCTTAACCACATTCTCGCCCGATCCAGAACAGCGGACTGATCCCCGTCCGCCGCTCGGCCTCCGCCCTCAGTTGCCGATAACGTTCATTGTTAGCCGGCGTCGCTCCGCTTCTCCCCCAGGCGCAGCAAGTCCAATCCAGTAGTGCCAAACACCGCCCTGACTCGCTTTGATCGAACCCAGTAACCCACCATCAGCACTCCGATTACGGCATTTGCGGCCAGCAACGCCACCAGCTGCATTTCACTCAGGCGACCCGTCGACCCGAGTGCAGCCAGGCGGGCGTTCACCGATGTCAACAGATTCCGTTCGAGGAAGATGGAGCCGAACAGAATCGGCAGATACAGAGTGAAGAACACGGGGGCCACGCGACTCCGTGTCACGATGAGAAGAATCCCAGCCAGGTTCCCCACCACCGTGAAAACGAGAAGGGCCAAGCCGCTGCTGCCGATCTGCGCCGCCGCGCGGAATTCGGGCGAAAAGAGCGCCATCACTCCGCCCACGCCGTGCGGGATGAGGACGACCACCATCAAAATCAGCCACCCGCGCACTTTGCCGAGATCCTCAGGCGACTGCGGATCCATCCCCTACACCTCCGTATCTCCTGTCGATTCCGCTCCAGCGGTTCGTGCACACAACCGCGCGTGTCGTCCTATTACATCCACAGCGTGCAAGCGCCAGTTGCGCGGAGCGGCCGCAGGCCGCGCAGCCGGCCACCGTTTGTTATCGGAAGTGGCGAACGCCCACAGCTCCTCGGCCGAGCCATCTGTTCTCATCGGTAGGTGGCATCGGCCCCATGATCCGACAGCTGGGCGCCGAACCACCGATGGATTGCGGTGATAAGGATCGGATCCTCACTCGTGAACGTGATCCGGCCGCCGGCCGGCAATTCCTGGTAGGTTGCTGTGAAGTGACCGACACCACGCGAGAGTTCCCGAATGCCTGGCATATCCTGCCCGTGCAGAGTGGCCGGATCGGCAAAGTCACCGGCCGCGAAACGCACGCTCTCGTGGGCGAGGTGCTGACGAATCAGGCGTACCTGAGCGCTGTCTCCCTCATCTCGCGCCACGACATCCTGGATCCCTCCCGAGGATGTCATCTCGAAGACATGCCTCGTGCGCTCCAGGGAGAACGGCATCACGTCGTGACCCATCCTATGGACTGCGGCCTGCCGGCCAGCCTGTTCCGATCGGGCCGTGGTTCCCTTCGCAACGCTCACGTACGTCACCATCGCACCTACGAGGGCACCTGCCATCACACCAGCGACAACTGTGCCCACCATGCGAGCACTAGGCATCGACTCCTCTCAAAGCAATGTGGCTGTATGTCCCTTTCCGCCCTGGACCGGTCGCTACAGCCACCCGAACACTGCACACTTCATGTCCAGCTGCGCCATTTCCGATAACGTTCGTTCGTCTCTGACGTCGGCCGAAGGGCGCGACGCTTTGCGCACGCAAGCGTCGTGACCATAGAGCCGATGTCCCGAAGGCCCGCGACCGCGCGGCGGTCGCGTGCACAGACCTCATGTTATCGGCAGTCGCCCTCAATCTACAGACTCATCACTCTACCATTCCCCCGTTCACTCTTGTCCTCCCGTCTTGCGGACAATCTCATCTTCTGGAGTTGGCATTCCCCGCATCGCTGAGATGTGCCACGCCCCGGCTTGACGCACGACCACCCAGGTACCGCGAGCTCTCCTGGGCTGCAGACGCGCACCCCGACCCCGCCCCCCCGTTGTCGTCGTGACGTTAAGCACCACGACATCGGGCGCAACGAGTCGGAGAGAGTTGATGGCAATGTCCACCCGCCGCTCAGGCTCCTGCCGCTTGAAGTAGTTCGCCCACCACTCTTCAATCGCTTCGCGCCCCACGGACACCGGATCGGTGCCCATGATCATGTCGGCATCTTCTGCGAAGTACCCGCCAAGAGTTGAGGGGTCGTGTTGACTCCATGTAGACCGATACGCTTCAACAAAGGTGCTTACCGCTATCGAATCGCTTGCCGTCTGACCTCCTGCAGCACTCGGCACAAGCGTGAAGAAAATTCACGCGGCAAGTACGAAGGTGGGCGGGCCGACGTTGCCAGCACACCGACGGCCTGGCGAGGCCCAGAGGAGCATCGCGTTCATTGACTTCCTCCTTGGCTCTTCAACATCGACAAGGTCTTCGTGCCGTCCCGATTCCACGCGCCGGACACACGCCATCGCTAGCCACCAACCCTGCCTACGGTGATTGCCGATAACGTTCAAAGTTGCCCGACGTGCCGAAGGCATGTCCCGGAGCGAAGCGGAGGGCAAGGGCGCGAGCGCGCCCGCAGCGGCAACTGAGTGTTGTCTGACGCACCCTTCTGCCGTACCTGATCCGCTGGTGCGGTCCGTCCTCGCCTTAGGGTACAAAGGTCCCACTCCAGAGCTTCTCCACTCCAGGCACCGCCAAGCGCAACACGCCTCCTTCAATACTCCGATCTTCTCAACCGCCGGTCGGGATCCCGCGTTGTCCGGGTTGGTCTTCGCCAACACCCCAACTCGCATTCTCGTGGGTTGAGGCCGGCCGCCCCGGCTTTGGGATCATCTCACCTCGCTGATCTCAAGGAGGTGTCCATCGGGGTCCCGAAAGAAGGCCCGTATCTCACCTCCACGCTCGATCGGCGGCGCGAGAAACGTGGCACCCCTGCGAGAGAGGACGTCATAGGCGGCACGACAGTCGGGGACCCGTAGCGTCAATTGGTGGCTCACTCGGTCTGGATCGCTGGGTGAAGCGAACGTGATGGTGGGTTTGCCGGGAGTGGGCCCGCCCCCAGTGACCAGGAGGATCCATGCTCCCTGAAACCTCAAGACCGCGGATGTACCGCCGTACTCTCGGAAGAGCTCCGCGCCCAAGACATCGGTATAGAAGGAACGGGCCCTCTCGACGTCCTCAACTACCAGAAGCGTGGTTAGCTCCACCCCATCGACAGGGAACTCTGCGTTCATGATTCCTCTGACTCCTGCTTCCCATGGCACCCGGCTTCCTTAGGTAGAAAGCTGTGTTAGACAACGTTCATTGAGTTGCGGACCGGCGCCCGGCTTCACGTCCACAGGCTCACGCTCTGCGACGAGTTCCTCTTCCTGTACATGCCGCGAATCTCTGCGCCGGTTTCTCCGGAGCGGCCGCAGGCCGCGCAGGCGCAACTCTGATGTTATGCGCCGACCGGCCATTGTGCTGTGCGGCTACCTCAGGAGCTTGTTGAACTCCTCGGCGGTCAGGCCGGCTGCGCGAAGGATAGCGCGGAGAGTTCCCTTCGCCACTTCTTTATGATCGGGAATCGTGATCCGAGGAAACGGAGGCTCGGCATGCCTCAGCACAATGTGGCTGCCCTTCTGCCGGCCGACGACATAGCCCAGCTTCTCCAGCGCTCAGACCGCATCGCGACCCGAAACCACCGGAAGACGGACCATGTTAGACCTCCACGATCTCTTCCGTGATGGGTGGTGGCACCGGGTCCCCGTGCGCCTCAAGGCTCTCGAGATACGCGGTGATCGCCTCCCGGGCGTTTCGGAGGACCTCCTCTCGGGTCGCGCCTTGCGTGATGCAGCCCGGCAGGCTGGGCACCTCAGCAACGTAAGCCCCGTCCTCGTCTTGTTCGATCAGCACGCGGTATCGCATCAGGGTTCTCCTCTTACCGATCTGCCCTACCCTGTTCCATCCGCCGCGGGGCCTAAGGAGGGGAGCCTCATGGGGTATCGTCGCGCCAGCTAGACCTCGGCGAATCCCAGATTCTACCCCACTGAGGCACGGATGCTCAACCCGCAGCTCATGGCCCACCCCCCCTCGGGACCTGTGGCGCCGCGCCAGCCGGCATCGTTGACCCGGTTTGTAGGCCTGCCTTGATGTGTTCCCGCCGCGCGACGACGGTATGCCCGCCGTGAGCCGCATACCTACCCGGATGAATTATGGCTAAGCTCCTGATACCGCCAATCATTCTCTTGACTCCTCACCGAGTCTCTTGGTTGGCGCATAACGGTTCTCGGTTTCTGACGCCCGCCACCGTTTCGAAGGTCAGGAACGGATCCCGCTGACCATCCTCTCGCATCTCGACAACCTGACAGCTTCCGCGCCTGGGCGGGTGTCCCGTAGGGCCCCGCCGGCCGTCGGCAGGCGCGTGCAGAGACCTCATGTTATGTGCCGTTTGAACGTTTCCCCGTTCCCGTTTCCCTTGACCACCTGCCCGCATCCCCCGATTGCCACTATCCGTTGGCCCCAACCGGCTTCATTCTTCCGCCAACATGATCATGGCAAAGCAGGCCTCCTCTTCTCCCACCACCCGCGTCCGATGCCCCCGCCCTGTCGTGTCTTCGCCCAAGATGAGGCTTCCAACGCCGAACCGCCGACTCTCCCCACTCGAGACCTCGATCTCCAACTCGCCCGAGATGATCAAATTGAACACGCGTCCAGGTACCGGATGCCAATCGGCATCGCCTCCCGCGGGAGGACAAAATACACGCAGGCCACTCGCAGGAATGGGCGCCGACGCCGGCGTCGGCGGTACGCCGCGACCTGGCGTGACGAGGTCAAGCTTCATTCTCTCATCAGAGAAGTGTGATTGACCCGTGGAGTCTGCGTAGATCCGTGTGTACGAGAACGTCGTCAACTGATCCTCCTGACCACTCGCGGGTGCTGTACTCGACGCAAGGGAGTACGATGCCAAGAGAGGCATTATCAGCGCTCGACCTCTCATTGTGCGCCTCCCTCCCCTGACTCGCGGCTAAATAGCCTCCACTCGCGACTCGCTCCACTCACTCATGGGTGAGTTCAAATGGCACACAACGTTCCTAGAGTTGCGACGCCGGCGCGGCACCACGCAACACCGGGGCACCAGGCACACACACGACCTGCACCACTTTCCGCGGGCGCAACGCCCTTGCGCCGGTGTGCTCCGGAGCGGCCGAAGGCCGCGCAGGCACAACGCGTTTGTTAGCCGCAGTCTGCCTACGACTGAAGATAACCACCTGCTTCGGTAGGACCGGCCACGCGGCCGTTCCGGGGGTGGCAAACCGACGTCTCGACAAAGTAGCACAATCGTGCTATGGTTCCTCTGGTTTCACCTCCAGTCCTGCTGAGGTACGTGTGGTCCGGAGCGTCACGTTGCGAAAAATGGGTGGCTCCATTGGTGCCACTCTCCCCAAGGATCTCGCTGAGCGCCTGCATCTCGATGCTGGTGACCAGGTCTTCGTGGTGGCTACCGAGAAAGGCCTGCTTATCACCCCCTACGATCCGGCCTTCGACGAGGCGATGACGGCCTACCGCCGCGGGGCCAAGAAGTACAAGAACGCGCTGCGTGAGCTCGCTAAGTAGCGGTCACTCGTGCCAACGGAACCCAACTGGCTCGACCGTTCCATTCTCGAGGCACTTCATGCCGACCAGATTCTCGAGCATGGAGGTAGCGTCGGCATTCGTGACGAGGGACTCCTGGAGTCTGCCCTCGCACGACCTCGCCAGAAATGGCACTACGAACCGGCTACCGACCTGGCCACGCTTGCCGCTGCATACGCCTTCGGCCTTGCCAAGAACCACCCCTTCATCGATGGGAACAAGCGTGCCGCGCTAGTGACGGCCTATACGCTTCTCGCGATCAACGGCCGTGAACTCGAGGCACCGGAGCCTGAAGCCGTCGCTGCGATCGTCGGCACTGCCGATGGGTCTCGCTCCGAGGAGGATCTCGCCTTGTGGATTCGCTCCCACCTCATCCCGTGGGTGGACTGAATCCAGCAGCTTCCGCACGACATCGTCGCCGGCACCAACTACTGCTCAATCCGATCTCACGCCGCCGTTCAGATCGCGGCCAACGTTCTTAGAGTTGCGACGCCGGCGCGCCCTCGCCTCCGACGAGCTCGCACTCTCCGACCATATGAGGCGCTGCTTTCAGACTCCGCAACGCTAAGCGCCGGTGTTCTCCGGAGCCGCGCAAGTGGCGTAGGCGCACCTCGTATGTTAGCCGCCGGTGCGCGCCTTCCTCAAGCACCTCCTAGAGACCCACCGCGACGCCCACTCTCCAGAGTCCAGCTACTGCCGGCCCGTCGGTGGTCAGGACCGATTGGAAAGCCGCCTCACCCAATAATCCGAGGCGAGCACTGACGTCGAACTGAGCCCCCGCGCCCACCGCGAGCACAACCCCGCCACCCCCTCCGTAGTTGGCCCATCCGAGACTCACGCCAGTCGTTGGGTGCCACGGCCCCCTAGCGCGCTTGAAGCTCACCCCTATGCTGGTCTGTTGGATCAAGCCCCGGCTGCTGCACTTCACGTCCGGAAGACTGCTCTTGCAGGACAAACCTGGACGGGCGATTCCCGTGAACGCGAATCGGGCCACGAAGTCCTGATTCAGCCGGCGGCTGACACGAACCTCCCCGAGCCACCAGCCACCCGCTCCAGATGTCCACGCACCACCCAACATCGAAATGGATGTGCTTGAGGTCCTCGCCTCCTCCGCGCCCTCTTGGCCACACAGGGTACCCCGGAAGGCAACCAGGCAGGCTCCCATCACAACGAGCGCTCCCCACCTCTTGTTCACCCATCCTCCTAAGCACTTGCGTCTAACGTTTCTGGAGTTGCGAACCGGCGCCGGCCTCACGTCCGCAGGCTCACGCTTTTCGACGATTCCCTCTCTTTATACATGCCGCGAACGTCTGCGCCGGTCTCTCCGGAGCGGCCACAGGCCGCGCAGGCGCAACTCTGATGTTATCGGCCGGTGCGGCGCTGAACCTAGCGGTGCTGGAGTAACTCCTCTGCAGTGACTCGGATGTCCTTGATGATCTTGGCGGAGCAAGAGGGGGGCGATGTCGCGTCCGCCATGGACCGGAACGGTCGCGCGACGACCGTCCGCATGCCTGAACTGCTTGTGGGAGCCTCGTTGTCGGACTTCCTCGAAGCCCATCTTCCCGAGAATGGTGATCACCTCCCGGAAGCTCAGAACCGGCAGTTGCCCCATCGGTCAGGCTGAGATCGTCTGAATCCCAACGAACTCAGCATCCAGCTTTGGCTCGCCATCCTCGAGGAGCATGGCGACAACTTCCTTCAGGTTTGCGTTCAACTCGTCGAGTGTGGCTCCCTGGGAATGGGCCCCAGAGAAGCCGGGCACGTACCCCACGAAGAGACCCGTATCTGGATCCCGCTCCACGACGGCTGTGAAGGTCCTCATTTGTCCTCCTTCAGAACCGGCTCTTCCCACTCCCGATGATACCCCTTCGACCGCCTGCGGAGCCAGAGGGTCGCTGTGTCAGGAGCACTGGCCGATAACGTTCCTTGAGCTGCGAACCGGCGCCGCCGCTACGTCCACAGGTTCACGCTCTGCGACGACTTCCTTTTCCTATACATGTCACGAACGTCTGCGCCGGTTTCTCCGGAGCGGCCGAAGGCCGCACAGGCGCAACTCTGTTGTTCTCCGAATGCTGGTAACCCCGCTCCTTCCCGCACACCTCCTGCCAGACTCTTTGCTTCCAAAGAAACCGCACGACGCCTGGCAGCCTACGCACCGCAACTGCATCAAATGGCCGAATCACTTGCGACATCGTGAGGCAACTGCGGAACTCCTCCGTCGTAACGAGAAGTGTGTCCCCGCGAAGATACGTTCCCG
>Ga0307418_1000589_pt1 | contig 11114 bp, 10 predicted proteins | sample SalMarWE160220MG_2_FD_202160 | JGI IMG/M metagenome (GOLD analysis project Ga0307418, IMG submission 202160) | Salt marsh sediment microbial communities from the Plum Island Ecosystem LTER, Massachusetts, United States - WE1602-20 | ecosystem: Environmental > Aquatic > Marine > Intertidal zone >...
TGGAGATTAATCAAACCTAAAATTTGTTAATTTTCTCACCTTTTGAGCCCAAATGAAAACTCACTCCCCTTTCCCAACTCGCTTTTCACTTCAACTCTAGAGCCGTGTGCTTCAACTATATGCTTGACGATTGCAAGTCCTAAACCTGTCCCTCCAACTGCACGCGACCTTGCCTTGTCAACTCTATAAAATCTCTCAAATATTCTTTCCAAATCTTGCTGCGCTATGCCTAATCCGGAATCCTTAATAATAATTTTTACTTCTTTAGGTTCTTCATCTACAATAATTTCTACTTTACCTGTTTCAGTATATTTCACTGCATTGGTCAACAAGTTTACAAAAACCTGCTTGAGTTTATTTTTATCTCCAAATACCTGCAGATTCTCTCTAACAGGATGATAAAGCAAATTTAAATTCTTACCTTCCGCAAGTGGAATAAATTCTTTCATCATTTCTCTGATATACCCATCAATGTTAAAATATCTCAAACTCATCCTTGATTCACCGGATTCAATCATAGAAATATCAATCAGGTCATTAAGCAAATTATTTAAGTTAGTTGTATGCTGATTTGCTTTCTCCAAGAAATTTCTGTTTACTTTTTCATCTTCAATTGCGCCATCGAGCAATGTTTCAATGTAACCTTGAATTGAAAAAATTGGGGTTCTTAGTTCATGGGAAACATTTGCAAGAAATTCTGTCCTAATTCTTTCCAATCTTTTTAAATATTCTATGTCGTTACGGGATTTTTCGAACATGAGTTTAATATCTTTTTCCAGGCCGGGAAGATATTTTCCCAGATGAATTTCTTCAGGACTGGAAATCTGATTATTACTGATTTTATCTATAATTGTAATTACTTCAGATATTTCTTTATTTCTAACTCTTCCAACAGAATTTAATATTACCAACAAAATAATCAGACAAATTGATGAAACAAGAAAAATTGTTGTGAAATCTCTTAAAAGAAATATTTCGAGAATAATAATTATGAGAAAAATATAAACAAATATTTTTAAGTGAATACGAGAGGCTAATAAGTTGGACTTAATTTTACTAAGAAACCTTGAATTTATATCCCACTCCTTTAATTGTTTCTATGATGTCGGAATGCTTGCCCAGTTTCTCTCTAATTTTCCGGATGTGAACGTCAACGGTTCTGTCAATAACGTAAACATTTATTCCCCAAACTTCCTTCAACAAATTCTCTCTTGTAAAAACTTTTCCGGGAGATTTAGCCAGAAAGTATAAAAGTTCAAATTCCTTACGGGGGAAAATTGTTTTCTTACCATCAATAGTAATTGTGTATCTTTCTCTATCTATAACCAAAGGGCCAAGTGATATTTTTGAACTTTCTTCATTTTCCGGTGTAGTCGAGTTTAACTTTCTCAGGTTCGAATTAACTCTTGCAATTAATTTTTTGGGAGAAATTGGTTTTTTTATGTAATCTGTAGCTCCTAATTCGAGCCCTTGAATTTCATCTAGCTCGCTGGATTTAGCTGTTAAAAAAATTATCGGGACGTTCCTATAACTTTCCTTAGACCTGATTCTTCTACAGACTTCAAAACCATCCATGTTGGGCATCATAATATCTAAAATTATCAGATCCGGTTTTTCAGACACTTTTTCTAATGCTTCAATCCCATCTGTTGCAGAAATTACCTCAAAACCTTCCCGCTCCAAGTTGTAACCTAAAAATTCTACTATATCAGGTTCATCATCTACAAGTAGTATTTTCTTGCTCATTTATACCTTTATTTCTTTTTTTTCTTTAGCCGATTTATACATTGCTTCCATAACTTTTAATCTATATAACGCTTCTTCACCGGATGAAACTAATGGATTAAATCCATTTATTGCTCCCAAAAAACTTTTAATTTCATTTTGATAAGACTTCTTAAACAAGTTTGCCGTATTTTCTTTTTGAGGAGGAGTTAAATCAATTACCTGGTCGCCAACTCTTCTATAAATGTTAAACGGGTTCAGAGATGCGTAACCTTTTTTAGCATTAATATTTATGAAGAAGAAATCATTTTCAATCGGTAAAGACCAGCTTGATTCCATGGCTATTACGGAGGAATCTTTAAGCTTCATAAAACTTACTGAAGTATCTTCAACGTTTTTTGTATTATGCACAAAATTTTGTGTCGAAACCGTATCAATTTGGGGATAATTTAATAGCCACAATGCTAAATCCATTATTAAAATGCCAAGGTCAACTATAACTCCACCGCCGGATTCTTCTTTTTTAGTGAACCATTTTTCACTACTGCTTGGCCTTCTCATCCATCCGCATTTAATATAAAATGGCTCTCCTATTTCCTTGGTATTTATAATACTTCTCAAAATCATCGCGTCAGGTCTAAATCGAAGATTCATCCCAACCATTAAAACTTTTTTATTTCTCTTAGCATAGCTTACAATTTGTTTTGCCTCATCATAACTTCTAGCCAAGGGTTTTTCTACCAATACATTCTTTTTAGCTTTGAGCGCTTCGATTGCAATTTCTTTGTGCGAAGCGGTGGGAGTAGAAATAATTATAGCATCGACATTGCTTTTTGCAAGCAGTTCTTTATAATCCGTATATCTTTCCTTTATGTTGAATTTATCCGCAACAGTGTTGAGTCTGCTTTTTCTGACTTCCGCAACAGACAAAACTTCAACATTATTCATTTTTGCAATATTAGGCAGATGCACCAGTTGGGCTACCGTTCCTAAACCAATTATTCCGATTTTTGTTTTTTCCATTCTAACGAACTTTGGCTATTAGACAGCCACTTTCTTTCCTGCCCGGCCGGCAGACTGGTTCAATTTATTTTCAGCAAACAATTTAGCTTTCTCTGCTATGCCTTCGGGGTCAATTCCCAAAATTTTATGGAGTTCTTTTTGAGTACCATGCTCCACAAACTTATCCGGCAACCCGATTCTTAAAATATCATTTTTATAATTCTTTTGATTAAAATATTCTAAAACGCCACTGCCAAAGCCGCCAACCAAGGTGCTTTCTTCAAGAGTAATTATCTTGTTATGTTTTTCAGCAACTTCATCAAGCATTCCAGTATCTAAAGGTTTAACAAAGCGCATATTAATAATTTCGGAGCTAATGTTATTTTCTTCTAAAATTTTTGCCGCTTTTATTGCATAACCAACCATACTTCCTACAGCAAGAATTGCGATGTCTTCTCCTTCATTTATTTTTTCTGCTTTTCCTATTTCAATAGTCTCAAACCCATCTTTCAATTCAACACCCAAAGCAGAGCCTCTTGGATATCTTAGGGCAACAGGGCCTTTTTTATAATTAACTGCAGTGTACAGCATGTCCCGTAATTCAGATTCATCTTTCGGAGCCATTACGACCATTCCGGGAATTAATCTTAGATAAGTTAAGTCAAATGCGCCGTGATGAGTTGGTCCATCCGCGCCAACTAACCCTGCTCTATCCAGAACAAAAACAACATGAAGTTTCTGAATGCCGACATCGTGAATTATTTGGTCAAAAGCTCTTTGTAAGAAAGTCGAGTAAATTGCAACTACAGGAATAACTCCTTGAGTTGCAAGGCCTGCCGCAAAAGTAACCGCATGTTCTTCTGCAATTCCAACGTCAAAGAAATTTTCCGGCGATTCTTTCTGAAGAATATCCAAACCTGTACCATCCGGCATTGCAGCTGTAATACCAACAACTTTAGGGTTTGCTTTTACAACATCAATCATAGCCTGGCCAAAAATTTTGGTATATGCCGGTGGAGCACCAGATTTCTTTAAGGCTTTTCCTGTAACTTTATCGAAAGGAGAAGATGCATGTAATTTCTGAACATCACCTTCTGCTGGCTTATATCCTTTACCCTTTTCTGTTAATGCATGAACTATAATCGGGCCTTTCATGTCTTTAACATGATTGAAAATTTTTACCAACTGATGAATGTTATGTCCATTCACCGGACCAAAATATCTAAATCCCAATGCCTCGAACAACATTCCGGGAGTAACTACTGCTTTAATTCCATTTTCCAGCCTAACAGCCATCTTTCTTACTCTGTCTCCAAATTGGGGCAGTTTACCTGTTAAATCCCAAATTTGTCCTTTGAATTTATTATAATCCGGATGTGCTATCATCTCAGTAAAGTAGTTGGATATCTGCCAGACGTTTGGGGCAATAGACATTTTGTTATCATTAAGTACAACGATGAGGTTAGTTTTTATTAGTCCCGAGTTATTCATCGCTTCATAGGCCATACCGCCGGTCATAGCGCCATCACCGATTACAGCTATGACTTTTTTATCAAGCTTTTGAATATCTCTAGCAACCGCCATCCCCAGCGAAGCAGAAATTGAAGTTGAAGCATGTCCCGCACCAAAAGTATCGTATTCACTTTCAGTTCTTTTTAGGAATCCGCTAATTCCATTTAGCTTACGGATTGTATGTAATTCCTCTTTACGGCCGGTCAATATTTTATGTGGATACGCTTGATGACCAGTATCCCAAACAACAAGGTCATTTGGTGTATTAAAAACTTTATGGATAGCAACGGCAAGTTCAACCGCGCCAAGTCCGCCTCCGAAGTGACCTCCAACTTCCGAGATAACATCTATTAAATATTCTCTAATTTCTTTGCAGAGAATTTTTAACTGGGGTACATCTAACTGTCTTAGGTCTTCCGGAGTATTTATTTTTGAAAGAATATTATATTTCTCAGCATCTATCATTTTTAATTTTCTCCATCCTCTTGGTCAAATAGGTCATTATTAACATTTACACTGTCTATCTTTTTCTTTAACTCAGTTATTTTTAATTCTGCCTCATTTATTTTAGCCAAGCATTTCTTTGACAAGTCTATACCTTCTTCAAAAAGTTTTATTGCATCTTCAAGCCCAATATTTTCATCTTCCAAAAGATTTGAAATCTGTTCGAGTCTTCCAAAATCCTTCTCAAATGTATTTGTTTTAGTTTTTTTAGCCATTTAATTAAACAATAAATTTAATAAAAATTAGCATTTAATTTAACTAACCTGAGTGCAGCAGACAAGTTGGAAACTCTGGTCACAATTTATTTATTAATAATTGCTTTACCGTCATAAAATGTTATTTCGGTTGCCTGATTTACATCCAAATCAGATTTCCTTTTTATCAACTTTGAATCTTGTTTTATCATTGAAAAACCCTTTTTTAGCTGTTTTCTGACATCGTTTGAATCAAGGATTTTTTCCGCTAAGGAAATCTTATTCTTATAATTAATAAGTACAAAATCCATACTTTGAAATATTTTTGAGAGTAAAAAATCTATTTTTTGAACATTTGTTCTGACCATATCTTCCGGAATCCTAAATCCATAAGACTTCATAATATTGATAACATCATATTTTTTTTCTTCACATATATCGGTCAGTGTTCCTGCAGAATTTGAAACAAAAGCAGTAATGAAAGAAATTATTTCAGAAATATTTGGCGTTGCCAGTTCCATTGCTGCGGATGGTGTTGGAGCTCTTAGGTCCGCAACAAAATCTGCAATGGTAAAATCTATTTCATGACCAACGCCGCTTATTATAGGTATTTGGGAATTGTAAATTGCTCTTGCCACTATCTCTTCGTTGAACGCCCACAAATCTTCAATCGAGCCTCCTCCTCTGCCTACAATAATTACATCAACTTCACTTTCATTCAACATTTTGATTCCATCAACAATTTCTCCCGCTGCGCCGCTTCCCTGTACTCTTGATGGTGCAATTACTAATTCTACTAAAGGAAATCTTCTTTTCGCTACACTTATCATATCTCTAAAGGCCGCACCATCTATTGCCGTAACAATTCCAATCTTCTGCGGTATTTCAGGAATTTCTTTTTTATGTTTTTCATGAAATAGTCCTTCAGCAGCTAGTTTTTGTTTTAATGCTTCGTAGGCAGCCTGTAATTCTCCAACGCCAGCAGGCTTCATAGAGCGAACATCAATTTGATAATTCCCGCGAGGAGGGTAAACAGTTAATTTTCCATTCACGACCACTTTCATTCCATCTTGAGGAGTAAAATAAACGTAGCTATTAAGTCCCTTCCACATGGTACAGGAAATTACAGCGTCTGAGTCCTTTAAGTTGAAATACCAGTGCCCGGATATATGTGGCTTGAAGTTAGATATTTCACCAACCACTGAAACTTGTGAGAAATTTTCTTCTAAAAGAACTTTAATGTTTTTTGTTATTTCTGAAACTGTTAAGGGCATAAAAAGTCAAAAGTAAAAATTAAAAGGTCAAAAAGATTAATAAAAAATTCATTTTTGTCTATAATTCTCTAAATGAGAGAAAAATTTTTGATGGTTCAACCAATAATAATTCAATTTCAACTTTTGACTTTTTACTTTTAATTTTTGACTTCTGCATCTTCTTCTTTCCTAAATATTAAACAATATTGATGACCTATTGAAAAGGCTTAGTTTTTGTCAATTTCAATCATTTAAACTTGGCCATGCATAAACCTAATTTCTTTGTAGAAAATGGGTTCATAACTAAAATAATTTTTGTTGATAAATATTTTATTTTATCCAGAGTTACAGGTAAAGTGAGAAGAAATTTGAATAAAGCCCAAGACCTATTTCATGGAAATCATTTCTGGAATCACCTGGTTTAAAGTTATACCTGTACCTTGCATACACTATAAAAGTGTCGAAAATCTTAAACAAACCTACAGAGAGTTCAGGGCTCAATCCGTTAAATCCATTAAAATTTGTGAAGACATCCGCTCCTGGAGAAATGTACTGCAAAAATGGAGTCTCAATAATATCTTTATAACCTAACCTAACTATGTTTTTGATTCCACCATTGAAAATATGAGTATACTCCAAACTAATATATCCGGCAGGATAACTAAAGCCCTGTTTCCTTATTGAAATCAGCGGGATTTCTTTGGTCAAACTAAAATAGTTCTTGTCTTTCGTGATAGCCATTGAAGGATAAGGAAGTAAGAAAACTGTTGCCCCAAATAAACACAACAAATAGAAATTAGATTCTCCCTGAATTTTAACTTCTTTAGGAAGCTCAAATGTGTAAACGTCACTTCTATTCTGATGACCGGTAGAATCGGTTACCACAACATAATATGGAACATTTTGCTCTTTAAATTTTAGACTTGAAATATCAATACGAACCTTGTGATTTTCAGTTAACGAATCGGAAACATTATAAATATACTTATTTTCAATTATTACCTTCGACTTAGCTTTTTCACTCGTGAAGAAGGAAAGAATAAATGTATGAGGAAGTTCAGGCGTTACAAAAGAATCAATTACATTGACTTCAATAGAATCTTGCTCTGAAGCTGATTGCGAGAAAACATTCTGAGAAAATATCAAAATAAAAAAGGAAATAACGATAAAAGAAATTCTCATTGGTTTATTTCTTAAAATATAAAATTCAACCTGCTTGCCGGCAGGTTTGTTGTTTTTGATTTAAATAAATATATCTGTGAGAATATAGCAAAATTACTAACAAATATTCTAAGATTAAAAAGAAAGAAATTAGAGAGTGTGGTCTAAATCTCTAAGAAGGGCTAAAGCTACACCATTTGTCCACCCAAATCCATCTTGAAGAGGATATTCCCCACCGCCGCTATGAATATTTGGGTTTTCAACGTTATATTTTTCAAACATTTTCCCTGTTTCCATAAATACTCGTTCATTCAACTTATGCCAGCGGGTTTTTATTTTATCTGCCAACTCATGTAAACCATAATTTCTCAGTCCTTTTATTGCAACCCATTGCAAAGGCGGCCAACCATTTGGTGAATCCCATTGTTGCCCGGTATTATTTGTAGAAGTAACAATGCCGCCATCTCTAAGAAGATATTTTTCAACATTGCGAGAAACTTTCTCGGCTATTTCTTTCTCAGCAATATTTAGAAATAAAGGATATAAAGCTGCAGCAGAATAAACTTTTATATGTTCATTCGAGACAAAATTATAATCGAAATAGAATTCTTCTTCTATATTCCAAAAGATTTCGTTAATTAATGAGCGGCGCGTATTATAGAGATTTCTATATTCTGCACTCTTAATCTCGTTCCCTGAAAGAGAATAAATTTCAGATAAAGTTTCTTCAAGATGGCACAAGAGACAGTTCAAATCGATTTGTGCAATTTCTTCAACATAAACTGTTGATAAAGTTTTAAAATCACTAAACCAACGGCTGGAGAAGTCCCATCCTGTCTCAGCTGCTGACCTTATGTTTTGATAAATAGTCTTCTTGAGCTCTTCGGAAGCCCCTGAATACGTCAATACATCTTCAGAATAAGATTCTTCCCTTGGAATATTATCCGAATCATAATGCCGGTTTAGCTTGTTACCTTTGATTAAAACTACGTGCTTATCAACTCTGTTTTCAGAAAGTTTATTTTCGGAATGTTGCATCCAATATGAATATTCTTTTTCTAAGACAGTTAAATAATTTGTTATCCAGTTTTTTTCTTTTTTGTACTTGGAAAGTAATTTTAGCATTAAAGAATAGAATGGCGGTTGCGACCTTGTTAAATAATAAACTCTGTTGCCATTCGGGATAAATCCAAATTGCTCAATTAGAAAAGCGAAATTGTTAATCATATTTTCAACCATTCCTATTTCACCACTTGTTACCAAACCAAGCATAGTGAAGTAACTATCCCAGTAGTAAACTTCTCTAAATCGTCCGCCCGGAATTATATATTCATGTTTGAGTGGAATTAATGAAGAATATCCACTTGTCTCGGAACTTGGGCCGCGTTTCAGATATTCCCACAATAATTGGAGGTGTTCGGACATGCTTCTGTTCTTAGGAAGATTTAATTCGACCTGTTTTTCTTCAGGTAATATGAAATTATCAAGAACAAACTCTTTAAGATTGAAAGAGGCTTTCCTTCTTTCAAAAAAAAATTTTTCTAAAACTATCTCAGGATTATTTTTAGGAATGGAATCTACAAAAGTTTTTGAGTCTTGAAATACGCCTTTCCCTTGTACTTCTTGAAATAAATCTCCATGTAATTGAATATAGTTCTTTTTATCATATTTCATTTCTCTATCTCCGGTAGGCAAATCCTAAGCTTCCTTAAATTTGAACTCGTTCCTTATCTTATTATAAACAAATAGAATAATCAAAAGTAACATCATTGGAATTAGTGCAAAATAAAAGGCCGTCTGTCCGGCGTAATGTCCAAAAATATATCCCGTAATCATCGAGCCGGTAGTTCCACCAAGAGCAGAGAAAATAACAATTAGTCCGGTCATTGCACTTTGTCTATTCTTCGGTAAGATACTCAGAACAGAAGAATTAAGTGCAGGGTAAATTGGCCCGATAAAAATTCCTACTAAGGGAAGCAAATAAGCTGCAATTGGAGCATCAGTCCAGCTTTTCACCGATCCGGGAACAATTCCCCTTGTAATCGGGATGACTAAAAGTACAAGCAGAATTGCACCAATAAGCGAAATTGTTAGAACACTAAGCCAGGAAAACTTCTTTATAAAATATCCACCAACAATTCTTCCAAAAGCTATGGAAGCAGCTAAAATACTTACTATTTGAACACTTATGGAAGAAGGAAGTTGAAGAACACTTTTATTAAAAGTTGGCAGCCACGTTTGAATACTTTGCTCAATCAATACATAGAAGAAGGCCCCAAGTATAAAAACCAAAACCAACGGAAATCTAGCAAGAGCAATCATCTCATAAAATTCATGCAAAGAATTAAAGTTTTCTGTTTTTGCTCCACTCTCATCAATCTTTGTTGTTGCCAAAAGTAAGAACGCTGCTAAACATAGCCCTGCAAGAACCCAATAAGTATTAAGCCAATTTGAGGAAGGCCCTGTTGACTCGATAAAAAAGCCAAAAATCCAATAACCTGAAAGCACCCCGACTTGAAAAATGCCTTCGAGAACACTCATTAAACTTGCATGGTCATTAGAATTCTCAGTGATCAGTCCAACAGTAGAATATGCGGCTACTTTAATAAGTGCAAAGCTAAGACCTGTTGCAGCGAATAAGATTTTGGCCATCAAAAAGCTTCCACCAAATTTCATACAAATACTCGCTGCCGCGACAAGTAAAAGGGCGGCTAACATAGATTTTTTATATCCAAACTTTGGTATGTATGAGGCTAAAAGAAACGAACAAATGGCAATTGTTAAATCTTTAAAAGCTTCTAAAATACTTGCTGCTCCTTTGGTAACATTATAATTTACTATCACTTGCAGAATTACAATACCAACGCTGTTGAGCATTATGCCAATAACAAAGAAATTGATAAACAGGGAAATTTTGATTTTTAGTTTTGCCATTTTAGAATTTCTTAATGTGTGAGCATCCCACAGAAATTTCTTCTTAAGTTTCAAATATTAAGCCACTAGATATACAGAATTTTCTCCTCTTTCTTTAAAGAATTTCCGCTGTTATAAAATGAGATGTTATTAGCAATATAATTTAGCTTATCAATTTGATAAGTTAATCTTATAAGAACTGTAATTTGGGATGATTAAATCACTAGAAATGAAATATATTTTTACTTGAAACCAAGTTCTTTACAAAGTCTATGAAAGTTTGGCGGCGCTAGTCCTAACTTCTTGGCGGCCTCTGCATCTGATTTTGAATTTTTTCTTATAAAAGAAACATATTTTTCTTTAAGGAGTTTTTCCATATCCTTAAGCGTAAGAAATTCCCCACCATTCCAGAAATTAATTGAATCATTTCCATTGTGCGATTTATTATTTTTATTTAACAAGGCAAATTTAACATCCCCTGTATTAATTTTTCCTTCAGTATTTAATAGCAATCTTTGAACAATATTTTTAATCTCCCTTACATTTCCAGGCCAATTATAACTAACTAACAAATCAGTTGCTTCTTCAGATAACATTGGTTTTGGCAAGTCCATTTCTTTTGCGAAGAAATCCAGGAAATAATCGACCAGCATTATGATATCGCCTTCTCTTTCAGTTAAAGGAGCCACATAAAGTGGGATTACATTCAACCTGTAGTAAAGATCTTCTCTAAACTTATTTTCTTTTACTTCTTCTTCAAGGTTTTTATTTGTCGCTGCAATAATTCTAACGTTAACCTTCAAATTATTCATACGTCCTATCTTTTCAATTTCCCCGTTTTGTATTACCA
>Ga0307418_1000590_pt1 | contig 11111 bp, 8 predicted proteins | sample SalMarWE160220MG_2_FD_202160 | JGI IMG/M metagenome (GOLD analysis project Ga0307418, IMG submission 202160) | Salt marsh sediment microbial communities from the Plum Island Ecosystem LTER, Massachusetts, United States - WE1602-20 | ecosystem: Environmental > Aquatic > Marine > Intertidal zone >...
GCGTTCGATAGGCGGTTACCCTGGCTGCGGCGCTTGTGGTGTACCTCGAGATCTTCCGTTCGCTTGCATCTACTCACGATGCTCCTCCGCTCCTACCCCAGCGCCGGCGGTCGCGTCGCTGGGAACCGCCGAGTCACGCGGTCCACGCCGGGCCTACGCCCGGTCGCGGCCCGACGCGCCGTTGTCGATCATGCCGGGCCACGCTGCGCGACAGCCCCGCTGCCCAGCGCCACGCGCTTCCGCCATCGGGCCACCTGGACATAGTAGGAGTCCTGGCGCGCGAAGACGCGCCCCCGGACGGCCTCGAAGCGGCCGAACTCCACCACGCGATCGGCGAAGTACTCTGCCACGACGCGTCCGGAGAACGGGCCGACCAGGCACGGCCATTCGCCCTGCCAGAGATTCGGCACGATGACGCGCAGCCACCGTCGCGGCTCGCCTGCAGCCTGCGAAGACTCCATGTAGATTCCCTGACGAAGGCCGCTGGCTTGTCGGGGCCACATCCCGCACTTCCCTTCCCGCGCGAGGCGCTTGCCTCGCTGGGCGTCTCCACGGCGCCCGCCAAGCCGGAGAGCTCCGGAAGACCTCCACAGCCACAGGAGGCTTCCCGTGAACGTGATTGCAGGTCGGTCGCGTGGTACGCGCCCGTGCCGCAGGATGCCAAGGCAACCGACGGGATACCGTCGCCCTAGGTTCGTAAGCGGTGCTCGATTGTACCACGGTAGGGACACACCAGCGCGGTGGACGCGGGTGGCCGACCGCGCCCAGCGCCATCACAAAGGCCGGAACAGCGCGGGAAGGGCAGGGGAACCGTCTTGGTGCGCCGAGGCGCAGCCTCATGCCGACGCCGCGGCGGGCTTGCCCCGCAGCGCTTCGCGGAACGTCACCAGGCGTCGCCGGTCTTCGTCCCACAGCGCAAGCGCGACCGTCCTGAAGCTACCGACCAGGGTCAGCTTCGTGACGCGCTGAAGGGTGGGGTTCTCACGGTGGCACCGCTCCAGGTTGTAGTTGGGGATGCGCGGACTGAGGTGGTGGATGTGGTGAAAGCCGATGTTCCCGCTGAACCACTGCAGGACCCTCGGCAGAGAGTAGTACGAGCTGCCGTGGAGCGCGGCGAGCGTGTAGTCCCACGTCGGCGTGTGCTCCCAGTAGGTGCGCTCGAACTGGTGCTGCACGTAGAAGAGCCAGGTTCCGGCGCTAGCTGCCAGCAGGATGACAGGGAGTCCGATCACGAAGGTGGGCACGACGCCGATGAGAAGGCTCGAGCCAGTCAACAGAACCGCGATGGCCGCGTTCGTCAGCCACACCGACCGCTTCTCCCCGGTGCGCCAACTCGCCCTCGCACCGAGCGGGAAGCGCTGCACGAGGAGGAAGTTGAACGCCGGCGCGACCCCGAACAGGAACAACGGGTGGCGGAAGACACGATAGCCGGCACGCTTCCACCACGGCGCAGAAGCGTACTCATCGACCGTCATGGTCCACACGTCGCCGACGCCGCGCTCTTCCAGTTCGGCATGGTGCGCATGGTGGATCGCGTGCGTCTTGCGCCAGAAGTTGTAGGGCGTAGCCGTCAGGACACCGCTCAGCCCGCCGACGACATCGTTGGCGCGTTTGGACCTGAAGAAGGCACCGTGGCCGCAGTCGTGCTGGATGATGAAGATGCGTACCAGGAAGCCGGCAGCGGGTACCGCCAGCAGCAACGTGAGCCAGTAGCCGACGCCGAGGGCCAGGTACATGAGCGCCCCTAGCACCAGCAGGCCGCCGAACGAGTTCGCGATCTGCCACAGGCTCCTGCGCAAGTCGGGCGTTTGGTACTTCCGTACGATCGCCTGCCAGCCCGGGTATCCGGACTGCACTTGGGTTGGTTCGTTCATCCGACGGTCCCTTCGGCGGGCGCGAACGATGGTCCACGGTGGGGCAAGCCGGTCCACACCGTTCCACTGCCGCGCACCAGCACGGTGTCCCTACCTACGCCGCGGTGGTCCGCACCCATCGGTGCACACGCCGTAGGCGGTTCCCTGAGCGGATCGCGCCCCGCAATGGAGACATCCACGTTGCCTGTCCAAGGAATATTCACAGCCTACCACGTCGTTCCTACGCGGCACGTCGCCTTCGCCGGGAGCTCTGTTCGCCGCCACCCCGTCCGGCCGCAAGGTCGCGCTCGGAGGCCCCGTGTTCGAAGGCCCTTGCTATTCCGGGCCGGAACGTCTATGCTCCGGTGTTCCGAAAAAGTCGATAAGGCTTTCTTGAAACACGGGCGGTCGCCCGGATATGACTGCGCCCGGCTGCGGCCGGGCGACACTTAGGAGAACAAGATCATGGCAACAGGCAAAGTCAAGTGGTTCAACGGCGACAAGGGCTTCGGGTTCATCGAGCAGAGCGACGGCGGCAAGGACGTCTTCGTGCACTTCTCGGCCATCCAAGGTGATGGCTTCCGCAGCCTCAACGAGAACGACCAGGTGGAGTTCACCGTCGAGCAGGGCCCCAAGGGCCTGCAAGCCTCGAACGTGAAGGTTGTCCAGGCGGCCTGACGGCCGCCGATACCCGCCACGACACGCGTCCCCGCTCGAGCTCGCTCGGGCGGGGACGCTTCGTCCCGTGCCGGCACGGTGGCGTCGGCCGTGGCAGCGGAGCGGTCGGGCGGCCGATGTCGGCAGCGGACCACCCCTGCCGGCTCGGCCGCTCCGCGACGAACGCGCGAACGACGCAGACCAACCATCGAGCGGGCGCGCGGCGCCCTCAAAGGAGCGGATGTCATGCCCGCAGCTCGAGCACGTGCAACCACTTTCGACGAGTACATCGCGGGCTTCCCCGAAGCCGTCCAGACCAAGCTCGAGGCGCTCCGGCGCACCATCCGGAATGCCGTTCCGGAAGCGAACGAAACCATCCAATACGGCATCCCCGCCTTCGAGCTGCGGGGCAACCTCGTGCACTTCGGGGTCTTCGGGGATCACATCGATGTCTACCCGCTGGGGTCCGGCGCCGACGCAGCCTCACGGGAGCTCGCCAGCTACAGACTCGGCAGGAACTCCGCCCGCTTCCCGCTCGACCAGCCGCTCCCGCTCGAGCTCATCGGCCGGATCGTCCAGTCCAAGGCGACGGCGAACCTCGACAAGGCCTTCGCCCGTCAAAGGTTCAGAGGCTGATCGACCGGTGGCAGCTGGCCCTGCAGGCGAGCGCACCCGTTGTCCGCCAGGCGACCCTCCAACCTCCGCGGTCCGCTCGACCCATCCGGCGGGCGACCTCCCCGACGGCGAAGCCCGGGACGCCTGTCCCCGGCACGGCGCCGGCTCCTTCCCAAGGGTGACGGATAGCGGTCCACGGAGGAAGCGTGACCACTCTCATCCTCCTGAACGACCCGCCCTACGGAGGTCGCCGGCATTGGACCTGAGTCTCGGCGGGAGACGGCGAACGGTTCGTGGCGCGAGATAAGGAGTACGGTGTACGTATCGATGGCCATCCCCAAGATCATCCAAGGTGGCATGGGGGTTGCGGTATCCGACTGGCGTCTGGCGCGGGCGGTATCGTCGCTCGGACAGCTCGGCGTCGTCTCGGCGACCGGCATCGACACGGTTCTCGTCAGGCGCCTGCAGAACGGTGACCCGGGAAGTGTCGTACGCCGGGCGATGGCGACGTTCCCATTTCAGGATCTGGTCAAGAGCGCGGTTCGCCAGTACTTCCTCCCGAATGGCCGCGCACCTGGCGCCCGCTACAAGCAGACGCCGAAGCCGAGCGTGGCGGGCCTCCGGTCGCCGTTCCAGCAAGCCCTCAGCATGCTGGGAGCCTACGTCGAGGTGTTCCTCGCCAAGCGTGGCCATTCCGGCGCGGTGGGCGTCAATCTGCTCACGAAGATCCAGTTGCCGACGTTGGCGACGCTCTACGGGTCGATGCTGGCCGGGGTGGACTACGTCCTGATGGGCGCCGGCATCCCGCGGGAGATCCCCGGGGCCCTGGACCGTCTGGCGCAGCACCGGCCGGCAACGCTCAAGGTCGACGTAAGCGAGCACGAGCAGGGCGCGCGCGCCAGCGCTGACGCCACTACCTTCACGTTCACGCCGGCGGAGTTCGGTGCCGATGAGCGCGATCCCTTGCGCCGGCCGGACTTCGTTCCGATCGTCGCGTCCCACACCTTGGCCGGCGTGCTGCAGAAGAAGGCCAACGGTTCCATCGAAGGTTTCGTGGTGGAGGGGCCCACGGCTGGTGGGCACAACGCCCCACCGCGCGCGAAGAACGTCTTCGACGATCGCGGGCAACCCGTCTATGGGGAGCGCGACGTCGTCGATCTCGACAAGATGCGCGAGCTCGGCGTCCCCTTCTGGCTGGCAGGAGGCTACGGCTCGCACGAAGGATTGCGAGAGGCGCTCGCCCAGGGCGCCGCCGGCATCCAGGTGGGAACGCCGTTCGCGTACTGCCGCGAGTCCGGCATCGCCAGCGAGCTGAAGGAGCAGGTTCTCCAGCAGGTGGCGAACGGCGGGGTCACGGTTCGAACCGACCCGCGGGCGTCTCCGACCGGCTTCCCTTTCAAGGTGGTCGAGGTGCCCGGCAGCGCTTCCGACGAGGACGTCTACAGCGCCCGACGACGCGTATGCGACCTGGGCTATCTGCGCGAGGTGTACCGCTCGGACGACGGGACCCTCGCGTACCGCTGCCCGGCCGAGCCCGTCAACGACTACGTCAGGAAGGGCGGCGACGCCGCCGACACGGTAGGGCGGAAGTGTCTCTGCAACGCCCTGCTGGCCGACGTGGGTTTGGGTCAAGCCCGCGGCTCGGGCGCCACGGAACCGGCGTTGCTGACGAGCGGTGACGACTTCTCGTCGGTGGCGCATCTACTCACCACGAAGCAGTCTTCCTACACGGCCGCTGACGTGCTCGAGTTCCTGCTCGACGGTCGCGGAGACTGACCACGGCCTCAACGCCGTCGACGGGCGAGTGGACGTCGCATGCCACCAAATCATCGATCGCATCGGCCGCTGCTGCGCACCGGCCGGTCCAGATATGCATGTCGGCGCTTTGAACCGACCTGGATTCAGTGAAGGCACTCGCCTCACGGAAGCAGCAAGCCCAGACCGGGCATCAAGTGGCCGAGCCGCGCCACAGCGCCCACCTCATCGCCGGCCATGCGGCCATTCAAGGAGCCTTGCCCACCCGCCGAAGAATCATCGCCGTCACCAGCGGTAGTGCCGATTGCCTAGTTTTTACGTCCAGGACGGCGTTCTTGCGAACATTCCCTCGGCCTTGGCATGGGCCGTCAACTCCAAACGCACACGCGCGAACGCGCACTTGCTTCCGGAATCAGCCTACCCAGATCTCCACAATCGCCGCACCGGCCCGAACCGCCCCCGTGATCGACTACCCCTGGGAAGTCTGGGTTACCCAGGGCCAGCAGGCCCCCACAACCAGCAACCACAACCACAGCGGTATGTAACCGAGGTCAGGTTCCTGGCTCTTGGAGCGCTGTCTCAACCGCGGGAACGCTGGCGGAATCGCTATGGGTGGCACGCCGGGCTCTGGCGGAAGAACAGGTCCACGAGTATCGCTCGGGTGGGCTGCCGGGTCATGCTGCCGGCCCAGCAAGATCCTCCGTGCCAATCGGTCTCATATCCTTGGTGCTCAAGCGTCCGGTTGTCCACAGAACCAGCACGACACCAACCCTCCCCAGGACGGGTCAGAGTCTCGAAAGGGCTGCCGTGCCAACCTTAGAGCATGCCGCGCGCATCCGCCCCGAACGCACCAACGCTTGCGGCCCTGCCACGATCGGGCAACGCAGCGCCCGATTGCGTTGGATGGGGGTCGTCATGATGGATGCGGAACGCACAACCTGGCGACTCCTAAGGAACGCCGCAGCGGCATTCGGCGCAAGAACACGCACGGATCCACAACAGCGCCTGCTCGTCCTCTCCTTCAGCGGGCTAGCCATAGTCCTGATCGCGATCGGCGTGACCGTAGCATTCACCTTGCAACACCGCATCGAACAACGAACCGAAGCGGTAGCCGGTACCATCATGACCAACGCGGTTCGCGGGCACCTAGACCACCGCACCATCGACGGACAACAGGTCACCATCGGCCCGCCTCCCAGCGACACCATCTGGTGGCAACGCTTTCGCGCCCAACTCAAGACCATGATCGAAGCCCAGGACGTTGACGTCCTCGATAGCAACGGAGTAATCCAACTCGGTGATCAGCCCGACGAAGTCGGGCAGCGCTTCATCCCGCCACGCAAACTCAGTCGCCTCGAAGCCGACGACTCAGTCGAATTCCTCCGCACAACTCCTTCCGGGTCCCCGCGCCAGGTCTTCGTCGTGGTAACGCCGATCACCTTCGTAACCTCCAAAGGCGAGCCGGCCGGCACGGGCGCCGTCAGCCTCGAATTCGACGCCGGCCCCCTGCTCTCCGCCGCACGTGACGCACGCAACATGGCGCTGGGAACCACCGCCGGCGTGCTCGCCCTCCTCCTCGTCACCCTCTGGATCCTCGCACGACGACTGACCCAACGCACCTTCCGTGACAACCTCACCAACCTACCCAACCGCCGCTACTTCACCGAAGCCGCCACCACCGCCCTTGCCCACAACGACCGCCACCAACGACCAACCGCACTCATCTACGCCGACATCAACAGATTCGGCGAAGTCAACGCCACCCTCGGCCACCGAGCCGGAGACGCGGTACTCCAGTCCGTCGCCCGCGCCCTCCACCGCCGCGCACGCGCCGGCGACACACTTGCCCGCATCGGCGGCGACGACTTCGCCCTCCTCCTCAACGAGGCCACCCCCGAAGACGCACGCCTCGCCGCCGACCACATCACCACCACCCTCGAAACCGCCACTGCCCTGGACCAGCAACGCCTCCGCATCAGCCTCAGCATGGGCATCGCCTGCCACCCACAGCACGGACACGGGATCGACGAGCTACTGCAACACGCCGAAACCGCCATGCGCGAGGCCAAAGCGCGCCAGCTCCCCTACGTCCACTTCGACCCCACCGACCCCCGCACCACCAGCGAACACCTCAGCCTCGAAGCCGACCTTCGCGACGCCATCCTCAACGATGACCTCGACATCCACTACCAACCCATCGTCACCAGCCGCGACACCACCACCGTCGCCTACGAAGCCCTTGCACGCTGGAGCCACGCCAGCGGACCCATCAGCCCCGGAACCTTCATTCCCATTGCCGAACGCACAGGCCTCATCCGCCACCTCGACCGCGCCATCTACAAGGGAGCCGTCCTCGCCATGGCCACCCTTCAAACGCATCGACCAGACGCGCGCATCGCAATCAACCTGTCAGCCCCATCGCTCGCCGATGCCACGTTGACCGCTTACCTCCGCGACGTCGCCGAACGGCACGGCGTGTCACCAACCCGCATCACGCTCGAGGTCACCGAAAGCGCCAGCCTCGAAGACCTCGAACGCGCAGCCACCACCCTCCGCACCATACGCGACCTCGGCTTTCGCATCTCCCTCGATGACTTCGGCACCGGCTACTCCAGCCTCGCCTACCTCCGCACCCTCCCCATCGACACCGTCAAGATCGACCGCCACTTCATCCACGGCATCGGCCGACGAACCAGCGACGAGACTCTTGTCCAGGCCATCGCCAGGTACGCCCACAGCCTCCACATCCGAACCGTCGCCGAGGGCGTGGAAACCGAAGCCCAACACCACTGGCTCCAACAACAGGGGATCGACTACGAGCAGGGTTACCTACACGGCAAACCCGCACCCCTCCCCCAGGGCGATACCTCCAAACCCCTCAGGCAACCGGCACCGCTAGCAAGAAGACACCCAGAAACACCACGGTGGCCCGCAAGAGAGCCGTGAGCGTTCCCGTGGAACCCAAACCGAGCGCACTCGGGCCCCACCATCACAGCGCCGTCCGCCAAGGAACGCTTCCACTGGATCCTCACTCGCAGGGTCCGCATCGCCGTCCCCATCCACATCGGACTCATCTCGCTGTTCCCGTGTGCCGGCCCCCCCCGCCACACCGTTCGTGGGCAAAGCCTACGGCCGGGCTCGCAACGCATCTCTGACAGCGTCAGGCCGGCGCCGCACCTGAGCTCCAGCCCTAGGACTCGAGCGTCATCACAATCACAACGGGCGTTGCCGCCGAGAAGCAGTTGGAGTTGGCTCGATGCCGTGGACAACTCCGCGCATGATGTTCGACCTCGCGAGGGGCGCGAAACTACGTGTTGGTGAACCGCCTGGGCCCCAAGCCGGTCGCCCACGAGCCCCTATCAGCGGAACCACCTGTGGCGCCCCGTTGACCACCTGCCGAAGAATCATCGCCCGATTACCAGCGGTAGTGTCAGGTACCTAGTTTTTACGTCCAGCACAGCGTTCGTGCGAACATTCTTTCGGCATTGGCATCGAGGCGTCAACTCCGGAGGGAGACGCCTCAGTGTTGGTCGGATTACCTGATGAGCCTCCCGAACCGCTGCACGCCTTGAGGCCGACCGCCAGCGCAGTCGAAACCACCAAGATCTTCCCGTTCCAGCCCCGAAGCTCCGCATATGCCTGCTCGTGCCGGCAATGGACCCGCAAGGTCGTCATTGGGGCACTGCCGCTCAGGCTCCGAGCAAGGGTCGTACGCGAACCGGCAAGGAGCCGTTAGCGCACATTTGCAAAACGTCACGATTTCCGGGACAATCTGCAATATGGAGCGAACAAGGAGCGGGGACGAGGACCCACCCAAGGCCAGCGAACTGGCGGACTGGGCGCTATCGCGCGGTAGGAGCAGCATGACGACCGGGGAGATCGCGCACCTCCTCGGCGTATCCCGAGACCAGGTGAGGAAGCGACTCCATGCACCGGCCAAGCGGGGTCACTGGACCAATCCCGCCGCGGGCCTCTGGATCGCCGTTCCCCCCGAGTATCGCCTCTGGGGCGCTCCCGAAGGCGTCGAGATCATCGATCCCCTGATGAAGCACCTCGGGATCCAGTACTACGTGGGCTGGCTCTCCGCCGCAGCCATCCACGGCGCAAGCCACCACGCCCCTCAGCAGTTCCAAGTCGCGGTTGAACACACCGTCCGAGACCGGAAGGTCGGCCGCACCCACTTCCGCTTCGCCAGCCGCTCACGCGTACCCCTCATTCCCGTCATCGAGAAGCAAACGCGCTCCGGGACCGCCCGCGTTGCGTCCATCGAAGCCACAGCACTCGATCTCTGCGACGCGCCACGCATCGCAGGCGGCATGGATGCAGCAGCCACGGTCCTCATCGAACTCGCCGAACAGCCCAAGCTTTCCATCCAGAAGGCCTTGGACCTGAGCCCCCACTTCCCTGCCGCCGCAGCACGACGCCTCGGCTGGCTACTGACACAATTCACCGACCGAAACGATCTAGCCGAACTGCAAGTCTGGGCAGCCGACGCCAGCCACGCCCCGAGCAAACTCGACGCCAGCGAATCATCACAAGGGCCGATCGACAAAGACTGGTCCCTGATCATCAATACCGACATCGAGCCCGAAACATGATCCCCTACGACGCCATCACCGAGTGGGCCACCGAACGGCCATGGCCAACCCGCGATCAAGTGGAACAAGACCTCCTCCTGTCACGCGCCATCTGCGAGATCGCCGATCACCCCTACCTCAAGGACGAGCTCATCTTCCGCGGAGGCACAGCCCTCCACAAGCTTCACCTCGACTCCCCACTCCGATACAGCGAAGATCTCGACTACGTCCGAAGAACACCAGGCGGCATCGAACCCGTGACCAACGCACTGACCGACCTAGGACAGCAACTCGGATTCAACGTGAGCACCCGGATCAGCCAGCAGCCGAAAGTGTTCTGGCGCGCCCCTGCCCAATCCGGCACCACGCTCAAGATCAAGATCGAGATCACGACCAACGAGCGAACGCCAGCGCTGCCCCTGCTCTACCTTCCACACGACGTGAACTCCCGATGGTGGAACGGAAGCGCCACCGTGACAACGTTCCGAGTGGAAGAACTCGTCGCCACGAAGATCCGAGCCCTCTACCAACGCCGAAAAGGCAGAGACGTCTTCGACCTATGGCTCGCCCTGGAACGCCTGGCCCTCGATCCAACGCAGATCCTCGAGGCGTTCGAACCCTACAGACCCGACACCCTGACCGCCAAGAGCGCGATCGCCAACCTCCGGCAGAAGCTCACGCACCAAGGCTTCCGCGACGACCTCATGCCCCTGGTCCGCGACCTGCCTTCCGATTACGACATCGATCATGCCGCAGAACTCATCATCGCCGCGTTGCTAGCAAGCCTCGATTGACCGTCTGGAAGGGCCTGCGAGGTCGCGCCTGCACTTGGCCCTGACCACGGTGTTCCGGGGCCGGCTCCGGCCGCATCGGCGGCGCCCGATCGCACTAGGCCGAACCTCCGACTCAGGCCTGTCAGACACGACCAACGTTCGGCCTGTCGGGACGAACGGAGCCCTCTGACCAACCGCCGAAGAATCATCGCTCACCAGCGGTAGTGCCCTATGGTTAGTTTTTACGTGCAGCACAGCGTTCGTGCGAACATTCTTCCGGCCATGGCGTCGAACCATCCGACCTCGAGGAAGACCGTGAGCGGGAGCGCGCCTCGGGAACCAGCCTAGACCAGTGCGCCGAGTCGCTGAACGCTCCGATACCCGGCCCCGGAAGAGAGGAACCCGGCACCCTACCGACAGCACCACGGAGCCGCGATCGGCTACTCGACGCGCAAACGGTCGATGCCACCTCGGACTCAAGGCAGCGGCGGGAACCGCACCAACAGCACGTCGTTGGCAGAGCCACTCGGCTTCGAGGAGTCCGACTCCGCGCCGGCAGCCAACGTGCCACTGGTCGCCACGAAGACGTCGCCAGCAGGCCCAAGCGCGATCGACAGCGGCTTCTCCCCATCGCTCGTCCCGAACTGCCGCACGGACGTGCCGTCGCCGGCACGCCCGAAATCGCGGACGAAGGCACGCCACCGCCCGATCGCGTGATCGGAGCTGCCGAGGTCCTGGTTGCTCCATCCCCCCGCCAGCACCCGGCCGGCCGGATCCACCGCCACCGCATACCCGAACACCGCCCCATCGTGACCGAACTGCCGCACCCAGGCGAGGTTGCCATTGCGATCGAAGTGCACCAGGAAACCATCGATGTTGCC
>Ga0307418_1000593_pt1 | contig 11073 bp, 5 predicted proteins | sample SalMarWE160220MG_2_FD_202160 | JGI IMG/M metagenome (GOLD analysis project Ga0307418, IMG submission 202160) | Salt marsh sediment microbial communities from the Plum Island Ecosystem LTER, Massachusetts, United States - WE1602-20 | ecosystem: Environmental > Aquatic > Marine > Intertidal zone >...
ACGGTCAGCTATGTACTCGCGCTTTCGGAAATTGCCTACTCCTGTGCGTCTACCGCGGTAGTGATGTCGGTTCACAATTCCATTGTTTGTGAAACCATTTACCGCCTGGGGACCGAGGATCAAAGGAATAGATTTTTAAAACCGCTTGCATCAGGAGATATCATCGGCGCCTTTGCCATGACAGAACCCCACGCAGGATCCGATCCGGTCAGGCAGTCGACTACGGCGGTACGAAAAGGGAATGAATATATCATCAATGGGACAAAACGGTTCATCACATCGGGTAAAAATGCCGGGCTGGTCATCGTCACCGCAGTGACCGATGAAGCAAAACGACATCATGGGATCAGCGCATTTATCGTTGAGAAAGGCATGCCCGGACTTCAGGTGGGCCACGAAGAAGATAAGATGGGGCTTCGGGCTTCCGATACAACGGATTTGATTTTTAACAATTGCAAGGTCCCTGTTGAGAACCTGCTGGGAGAAGAAGGGGACGGATTTAAGATCGCCATGAAAGCCCTGGACGGCGGACGCATCGGTATTGCAGCCCAGTCGCTGGGTGTTGCACAGGCGGCATTTGATGCGTCTTTAAAGTATGCTAAAAAAAGAGAACAGTTCGGGCAGCCGATTTCAAAATTCCAGGGGCTGCGTTGGATTCTGGCAGATATGGCCATGGAGATAGAGGCGGCCAGACAATTGATGCTTTCCGCTGCGGCCATGAAAGACAGGGGTGAAAAGTTTACCATACAAGCTTCCATGGCCAAGCTGTTTGCCTCCGAGATGGTCAACCGGGTAACGGCAAAAGCGCTTCAGATGCACGGCGGATATGGATTTATCAAAGAATATCCGGTTGAACGTTTTTATCGAGACGCCCGTGTGTTTACCATCTATGAAGGCACTTCCGAGATTCAGAGAGTCGTGATTTCCAATCATATTTTAAAGGACAAACGCCGTCCGCATCACGGATCGTAAACATCATATCCCTCAAATAGTTGATTCAGAAATCGGAGTTCGGATCTTCATCGAAAACGGATATAAGAATTCTTTTCCGTCTTAAGAATCTTGAAAAATTTTTGCCGCCAGATCGATATTTTCCGGACAGAAAACAAAAAGACATTTCTCATCAGGAGATGAAACTGTTCCGTAAACATAGTTGATGTTGATGCCTTCTTCTCCGAATTTATTGGCAATGGCGGCAAGGGCACCCGGTTTATTTTCAAGCTCGAGGGTCATCACCGGCATAATATCGAAAAGATAATCGTTTTTTGATAAAAGATCGATCGCCTTATCGGTCTGATCAACGAGCATGCGGATCAAAGCAAACTGGGCCGAATCCTTTCTCATGGAATTGTAGCTGGCCACCGACGCGATCCGTTTGAGTGATTTCCCCCTGCCTTCAAAGAGATTCTGGACATAACTGGAAGCATCCTGAATGGTAAGGGCGTCAATGTTGATGCTTTCGTTTGAAAACAGGGATGCCAATTTTCCCAGCTCACCGGGAATATTTTTCAAAAAAAGCGATATTTCGGTTCTGACCATGATATGCACCTGCTTTGCAAGGTGAAACCTTTGTAAAACGCCCCTTTTTGCCCAATTTCTGCGTCACGCTCAAATTTTAATCCTCAAAATACTCAATGTATTCCTGTGGTTAAAATTTTCGCCTTCCTTGAACTTGAACAAAAATGAACATTTTTCAAAGGTCTCAGGTTGACGACCCGGGATTATTTCATTGCATCCTGAATGGTATTTCGTAATTCGGCAGATCCGGGGTTGCTCACCAGTTTCTGTTTGATAATACCGATGGGACTGACTTTTTGGCCGTAATACGCCTGATCCCAGTCGTAATTTACTTTTACAATGGCGCCCTGCATGGAGATGCCGGCAAAGGCGCCCTTTGACCGAATGAACGAAACGAAATCCGTCATGACATCGGCGCCGGCACCGCCGCCCATAGGCCCCACGGCGATGGAGGCGTCGCCCCCGAACTTAAAAGAAGATGAATACAATTTGTTCAGTCCTTTTTGCGTAAACACTATCATGATAATCTCCGACTTTTCACCGCCGAACTGAATGCCGAGACTCAATGACCCGATGGTATAAAAGGCGGGCTGGCTCCAGTCTCCTGTATTTTCATCTTTAACAACGAGCACCCCGCGTCCTCCGGAACCGCCGATAAACCAGGCACCCTGAAGCAATTCCGGAATGATCAAAAGTCCTTTGGCCTGAGGCAAGTGCTCACGGAACCAAGCCATGTTTTTATCGATCATAAAACTTTTAAATGTAATCCTCGCCCGGTCCACCAGCAATTGCTGTTTAACAGGTTCTGTTGCCCCGACAGGGGTGACAAAGGCGGCGATAATGGCGATGGCGATTAAAATAACAATGACGCGTCTTTTCATTTTTATAGCTCTCCTTTCGTCGATAACCTGCCGATATGATAAGTTATTAATTTAATTCGAATGTGGTTGATGCCATTGGGTGCTGTACATTTTCGTTGTACAATAAATAAGTTTACCAAGTTTTTCAATGGAAATTTAATTTCAGGCAAACGTTTAGCATTTTAAACCTCGGTCAGCGCTGCTTGGGAGAGGCGGGTTGAATTATTTTCACCGGAAGCTGAAGCGTTCTTTTAAGAATCCGCAGCAATCCCGATCCCACCGCAGAAAGGGGGATCTGCGTAACATCCGGATTGTCAAGGCTGCCTTTTATGCCGATGGGGTAAGAAATGAGAGACCCTCCCAGGATATATCTGACGATCGGAATCTTGTTAATGACAAAGTCGATGGTTTTTAGCGGTGCAATCAAGGCGGTGACATTCATTTGGTTATTGGCCAAATCAATATATCCTTGGCACACGATTTTCATTGAGTCGCCGTCGACTATCATCTCGTTTATTTTTATTCTGCTGCTCTGAATATCCGCCTTTGCCTGGATAGAGTTATAGGCAAATCCTTGGTTTTCGATATCGGGAAGTTTTTCTTTGAATATGTCGGTGACATTCAACAGGCTGAAAATTTTTATCAATGTTCTGAAATCCCTGCCGGCGTAAGTGCGGCCTTTAGGCGCAGAAAACGTTAAATTCCCGTTGATATCCTGCATCAATGTTTTGCCTGCTCCCTGTGCTTTAATATTTCCCTCAAGGTTGTATTTTCCGACAATTTTTGCGGATTTATCCAAGAGGCATTGGATGCTGGGATTGAGTTCTTGATTCTTGGCAAACGGTGTTAAGTCGATGGTCGTCTTCTGCGGTGTAATTTTCATCTTTCCTAACGTTGTGATACCGCATATATCGGCATCGGTAATGGAAATAGTTGCAAATTTGTCATTAAAACGAACATCGGCTTCAAAGGGATGCCAGGTGAATTTTCCATAGGTTAAATTTTCAGTGATGACGGTCAAGGTGCCCCGCACCGGAAAGCTCCATGATTTTTTGGCGATCCCATGGTCTGTTCTTTGAGTATTTTTATCCAGAATCTGCTTGAATCGGTCGACGTCAATCGTCTTCGCATAAAGTTTCATGGCCACTTTGGGCACGGAGAAAGACAGGTTCATCTTCCCTTTTAGCTCGAACAGGTTGTCCGCCCAGCTCAATCTGGCGGATTCGACTTGAAGAATATCTTTTTTCCCTGTCAAAGACAGATCGTCGATGACAAGCGGTGATAATTTTTTTCCTGAAAGGATAAGCTGTTTTGCCTTAAGTTCACCTTGAAATTTTGAGTTCAATGGGTGATCCAGCGGCACATGTGCATTAAAATCTCCTTTGATTTGACCTTTAAGGAGTTCATTTTTTTCCAGAAAGCGGTCGAGAGATGCCTGCTGCAAATTTCCGGAAAAAAACACATCCGCGATCCGATTCCTTTTAATCAGTTTGATGGAAGCATCGGACATCGCATCGCGAATGACCAGATTTTTAATGGTGAACTGTTCGGGATCTGATGAAAGATCCATGGAAATGTTCTGACCTTTTGTTACGGACAGGTCTGCTGAAAATTCGATGTGCTGTTGATTGTTCAATGTTAAATGTGCCGCTGAAACCGATACCGGTGGTTTAAATCTGAGGCGGGGCGATAGCTTCAGCATGTTTTCGACCCACACGGTTGCATCCGGTCCCATTTTTCCCTGGAATGTTAGATCAGCACTGCTGAGATCCCTTGAATAACCTGTCAATGTTCCGGAAACGGTCAACAATGCATCCAGCATGCGCGTCTGAAAATCCGTCATGACAAAGTCTTTGGAATTTGCGCTAAAATTTCCTGTTGGAATGTCCAACGTCGCTGGTAACAACGATGAATCAATCGCCAGGTTTTGAGCGCTGCCGGCCAATTGAAACCGGTAATTTTGAGGTTCGAAAAAAGGGCCGTCCAATTTTATGGAAGACAATTTTAAAACCCCGTTTAAATTTTTCAGATCTTTAAGTTTGTCAGAGATCAATTCCCAAGACACAACCCAGGGATATATCTCTTTCAGATCAATTTTTGCGCTGCCCGAGGCGGTGTGAAGGCGAGGTGTGCCAGCCCAGTCCACTTTTCCGGAGATTGCGGTAAATGTCGAGTTTCCCATACTCCCGCTTATATTTTTCACGCCGGTCGAGGTTCCATTTAAAAAATATTGGCCGCTGTTTATTATTAGAGGATAGGGCAGTCTCCGGTAATTTGCTGAAAGATTAAAATGGGAAATGTTGACATTGCATTGGACGGATTGGATACTGTCTCCCAAAATGAGCCTTCCCGTCGCCCTTCCTTTAACATGGTCAATCAGTGAAATCTCTTTGATAAACGACTTATTATGAACCACACGTTTCAAGACCGGGGGAAGTTGTGCCAGATCAGCCGACAGGGCAAGATCAAGATGAAACGGCACATCCTTGCCTTTAAGGCTCAATTTCAGGCTTCCTTCAAGACATTTTGAGGTTTTCATCCGTGCTTTGAGTGCCTTGCCGTACAAAATGCCCTTGGAAATCAATGCGTCCCCTTCCACGTCCGATAAATTCAAATCGACTGTCGGAACGAAAATTTTTCCCTTCACCATCTTGCCCTTGATGATGATATTCTCCAATTCTCCCAGTTCTTCCAATGACTTTCCCTGGGACGTCACTTGGATTATTGGGACTTCTCCGCTTTTTATAATATTAAAAATATCGGCAACCACCGGCGTGTCTCCGGCCAGATCGAGGGCTGCTTTTCGAATTGCTTCGACGTCCACGTCTTTGCCCGTAAGTTGAAAATTGACCCTTGGCTCGGTCGAAGGCAACGATCTTTCCATATTGAGTTTTCCGGACAAGTTGAGACGGGGATGATTCAGCTTAAGATGTTCAACGGAAACAGATAGCTTGTTTCTGGCTAAAAAAACCGCCCCCTTTAAGGCCATGCCTTGACAGAGTTTGGTATCGCAGCCGATGTCCAAATCAACATGATTTTGAAAGAAGACGATACCGGCATTAATATCCCGCAGCCAAAACACCGATTGTTGTTGCTTGAAAATTGTCAGCCGAGCGGCTTTCATACGGACATGGAGTCCTGCTGCTTTCGATAATATCACAGCCAGAACTGGTCCCACTTCTTCTTCGATGGTTTTTAAGGTGAATGGTCGATGATGCCCGGTTTTTGATTCCGGCTGTCCTTTGAGGTGTATTTTAATGTCGGCCGAATTCAAATTTATGTCGGAAAATTGAAACTTTCCCGAGAGAAGGGGTAATATTTTCGGATAGATCGCTGCGGATGCCATGGTGCCGGCAGCAGTTTCAGGAATGGAAAACCGGCACTTTAGAACCTGGAGTCGAGGCTGCGGGAAAAAGGATACCCCCAGTCGCTCGAAGGTGACTTTCCCGTTGATCGCTGAAGACGCTTTGGCCTGAATTCTCTCTATAATCGGTTTTTGATTGATCAGGTTGTCTGAAAATAAAGCCAGGATGAAAACCAGCGCGATACAGAAAATAAAACAGGCGGCCGCCCAGAGAGATATCTTTTTGAACCGGGTCATGGATAGACTTTGCTTTTAGTAGGCAGGAGCACAATAGATTTAATGAGTCTGTTGTCAATGTTTATCGCTGCCATCTCTTTTGTCCCTTACATGTAATTGTCAATACAAAATCAAATTCATCAATTCTATAAAATAAAGTCAATAAAAAAGGGTTTCCCAAGTAGATACCGGAATAATGGAATATTGGTTTCGGTTCACAAATCTTCTTTGCATAATAACTCGTGGCCATCTAAAATATCATTTTTGGACAAGAATAGTATATGATAAGAATTGGTCCGGAAAAGTCGATGCCATCTTTTAACTTTGTTGAAAGATCGCCGGGCCTGATTTTTTAGCTCTTTGGATATCAATTCCTTAACTAAAGGAGTCAAACAATTTCAATAGGGAGCAAGCGGTCTTTAAGCGTTTTGAGTGTTCAGAGTTCAGGGGGCAGTGTTCAGGAAGGTCAATTATCCGAGATACGGTGAGCAGATTTTCGATCGAGATTGATAATTCTATTACCGGAGCACCGGGGGATTGCAGATAGGGGCTATCACTCTCCTGTACACTGAACACTTGCAACATTCTATGCGTCGATATAGTAAACAGTATTCGCCGAAGTAAAAAAAATCAAATATTTTTGGCTATATTTAGGCGATGGGTGAACGCATATGATGAAAATCTATAAACGGGTATCAATTGTCATCGGTTTTGTTCTCGCCGTTATTCTTTTGGCGGTGCTGGGGATTCAGCTTTACCTGAATACACCGCAGGCCAAGGAGAAAATTGAGGCAAGGGTGAACCATGCGATCCCCGGGACCTTGACATGGAGATCCATTAGATTTTCCATTCTCCGCGGAGAACTCGAACTGAAACACGTTCTGCTGACGGGTCCCCTAAATCATAAGGTGATCGAATTGGATCGATTTTCAATTCGCATATCCTGGATGGGGCTTTTAAAAGGGCAATTGAACGTTCATGATCTGGTTCTTGAAAATCCGCATGTATATCTGGTTCGGGATCGTTCTGGCAATTTCAATTTAATTCAGGCACTTTATACGCCCGGGCATGAGCCGTCGGCAGCCGGAAAAATTGACGGTTTTCCATTGAATATTCTGATCCGTCGATTAAGCGTCACGAATGGTTCCATTTTGTATAATACCCCCGAAGAAACCGCCGGGAACCGAATCGACCGGCTGGTATTTCAGAACATAAATCTTATGGTCTCGGATGGAAATTTGTTAAAACGCAGCGGCCGGATACTTTTTGGGATGACCAAGGGGAACGTTCGAATTAAAGGGGTTCGAAGCGACATCGATCATTTATCTGTTAAAGCAAATGTCCGGAACGACCGGGTTTCCGAACTGTTTTTTGACATGAGCACGGACGGTATTTATGCCCGCCTCACCGGAACTGTGGAAAATCTTTTTGCAGAAAACCCCATTTTGGATCTTCGTCTAAAAAGCCGGGCTTCTTTTTCCAAACTCGCTCATTTAGCGGCGCTTGGGTCCGGTTTTTCAGGAGAAATCCAGGCAGATTCGAATTTAAAGGGAACCATACGAAATCCGGATGTCGATCTGCAACTTGGCTATGAAGGAGGGAAGATTGCCGGACGCCGGATCCAGGGGATTCGTTTGAACGGCCGTCTGAAAAACAAACATCTGAATATCATTGACGCAAATGCAAATACCCCCTGGGGCCGGTTCGATATCAAGGGTGATGTGGATTTTGACAAGGCATTTTCCGATGACGTCTTGACTTCAGGGTTTGTTGCAGACGCCGTCTCCTACAAATTTTTAATCCGACAAAAAGTCTCTCAATTGGAAAATATGGCGCCGGGAATATCCGGTCTAAAAGGCGCCGTACGCGCCATCATTGACCTTGAAGGCAAAGGGATCGACCCGAGATCGCTCCGGGCCGAAACGACCCTTGAGGTTTATGGGGATAAATTGGCTGATGCAAAAAGACTTGCGCCCATTGATGTTCATGTGACGGCAAAGGCGGGCATGGCCGGGGGACGTATCACGATTCGGAATCTGGCGGCGGAAGCAAATGGTGCACGGTATGATATGAACGGCAGCTATGATGTTTTTTCCCGCAAGCTATCGGCTCATTTCGGGCTGAACGCCCCTGATTTGTCCGGGATCCTGTCAAAACTGGGTATTAAGGATATTCAAGGAAAGATGAATATAAACGGAAAGATGTCCGGAACCTGGAGCGAGCCGTTTGTGGATGCCCGGCTAAGAGGGGATCGCTTAAAATTTAAGAACGTCCGGTTCGGCAGCGTCGAAGGGAACTTTCAGTTTTCAAAAGGCCGGCTTACCCTGAATCGGGGAAAAATTACCAGCGGTAATTCCATCGTCGATCTTTCCGGGGACCTTCAAATCTTGGATCCTATGAACATGCGGTTTCTCCGGCATCCTGATTTTACAGCCGAGCTGGCTGGAAACAGCCTGTCTCTTAATGATTTTGTCCAAGGCATGGCAGGAAAATTCGATCTGAACGGCCGTTTTAAAGGGGATATGACCCACCCCAAGGGAAAACTTGAAGTTTATGGGAAAAATGTCGATTTCGGCATCCAGAAGATTCATGATGTTCACCTGGCCTCGCACATCGACGGTGATCGCGCCGAGATCGACCCCTTAACGCTCGCCGTCGTTCCGGGAGAGAAAATCGTATTGAGAGGCTGGGTATCTTTGAACAAACAGTATGAGCTCCATATGGCCTCCAATGAAATTTCAATTAAAAATATCCAAAAATTAGCATTTTTAAAAACGAATGAGGGGAAAATATCTTTTAATTTGGCCGGAAAAAGTGACTTTTCACATCCTAAATTCAAGGGCCAGGCGATTCTCGCCGGCCTGATGTTTACAAACAAAAAGCTTCAAAAAATTTCCTTTAACATCGGCGTTGAGAATCAAACCGCGTATATTGACGGCGGACCGAACTTTGACCTGAAGGCAACATATGAATTGCAGACCCGATCTTTTTCAACATCCGTCCGTTTTGACCAAACGAATTTGACGCCTTATTTACAGCTTTTCGGCAGCAAAGAACTCAACGGCGCCGTCACCGGAATCATCGACGTCAAAGGCAAATTGCGCGCGCCGTTACGCATCGATGGTTCGATTAAAATCGCCCGACTGGCACTTTTCTGGAAAAATACGGCACTGGTTACGGGCAAGGATCTTGGAATTTTCGTGAACAGGGATGAAATAACGATTCCGAAAATGCGACTCTCTTTACTCGAAAAGGGCCATCTCACGATTTCGGGCACCGGGAAATTATGGAGAAATATCGACGTGAACGGCCACGGAGTCATTCCTTTCAGCATTCTTCCAATGGTTACGGATTCCATTTCCGAGGCCGGCGGTACAGTCCGTATTTCGCTTCATGTCCGCGATAACGGTTCGCAGCCGGCTGTTGAATTCGATGCCGCCATCGAAAACGGCAACGTTATGATTCCCGGTCTTTTTCAAAAATTTCACGATGTCAACGGACATGTTCGGGCCACTTCCAAAGCGGTTGTGTTTGACAATATCAAAGGAATGCTGGGCGCCGGTCGATTCGCGCTTTCAGGTAGGGGCGATCTCGATCGTTATCGACTATCAAACTTCGGACTCAAGTTGACGGCGGATAACCTTCCCATTACCATTCCCGACCTGTTGGATGTCCGGTTGAACTCCGAACTGGATGTTCGGGGCTCGCCGGAAAAGTCTCTGATAAAAGGAGATGTAACGATTCTTGAGGGACGGTATATTAAAGATGTTAGCTTAAATCCCATCGAAAGCATTGGCGAAGCGTCACGGGCAGGTCCGTTGGAATCGTCGATGACCCCCTGGCCCATTTTCGATAACATGAGCATAGATTGCAGAATCAGATATAAAGATCCTTTTGTGGTTGATAATAATATCGCTTTGTTGACGATCAAACCTGATCTTTCTATACACGGGACGGTGAATCACCCGCTTATCAGCGGAAGGGCTGAAGTCGATTCCGGAACGATATATTTCCGAAGAAATGAGTTCCATGTCAAAAAAGGGGTTTTGGATTTTATAAACCCGTATAAAATAGAGCCGACGGTTGACATCCAAGGTGACGTTAAAATTCGGGAGTGGACCGTATTTTTAAATGTATCCGGAACATTGGATAACCTGAAGTTTAATCTTTCTTCAGATCCATCGGAAAGCGAGCAGGACATTCTGTCTTTGCTGATCACCGGAAAAACAACACAGGAGCTGATCGCGGGACAGGGGGGTTCATCGCTCTCTCCAAAACAGATGCTTGCCGATGTTCTTGCAGAGAACGCTCAAAAGGACATCAAAAATGCCACGGGTCTGGATGTTGTGGCGTTAGAATATAATGGCGCTAAAAATGCGGGGGAGTCGGATGAGGTGAAAGTTACCGTGGGCAAAGAGCTTTCCAAAAGGGTAACCGTCAAATACGGTGTGCAGACTAAAAGCGCAAAGGTCATTCAAAAAGTCATCACGGAATATAAATTGCTTGAAACGCTGCTGCTGAACGCCTTTGAGGATAACGACGGGAATTATGGCGCCGAGATTCAATTCAGACTTGAATTTCGATAGGAAAAATTGGTTCAGATGACACGACCTCAGCTTAAAGTTAAGATAACAATAGCCGTAATTTTGTGGATGCTCATTTTCCTTTTTGTCCAAGATGCTGCAAATGCAAAAAGAGAGAAACCGGACGGATCCGAGCCCATTGTGTCAAAAATTATTGTTGATGTTCAAGGGATAAACGGAGATGTGCGCCCCTGGGCTGGCGTCGTAAACCATCTCATTTTCATCCGCCAGGGAGAGCCGTTTTCACCCAAACGCTTCAAGGATTCACTCGAGGCTTTGAAATCGTCGAAAGTATTCAAAGCGGTCCATGTTTTCGAAACATCCGAAAAAGATGATCGGCTGGCGATTCATTTTCAAGTGACGCCCTATCCCCGCGTCAAAGATATCAAGATCAACGGTGAGTTCCCTTTGCTGGAAAGAGAAATTCTCAACGCCATGCAGCTCCGGCCGGGGGACGGATATCATCCGGAAATGTTTTCCGCTAAAAAGGCCGCGGTTATTCGGCTTTTCAAAGCGGAAGGATATATCGCGC
>Ga0307418_1000594_pt1 | contig 11066 bp, 7 predicted proteins | sample SalMarWE160220MG_2_FD_202160 | JGI IMG/M metagenome (GOLD analysis project Ga0307418, IMG submission 202160) | Salt marsh sediment microbial communities from the Plum Island Ecosystem LTER, Massachusetts, United States - WE1602-20 | ecosystem: Environmental > Aquatic > Marine > Intertidal zone >...
ATATCATATGTACGATGATAATTTTGGATCAGTATATGGCTATGGCGGGCAACTCGTTGATGTTTCCGGTACAGACACATTAACCACTATTGCAAAACAAGTTGTTACACAGCAGCAATGGAATGTTACGAATTTAAAAACAAATGCTATTGTACTAAAGAATCAGACAATATATGGAGGTGTTGATATATATGCCCCGGTAGACTACTTGGCAGCACATGGTATAAGTGGTCCTGGAGGTTCTTCGGGAAGTCCAACAGGCCCCGTTTCTGCTGGAGCAAATCCTACCTTTGATGGACTACGGGTTGCCATTAATGGTAGTTTTGCCCCACCAACTACGTTTTTAAACCATGATATAGAGGTTAATGGTGCGACTGTACACTATACTAGCTCTGGAGATCCAGAGTATGTAAGCGGCGGTTTTGATATAGCAGACTTCACAATTTTTGGATTCCCTGATGGTACCGCAAACGGTTCACTACCATCATATGGAGGAATTGGAGGCACAACCTCTATTGACGCCTTGCAGCAGGATTATGAATTAAAATGGACGGGTGTAACCGGTGATACCACAATTAATGGCCATACCGTTGTAATAACAAAATCTGGTGGCTCATATGCAACAATTATTGGAGCTAGTAACTATGATTTTGGAGCTCACCCATTGAATCCTAACCCTGGTTCTACTGATCCTTTTCTTATAAGGATTCCTTTCGAAGTTTGGAATACTACTAAAAATGAACAAATAAATCTAATCATGTATGATCGAAATGCTAGTTCAACAAACGACCCGACAAAAGACGGGTTTATGGCATGGGATACTCAGGATAGAGTTTACGTGTGGGCAATGAATACTAAATATAACCCTACAGCTGTAATAGATCCAATGTCTCAGGCGGTTAAAGATAGTGCCACATGGAACTGGGTATTTTTTACGTCTGCATTTAAGACTGGTGACGACATTAAATTCACTTATGCCAATCCTCTCCAGGTTGGTAAAGATACATTTACTTTTTCTGTTCCTGCGGAAGCTTATTCTGAAAATCAAGCCAAGCAAGATGTAAGTCAAATAAATGTATTTCCAAACCCCTATTATGGAGTAAACTCCCAAGAGCTAAGCAAGTACAATCGTTTTGTGACGTTTAATCATTTACCTTCTAAAACCAATGCAACTATCAGAATCTTTAATCTTGCTGGTTATGAGGTAAGAGCTATTCAACATACAAACGGGTCACAATTCGAAACATGGGATTTGAATAATAAATCGGGCTTACCGGTATCGAGCGGAATATATATAGCATATATAGATATGCCAAAATTAGGCCAAACGAAGATACTTAAGTTTGCTATTATACAAGAACAGCAAGCACCCGATCATTTTTAATGAAGTTTAAAACTCAAGGAGTAAAAATGAAAATAACAGTAAGAATTTTAGTTATAATGGCTGTCTTCCTAATAGGGGTTGATAGCGCATTTGCCGGCGGCGGTTCCAGAAATGGAACCGGCGGCGCGGTGGAGCTACTTATTCCTGTGGGAGCGCCTGGTATTGCATTAGCAGGTTCAAATGTTGCAACCGCAACAGGTCTGGATGCATTGTTTTGGAATCCTGCGGGTGTTGCCCATATGACAAGTTCTGCAACGGCTACATTTTCTAGCATGAATTATATTGCAGATATTGGAGTTGAATATGGCGCAGTAGCTGCAAACTTTGAGGGTTTCGGAGTTGTTTCTCTGGATATCAAGTCACTTAATATAGGAGAAATTCCTATTACAACAAATGTCCAGCCGGATGGAACAGGCCAAACCTATAAGCCACAGTTTCTAACTGCTGGAGCTTCCTATTCACGGTTGCTTACAGACCGTGTAGCTATAGGACTCACCTTTAACTATATTTCTGAGACTATAGCCCAGGTTAGTGCTACTGGCTTTGCTTTCAACGCAGGTATCCAGTACAATAATCTCGGCGACATAAATGGGCTAGATTTTGGACTAGTGGTGAAGAACATTGGGCCTGCAATGACATATAGCGGATCGGGTTTGTTGGTTCAAGCTTCGCCTACGGGTTCTACCCAAGATCCTACTGGTGCATTTAATAGGCCGCCGTCTTTCTATTCCATAAATGCTGCCTCATTTGATATGCCATCATCATTCGATATCGGTTTGGGATACACTCCGAAGATTGATGAAATGAATTCAGTTACCCTTTCTGGCACCTATGAGAACAATAATTATTCTGGTGACCTTTATAATATCGGTGGACAATATGGATTTGAGAACACCTTCTTTGCGAGGGTTGGTTATTCCTGGTCACCTAAGAACCAGGATGCCGACTATATTTATGGATTAACGGCAGGCGCTGGAATTAATTATAATTTGGGTGGAGTAACTGTGGATCTAGATTATGCATATAGAGCTACAAAGTATTTCGATGGTAATCATGTATTTGCGATATCTTTGAAATTCTAAATAATTCTGAGATATTGTTTCATACATGAAACATTTTTATTAATCCGTCCCGGCTATTATTTGTCGGGGCGGATTTTTTAATTTTAAATTGGGGAGAAGAACTGTGTGTATTTATAAAATGCGGGTTTCATTTTTCTTCTACTTTAGTAAACTCCACATCACAATTGAAATTTATTGTTTTTCCTACTACTGCGCCACCGGTTTCAATAAGAGAATTCCACTTTAAATTATAATCAAACCTGTTCAAACTTCCCTTAATGTTTAATCCAATTCTTGTATTTCCCCAGGGATCTTTAATCTTTCCACCAAAAGTTGCATCTAGTTCAATTGGCTTAGTGATATCTTTTATAGTAAGGTCTCCTGTCAATTTATATTTTTCATCGCTTAGCTTTGTAAATGATTCACCGACAAATGTAATGTATGGAAAATTTTCAGCATCGAAAAAATCTGCCGACCTTAAATGATTGTCTCTGTCGTCAACATGTGTGTTTACACTTTTGGTTGAGATTTTCACATTGATAGAAGCGTCTGTTAAATCTTCCTTCTCGCTAAATGCAGTAATTTCGAAATCATCAAATTGACCATCAACTTCACTGATAACCATATGTTTTGCAGAAAAGCGAATCTTAGAGTGAGTCCTATCTAAAGCCCAGTTTGCCTTTTTAATTTGTTCTTCTACTACAGACATTATAACTCCTTTTTTGTTGCAAATAAATTAATTTTTTATAAATATATGTATAAACATTAAAAGTAACAACATTATATATCTTGACATTGTCCAGGATTGATATATTTCACTTTTTGACTGAGAAGTTTGTCGGAAATGCCTTATTATTATGCATCAAATTCAGCATATTTAAAGGATTTAACTGAAAATGCGGTATTCTAAAATATTGTGCCTCGTATCAAGCTTTCTGATAATTTTTGTAATTGTAGGCTGTTCAACTAAAGAGGTTGTAAAGGAAAATGAAGCAAAGTTAAAGGTTGAAAAACTTGAAAATGTATTTAGGCAAGAGAAAGTAAAACCTATAAATTCTTTTAGTTTTCCCACAGATGTTAAAATAGATACTATAATAATTGACAAAAAAGAAAAACAAATTACCATCAAACTGAACAGGGAGTTATCCTATCTTCCCTTTAGAAAGAAAGATGTAAGTGAAATCTATGATTTTTTTAAAAAATATTTTGGGAGTGATTATACTCAATATAAATTCTCAGTACGAACAATGGGATATGATATAAGAGACTTAATTCCCAATTATTTCAGAGATAATAGATCTGATTATGATTATAGTAGATTACCCAGAACAACTTTATTACGGCCGAATCCGGTTGTTCAAGATATTAGTAAAACGTATAAACCTACAAAAGGACTGTTCAACAGGAATATTGTAGTTTGGCCAAGTCATGGCTGGTATTATGACAATGAAGAGAACAGATGGAAATGGCAAAGACCGAGACTATTCGAATCCGTGGAAGATTTGTTGCCGTATTCGTTTGTAATTCCTTATTTAGCTCCAATGCTTCAGAATGCAGGTGCAAACGTTTTTATTCCACGTGAAAGAGATACGCAGGATAATGAAGTTATAGTTGATAATGATTCAAATAATGAAATTTCTTATGCTGAAAGGAGTTACGATAACAAAACCTATTGGAAGAAAGGAGTGGGAGAGGGCTTTGCCGTAGGAAAGACACCGTATGCATCGGGAGTTAACCCATTTAAGCTTGGTACTTACAAATATGTAAAAGCAGATTCTATAAACAAAGCTCAAGTAAGCTGGATACCGTACATTCCACAGACAGGTTATTATAGTGTCAATGTTTCGTATGAATCTCTATCCAATAGTATTAATGATGCGCACTACACAGTTTATCATGCCGGGGATACTACCCGTTTCTTAGTTAATCAAACGGTAGGAGGCAAGACGTGGGAATACCTGGGTAAATTTAAATTCTTTAAAGGTTTTAATCCTAATGAAGACAAAGTAGTTTTAACCAATCAAAGTAAAGAGCCATTTGGCAAGGTTGTAACTGCAGATGGGGTAAGATTTGGCGGTGGTATGGGAGTAGTGGAAAGAAACGGGCTGACAAGTGGAAGACCAAAATACGAGGAAGGAGCGCGTTACTGGCTTCAGTCCAGCGGGATGCCGGATACTCTTGTTTACAATTTAAATGATAACAAGAACGATTACGTTGATGATTATGAATCTAGGGCCGAATATGCAGACTATCTCTATGGAGCGCCCTTTGGTCCGAATAGAGATAGAAATGTGAAAGGGCTGGGAATTCCAGTAGATTTGTCTTTGGCCTTTCATACGGATGCCGGGATTTCCCACAATGACTCGACAATTGGAACACTTTCTATTTATAGCCTAAGAGATATTGATACCTCAAAAGTATTTCCCAATGGCATGTCAAGAATGGCAAATAGAGATTTGGCAGATCTTATACAAACCCAAATTGTTGATGATATCAGAGTTAAGTATGATACTACCTGGGTTAGACGCCCTCTTCTAAACGGAAGATATAGTGAGGCATCCAGGCCAAACTTTCCTTCAGCTCTTTTGGAATTACTGGCTCATCAGAATTTTCTTGATATGAAATTTGGCTTAGATCCCAGATTTAAATTTGATGTTGCTAGAGCAATATATAAAGCGATGTTAAGATTTTTATCTGTGCAGGATGATTTCCAATATCAGGTACAGCCATTACCCGTTACTCATTTTACTTCCTATTTTAATAAAAATGGAGATTTAATTCTAAAATGGAAACCACAACTAGATCCTTTGGAGCCAACAGCAAAACCAAACAGATATATAGTTTATACTAAAATAAATGATGGAGATTTTGATAACGGTACTGAAACAGATTCTTGTAAACTGGTAATAAAAAATTTTCAAGAAGGAGACATTTATAGCTACAAAGTCACCGCTGTTAATAATGGTGGAGAAAGTTTTCCTTCAGAAGTACTGTCAGTTTGCCGTTTAGATGATGAAAAACCAACGGTCTTAATTATAAATGGTTTTACAAGAATTTGTGGTCCATTATCAATTAGCACCAATAAATTTTCGGGATTTTTAAATTTTGACGATCCTGGAGTTCCATATAAATATGACATAAGTTACACAGGGCCGCAATTTAATTTCAATCCCTTGTCAAAATATATTTCGAATGATTCTCCTGGCTTTGGAGCGAGTAGTTCTAATTATGAAACAAAAATAATTGCCGGAAATACTTTTAATTTTCCATACATTCATGGGACATCTCTTAAAGATGCAGGATATTCTTTTGTTTCTTCTAGTGTTTCAGCCGTGATGGACTCAATGATTAATCTTAACAGCTATAAATATGTTGACTTAATATTGGGAGAACAAAAAACTACCCATTGGCAAAGAAGTTATATGGATTCCATCAGAGGTGTTCAATTCAAAACTTTTCCTAGAAAACTTCAGGGATTTATAGGAAAATATTTGTCTGGTGGTGGAAATCTATTTGTATCCGGTTCCTATATAGGGAGCGATCTTTTATCTAGCCCAAGTGATTACGATACTACTTTCGCCGCTAGGACTCTAAAATATCGTTATGATGCCGATCATGCTTCTAAAGATGGAAAAGTAGTATCAGTTGATAGCAGTTTTTATCCTCTTCACGATAAATTTGAATTTAGCGTACAGCCTAATGATTCCATTTATGCTGTTAGCGCGCCGGACGCAATTTTAAATACTAGTCAAAGCCAAGTTCTACTGAGGTATGCTGAAAATCAATTCCCTGCGGCTACTGGTTATAAAGGAAATTACAGGGTAGTTGCGTGTGGATTTCCCTTTGAGACTATACTAAGCCAAACAGTTAGAGATTCTTTAATGGGAAGTGTGATGAATTTTTTAAGGATTAGAAAGAGTAAAAACGGCGAGATTAAGTAATAGTTTAAATAGTAATTTTTTTCGGCTACAACCCAACTACATTTCTTACAATTTGTAAAAAATGTTGATAATTTTTATTATCAAACCCGGATCGTTCTCATAAAATTAAAGCATCATTATTCATATCTAGAAAACAGCGGAATTGAATTTATTAACTTATTCTTGTTCTCGGAGGCAACATGAAGATAGTAACTACTTTCCCGATTGTTATTTTACTTATTCTAAATTTATCTTGCTCTAGCACTTCACTTAAAACAATTTATCCTACGCTTAATGATGGGAAATACGATAGTGAATTTCCGTATAGATCTTCTTCTGAACAGCTTAAAAAAATAAGTGAAACCATACAGAGAATAAATTGTGTGGCTTACTATACTTCGTATGTTTTTGACTCGACCCAGGCAATAGAAAAAAGTCAACTAACAGAGCAGGTGTTAAATAGCAAAAAAGTGAGCAAGTTTTTCTTTGATAGGACAAATGCCGGCTCTTCCACAATTATTTACAACGAAAACGGTAGAGTTGCACTATTAACTGATGCCCACGTTGTTAGTTTTCCTGATACAATTTTTTCTTATATAGCTGATAAGCAAGGCAATAAAACAGTGTTTTTACAAGGAATTTCATTAAAAACAGGTGAACATATTTACATTTCAGGTTTTCCTGGTGGGAGTGAAGTAAAAGTAATAGCAATTGATAAAAAATCAGACTTGGCAATACTAGGGAACAAGTTTAATCAGTCCTTTACTAATACACTAAGGGTTTTTAATTATCCTAATGGTCACGCTAAGGAATTAGAATGGGGTTCGTTTGTATATATTTTCGGATATCCTTTGAATGATAAAATGATTTCAAAAGCGATAGTAAGCAGTCCAAATTATGATGACAACGGTTCTTTCCTAATTGATGCTGTTGTAAATAGAGGATTCAGTGGAGGGCTGGTGTTGGCAATTCGTGATGGAGTTCCTCATTTTGAACTTGTTGGAGTAGTACAGTGGATGCCGCAGGAAACAAACTATTTTTTAGCTCCAAAGAAATCGGATAATATATATAGTCCATTTGTAGCATACAAAGGTGAAGAATATGTTGAAAAACAAACGAACTTCATATATGGAATAACGAAAGTAATTCCTATAGAACAAATAGATAATTTTGTGGAGGAGAATAGACAAATACTCATTGATGATGGCTATCATATGGAACAGTTCTTTGGCGAGCGTAATAACGAAGATTAATAAAAATTAATAATCCTTTAATCAAATTTTAATGTTTTTCCAATAGCTTATCACGTGTAAAAAATATTTTTTAATAAGTTCTTTCATATAAAAGGAGAAACATTATATGAAAACCAAAATAGTTGCTTTAATTGCAGCGATTGCGTTCTTTGCAGTTACTATAAGTCCATATACTTTTGCCGGCAAAAAAAACACAAAGAAATCTAACAAAGTTGCAATAGAAAAAGTGAATGCTAATCAAACAGCTTCTGATTCAACTAAGGTTGCACCAAAAAAATTGAAGAAGGTGAGTAAAAAGGCTGTTCACCATAAAAAGCATACAAGCAAGAAATCATCTAAGGTAAAAACTACCTCTAAAACGAAACATTCAAAGACTCATAAAATGGCTAAAGGCACAACAGCTACAAAGTAATTGGACCGAGATTGAGCCGTAGTTTCAAATAATTTATTAAAAACGAAGGAGAGTTTTAAACTCTCCTTTTTTTATTTAATTTTTACGCATGAAAATTCTTTTGGTAGAAGACGAAAAAAAGGTTTCTTCTTTCATTAAGAAAGGATTAGAAGAAGAATATTACACAGTAGATGCCGCTTATGACGGGAGAGAAGGCATTAATTTAGCGTTAAATAATTTATACGATATAATAATTTTAGATATAATGATTCCAATTAAAGATGGAATGCAAGTGTTAAAAGAGGTTAGAAAAAACGGAATTAATACTCCCGTCTTATTTCTTACAGCAAAAGACTCTGTTGATAATAAAATAGATGCTTTGGATTCAGGTGCGGATGATTACCTAACAAAGCCATTCTCATTTGAAGAATTTTTAGCTAGGGTTAGAGCTTTGCTAAGAAGATATTCTGATAATAAATCGACACTCTTGAAAGTCGGGGAATTAATACTTGATACCCAGACTCATAGAGTGAAAAGAGGTTTGGTAGAAATTACCTTAACGCCAAAAGAATATTCAATTCTTGAATACTTAGTTAGAAACAAGAATAGGATTATCTCCAGAACCATTCTTACCGAACATGTTTATAATTATCATTTTGACACAGATACGAACGTAATTGATGTTTATATGAATAAATTGAGAAATAAGATTGATAAAGGTTTCGAAAAACAGCTGCTTTATACTGTTAGGGGTGTGGGCTATATGATTAAAGATGAATAATGTCTTTATCAGATAAGGTTCAATGATCTCATTCTTAAAACTATATATAAGAACAACCAGATTTAAAACTACACTCTGGTACTCTCTCCTTTTCCTTTTGCTGGAAATAGTAATGGGGATGACGGTTTATTTTTATTTGGCTCATAGTATGTTTAATCATCTGGATAATTCTCTAACACGAGAGACTGAATCAATTTATAGTTTTGTCAAAGACGCTAAGGTTAATCTTTCAGATTTTCATCCGGACTCGCTTTATACTTCTCCTGAAGATTTTGTATATGATTTAATTTTTGAAGCTGTAGTGTTGAATCCGAGAAATAACTTTATCCAAGTAAAGCTAACCAATAAATCCATCTTCAAAACTGATAATTTAGGTAATCATAATTTGGTCTTTCCTGATATAGACACCAACAAAACAGTTTATACCTTCGTTGATACTTCTTTATCAAAAGATAGGATTAGAGCTGCATATTTTGCCAAAGACCAATATAAAATTATTGTTGCTTATCCGATCAGGCAAATAAATGAAACCCTCAAAAGTTTAACCAATATTTTCATTTTTATAGCACCTATTTTTTTTATTTTGTCAATCATAGGAGGGGCACTAATTTCTTCCAAATCTCTATCAAGAATAGATTCAATAATTAGAAAAACCAGGGAAATTACTACTCAAAATCTGGATGAGAAAATTGAAGGAGAAGAATTTACAGATGAATATGGAAGATTAGTCAGAACAATGAACGAGATGATTCAACGGATAAAAGCTTCAATTCAATATATGAATCAGTTTTCTATATCAGCATCTCACGAGCTAAAAACGCCGCTTACGATATTAAGAGGAGAAATTGAGCTGGCTTTAAGGTCAACTAAAACACCACAGGAATATAAATCTGTACTGCAGAGCAACTTCGAAGAAACATTAAGGCTAATTAATATTGTTGATAAGTTACTGTTTATTTCCAAGTTTGACCATTCTATTATAAAACTAAATAAGAAGAAAATAGATCTCGATAGCTTTTTGCAAGAGACTATAAATCCGTTAAGATATTTGGCAAAAGAAAAAAATATGAAAATAGTTTTTCAATCTAAGGTTGACACTTATATTTATATTGATACGGAACTTATGAAACTTGCAATATCTAATTTGGTAGATAATGCTATAAAGTACGGGGAATCAAATACGGAGATTTCTGTTGAATCAGAGGAAGACGATAACAGAGAAGTAAGAATTACTGTAATTAACTATGGTGAAGGGATTCCGCCGGAGTTAAATACGAAAATTTTTAATAGATTTTATAGAATAGAATCTTCAAGAAATAGGGGAACAGGTGGTGTTGGTTTGGGATTGTCCGTAGTGAAGTCAATTTTAGATTTACATAATGCAAGGATAGAGATAAATTCTGTTCAAGGCGGGACAACTAAGTTCACAATAGTTTTGAATTAGTTAAATTATAGCTGTAATTTTTGATATATAAATAAACAATAGATTATTTATGAAGAAATTTATAAAGATTGCTATTGGTATTTTTGTACTTCTGATTTTACTACTAATCCTAATACCAATCTTTTTTAAAGGACAAATAACAGATATAGTAAAGAGTGAAATAAATAAAAGAATAGAAGCCACTCTTAATTTCAGTGATGTCGGTTTGAACCTCTTTGAACATTTTCCTGATTTTACTTTGAGCGTTGATAATCTAACAATTGTTAATAAGAAACCTTTTGAAGGCGACACTCTTCTTAGTGCCTCTTCGTTAAAAACAACCATAGACCTTTTTAGTGTTTTAGGTGGTAAACAGATAAAAATCAAAGATGTTAGTCTGAACAGTCCTAAAGTTTTTATTTACGTTTTGAAGGACAGTTCAGCCAATTATAATATTTATCAATCGGATACTTCAAAAGCAAAATTTGATATTAGTCTGGATAGTTATTCTATAAGTAACGCAGATATAGCTTACATAAATCAACTTTCTGACATGACTGTGCTAATTAAAGGTTTAAGCCATAAAGGTAGTGGTAATTTGAACCAAGACAAGTTTGACTTGAGTACAAATACTAAGATTCAAAAGATGACTTTTATAAAAGGCGGAGTTTCTTATTTGAATAAGGCAGCCATTAGCTTAGTCCTTAATTTAAATGTTAACACATTGGATAAAAATGTAACGCTTTTAAATAACCAATTACTTATAAATGATTTGCCACTGAAATTTAGCGGAAAGATTTCAACCAGTAACGATAAAATGAATTTGGATTTGAGCTTTGATTCTCCCAAGGGA
>Ga0307418_1000596_pt1 | contig 11063 bp, 10 predicted proteins | sample SalMarWE160220MG_2_FD_202160 | JGI IMG/M metagenome (GOLD analysis project Ga0307418, IMG submission 202160) | Salt marsh sediment microbial communities from the Plum Island Ecosystem LTER, Massachusetts, United States - WE1602-20 | ecosystem: Environmental > Aquatic > Marine > Intertidal zone >...
CCCGTGCCGCGAGGCGGCCCGAGAGCCGCACGGCCGGCTTCGGCCGGCCCACGATCTCGATCTCCCGCCACGCGAAGGCCCGCGCGACGCCGAAGCCGAGCGCCTTCCCGACGGCCTCCTTGCCCGCGAAGCGGCCGGCGTAGCTCTCGGCCGGATTCGGCCGGGAGTCGCAGTAGGCGCGCTCCGCCTCGGTGAAGCAGCGCTCCCGGAAGCGCTCGTAGCGGCCGAGCGCACGCCGGATCCGCGCGATCTCGATCAGGTCGGTGCCGACCCGAACTCCACTCACAAATGCTCCTCCAGCCACTCCGGCAGCTGGGCGATGGAGGAGACGATCCCGTCGGGGCGGACACGCGACGCCTCGACCTCGTCCGGCCGGAACTTCCCGGTGCGGACGAGCACCGCCCGCATCCCGACGCCGCGCGCCCCGAGGACGTCCGTCTCGAGGTCGTCGCCGACCATCCACGTCAGCGCCGGCTCCGCGTCGAGCGCGCGGCAGGCGGCGTCGAAGTAGGCGGGGCTCGGCTTGCCGAGGACGGTCGCCTCGATCTGGGCCGCGTACTCGAGGCCCGCGACGTAGCAGCCGGAGTCGAGCAGCGGCCCGCGCTGGGTCTGCCACCAGCGGTTCCGGTGCAGGCAGTAGAGCTCGGCGCCGACCTCGAGCTCGGCGAAGGCCCGCGCGAGGTTCATGTACGAGAAGACGAGGTTCGTCTCCGGCGAGTCGTCGGCGCCGCCGATGAGGACGGCGTCGGCTTCGTCGCCGACGAGCTCGATCCCTTCGAGGTCGCCGACGAGGGCGTGCATCACGAGCGCGACGACCCGCCGGCCGCCGAGCGCCGCGACCGCCGCGTCGGCCGTCGTCTGCACCTCCTCCGCGTCGAGCTCGATCCCCATCGCCTGCAGGTCGGAGGCGAGCTGCGCCTTCGAGCGCGTGGTCGCGTTCGTGACGAAGCGGAGCCGGTGACCGGCGGCGCGGAGGCGCCGCACGGCGTCGGCCGCGCCCGGCAGGGGCCGTCCGGAGACGTGCAGGACACCGTCCACGTCGAGCAGAATCGCGGCCATGACTGTGGACTCTATTCGCGTCACGCGCTCGGTCGTGCTGCCGCTGTCGGAGGTCGACCTCCAGGTCTCCCGCTCGAGCGGCCCCGGCGGCCAGCACGCGCAGAAGTCCGAGACGCGGGTCGTCGCCGTGTTCGACGTCGAGACGTCGAGCGCGCTGACCGAGACGCAGAAGCGGCGCGTGGTCCGGCGCGCCGGCCCGGTGCTGCGGGCGGTCGCACAGGACGAGCGGAGCCGTACGCGTAACCGCGACCTCGCGCTCGAGCGGCTCGTCGCCGCGCTCCGTGACGCCCTGCGCGTCGAGCGGAAGCGGGTGCCGACGAGGCCGTCGTCCGCCGCACGCGAGCGCCGCCTGCAGGAGAAGAAGCGCCGCGGCCAGACGAAGCGGCTGCGCCGTCCGCCGGACTAGCGGGCTCCGCGGCTCCCCGGATGGGCCGTCGCCGGATCCGGTGCCGGCCGAGCCTCGACCTCCACGTGCGGGATCCAGTCCAGCCAGCGGGGCAGGTACCAGCTGCGGCGGCCGAGCAGGCTCAGCATGCTCGGGAGCACGACCGAGCGGATGATCGTCGCGTCGAGGAGCAGCGCGACGGCGACGCCGAAGCCCATCTGCTGGAACATGACGAGCTTCCCGGCCGCGAAGCCCGCGAACACGACCACGATGATCAGCGCCGCGCCCGTGATGATCCGCGCCGTCGACGCGACGCCCGAGGCGACGGCCTCCCGGGTCGAGCCGGTCAGGTCGTACCGCTCCTTGATCCGGCTCATGAGGAAGACCTGGTAGTCCATCGAGAGCCCGAACAGGACGGAGAAGAGGAAGAGCGGCACCCACGCGTCGATGACGGGTGTGTGCTGGAAGCCGAACAGTCCCGCGCCCCAGCCGTGCAGGAAGACGAGCGTCAGCAGGCCGTAGGCGGCGCCGACCGAGAGCAGGTTGAGGACGATCGAGACGAGCGCGACGACGATCGAGCGGAAGGCGACCGTCAGCAGCACGAGGCTGAGACCGAGCACGAACAGGAGCACGTAGGGCGTCGGGTTCGTGACGGCGTCGAAGTAGTCGACGTTGAGGGCCGTCGTACCGCCGACCCAGACCTTGGCGCCGCTGCCCTGGAAGATGGACGGGATGACGTGCGCCCGGAGGTCGCGCACCGCCCCGACGGCGGCGCTGCCGACGGGATCTCCGCGCACCGGCACGGTGAGGAGCGCGACGCTCTCCGTGCGGGACGTCTTGATCGTGCCCGGGCCGAAGCGCGGATCGGCGGCGAGCCGCCGCTCGAGCCGGACGAGGTCTCCGTGCGTCGACGCGTCGCCGCCGCTCGCGACGATGCGGACGGGGCTCGGACTCTGGACGGGGAAGGCCTTCTGCACGGCGGCGTAGCCCTGCCTCGAGGGCAGGCTGGCGGGCAGCGTGCTCACGCCGTTGGCGCCGATGTGGAGGCCGAAGATCGGCGAGGCCGCGGCGAGCATCGCGGCCGCGCTGACGGCGAGCGAGAGCGCCGGACGCCGCAGCACCCCGCCGACGACTCTCCGCCAGATGCGTCCCTCGGCGGCGTCGGCCCGGTCGAGGTTGCGGCCGAGCAGCGGCACGGGCAGCGCGTTCACGCGGTCGCCGACCAGGCTGAGGAGCGCAGGCAGGAGCGTCAGCGCCGCGGCGACCGAGACGACGCCGACGAGGATCGCGCCGAGCGCGAGGCTGCGCATGATCGAGGTCGGGACGATGAACATGCCGACGAGCGCCACGACGAACGTGCTGCCGCTGAAGAGCACGGCGCGGCTCGCGGTGGCGCCGGCGCGGGCGATCGCCTCCTCCTTCGCACGCCCGGCCGCCCGCTCCTCGCGGTAGCGCGAGACGACGAAGAGCGAGTAGTCGATCCCGAGGGCCAGCCCCATCCCCGTGAGCATGTTCACGATGAAGACGGAGAGCGAGAACTCGAGCGACAGGAGCGCCACGAGGCCGAGCGCCACGACGATCGAGAGGATCGCCAGGAGCAGCGGGACGAGGCCGGCGACGACGGCGCCGAAGACGAGCACGAGGACGACGAGGGCAGCCGGGAGGCCGAAGGCGAGCTCGCCGCTCTCGAGATCGTGCTGGGACTGCTGCCCGAAGTCGTAGTTGACGGTGCGGTAGCCCGTGATCGCGACCGAGAAGCCGTCGCGGTTCGCGCTCTCCACCAGGGACTCGACCTTCTTCGCACCGGCGTCGTTGCGGATGAGCAGCGAGACGAGCGCCGAGTGGCCGTCCGGCGAGACCGCGACCGGATGCAGGTCGTGCACCGCGCCCGTGGCGCGCAGCTCGGCGGCGAGCTTCTCGCCGTACGAGCGGAACTGCTGCGAGGTCGCCGTGTAGCGGGTCGAGCTGACGACGATCACGTCGCGCTTCGTCTCGGCCGCGGTGCGCGGAAACGCCGTCTTGATCGCCTGCGCAGCCTTCTCGGACGGCGGCGAGCCGACGACGTACGACTCCGAGCTGAGGCCGTGCAGGGAGGTCGCGACGAGCCCGAGCGCCACGAGCACCGCGAGGCCCCAGGCCGCAAGCGTCCGCCGCGGGCGCCGCGCGCACACGCGCGCGAGCCGTTCGGTCAGTCCCATCTACTCGACGGTAACGGTCTTCGCGAGGTTCCGGGGCTGGTCGACGTTGAGGCCGCGCATCCGTGCGATCCGGTAGGCGAGCAGCTGGAGAGGGATCACCGCGAGCGACGCCTGGAGGAAGTTCGGCGTCCGCGGGACGTAGATCACGTCGTCGGCGTGATGCTGGATGTCCTCGTTGCCGTCGGTGGCGATCGCGATCACGTGCGCGCCGCGGGCCCGCGTCTCCTGGATGTTCGAGACGATCTTGTCGTAGACGTGGATGTTCGTCGCGACGACGACGACGGGTGTCCCCTCGGCGAGCAGCGCGATCGGGCCGTGCTTCATCTCGCCGGCCGAGTACGCCTCCGTCGGGATGTACGAGATCTCCTTCAGCTTCAGCGCACCCTCGAGCGCGACCGGCAGGCCGATGTGCCGGCCGAGATAGAGGAAGAACGAGGCGTCGTGGAAGCGGCGGGCGATCGACTCGATCGGGTGGTCGCCGTCGAGGAACTCCTGCATCTTCCGGGGCAGCTCGTGCAGCCGGTCGAGGATGAACTCGATGTCGTCCGGCGGCAGGGTGCGCCGGATCTCGGCGAGCTTGAGCGCGAGCAGGCTGAGCAGCGCGACCTGCGCGGTGAAGGTCTTCGTCGCGGCGACGCCGACCTCCATGCCGCAGCGGGTGAAGAGCGTCGCGTCGACCTCGCGCGTGATCTGCGTCCCCATCAGGTTCGTGATCGCGAGCGTCCGCGCTCCGTGCTCGCGCGCGAGCTTGACGGCGTTGATCGTGTCGCGCGTCTCGCCCGACTGCGAGATCCCGATCACGAGCGTGTCCTTCGAGAGCACCGGGTTGCGGTAGATCCACTCGCTCGCGATGTCGGGCTCGACCGGGACCCGCGCCCACTCCTCGAGGATGTAGCGGCCGACGACGCCGGAGTGGTAGGCCGTGCCTGCGGCGACGATCACGATCCGGCGCAGGTTGCGAATCTCGAGCTCGGTCATCCCCAGGGCGTCGAGGACGAGCCGATGACCGCGCACGCGGTCCCCGATCGTCTCGGCGACGGCCTCGGGCTGCTCCCAGATCTCCTTGAGCATGAAGGTCTCGAAGCCGCCCTTCTCGGCGCTCTCCTCGTCCCAGTCGACCTCCTGCTGCGGCGGCGGCTCGACCTCGATGCCGTCCACGAAGAAGCGGACGGTGTCCGGGGTCAGCTCGATCACGTGACCGTCGCCCGGGTGGAGGATGGTGCGCGTCTCGCTCAGGAAGGCGGCGATCGAGGAGGCGAGGAAGTTCTCGCCCTTGCCGAGCCCGACCACGAGCGGCGTCTGCTGGCGGACGCCGACGAGCACATCGGGGGCGTCGTGGTGGATGGCGACGATCGAGAAGTGGCCCTCGAGTTGCGGGTAGACGCGCGAGAGCGCCTGCGCGAGATCGCCGTCGTAGGCCTCTTCCAGCAGGTGGACGACGACCTCCGCGTCGGTCTCGGAGCCGAACCGGTGCCCCGCCGCCCGGAGCCGCTCGGACAGCTCGACGTAGTTCTCGACGATGCCGTTGAGGACGATCGCCATCCGGGAGGAATCGCACCCGGTCAGCGGGTGCGCGTTCCGCTCGCTGACGCCGCCGTGCGTCGCCCAGCGCGTGTGGCCGAGCCCCTGCCGTGAGTGCGACCCGTTCTCTCCCACCGCCGCAACGAGGTTCTGGAGGTTGCCGACGGCGCGGACGTAGTCGAGCCCGTCGTCCTCGCGGAGCGCCAGCCCCGCGGAGTCGTAGCCGCGGTACTCGAGTCGCCGCAGACCCTCGAGGAGGAGCGGCTTTGCTTCCCGCGTTCCGACGTATCCGACGATTCCGCACACGTCTGCTCCTTTCTCGGGGCTGGCGAAAGCTCGCCCGGAGATGCGAAGAGCCCGGCCTCACGACCCGGCCGCGGCGCTGCGGGCGGATCAGCCGAGCTCGTGTGTCACCAGCGCCGCGATCCTAGCAGAGAGGGCTTCTGCGGCTTCCCGGCTGTCGGCCTCCGCCAGGACGCGCACGACCGGCTCGGTGCCCGATGGACGGACGAGCACGCGCCCGCTGTCGCCGAGCTCCGCGTTGATGCCCTCCACCGCCTCGAGCAGCGTCTGCGGGAGCGGCCCCCGGCCCCGGCGCTCGACGTTCAGCTTCGCCTGCGGCAGGCGATCCAGCACGGCGACCGCCTCCGAGAGGCGGCGGCCCCGCAGCGCGCGGCAGAGGAGCAGGGCCGCGACGAGTCCGTCTCCCGTGACGTGGCCGTCGAGCCAGATCAGATGGCCGGACTGCTCGCCGCCGAGCAGCGCCCCCTCCCGCCGCAGCGCCTCGAGCACGTAGCGGTCGCCGACGTCCGTCGTGAGGACGCGGATGCCGCGCTCCGCCATCAGCCGGTGGAAGCCGAGGTTCGTCATCGTCGTCACGGCCACGGTGTCGACGCCGAGATCGAGCGCGAGGACGGCGAGGATCTGGTCCCCGTCCACCGGCTCGCCGTGCTCGTCGACCGCGAGCATCCGGTCGCCGTCGCCGTCGAAGGCGATGCCGAGATCGAGGCCTTCGTCTCGCACGACCCGCGAGAGCAGCGCGAGATCGGTGGCGCCGCAGCCGACGTTGATGTTGTGGCCGTCGGGCTCGTCCCCGACTGCGACCACCTCCGCCCCGAGCTGCTCGAACGCCGTGGGAGCGAGCCCCGAGTAGGCGCCGTTCGCGCAGTCGACGGCGAGGCGGAGCCCGCTCAGCTCCGAGCCGAACCGCTCGATCACGCGGTCGAGGTAGTCGCGGGCCGCACCGCCGGCGCGCTCGACCTCGCCGCCTCCCGGCGCAGGCGCGTCGAGCAGCGCCTCGACCTCCTCCTCGGCGCGGTCGGCGAGCTTCCGGCCGTCCCGGTCGAAGAGCTTCACGCCGTTGTACTCGGGCGGGTTGTGGGAGGCGGAGACGACGGCGCCGAGGTCGAGCCGGAGCAGGGCGACGGCCGGCGTCGGCAGGACTCCGGCGAGGACGGCCGTGCCGCCGGCGGAGGCGATGCCCCGGGCGAGCGCCTCCTCGAGCTCGGGGCCGGAGGCGCGCGTGTCGCGGCCGACGAACACTCCGCCGCCGCCGTGCCAGAGCGTGGCCGCCTTGCCGAGCCGCTCGACGAGCCCGGTCGTGAGCGATTCGCCGACGACGCCGCGGACGCCGTCCGTTCCGAAGTACTGCCGCGCCACGGGCGCGAGCGTAGCGGCCTGGAGCTAGCGCTTCGAGAACTGCGGCGCCTTGCGCGCCTTGTGCAGGCCGGCCTTCTTGCGCTCGACCTGGCGTGCGTCGCGCGTGAGGAAGCCCTCCCGCTTGAGCGGCACGCGCAGCTCCGGGTTCGCCTCGACAAGTGCCCGTGCGATCCCGTGCCGGACGGCGCCCGCCTGGCCGGTGAGGCCGCCGCCGTGCACGCGAACGCGGAGGTCGTACTGCCCCTCGACGCCCGCCACCTTGAGCGGCGAGACCGCGATCGTCCGCCACACGGCGCGAGGGAAGTACTCCTCGATCGTGCGGCCGTTGACCCAGGTCGAGCCGTCGCCGGGGCGGAGGATGACGCGCGCGACCGAGGTCTTGCGCTTGCCGGTGCCGCGGTACTGGGCGATCTCGTTCAACTCATGACTCCAGGTTCAGTGGCTTGGGGTTCTGCGCCGCATGCGGGTGCTCGGGGCCGGCGTAGATCTTCAGCTTCGTGATCTGCTGCCGGGCGAGCCGGTTCCTCGGGAGCATCCCCTTGACCGCCATGCGGATGACCTCGGTGGGCCGGCGGTCGAGCTGCTCGCGGAGCGTCCGGCTGCGCAGGCCGCCCGGATAGCCCGAGTGGCGGTAGTAGCGCTTCTGGTCGAGCTTGTTGCCGGTGACGGCGATCTTCTCGGCGTTGACGACGATCACGAAGTCGCCCGTGTCCACGTGCGGCGTGAACTGCGGCTTGCGCTTGCCGCGCAGCGTGTCGGCGATCTGCGTCGCGAGCCGGCCGAGCGTCTTGCCCTCGGCGTCGACGAGATACCACTCGCGCGTGACTTCTCCCGGCTTGGCGCTGTACGTCTTCATCAAAAGAGGCGGACCGGTGCCCGCCGGCGGCGGATTGTAGCGAACTGCCGCTCCAATCCCGCCGCAAAGGACCGGGCGCCGCCGCGGGAGGGGTGGCGGACGTACGCGGCGCCGTCGAGCGCGGCCGCCGCGAGCCTCCCGACGGCGATCGGCTGCCGGCCGGCGACGATCGCGCGGAGAAACGGCGCGGCCGCCTCGACCTCGGCGCGGGTCGGGCGGCGGTTCGACGTCGCGGTTCCGGGATGCGTCGGCACGACGTTCCAGAGCAGCACCTCGTCCTCGACGCCGAGCTCGCCGAGCACGCGGTGGACGATCGTCGCGCTCGCCTCGGCCGGACCGGATCCGCTCAGCTGGCGCTCCGAGGTGAACGGGATGCCGCTGACCCGCGCCCCGCGGTAGCCGGCCGCCTCGCCGACGAGCACGATCTCGGCGTCGGCCCGGGCCTCGAGATACCCGCGCAGCCGCTCCTGCAGATGCGACGCGCCCGCGTACTGGTTGAACGTCTCGCCGATGCGGGCGCGGGCGAGGCGGTCTACGAGCTCCAGCGGTTCCACTTCACGACCTCGGCCTGCGGCCGCCGGCGTTGCGAGAAGGCGCTCGTCGCGCGGTCCCAGTCGGGATCCTCGGCCGGGTGGCCCACGGTGACCCCCGTCACGATCGTGAGGTCGTCCGGGATCCGCAGCAGCCCGCGCCAGCGGGCGTCGTCCTCGACGGTCACGCCGTACACGCCCGCGCCGAGACCCTCCTCGAGCGCCGCGAGTAGCACGAGCATCAGCGCCGCGCCGGCGTCCACGTGCCAGAAGGGCACCGGCCACAGCACCTCGACGCCGCCCGTGACGGCGAGCTTGTCGGGCCGGGTGTAGCGGTCGTGGTAGTCCTGCTCCCGCGTGAGGACGAGGATGTGCGCGGCGGCGCTGCGGAACCACGCCTGCGAGCGCTCGTCGCCCTGCAGCCCGGCGAGCGCGTCGATCGTCTCCGGGTCGTCGATCACGAGCAGCCGCAGCCCCTGGCTGTAGCCGGCGTTCGGGCCACGCCGCGCCGCGCGCGCGATCCGCTCGAGCGTCTCGCGCGGCACGCGCTCGCCGGTGTAGCTGCGGACGGCGCGACGCCTCTTGAGCAGGTCGTAGAACTGCACCGGCTCAGGCGGTGACTTCGGCCGGTGCGACGGCGTCAACCGCTCGACCCACGGCTTCGCCTCCAACTGCCCGAACGTCTCGCGCGCCTCGGCGAGCAGCGGCTGCGCGTTGTCGGGGCGACCGACCGCGGGCGATCAGCCATTCGGCGTGCTCGAGCTGGACGACGGCGAGGTGGAAGGGGAGCTCGAGGGCGCGAAGCTGGGCCTCGCCACCGGAGCCGCAGGCTGAGGCTCAGGCGCGGCAACCGCCGGAGCCGCCGCGCTCGTCAGCGCCGTGCCGCAGTCACCACAGAACGCCTCGTCGGGCTCGTACGTCGCACCGCAGGCGGGGCAGGTCAGCTCGACCGCAAGGGGACGCCCACAGCCGACGCAGAACTTCCTTCCCTCCCGATTCTCGCGTCCGCAGGAGGCGCAGGCCACCATGGCCAGAGCCTATCGGCGGGAGCCCATCTACCTAGCGCCCGGCGAGCCCGTCCGGCGACGGACGCCACTGCGGGAGTGTCGCGCGCACGGTGGCACCCGCTCCGGGGTGGCTTTCGATCTCGACCACGCCGCCGAGCAGCCGCACCCGCTCGGCGAGGCCTGAGAGCCCGAGACGCTCGCCCGTGAGGACGCCGGGGTCGAAGCCGCAGCCGTCGTCGCTGACCGTCAGGTCGAGGAACCTGCGGGTGCTGCGCAGCGCGACCGAGACCTTGCTCGCGTGGCTGTGCTTGCGGACGTTTGACAACGCCTCCTGCACGACCCGGAAGAGGACGATCTTCTGCGAGTTGGTCAGGTCGTCGAGGTCGCCGGTGACGTCGAGCTCGGTCGCGATCGGCGGGACCGTCTGTTCGAGGGTGTGCAGCTCGGACTCCAGGGCCTCCTCCACCGGTCGTGCCGCAGCCGTGGTGGAGGAGGTCGAGCGCGCGATCTCGCGCAGGCTCTCGTCGAGCGAGCCGAGCCGCGCGTGGAGGTCGTCGAAGCGTCCGCGGACCCGTGACCTGTAGAGCGAAGGGACGACGTTGTCGACCTGGGCGAACACGATCCTCAGCTCCTCGGCGAGCGCGACGATCTCCTGCAGCGGGCCGTCGTGGAGATCGAAGGCCAGGCGGGTGAGGCGCCGCTCCACGGGGGAGACCGTGTCGGATTCGAACTCGAACTCGCGGTCGATGTCTGCGACGCGCTCGAGCATCGGGCTGAGAGCCGTCGCCGCCTCGGCGAGGTAAGGATCGAGGCTGGCGGGATCCCCGCCGCGTGCCCGCCGGGCGACGAGCGCCGCGTAGGGCCGATCCCACCGCTCGACGATCTGCACCCGGATCTGGCGCTCGTCGAGCTCCGTGCCGTCGAGTGCGGCGTGAACGAGGTCGCGGATGCGGCGGCTCTGCGGCGCCTTGCCGCACCCGGCCAGGCAGGTCACCGCTCCGCCGGCGTCGAGCACCCACAGCGACGCGGCAGCGACGGGCGCCAGCTCGAGGAGCAACGAGACGGCGAACTCGCCCGCCATGGTCGCCGGCAGCTGAATGCACTCCCTGCTCGCCAGCGCCCGGCGGAAGACCAGGAACTGCGCCGCGTCGGCCGGTACGCCGAGGTCGTCTGCCGCAGCGGCAACCGCGGCTCGCGCCTCGCCGGGCTCGAACCGGTGCTCGACGGTTGCCGCGGCCACGGCGTCGCCGAGAAAGTCGAGCGCCGCGACGCTGGCGAGAGCGACCGGCACCCGCCGTGCGCGCCCCTCCAGTGTCCGGAGCTCGGCATCGAGCGCGCGTCGCGCGTGCCCGCTCCGGCTGCCCCGCCGCCGCTGTCCACGCGCGATCGCCCCGGCGCGCTCGACCAACTCGGCGCCGAGGCCGACGTCCTTCGCTGCCGAGTCGCGAGAAGCGCGGGCGGCCGCAGCGTCCACAACTTTCTCCACAGAAGTGATTATCCGTTCAATCGGCCGATTCGACAATGGGCATCATGGCCCATCAAGCCGTGGCGGCCCTCGAAACCCTCGAAATAGGGAGTCGATTCGCCGTGCAGCGCATGGTTGGTCCCTCTCGGTCCAGCGGGTCTCCGCCTTCCCGCCGAGCGAACGGGCCGATCGAGCCCTCCCGTGTTCAAGAATTGAACGCTTTTTGCCCCCGCGTCGGCCCAACCGGCGCCGACCCAGGCTACACCGTCAGGTTTCCACAGGGTCGAGCACGAGCACGTCCCCGACCTCGAGCCCCGCCTCGGCCGCAGCCCCGGCCACCAGCTCGAGGGCCGCGGCGGCCTTCCGCGCACCGGCGACGCGCC
>Ga0307418_1000601_pt1 | contig 11007 bp, 7 predicted proteins | sample SalMarWE160220MG_2_FD_202160 | JGI IMG/M metagenome (GOLD analysis project Ga0307418, IMG submission 202160) | Salt marsh sediment microbial communities from the Plum Island Ecosystem LTER, Massachusetts, United States - WE1602-20 | ecosystem: Environmental > Aquatic > Marine > Intertidal zone >...
CCGATCGCCTTCTGGACCTTCCTGATCGGGGCCTCCTCACTGGCCGCCGTACCCCTGGTGACCTCGGGCTTCTACAGCAAGGGCCAGGTCCTCGATGCCGCCTGGAGCTACCCACACCCCATCGGTATCTGGCTCTGGGGGGCCGGCGTGGTCGGCGCCTTCCTCACCGCCCTGTACAGCTTCCGGGCGGTCTTTGTGGTCTCCTTCGGAGAGCCGCGCACGGAGCCAACGGGCAGCTACGGGGTCCTCATAGTGATCCCCATGGTCGTCCTGTCCCTCCTCTCCCTCGGCGGCGGCGGGATCCGGATCCCCGAATTTCTCGGGCCCTTGAACCTGCCCGGCCATCCAGTCGCCTCCATGCACCTGATCCCGGAGGTGGTTACCGAAGGAGTGACCGTAATCGGCATCATCGTCGCCTATTTCCTCTTCTACCGTCCGAAGGACCTGGAGGCCCGGTCGCGCACCTTCGCCATCTTCCGCGGCGGCCTCGGCTTCGACTTCGTCTATGACCGCCTGCTGGTGCGCCCCTTCCTCTGGATCGCAGCAGCAGCCCGCGGGGACCTCATCGACGGGTTCTATCGGGGTGTGGAGTCCCTCGCAAACCTCGGCTACCGGCTGCTCAGCTCCACCCAGTCGGGGATGCTCCGCTGGTATGTGGCCGGGACCGTGATCGGGACGGTGGTCCTGATCGGGGCCGCGCTGCTGACCGCCGAGGTGATCTCATGACCGCCGTCGTCATCATCCTTGTCCTCATTGTCGGCGGGCCCCTCGCCTGGCTTGCCGGCAGACGGGATGGGGGCCTTGCGCGCTGGATCGCGCTGGGCACCCTGGCCCTGGCACTCCTCTGGCTGTTCCTGTTCTGGGCCTGGGCCCCCGCGGCGGGGACGGTGCCCGGCCAGGGACCCTGGCTGACGGATCTCCGGTTACCCTGGATTCCCTCCTTCGGCATCGGCTTCCACTTCGGGATGGATGGCCTGTCCCTCACCCTCGCGGTGCTCACCCTCTTCCTCGGCATGATCGCCGTGACGGCCTCCTGGACGGAGATCCAGGGACGCGCAGGCTTCTATTACCTCAATCTCCTGTGGGCAGTGGCGGGGGTGTTAGGGGTTCTGACGGCCCTCGACCTGTTCCTGTTCTTCCTGTTCTGGGAGCTGATGCTCGTGCCCATGTACTTCCTGATCAGCCTGTGGGGACACGGCGACAGCAACCGGGCGGCCATCCGCTTCTTCCTCTTCACCCAGGGCAGCGGCCTGCTGCTGCTGGTAGGGATACTGATCCTCGTCTACGGGCACCAGGCCGCCACCGGCACCCTGACGTTCGATTACGAGGCCCTGCGGACGCACACGGGGCTCAGCCCGCAGCTTGCCATGTGGGCGATGCTCGGGTTCTTCCTCGCCTTCGCGGTGAAGCTCCCCGCCCTGCCCCTCCATACCTGGCTCCCGGACGCTGCCACCTTGGCCCCCACAGGGGGCAGCATCGTCCTCACCGCCATCCTCGACAAGGCACCGGCCTACGGCTTGATCCGCTTCCTGTATCCCTTGTTTCCCGACGCGACGGGGCACCTCGCCCCGGCCGCCATGGCCCTTGGGGTGGCTGGAGTCGTCTATGGCGGGGTCCTCGCCTTCGCCCAATCGGACATCAAGCGCCTGGTTGTCTATTCCAGCATCAGCCACATGGGATTCGTGCTGCTCGGGGTGTTCGCGTGGAATACCCTCGCCTTACAGGGGGTGGTCATGCAACTGATCGCCCACGGCATCGCCGCGGCCGCCCTCTTCATGATCGCCGGCGGCATTCACGAGCGCCTGCATACCCTGGACGGCGATCGGATGGCCGGCCTATGGGCCCAGGTGCCGCGGCTCTCGGCCATGGGGCTGCTCTTTGCCATGGCCACGCTGGGGCTGCCCGGGTTCGGCAACTTCGTGGCGGAGATCCTGATCCTGGTCGGCACCTTCCGGGGCTATCCGGTGCTGACGCTGGTGGCCGTGCTCGGGATGATCACGACCACCGTCTACGCGCTGGTCCTGGTGCAAAGGGCCTTCCACGGCTCCCCCCGTCAGGCAGAGGCGGGAAGGGATTACGGAGTGCGGGAAGGGCTCGCCATGGCCGTCATGACCGTCCTCATCGTCTGGCTCGGCCTGTATCCGCAGCCCGTCTTCCACGCGGCAGCCCCCGCGCTGGCGGCTCTCGGCCCCGCAGTGACCCCGATGGGAGGAGGCTGACCGGATGAGGCCCATTGAGATCATTGCACTGCTGCCGATCATCGTCGCCCTCACCCACCCGGTGGTCCTGATGCTGGCGATAGCGATCCGCCGGCATCACGGGCTCACCCTGACCCTCTCGCTGATCGGCTATGCCGCAACGCTGGGGGCCCTGATCCCCGCGGCGCACGTGGCGCCGACGAAGGTCACGCCCCTGCTCACGATCGACGGACTGGCCCTCTACCTCACGGCATTGGTGGCCATCGGCGGCGCAGCCAGCGCCCTGTTCGCCTATGGAGAGCGGGCGCGCGGCCGGGAAGAGAGGGAAGAGATCTATGTCCTCCTGTCCATCGCGGTGCTGGGGGCGGCCGTGCTCGCTTCCAGCCGCCATTTCGCCGCCCTGTTTCTGGGTCTGGAGCTCATCAGCGTCCCCCTGTTTCCCCTCATCGCGTACTCGCGCCTGCGCAGACGGGCGGTCGAGGCGGGGATGAAATACCTGGTGGTCTCCGGCGTGGCCACCTCACTGCTTCTGTTCGGCATCGCGCTCCTCTACGCCGGCGTCGGTACCCTCGAGCTCGCAGGTCTGGGCCGATGGCTGGCGGGCGAGGGCACGATCGCCTCGGCCTGGGCCATGGGGGGAATCGCCCTGATCATGGCCGGTCTTGCCATGAAGCTCTCGCTGTTCCCCCTGCACTGGTGGACCCCGGACGTGTACCAAGGCGCACCGAGTCCGGTCACAGGCTTTCTCGCCACGGTCGCCAAGGGCGGCGTGATCGTGGTCCTCCTGCGGCTATTGCTGCTCAGCAACGTGCACCAGGAGATACCGGTCACCGTGGTCCTGGTAATCCTCGCTGTCCTGTCCATGGTGGCCGGCAACCTCCTGGCCCTGCGCCAGGAGAACGTCAAGCGTATCCTGGCTTATTCCTCCATCGCCCACATGGGCTATTTTCTGGTCGCCTTCCTGGCTGCAGGTCCCCTCGCCGTGGAGGCGGTGAGCTTCTATCTCGCCGCCTATTTCCTCGCCAGCCTGGGGGCATTCGGGGTGGTCGCCCTGCACGCGCCGGAGGGGGAGGACATCGCGTCCCTTCGGGGCTTCTACGGGGACCATCCCTGGCTCGCGGTCACCTTCGCCCTGATGCTGCTTTCTCTGGCCGGCATCCCGCTCACCGCCGGCTTCATCGGAAAGTTCTACCTGTTCGCGGCGGGGGTTGATTCCGCACGCTGGATCGCGGTGGGTGCCCTGGTCGTCTCCAGCGTCATCGGTCTCTTCTACTACCTGAGAATCATCAGCGCCCTGTTCATACGCGGGGATCAAGGGGAGCCGACCGTTACCGCTGTGACCGCTGGACCGGTACTGGGGTGGGTGGCCCTCGCGGTCATCACGGCGCTCCTCATCGGCCTTGGCCTCTATCCCACACCGCTGATCGGAACCATCCACGGCCTCTGGGCTCAAACCGGGCCGTAGACAGGTGTGCTTCGTGCGGCTCGCGGCCGCGACTGCTTCCAGTTCTTGAAAATGGAGGGGAGCGCCAGAACCGACAAGCCGCGGCGCGGCAGTATGGCAGGGATAGCATCCAAGCACCCTGTGCGCGACTCTCCGATGAGGCGCTCACGGAAGGGCGCCGATCTCCCCCAGCGTCCGCTCCACCTCCCCTTCCCAATCACGGTTGGCGCGGGGATTGGCGGGGCTCGGGTGGAGGATCTGCCCCGTCTGCACATCCAGCCCGTTCAGGGCAACCGCGATCCGCCCGGCGGCGAACCCGCCGACCCCAAGGACGTATCGCGGTCCAAGACACTCCACTGCGGCCCGCAACGCTGGGTCGCAGACCCGAAAGAGCCGCTCCCGGTCGCGGGCCGGAAGCTTGTCGGGGGTGCGGTTGCGTCCGCTCGCCTCCATGAAGCAGAGGGGACAGTAGTTGAGCACAAAGAAGCGCTCGAAGAAGCGCTCGGGCGTGCCGAAGCTGCGCTTGGCCCAACCCCAAAGCCGCCGCCCGCTGACCTCCGAGCGGCGGCACTGGAAGCCCTCTACGGGCCGCTTCGGGTGCTCCGCCGCGGGCTTGCCCACGGCCCCCGCGATTCCTAGCCAATCCCTCACCGTGGTCACGTCGCCAAAGGGCACCCCCGTCTGAGCCATGCCCCAGGGACCAGGGTTCATCCCCACCAGCACCACCGCAGGGCGGCCCTCCCCGTAGCGCTCCAGGTATGCGCGGTGGGGCTCCCAGGCATACTCCAGGGGACTGTAGACGTGCGTGACGGGAGCACGCGCGAGGTTGAGTCCCGCAACTCCCGCACGCAGCCGCTCTGCCGCATCCACCAGACCCAAGGCACATCTCCGTCAAGTCCTGCCAGGACCCATTGTATCGACAGTTGGAACCACAGAGACCCGAAACAAAGGGGTAAACCCGCGCGCATGGACCGGAGCCTGGCGGTCAGCCCCAGACTGCTGATCGCTGCCCCCTACCCGGACCCATCCATGACCGTACGTCCGGGAGTTAAGCCACGAAGGGCACGAGGAACACGAAGTTTTTCCATGTGTTATCTTGCCTTCAGCCGTCGCCTGTCAGGTGGGTCCACCTCTTTGGCAAGACTGGCTTTGGTCCCCGTTCCCCTTCGTGTTTTCGTGCGCTTCGTGGTGAGCTGCTCTTTCCAGGATGCCTGATCCCGAGCTCCAAACCTGCGGCCTAGTGGCGTCCTGGGAGGCCGAGCCACATGCCCTCGTGGTCCGCCATGCTGAAGGCCTGACCCGGATCGACGCGGTGGCCCGGGACATCCTGCGGGTACGTTTCTCGCCCTCGGGCGCGCTTGCCCCCCAGCGTTCCTGGGACCCCGTGGCGGCACTGCCGCCCGCCCCGCTCCGGATCTCTGAAGCGGGCGAGGCCCTCCGCTTGGACGGCGGCGCGATCCAAGCGGTCCTGGACCGTGGCACGGGCGCCCTCGCCTGCTTCGATTCCCGGGGACTCCCCTTCGCCCATGATCTGGGCGGCCCCGCCTGGCGTGAGCTGGACGTGCGGGAGACCCCCTTTGAGCACACGCCCGAGCCCGAGCTTCCCCCCGGTCGCGCCCGCATGGGTGTGTTTCTCGACAAGCTCATCCCCCCCGACGAGGGCTACTTCGGCTTCGGCCAGCGCACCGTCCGGCTGGACCGCCGCCACTCGCGGCTCGGCAACTGGAACCTGGACCCCTGCGCACCTGGGGTACGCCAGGAGCACGACAACCGCTATCAGACCCATCCCTGTTTCCTCGCCCTGCGGCCGGACATTGCCTGGGGCCTCTACCTGCACTCGACCTGGTATAGCCGATTCGACGTCGGTGCCGGCAGGTCGCAGGTGCTCACCCTGTTCACCCTCGGGGGGGAGCTGGATTACTACCTGCTCGCCGGCCCCACCCCCGCGGCCGTCGTCGAGCAGCTCACCCGGCTTACCGGCCGGCCGGCCTTGCCCCCCCTTTGGGCCATGGGCTACCACCAATCCCGCTGGAGCTACGGCAGTGATGCGGAGGTGCAGGCCCTTGCCCGGGCCTTTCGCGAGCGCGGGATCCCCCTGGACGCCATCCACCTGGACATCGATTACATGGACGGCTTCCGGGTCTTCACTTGGGACAGAGAACGCTTCCCCGATCCGGTCCACACAGTTGACCAGCTCCATGGGCAGGGCGTCCGCGCCGTGGCCATCATCGACCCGGGGGTCAAGAAGGAGCTTGGGGACGGCTATACCCCCGCGGACGAGGGCGTTGCAGGCGGACACTTTATCGCCGGACCGGACGGGACTCTCTTCTCCGGCTGGGTGTGGCCAGGCGAGGCATTGTTCCCGGACTTCTGCCGCCCGGAGACCAGCCGCTGGTGGGGTGACCAGCACCGGGGACTCCTCGACGCTGGCGTCGACGGCATCTGGTGCGACATGAACGAGCCGGCGATCGTCGACCGTCCGTTCCCTGTCCGAGGGGTCCGCAACAAGTCGATCCCCCTGGCGACCCGACTCGGCGGCTCGGCGGAGCCAGCCCTGGAGGCAGAGACCCACAACCTTTACGGACACCTCATGGCCCGGGCGGCCACGGAGGGACAGGCGCGGCTGCGCCCGAACCGCCGTCCCTGGACCTTGACCCGCAGCGGCCATCTCGGCACCCATCGCTGGGCCGTGAGCTGGATGGGCGACAACCGGTCGAGCTGGGAGGATCTGGGGACCAGTCTGCCGCAGCTCGCTAGCATGGGGCTCTGCGGCTCGCCCCACGTGGGGGTCGACATCGGCGGCTTCTTCGACAACTGTTTCGGCGAGCTCTTCGCCCGCTGGATCGAGCTGGGCACCTTCTATCCCTTCATGCGCTGTCACACCGCGCTCGGGACCCATCCCCAGCAGCCCTGGAGCTTCGGCCCCGGGATCGAGGCAATCGCCCGCGCGGCGATCGAGCTCCGATATCGGCTGCTGCCCTACCTCTATACCCTCGCCCACCGGGCCCACAGGACGGGCGAGCCCCTGTTGCGGCCGCTCCTCTACGACTTCCCCGATCAGACGGACCTGCACCAGATCGAGGACCAGGTGATGATCGGCCCCTGCCTGATGATCGCCCCCGTCTGCCGGCCGGGCGTACGTCGGCGCTTGGTGGAGCTGCCGGCCGGGTCCTGGCACGACTTTCGAACCGGCGCCCCCGTCGGTCCCGGGCCGCTCGTCCTGCCCGCGCCCCTCGGCCAAATCCCGATCCTGGTGCGCGCCGGCTCCATCCTGACCCTGGGCAATGTGCGCCGGACAACCGCCGAGCCCCTCACAGAGCTGACCCTGCTGGTCTACCCCGGCGCGGCGGGCGTCTGGACATTGATCGAGGACGACGGAGAGACCCCGGCCCATCAGGAGGGGGCAGTGGCCGAGACCGACCTGCGGATCGAGCCCACCGGCGACGGGGTCACCTTCACCCAGGCGGCGCGGAGCGGCGGCTTCCTGCCCCATCCGCGTACCCTCCTCTTACGCGTCCACCTGGAAGCCCCCCCAGCCGCGGTGCGGCTCGACGGACAGGAGACGCGGGGCTGGCACTGGGACCCGCAGCAGCGCGCGATAGAGCTGAGCTGGGCCGACGACGGCAAGGCACACGAGGTGATGATCCAGGAAGGACGGCCCAGGGACCCACCTCGCTGAGTCCCGCCCGAAGCACCAGAAACCCTTTTACAACCGGTATCCGACGGCCCGCCAAGATGCAGACTTATAGAGGCTTCCTCATCCATCACGACAGTACGGGACACCACGCGGGTATCGAGGACCTGCCCCGGGCGGAGCCCGCTCCCGGGGAGGTGCTGATCCGGGTCGCCTATTCCAGCGTGAACTACAAAGACGCCTTGGCCGGCACCGGCAAGGGCAAGATCCTGAAGACCTTTCCGCTGGTCGGTGGCGTGGATGCAGTCGGCGTGATCGAGCGCTCGAACGATGGGCGCCTTCGTGTCGGCGATGAGGTCGTAGTGACGGGTTACGGGCTGAGCTTCGACCACGACGGCGGCTACGCAGAGTACCTCAGGGTCCCGGCGGACTGGCCGGTCCCCATCCCGTCGGGACTGGATCTCCGCTCCGCGATGATCCTGGGCACGGCAGGGGTCACCGCGGCGCTCGCCATCCATCGGATGCAGGTCAACGGACAACGGCCGGACATGGGACCCATCCTGGTCACTGGGGCCACCGGCGGGGTCGGCTCCCTCGCCGTCGACCTGCTGACCCACCTGGGCTACGAGCTGGCCGCGGTGTCCGGAAAGCCGGAGCTGCACCACTGGCTGCGAACCCTCGGGGCGTCCCGGGTCCTGGGACGGGACGAGCTGCCGGGGGAGCAACGGCCCCTGGAGTAGGCGGTCTGGGGCGGAGCCCTGGACAATGTGGGCGGGGAGATGCTGGCCCGGATCACCCGCACCGTTCGCCCCGGGGGCAATATCGCGAGTGTGGGCCTTGCGGGCGGGCACCGGCTCGAAACCACGGTGATGCCCTTCCTTCTTCGCGGAGTGAGCCTGCTCGGTATCAACTCAGTGGATGTCCCCAGTGCCCTGAGACAGACCCTTTGGGATCATCTGGCGACCGACTGGCGCCCGCCGCACCTGGAGTCGATTGCCACGGGCACGATCCGTTTAGAGGGTCTGCCGAACGCCTTCGAGCGCATGCTCGCCGGGCGGACTCACGGCAGAATTCTCGTCACCCTCGGAGCCGCATGACCGCGGGGATCAGGTAATCATGCTCTGAGCGATTCGCCGAACGGCTTCGGCCGAGAAGCCGGCCGCGCGCAGCCGCGCAGGAAAGCCCGGGGCGATCCGCGCACCCCACGCATTGGATCAAGTCAAAGCGCGGACCACTTCCTCCAGACATCCATGTGGGACATATCGTGGTTGGCCGCCGTTAACTGCCCGTGGTGGGGGCTCCTGGGGTTGTTGCACCAGCCCATGCTCTGCGCAACCACCTGCTTCTTGTCGTCGGAGATCCTGCGCATCCCGCCCCAGAACTCGCAGGTGGCGCAAACATTGGGGGCCGGGGCATCGACGACGAGACCCTGCCCGGCGCCCGCCTGCACGGGGGCATCCGCGGCAAAGGCAGCGCCGATCGACCCGAGCGCGGCCGTACCGACGACCAGCTTGCCCGAGGATGCGAGAAAGCTGCGGCGGGATTGAGACGACATGACATACCTCCTGACGTGGAACGTACTTCAGTCCGAGAGCGGCAATTGAGCCGCACGGCTCAATGCGGCCGCCCTGGGAGCACTAACAGGGTTACGGTGAGAGTCGCGCGTACCGCTCTCAATCTCCCTCGCCCCGCGGGGAGAGGGCCACGGTGAGGGACACGGTCACGGCCGCAGCGCCCTACACCCTCCCGGGTGGCGATGACGCCATGACGCGTAGCTTAGCACGCAGTCCAGGTCGCTGCGGGGAGGATGGATGGGGTGCATCCGCTGGCCCCCATGCGGGTATTCCCCAGCTTCCGCAGGAGGCCCGCAGGACGATCCGCCCTTCCGCTGCCCACCGCAACCCGGACTTCCCACGATAGGCCAGCTCGCGACGCCCCCTACCGGAGCTCCATCCGACGCGGACTGGATTACAGGACCCGGGCTCTCCGAGTGGCCTAACACTCTGCATCCTTGAGCGTTTTCATTCCGTCGGCGATCGTCTAGGCTTATGGGCGCATCAAGACAACAATTCGAGGCCAGTGACCTGAACCGGCTCACCGGCTCGAAGGACGTCATCGAGGACCGCTGTGTCGGCTGCAAGGTGTGCACCATCGCCTGCCCCTTCGGCACCGTGAACTACAACCAGGCCACAGGAAAGGTGATCAAGTGCGACCTGTGCGGCGGGGACCCCGCGTGTGCCAATGCCTGCCCGACGGCGGCCATCACGTACGTGGATGCGGACCAGACCGGGCTCGACAGGATGCACGCCTGGGCCGCCAAGAGCCTGGCGGGCGCCGCCGCAACGGCCTGAGGAGGATCGACCATGTCCTGGACAGGAAAGATTCTGCGCGTAAACCTCGCCAGCGGCGCGATCGCCGCGGAGCCCCTCAACATGGAGTGGGCGAGCCTGTATCTCGGCCAGCGCGGCCTCGCCACCAAATATCTCGTCGAGGAGATCGATCCCGCATGCGACGCCCTCGGGGCTGAGAACAAGCTCATCATGGCCACCGGACCGCTCACGGGGACCATGGCCTCGACCGGTGGTCGCTATTCGGTGGTCACCAAGAGTCCGCTCACGGGCTGCGTCGCCTGCTCCAACTCCGGCGGGTTCATCGGCGCCGAGCTGAAGAACGCGGGCTGGGACATGATCATCTTCGAGGGCAAGGCCCCGAAGCCGGTCTATCTCTACGTGGAGAACAGCAAGGCCGAGCTGCTTCCCGCGGATGAGATCTGGGGGACCTCAGCGTGGCACACAGACGAGTGGCTCCACAAGCACCACCAGGATCCCTTGCTGCGCATCAGCGCGGTCGGCCGCTCGGCGGAGGCGGGTTGCCTCTATGCGGGCGTCATGAACGACCTGCACCGGGCCGCAGGACGGTCCGGGGTGGGGACCGTGATGGCATCGAAGAGACTCAAGGCGGTCGCTGTGCGCGGCACCCTGGGGGTCGGCAACATCGAGGACCCGATCCGCTTCATGCAGGCGGTGAACGCCGCCAAGAAGGTGCTGGCGGACAACGCGGTCACCGGCCAGGGGCTGCCGAAGTACGGCACCCAGGTCCTGATGAACGTGATCAACGAGATCGGCGCCCTGCCCACCTACAACATGCGTGAGGTGCGCTTCGACGGGGCGAACGACGTCTCCGGCGAGGCCATGCACCTGCCACGAAAGAGCGACGGCAAGCCCAACCTGACCACCAACGCCGGATGCTTCGCCTGCACCATCGCCTGCGGACGCATCTCCACCATCGACAAGGGCCATTTCACGGTTCAGAACAAGCCCGAGTACTGGGGCAACTCCGGCGGTTTGGAATACGAGGCTGCGTGGGCCCTGGGACCGGATACGGGCGTGAACGATCTGGACGCCCTCACCTACGCCAACTACCTGTGCAACGAGGACGGCTTCGATCCCATCAGCTTCGGCTCCACCGTGGCCGCGGCCATGGAGCCCTACGGGATGGGCGCGATCACCAAGGAGCACACGGGGGGCGTGGATTTCAGCTTCGGATCCGCCGCGGCGCTCGCGAAGGCGGCCGAGATGGTGGCCATCGGCGAGGGGTTCGGCAAGGATCTCGGCCTCGGCTCCAAGCGCCTGTGCGAGAAATACGGACACCCGGAGCTCAGCATGACGGTGAAGGGCCAGGAGTTCCCCGCTTACGACCCGCGGGGAATCCAGGGAATGGGCCTCGGCTAT
>Ga0307418_1000602_pt1 | contig 11001 bp, 11 predicted proteins | sample SalMarWE160220MG_2_FD_202160 | JGI IMG/M metagenome (GOLD analysis project Ga0307418, IMG submission 202160) | Salt marsh sediment microbial communities from the Plum Island Ecosystem LTER, Massachusetts, United States - WE1602-20 | ecosystem: Environmental > Aquatic > Marine > Intertidal zone >...
CAGTGCGAAGAAGACGGCGAGGATCACCGCCACGCCCGTGCCGATGAACGGCATGTACATCAGTCGCGCGAGGCCGGTGCGGTCGTAATGGGCGATCGCATAGCGCCGCGCCGCGGCCATGAACTCGCCCGGTTCTGCCTGCGTGGGGCAGCTCTCGGAACACTCGCCACACGCGTAACAGGTCCACAGCTCCTTGGACGAGAGCAGGGCGTCCTTCATGCCCAGCTGGGCGTAGCGGATCATGCGCCGCGGGAAGGTCGCGTCGTCCTCGACGAGCGGACATGTCGCGGTGCAGGTACCGCACGAGAAGCAGGCTGCGACGTCGGCGGCGCCGTAGCGCTGGATGTCCGCGTACAGACCCGGATCGACGGTGGTCGCTGCAGCCGTCATCACGACTCCCTCCCCGTTGGCTCGTACTGGAAGTAGCCGTCCGCCTCGCTGCCCTTGACCTCGGACAGCCAGCCGAAGCGGCGCATGCCCATGACCCACAGCAACACCTCATGGGTCGGTGCGCCGATTGCCGCCGCGATCTGCGGCACCGTCAGCGGGCTGTCGCTGAGGGCGGCAAGGATGCGCGCGCGCATGACCGGCTCCTCGCGCATGACCTCGCGTATGTCGCGGTTGACAGTGGCCATCAGGCGGGCACCTCCACCAGGTTGTCGATCATCGCGGTGACCTGGGCGTCGGTATAGCCGAGCAGGTCGATTGCGTTCTCCGGGCAGAGCGGCACGCAACCGCCACACCCCTTGCAGCCGGTCGGGCTGATGACGGCGAAGTGCCGGTCGCCCTCCTCCGCCATCGAGATGGCGTCGTACGGGCACGCGGTCAGGCAGTCGCCACAGGCGGTGCATGCCTGGGCATCGACAGTCGCCACGAGGGGATCGAGCTCGGTGTAGCCCTTCTTCAGGATTGCCGCACTCTGGGTGACCGCCGCGAGCCCGGAGGACACGCTCTCGGCCGACGTCTTGGGACCCTGGCAGGCACCGGCGATGAGCACGCCGTCAACGACAGTCTCGACCGGCCGCAGCTTGGGATGGATCTCGTTGAAGAAACCGTCCGAGCCGGCAGGCAACTTGAGGACGTCGACCAACTCGGCGTTCTCGCGCGGCACCATGCCGGTCACCAGCACGACCAGGTCGACCGGGATGGTCAGCTCGACGTTCTCGGTCAGCAGGTCGCGCACGGTCACCGCCAATTGGCCATCCTCGGCGCGCTGGACGCTGGGTGGCGCATCGTTGTCGAACTTGAGGAAGACGGATCCCTGCTCGCGCGCTTCCGTGTAGAGCGGCTCGAACTTGCCATAGGTACGCATGTCGCGGTACAGGTGGAACTGGCGAATTGACGGGTCGAGCCCGGCCACGTCGACCGCGGCCTGAACCGTCGCCGCACAGCAGAAGCGAGAGCAGTAGGCATTGGCGCAGCCGGCGGTGTTGCGACTGCCGACGCAATAGACATAGGCGATGCTGCGCACGGGGCGCCCGTGCCACGCCAGACCCGGCCCGCTGGCTGCGTCGACGAGTTCCTTGAACTCGGGCAGCGTGACGACGCCCTCGATGCCGTAACCGAACTCGCCGGCCTGCGGCTCGTAGCTGTCGAAACCGGTCGTCACCACGATGGTGCCCACCGCGATCTCGATCGTGCCCGAGCCGGGATCGCCCACGCGCACCGTCACCTGGTAGTTACCGAAGCTGCCCGCCTTGCCCACGACCTCGGCCCCGGTGAGCACCGTGATGGCCGGCCGGCGGCGCACCTCGGCGACAAGAGTCGCCACCAGTTCGCGCCCTTCCTTGCCGTGCGGGTACATGCGCCCGAAGCGGCGGACCCAACCACCCAGCTCGAGCTCGCGTTCAACGATAGTCACGCGCAGCCCGATGTCTGCGAGGCCGATGGCCGCCCGCAGCCCGGCAATGCCGCCGCCGATGACCAGGGTGTGGGGCACCGTCTCGACGACCATCGGCTGGAGCGGCTGCGTGAGCCGCGTCCGGGCGATCCCGGCGCGCACCAGCGCCGTTGCCTTGTCCGTTGCCGCCTGCTCGTCGTGCTGGTGAACCCACGAGCACTGCTCGCGAATATTCACCTGTGTGTACTCATACGGGTTGAGTCCCGCCCTGGCGGCCACGCCGCGGAACGTGTAGGTGTGCAGCTTGGGTGAGCAGGAGGCAACTACCAGCCCGTCGAGCTTCTGCTCCTCAATGTCGGCGACCATCTCGCCCTGGGTGGCGTCCGAGCAGGCGAACATCTCGTGCCGGGCAACGACGACATCGCCGCTGTCCTGGATGTCGTGGATGACCTTTTCGACATCCACGTAATCGGAAATGTTGCCGCCGCAGTGGCACACATAGACACCTATGCGCCGGCCGTCTGGCCGCTCAGGCTGATCAGCCTGGCCGGGCTGCCCCGGCTGCTCCGGTTGCCCCGGTTGCACTGGCTGCTCCACGGGCTGCAGCGGCTCGCTCATGCCAGCACCACCTTGGGCAGCTCAGCCACCATTTCGAGTGGTTGAGCCGGCTGCCGGGACCCCTCCAGGTGTGCCGCCACCTGCGCCGCCGAAGCTCCGGCGTGCACGATCGAGTCGGCGATGTCCTTGGCGCCCGAAGCGGCGCCGGCAACGAACACGCCCGGGATATTGGTCCGGCCGGGATTGAGGTCCTCCTCCGTCTCGGCGACGTAGTTCCACTCGTCGAGCGACAGCTCGCCGACCTCGAACAGCTGCTCGGCGTCGCGGTTGGGCTGGACGCCCACCGCGAGTACCACCAGGTCGTACTCGGCCTCGACCACGCGGCCACCGTGCTCGATGTCCTCGTACTTGAGCACGAGGTCGCCGTTCTCCTTCTCACTGATGTCCGCCACGCGGCCCTTGACGTAGGTGGCACCCATCGCCTTGGCCTGCTCGTAGAACTCGTCGTAGCGCTTGCCCGGCGCCCGGATGTCCATGTAGTGGACCGTCACGTCGGCCAGCGGCAGGGCGCCCATCAGCAGCTGGTTCTGCTTGATCGAGTACATGCAGCAGAAGCGCGAGCACAGCGGATTGCCGACGGTCTGGTCGCGTGACCCGGTGCACATGACATAGGCAATGCGCTCGGGCACCTTGCCGTCACCCGGCCGCAGAATGGTGTTGAACGGACGGGTGGGCGCCAACAGGCGGTCCATCTGCATTCCGGTGATGACGTTCTTGAAGCGCCCGTAGCCGTATTCAGGCTTGAGATCGGCCGGGAAGAGCTTGAAGCCGGTCGAGACCACGACCGCGCCCACTCCCGCCTCGAGGTGCTCATCGCGCGCGTGCAGGTCGATGCAGCCGTCGACGGGGCATGCAGCGACGCACTCATTGCACTCCGAGCAGACCGCGCAGTCGATGCAGCGGGCGGCCGCGCTGCGCGCCTGCACCTCGGTGAGCGGCTCCTCGACCTCAGTGAAATCGGTCGGCGCAGCCACCAGGCGCGTGCTGTCGGGCGTCGGTGGCCGGGTCGTGTAGGCCTTCTGGCGAGCGAGCACCTGCTGTTTGTCGACCTGCGGCAGACGGTCGTCGAAGCCGTCCATCGGCTGGCCGCTCAGCCAGCGGTCGATCATGTGTGCCGCCCGGCGACCCTCGCCGACGGCGCGCGTGATGTCTGTCGGCCCGTGTACGGCGTCGCCGGCGGCGAAGACGTATTCCAGCTCGGTCTGGCACGTCTCGCTGGCCGCGCGCAGCCGGCCGCGCTCATCGCTGGCCAGCTGCCCGCCGAATGCGGACGTGTCGGGGCGCATGCCGATGGCGGCGATGATCAGGTCGCAGTCGATGACGTGTTCACTGCCCGTGATGGGCTCCGGCCGGCGCCGCCCCGAGGCATCGGGCTCACCCAGCCGCATGCGCTGGCAGCGCAGGCCGTTGACGGCTCCGTTCCGGTCGCCGGTCACCTCGACCGGCGCCACCTGCAGCGCAAAGCGGACGCCTTCGGCTTCGGCATCGGCGGCCTCAACATGATGCGCCGGCATCTCGTCGCGGCCGCGACGGTAGGCAATCGTCACCGACGCCGCGCCGAGCCGGCGTGCGGTCCGGGCAGCGTCCATGGCCACGTTGCCGCCGCCGACCACGACCACCTTGCGTCCGGCGAGGTCCATCGCGGTGCCCAGCTTGACCTTGCGCAGGAAATCGGTGCCACCCAGGACACCCAGGCGATCCTCGCCCGGCACGCCCAGGCCGAGCGAGCGGTGCGTGCCGGTGGCCACCAGCACCGCATCGAAGCCCTCTTCACGCAGCGCGGTCACGTCGCGCACGGTCGTACCGGTCACGATCTCCACGCCCAGCGCGCGCACGTTATCGATGTCGCGCTCGACCACCGCCTCCGGCAGGCGGTACGAAGGGATGCCCAGACGCAGGAAGCCGCCGGCGACCGGCGCGGATTCCATGATGCGCACGGCGTAGCCGCGGCGGGCGAGTTGCCAGGCCGCGGTCAGGCCAGCCGGCCCGGAGCCCACGATCGCGATGCGCTTGCCGTTTGGCGGCGCGACTTCGATGCCCGGCCCGTCGCTGCCACTCTCCGCGTGGCGGTCGCTGATGAAACGCTTGAGACGCCGAATGGGCAGCGTGCCCTCGAGACTGCCGCGGGTGCATTCGCCTTCACACGGCGCGTAGCAGGCGCGTCCCAGCGTGCCCACCAGCGGGGTTGCGTCGAGCACCAGCCGGTACGCCTTCTCGTACTCGCCACTGCGAATGAGCGAGACGTAGCCGTGGGCCTGGATGCCCGCCGGACAGGCGAACGAGCACGGCGAGCTGCCGGCACGATCGATGACCGCCTTCTTGGGCACGGCCTGCGGGAAGGCGATGTGCGCCGCACGGCGCGCCACGAGATCTGCATTGAACTGGTCCGGCACGGCCACCGTGCACGCCGTTTCACACTTCTGGCAGCCGGTGCAGGCGTCGATATCGACGAAGCGCGCCTTCTTGGTGACCGCGACGTGGAAGCGCCCGTCGGCGGAGCGGCGGATGCCATCGACCTGGCTGTAGGTCAGCGCCGTGATGTTCGGGTGGTGGATGGTGGCCGCCATCTTGGGCGTCGAGATGCAACTGGCGCAGTCGAGCGTCGGAAACACCTTCGACAGCAGGATCATCTTGCCGCCGACGCTGGCCTCTTTCTCGACCAGCAGGACCTTGTAGCCCATGTCGCCGAGCTTGAGGGCGGACTCCATGCCACCGATGCCGCTGCCCACGACGAGCACGTCGTAGTCGAGCTCCGCACTCACCGGCAGCGCGCACGCCTCGCTCATCGAACCGCCTCCGCCGCCGCAGGTAGCTCGGCCAGCGTGCCCGAGAACTGCACCATGTGCCTGGTGAACGGCTCGGCGCAGACCGAGCAGATTGCGGCCAGGCGCAGCCGGTTGGGGTCGAGGCCACGCTCCTTCATCTGGCTTTGCGCTTCACCGACGATGCGCGACGAGCGCTTGCCACAGTCGGGCAGGAGTGCGCATTCGTCGCCATCCGACGCGATGAACACGCCGTCGAAACCATGCTCCAGCGCGTGCAGGATCCAGGACGGCCGAATGCCGCTGGTGCACGGCAGGCTGATGACCTCCACCGTGGCCGGGTAGCTCATGTGTGAGCTGCCGGCCAGATCGATACCGGGGTCGGAGATGTTGTTGGTCGAGAAGACCAGGATGCGCGGCGAGGCGGTGCCCGCCTCCGACCCTTTCCCGTTGGCTGTCGCCATGGCCACCTGCCTGCCGTTTCGAAGCCGTGATCGCGCGATTACTTGCCGCGCCGCACGAAGACGCGGTCGTAGCCCTCGCCGGCCAGATAGCCGAGCGATTCGTGGCCGACCTTGCCCGCCCAGGCAGCGATGTCGACCTTGGTCACCGGATCGGTCGACCAGATCTCGATCACGCCACCGACGGGAACGGTGCCCATGCCCTTCTTCGCCTCGAGCAGCGGGCCCGGGCACGCTGCGCCACGGGCATCGACGACCTTGTCCGCCGCGAGGGTGGTCAGGTCCAGTGTTGCGACTGCGTCCATTGCTGCAACTCCTTTGAACTTGTCTGCTAGTAGCTCAGGCTGGCCTTCGCCGAGGTGATCTCGGCGACGAAGCGCCCGGCGGCGACGATCTCGGCGCCGTCCACCAGCGCATCGGCAATACCGCGACTGTTGGCGCACGGGCCGCATACGAGCAGCTTTCCACCCAGCTCGCGAAAATCGCCCATGAGCTTGGCCAGTGGCGGAAAACCGGGTGCATTGACCGGCTCCGCCTCGCCGACGTGGGCCAGGTGGACCGCGTCACCCTGCAGGCCGATCACGACCTCCACGTCGGAGGCCAGCGCGGCGCCGGCCATGACGAACGGGATGGTCGCCAGCTCGGCACTCGCCGGGCCGTGCGTGGCCAGGATTACCAACTTCTCTTGCTCGGCCAAATTTCTCTCCTTTGCCATTGGGTTCGTCTGGTCATCGACCGGCGGCGACCGGCTCGCGCTCGAGCCGGCTGGTCGCCTCGGCGGTCGCGGCGAGGTCGCCGAGCAGCGTCAGGCGGCGCAGCAGAACCTCGCGCAGGAGATCGCAGGCAACGACCAGGTCTCGGTCGCTCAGGCGGTACTGGACGATGCGTCCGTCGCGCGTGGCCTCGACCACACCGGCGCCACGCATTGCGGCCAGGTGTTGCGACGTGGCCGACTGGGTCAAACCCAGTGCGTCGGCCAGATCGTGTACCTCTGCCGGCCCGATCGAGAGCGCGTGGATGATGCGCAGGCGCGTGGCGCTGGCGAGTGTGCGCAACACCGACGCCTGCAACTCGTCGAGATCCTCTATGAGACTCAACACGCTCGTCCCTCGCTCACTCGGGAGCTCGCTGCGCGGATGCGCTCGAGCCTTATATTAGCCGGACACGAATATATGCTTAGAGCCTATACGAGGCGCGGGCCATTGGTCACATTCGGGTGGGCCGTGCAGACCGCGTGGCGGCGGCCACCGGCCGCAGGCGCCGGTCAGCGGGTTGTGGGCAGAGCCAGCTTGAGCGAGGGCCGAGCCGACAGATCGGTGCCGGCTCGCGCGCCGGCGCGCGAGCGGAAGAAGCCGGCCGCGGCGATCATCGAGGCGTTGTCGGTGCACAGTCCCGGTCGCGGCACCAGCACGCGGATGCCGCTCGCCCGGGCCCCGTCGGCGATGCGTTCTCGCAGCACGCTGTTCGCAGCCACTCCACCGCCGACGATGATGGTGCGCGCAGCACTCTCGCGGGCCGCACGCAACGTCTTCGTCGCGAGCACGTCGACGACCGACTCCTGGAAGCCGTACGCCAGTTCGGCGACAGCCGGCTCGGGCAACGGCTGGCCGTCTGAGCCCATCGTGTTCACGTCGGTGCCAAGCTCACGCGCTACCTCACGCCGCGCGGCCGTCTTCAGCCCGCTGAACGAGAAGTCAAACGTTTCACCGAGCCACGCTCGAGGAAAGACACGATCGCGCTGCGCCGCCCCGGCAGCGGCCTTCATGATCGCGGGGCCCCCCGGATATGGCAGCCCGAGCAATCGACCAACCTTGTCGAACGCCTCGCCGGCCGCATCGTCCACGGTCTGGCCGAGCAGCCGGTAGGTCAGGTGGCCGGACATCTCGACCAGGAAGGTGTGACCGCCGCTGACGACCAGCGCGATGAGCGGAAACTCCGGTGCCGGCTTGTCCGGCTCATCGGGATCGAGCAACCAGGCCGCATAGATGTGGCCCTCCAGATGGTTGACCGGCACGAGCGGCAGGTGGTGCAGCCAGGCCAGCGTCTTGGCCATCGTGATGCCGACCAGCAGCGAGCCCGCCAGCCCGGGACCCTCGGTCACCGCCACCGCCTCGATCGCCGACCAGTCCTCGATGCCCGCCTGGCGGCGCGCCTGCTCGAGCACCGGGATCATCCAGCGCAGGTGTGCGCGCGCCGCCACCTCAGGCACGATCCCGCCCGTGGCGCTGTGCACGGCCACCTGGCTGGCGACGACGTTGCTGACGATCCGCCGGCCGTTGTCGACCACCGCCACCGCAGTCTCGTCACACGAGGATTCGACCGCCAGGATGCGGCCGCTAGCGCTCATCAACGGCTCCTCCCGGTTCCTCGGCGAGGTCCTCGCCATAGCGCGCTCCCAGCTGTGCCAGCCTGCGCGTCATGTCCGGTGTCGCCAGCGGTTCGGTGGTCATGATCAGCGCGTCCTCGCCGTTGTCGGAGTAGTAGCGCGGCCGGATGCCCACCGGCCGGAATCCGAACCGCGAGTAGAGAGCACGCGCCGGATGGTTCGAGATGCGCACCTCGAGCGTCGCGACGCGCGCGCCGAGGTCGAGCGCGAGATCCATCAGGACGAGCAGCAGCCGCGCCCCGACGCCGCGGCGGCGCCACGCGGGCAGTACCGCGAAGGTGGTTATGTGGGCCTCGTCGACCATCAGCCACATACCGCCGTAGGCCACCGATTCGCCGCCGGCACGCACCACCAGGTAGTGCGCCAGTCGGTTGGCCTGGATCTCCTGGCTGAAGGCGTAGTCGGGCCACGGTACCGGGAAGCTGGCGCGCTCGATGCGATGCACCGCGGGAATGTCGGCCAGGGTCATCGGCTCGACTTGCAGCTTCAGCGGCGGTCGACTGACCACTCGATCTCTCCGCTGATGCTGGCCAGTCCGCGCGGCAGCGCCACGTAGGCGGGCACGAGCGTCGCCGGGTCGCTGACCTGGTCATCGGCCAGACCACGCGTACCCAGTGCGGCCAGGGCCCTGGGCAAGCCGGCAACGCAATGGCGTCCGGCTTCGAGGGCAGCCGCGGGCAGCTGTGCCGCGTCGAGATCTACCGCGACCAGCGCGGCCCGCTTCGCGGCCGCCATCAGCGCATCGTCGCCGGCTACCAGCCGCGGAGGCTCGAGCTCGTGCACCTCGCCGTCGTCGACACGCACCAGGTGGACGTAGCGATCGGCGACGCCGGCCGGCAGCGCCACGGCGAAACTGGCCGCCTGCGCCCGTTCAACCGCCGGCGCATTTTCGGCCGCCGCCAGGGCGAGCGCCTGAGTCGTCGACACACCGACCAGCTTGATATGCAGGCTGTAGGCAATGAGCTTGGCCGTGGCCAGACCGATCCGCAGCCCGGTGAAGCTGCCCGGGCCGGTTCCCACCACGACCGCAGCAAAGTCTTCGCGGCGTGCGCCAATTTCGCCGAGCAACTCGTCGAGCCTCTCCAGTAGCTCCTCGCCATGCCGCTGGCGACTGGTCCACGAGCGCTGCGCAATCAAGCCACCATCGGCGCTTGCCAGGGCGAGCACGGGCGTGCGCGTGGCGGTGTCGAGAACCAGCAGCGGATTGCTCATCACGCCTCCGTGGGGCGTCCCGCCACCCACTCCCGGGCGGCTTCGAGGTAGCGCTCGTGGTCGTGCGCGCCGGCGCTCACCGCGATACGCCGCGATTCGTCAGCGACCACTTCGAAACGGATCGTGAGCCTGCCCGGCTCCACCTCGTCGGGCACGCGCTCGGCCCATTCGCTGAGCGTGACGCCGTCGGCCTGTCGTTCGTCGACCAGGCCGCCGGCAATTGCCTCCTCGGCACCGGCCAGCCGATACAGGTCCTGGTGGAATAGGTGCAGCCGGCCTGTGTACTCAGCCATAAGCGTGAAGCTCGGGCTGTTAACCACCTCGCGCACGCCCAGCCCGTGCGCGAAACCCTTGGCGAATTGCGTCTTGCCCGCGCCCAGCGGGCCGAGCAACGCGATGCGGTCGCCGGGGCGTGCCACCTGGGCAAGTGCGGCGCCGAATTCGCGCGTCTCGTCAGTCGACCGACTCACGACGTCAGCCACTCTGAGAGCGCGGGCGGAGGCACGAACGGTCATGCCCATCAAGGTAGCCGAGAAAGCGACCCGGCGTGGACGGCGGCCGGGCGCTCAGCGCCAGAGGCGCTTCCAGAACACCACCGGTGTCGAGGACTGGTAGATCCAGCCCACGTACGGTGCCACGGCAGCAACGATGAGTGCGGCGTTCGGCCGCAGGGTACGCGTGGCAACCCCCAGGACGGCCGCGGCGCAGCCCAGCACCGCGCCCTTGGCCACGCCCGTGCGGCCGGGCAACCGGTCATGAGCGAGCGGCAACAGGCAGCCAGCAGCCAGCGCAAAGCGCCAGGCTGGCCGGCGCAGACGCGATGGCAGCAGCCGCAGCGGCAGCAGGAAGAGCGGCAGCTGGATCAGGGTCAGGGCACCGACCCGTATCCGCTCGGGCAGCCGGTAGAGCCGCTCCAGACTGCGCATCTGCGGTCTCATGCCCTCGGCCAGGAAGAGCGGCAGATCACGGGCCTCGATCGGCCCCACCGACACCTGCCAGCCGGTCAGCGCGGCCAGCGGTGCGTGTATCCGGCCGCCCAGTCGCGGAACGATCACCCGATGCGCCGCGACCAGCTCGTCCAGCCCGTACAGTTCGATCTGCGCGGCGGCCTTCTCCGCGTTGAACAGGCCGGCGTCCGCTGCACACCAGACGTTCCAGCCGTCGGTGTCTTCGACGATGAGGTAGGCATCGCGTTTGGCCATGGCCGAGCGCACCGCCGCGACCGACGCCAGGAAGTTCCCGGTCAGCAGGACCGGGTCGTCGTGGTCCGGCCGGCCAAGCGCGTAGACGGCCGGCGGCACGGCGATGGGCAGATCGAGCCAGGCCGCGGCACGGGCGAGGGACCCACGCAGACCCTGCGGCATGGCGGTGTCGATGACCTGCGGCGAGCGTTTCGCGGCGGGCAACCGTGCCGGGCGCGTGGCCACCAGGACGTGCAGGCTGCCCGACGCATACTTTTCCTCGGACGACAGGTGGAGACCGGCCTCGTCGATGAGCCTGCGCCACGGATGGCGGCGTGTCGGTGCCAGCTGCTGCAGCGCGGCAAAGGAAACGACGCGCATCAGCGACCGCTCGGCAGCGGCGAGCACGCGAAGCAGGCGGCCGTCCGGCGCGCACTCGTCGGCGATGACGATGCGGCCACCGGGCCGCACGGCTGCCGCCATCCGGCGTAGCGTCAGCAGCGCCAGCTCATACGACAGCTCGCTGAGCACGAACACAGCC
>Ga0307418_1000604_pt1 | contig 10997 bp, 11 predicted proteins | sample SalMarWE160220MG_2_FD_202160 | JGI IMG/M metagenome (GOLD analysis project Ga0307418, IMG submission 202160) | Salt marsh sediment microbial communities from the Plum Island Ecosystem LTER, Massachusetts, United States - WE1602-20 | ecosystem: Environmental > Aquatic > Marine > Intertidal zone >...
GCAACGTCATACCCCCAGGTTCGAAACGCACCTTCGGTGAATTTCATGATGTTGCCTTTGTGAACGATGGTAACGCTCCTTTTTCCATGGGCAAAGGCATATTCAATGGCCATGCGAACCAGCCGTCGGGTGCCGAAGCGGCTGATGGGTTTTATGCCCACCCCGGAATCGGGCCGAATGGTTCGGCCGTCTTCGGCCTTGACCAGGTCAATGATTTTCTGGGCAATGGCGGAACCTGCTTTCCACTCGAGACCCATGTAGACATCTTCGGTATTTTCCCTGAAAATAACCATGTCCACGTCCGAGGGTTTGACCATGGGGCTCGGAATGCCCTCAATATATTTCACCGGACGGACGCAGGCATAAAGATCCAGCTCCTGTCTCAGGCCGACGTTGATGCTCCGGATGCCTTCACCCACGGGAGTGGTCAGCGGTCCTTTAATGGCCACGCGATAGGTTTTGATGGCTTCCAGGGTGTCATTGGGAAGCCAGGATTGGGTTTTGTTGAAGGCTTTTTCACCGGCCAACACCTCCATCCACTGAATTTTACGCTGGTCTCCGAAGGCGCTGGAAACGGCTGCATCCATCACTCGCCGGGCGGCCCGCCAGATATCGGGCCCGATGCCGTCGCCTTCGATAAAAGGAATCACCGGAAAATCCGGAACCACAAGATTTCCATCCTCAGAATAAGCAATCACTCCGCTTTTGTCGGTCATGTGCACTCCTTTTAGCTGTCATATTTGAGTTAAAAAATAAGAATTTGCTTTGTACTGCATCTATATGAATCTTTTCATCAACTCATCCACCATCCCATCCACGTTCTCCGGTGTAATGCCGAAATTTTTGCAGGCCTTTTCAGCTCTTTCCAGGCGCCGGGGATTTTGCATGTCAAGCAAACCGGAAAAAAATCCGAGCCTTCTCCCCACCTGATAGATGCATTGCCGGTCCGGCGTCATGGCCAGAAACCTGCGGAGCATATCGAGTATGTTTTCCTTGTCTTCCGGCAATTTCCCTTCCAGGTCTTGAAAGAGGTTCAGGATATGGTCGCTTTTTACCACACTGGTAATGCCGTTTAAGGATTCGATGAAAAGCAGCGTTTCTTCGGCCATCATCAGATCCGTGCATTTTTCAAAACTTCCGGATTCGAAGTTGTCAAACAGCGGCACGCTGTCGGGAATGGCAAGGGTTCTGAGCCTGATAAAATCCGGGTTGATTCGATTCAGGGCATCGGCGGTTTCAACGGCATGTTCCCTGGAAAAGGTTTTGCCGCCAAGTCCCGGCATGACATACTCGGACAATTCCATGCCGGCTTTTTTGACCTTGAGACCCGCTTTGATGTGGGTTTCTTTGGTCACCCCTTTTTGGGTCATCTTCAGTACAGCGTCCGAACCGGATTCAAGACCGATATGAATTCGGTTTAAGCCCGCGTTTTTTATGGCTTTCAAATTGTCATCGCTGATTCGGGAAATGGTATGGGAACGGGCATAGGACGTGATCCGCTCGATCCAGGGAAAACGCGCTTTGAGATGGGTCAGGATTTCCACCAGGTCCGAAGGTTTGATAATCAAACTGTTGGCGTCCTGGATAAACACCGATCGCATTCCGCCGGCGGCCCAGTTCAAAGCGGCGTTAAAGGCGCGGGGGTCCAAATGCGGGTCGTTTCCGGCAGTTTTACGAATTTGGGCCGGGGAAGCCTTTTCCTTTTCACGGGCCGTTTGTTGGATGATCTCTACGCTTCGGGATACCGAATCGATATCTTTGATCACATGATCCTTGGGCCGGATGGAAAACCGGGAGCCTTTGTAGACCGGACAGAAAGTACACCGGTTCCATGGGCAGTTCCGTGTGACACGGACAAGGAGGCTCTCGGCCTCGCTGGGGGGACGGATAGGACCTTGCTCAAATCCCTGATAAATTTCCTTTGGTTTGCGTTCCATATTCATTAACAAATCATAAACATTTGGGTCATAAAATCAAGCGATTTAAACGATCTAACAAAAAATACCCATCACGCCAGTCCAAAGCGATGACCGTTCTTCTTTGACAATTCATGTTCATTTGGAATAAAATAAGTGGACTTTTCATTAAGGGAGCATATTAACGTTGAAGAAACTGAGTTTTGCTGTTTCGCTCATATTGTTTTTGCTATTGGCGGTTGTCGCCGGCGTTCATCTGAATATCGTTGCCGACGCCAATACACCGGCCGGTAAAGGATCGATCGAACGGGCGGTTATGGTTCGATCGGGCCAGGGATTCAAAGCGCTCTCGACCATGCTGTATAACCAAGGTTTGATTCGTCATCCATTCAAATTCAGATTGTTTGCACGCTTCCACGGTTATGATAAACATATCAAGGCCGGCGAATATATGCTTTCCAATGCCATGACGCCGGAAAAAATACTCCAAACCATGGTGGAAGGGAAAGTGCTGCTGCACCGGCTGACCATACCCGAAGGATACAATTTAATGCAGGTTTCACGGGCTGTTCAGGCCGCGGGATTCGGAACCGAGGCGGATTTTTTCAAGACCGCCACCGATCCCGAATTCGTACATGCCATGGGGATCGATGCCCAAACCTTTGAAGGATATCTCTTTCCGGACACCTATTACTTTGCCATAGATGCGACGCCGAAAGATATCATACGCGCCATGATCAAGCGGTTCAGGGAGGTTTTTACGGTAAAATGGGAAAATCGGGCCAAAGCCGTTGGCATGACGGTTCACCAGGTGATCACCCTGGCATCGATTATCGAAAAGGAGACCGGCGTTGCCAGGGAACGTCCCATTATTTCCTCTGTTTTTCATAACCGGCTGAAAAGAAAGATGCGTCTGGAGAGCGATCCCACGGTCATTTACGGCATCGAGGATTATAATGGGAATATTACCCGAAAGGATTTAAAAAGACCGACACCATACAACACGTACACCATGAGAGGGCTTCCTCCCGGACCGATTTCAAATTGCGGCGTCAAAGCCATTGCGGCGGCGCTTTATCCGGCACATACCAAATATCTGTACTTTGTTTCCAAGAAAGACGGCACCCACTATTTTTCGACCAACTTCAGAGAACACGAACGGGCGGTCAGAAAGTATCAATTGGGCCGATATTAGAAGTCATCTCAAAATTAGGATTTTCGGTCGAGATCAAGACGAGGCCGAGGGTCAACCCGCAGGCATACTCAAGTATGTCGAGGACTTGGGACGAGGGCTCAACGCCGATATCGGCCGAAAAGACTTTTTTGAGATGACTTATAGATAAGGATGAAGACCTTGCCTTTCAAAACCTGTGAAAATCCGAAACAAGATCCCGAAACGCTCCGCCGGGAAGTGCTGGCCATGGTCGAAGAATCCAAACAAAGGCTGACGCCCGGCAGACTCAAAAAACAGCTGTGTGGCAACAATATCGCGGATGCAAAAACCCTGAAAGCCATGATCAGGGATCTGGTTTCAAACCGTGATATTAAGTACACCTATCAATTCGGATGTTCGTTTATCGAGAAATCTTACGAAAGACCCGTTCGAATTTCAAATCGTGTGATTCTGAAGCCGCCGGACACGGTTTTTGAGCCGGCTCCCCAGGATATCGTTATCGAAATTTTAAAAGGCGCTTCATTCGGATTCGGGGACCACCCCACCACCCGATTGGCAATTCTGGGGATAGAAGCGGCATTAACCGCAAACCGGGACATTCTCACGGCCGAAAATTCACGGGCTCTGGATATCGGTACGGGATCCGGGGTTTTGGCCATGGCCGCCGTATTACTGGGAATGCCGGGGGCCGTCGGGATCGATATCGATCCCTGTGCGAGAAACGAGGCCAAAATCAACGTCGAGCTGAATGGCCTTGAACATCGAATCGCGATTCCGGATACCGCGGTTGTAAACATCAAACAACCCTATGCTATGATTGTTGCCAATCTTCGTTATCCTACCCTCAGGCGGCTTTGTTCCCACATGGCCGAAATCACCCCAAAAAACGGCGTGGTGGTGGTATCGGGAATCAGATCTTATGAAGTTGAAAATCTTTTAAGCGGGTTTTCCCGGAACGGATTTCAATGCACCTGGAAAGCGGATGAAAAGGAGTGGACAGGGATGGTGCTGATTCGTGTCTGAGCTGAAAGCCGGGAAGCTGGGAAGCTCAATGCTCAACGCTGAAAGGGCATAGGGATTAGGAAATAGAAAAGAGGAAAGAGACAATAGGATCAATGAACATTACCGCATTTACACCCGAACAGTGTGCGGGACAGCGCCTGATGGCAGGATTCGACGGCATCGAATTGAATGCCGAACTCGAGTTTCTTATCGACACGCTAAAAGTGGGGGGTATTATCCTCTTTGCCGGAAACATCATCGATCCGGAACAGATCAAAAACCTGTGCGTTTCAATGCAGGCGTATGCGCGGTCCGTGGGCCAGCCGCCGTTATTGATTGCCGCTGACCAGGAAGGCGGAAAAGTCGCCCGCCTCAAAGAACCGTTTACGCGTTTTCCGGGAAATCCTGCAATGAAAAGGATCGAGGATGCCGTCTTCTTTGCTGAAACAACGGCAAAAGAGCTGTCCGGCGTGGGTATCAACATGAATCTGGCGCCGGTGATGGATGTGGCGTCGAAAGATGTCAACAGCGTCATGGCGGACCGGGCATTCGGCCATGATCCTAAATGGGTGTCTGAGCTGGGGTGTGTGGTGATCGAACATCTTCAGGCTGAAAACATCATGGCAGTGGCCAAGCATTTCCCGGGCATCGGCCGGACCGTGCTCGATTCCCATTTTGAGCTTCCGGATCTGGATATCGATATGGATGCCCTCCGGGGATTCGACCTGCTTCCCTTTAAAGCCGCCATAACGCATGGTGTGGCCGGAATCATGCTGTCGCATATTCGTTACAAGGGAATCGATCCGGACTGGCCGGCCAGCCTGTCCAAGATCATTGCCGATGATCTGTTACGGGGGCAGATGGGATACGGCGGCGTTGTCATGACCGATGATCTGGATATGGGCGCCGTTCAAAAGCATTATGATCTGAAAACCGCTATCAAGCGGATATTGTCGGCAGGAATCGACATGCCCCTGATCTGCCATGCAGGTCCTGACATCGAAAATGCATTCAAGGAAATACGCGATATTCAGGGACGCTCTTCTTCGATGAAAGCCAAAGGAATGAAATCTCTGGAGCGGATTATGAAGCTTAAGGTGAAATACCTAAAACCCTGATTGAGCAAAAGCCGATAATACCCCATCTCCTTCGTTGCCGAGGGTTCGCGGAAGACAACTACAGCTTCACCCTCGGTCGCCTTGAATCTGGGGCATCACAGCCAAAGGCGGGCAAGCCTCGACTTTTCCTCAATCAGGGTTAGATTTTAGAAACAGTATCCCTAATTTTCAGGAAAGATTTAGGTTATTGGTCAAAATAGACCAGTTCCTTACTGTATAGAAACGCCCCGTCCCGCTCGATATACTGATCCCCTTTTCGCTCCAGAATCCAGCCGCTCTCATTTTTTCCCCCAAAGGGGAGCCGCAGCGGTGTAAACGTAAAATCCGGATTGTCATGCACCATGCCGAAGTTTTCATGAAAGCGCGTTAAGATCGATTCAGAAGGTGATCCGAAAAAAGACAGCAGAAAACCGTATCGGGTTTGAATCAGTTCCGAAACAGCTTCATCGGGATCGTTAAAGGGTTTTAACAGCAGAAACGGGCCAAAGAGTTCGAGATCCGGAATCGAGCTGTTTTCAGTTTCAAGAACCAGCGGATAGATGACCTGTCCGTTGATGGACCCGGTAATCTGGTGTGCGGGCCGGCATTTTTCAAGAGCATTTTCAACAATTTTCCGGGTGCGCTCTACCAGGATCGGCCCGATTTCGGTATCCGGGTCAAAGGGGTCTCCAACCTTCATGTGTTGAACCGCCTCCAGTATGTTATTTCGAACGGGTTCATAAATACTGCGATGGATGTAGGCCTTTTTCAGGGTAGTGCAGTACTGGCCGGCATTGATAAACGCCCGCCGGGCAATAAACCGGCTTGCCGATCGGACATCGGCGTCCTCGAACACGACGGCCGCAGGCATGCCGCCGGGACCTGCAAAAAAGAGTTTGTCAAAAGCGGTGTGTTGTTTCCGATAGACCTCACCGACAGCCGAAGCCCCGGAGATAAAGAGAACCCGGACATCTTCGTCCTTGACACAGCGCTTGCCGAATTCCCGGTTGTCCAGATCGACCATGGGTTCCATTGTCGAAAAGTCTTGACAGATTTGTGCTAAAATCGCGGCTGTTCGCGGTGTTTGGGATGAGACGCTGAAGCGGAGGCGGTTGCCGGTCAAAAGGGCCGATCCGCCCAGTCGGCCCAGCACAACGGCCGGCGCGTCATATGCAAATATGGTGGCCACGGTGCCGTAGGGTTTGCCGTTTTCAATCCAGGGGATATCCTGCTCCAAGGTTCGCAGATAGTCCACGGCCAGGTCCACCTCGATGCCGGTAATTTTTACGGGAAATCCGGCATCTATGGCTGCGGATTCCTGGAGGTCTGATCGGCGGGCCTCCAGTGCATCGGCCAGTCGATTGATTTCTTCAAGTCTTGCTTTAAATTTTTTAGGTTGAGTCATGGTTTTCTCCCGATAATGTCCTTGACATGTTCCAAGGACTTCCGCATTATATTTCAATAAATATTCCGTACTTTTATCCTATACATTCGTATATTGTTATTGCTGACGATGTCAACACATGATTATTTTCTTCAGATGATCCGATACAGTCCATCTGTCCGGCGGGCACGCGCCGCGGTTTAGACGGAGGTTTTCATGGGAGCGGTCAAGATAGAAAAGGGGTATGTCCCGGGGTCCCTGGGACGCGTTGCAGAGCTTCACGGCATTTACTACCACAAACACTGGGGATTCGGACTCTTCTTCGAAGCTAAAGTCGCGAGTGAGCTTTCCGAATTTCTCAAACGATATAACGAAAACCGCGATGGTTTTTGGACTGCCCGGGCTGACGGCCGGGTCGAGGGCGCCATTACCATCGACGGCATTCATGCCGAAAGCAAAGGCGCACATCTTCGGTGGTTCATCATGTCGGATGACTTACGGGGTAAAGGCGTCGGCAACCGGCTCATCGATACCGCGATCCGCTTTTGTCGGAACAGGGGTTACCGGAAAATATACCTGTGGACATTCGAGGGCCTGAACGCCGCACGGCATCTCTATGAGAAGAACGGGTTCGAACTTGTTGAAGAGCTTAGCGGCACCCAGTGGGGAACCCAAGTCAATGAACAGCGATTCGAGTGCTGTTTCTATAAGCCATCTCAAAAAAGTCCTTTCGTCCGATATCGGCGTTGAGCCCTCGTCTCAAGTCCTCGACATACTAGAGTATGCCTGCGGGTTGATCCTCGGCCTCGCCTTGATCTCAACCGAAAATCCTAATTTTGAGATGGTTTCTAGTTAATGTTATTAGGTTATAAAATTTGCAAAAAAATACAAAGTCATGTAAAGTATTTAAAATAGCCGCATAGCCAGAACCTATGCGGCGTTTTCGTTATTCATGATCTATCAATGAAAGGAGCGGGAGCCGAATCATCCCGCGTCTGTTTCGTTCCATAAGGGAGAGTTAAATGGATGTAGCAATCAGCGGTGGCCAGGACATACTCAGATCAGTGTTCGATGCAATACCTTCGCTCATCTTTGTAGTCGACGACGACGTGAGGATTCAAGAATACAACGCCGCGGCTGCCGAGTTGTTGTTGCTCAAGCGGCCGGCCGTTCTTAAACGTCGCGGCGGCGAAGTAATGAACTGTCTTCATGCCGCCGATGTGCCGGAGGGATGTGGTCGAGCCCCGGCCTGTAATGACTGCGTTATCAGAAATTCCGTTGCTGAGGCCTTAAAGGGCAATCGGATTGTGCGCCGCCGCAAAAAACTGGCAATGCTCCGGGATGGTCATAAAGTAGAGATCTATGCACTGATCACGGCTTCCCCTTTTTACTACGACAAAAGGACGCAGGCGCTGCTGGTGATTGAGGATATCAGCGAAATTGCCGAACTTCAACGCCTGATCCCTGTTTGTTCCATCTGCAAGAAAGTGCGCGACGACCAAGAATCATGGTCACGTTTCGAAGCCTATTTCAAGGAACATTGGGACGTTGACTTTTCACATGGTTATTGCCCGGAATGCTACAAGAAAGAGATGGACAAAGCAAAGAAAAATCTCAAGACCGATCAAAAGATTCCATCCGGCCGATAGCTATTGAGCTTGAAGGGAACGTATTTGGGGGATATGCTCCTTATTTTATCCAGACGTCTGCTTGTCTGAAATGGTTTTAAACGGCATGAATTCAAAATGCCGATGTGAGCTGCCATGCTTAAAAATCCGACCAATATTGTTTTGATCGGGATGCCCGGTTCGGGGAAGAGCACAATCGGTGTTATTTTAGCCAAGTTGACAGCACGCGATTTCATCGATACGGACGTTCTTATCCAGACATCCCTGGGGCGAACCCTGCAGGATATCGTTGATACCCAAGGACACATGGCGTTGCGCGAGGTTGAAGAGCGAATCCTTTTAAAGCTCGATTGCTCCAATCATGTCATTGCCACCGGCGGCAGCGCCGTATATAGCCATGCGGCCATGACGCACCTGAAATCAAATGGAATCGCTATTTTTTTGAACGTGACGCTGCCGGTCCTGGAGGCAAGGATTCACGATTATGCGACTAGAGGACTTGCTAAGCGACCGGATCAGAGTTTTGACGATCTCTTCGAAGAACGTTCCTCGCTATACAGGAAGTACGCGGATGTAACGATCGAGTGTAAGGATTTTACACAGGAGGAAGTCTGTGAACAAATTGTTTATGCGATCAAGTAACTCCTGATAACCATGTCTTGGCAAAAAATTAATCCCGTCTGATCTCAATCTCGTCCACGTGACGGTGGAGATTCACCAATGCAGCAGAGCCGGAGATTCCGATGAGAAAAACCGGGTTTAAAAATTTGAATGGCAAGGATATTTTTATTTCGGTCATCTCCCGGTGGGTCGTGCAGATATGTAGGGATTCTCATACATACTATATTACCGGTGTGAAATAGATAAACACTCAAATCTCTGAAAATAAGTGAAGTTTTTATGAAGGAAAATCCTTCGCGTTATCTGAATTCGTTATACGAGTCGCTCAATAATCATGCTGTCTTTAACAGACCGGTTCAATCATCATCCACTGGTAAAACCGGAATGTTATGCCTGAAATCATCCGCAGCGGTAAAGAATTCATACAGTACCACAATGTGCACATTTAAAAAACATCTGCGGAATATTCTCTGTTAGTATCAAAGTATCAATAAGTTAGCTGAAGATCCTCTGTTCAACGCCATAACACCCACATTTTAGATATAAAATTTCCCTGCATTTCCATAGATGCTCTATCTTTCTTGAATCATTTGTGTTTCGAAGAACAACAGATCTCGGCGAGAAATATATTTAATTGGCATGTATATTGCTGAGAGGTGGCTTAAAATTTTAAACTATTTTGGCTTTCGGCATAGGTAAAACCGATAATCTAAAACAACGGTATGGGAAATACCGCTAAACATATTCAAATTTGATTTATATGAGGCGATTTAAAAGAAGTAAACGATCGGATTGTCTGCAATTGATATTGTTGTTTTTTCTGATGTTTTTTTGGGGTGTCTCATCGCTGTATGCCATGGACATTACGCTCAGATGGGCTCCCAACAATGAGCCGCATGTGGCCGGCTATAAAGTTTTTTATCGAGAGGCCGGTAAGTCTTATAAATATAACAAACCCTATTGGGAAACCACTGATACCGAATGCACGATTTACGACCTCGATAAAACGAAAATATATTATTTTGTCGTAAGAGCTTTTGATAAAGATGGAAACACCAGTACGAATTCCAACGAAGTGGCGCTTAATGCCGGTACGGCGGTAAATAACGTCGACAATGATTCCGTCAGCGCCGGCGGCGGCGGCGGCGGATGTTTCATCGCCACGGCCGCATATGGATCGCTGCTGGAACCGCATGTCAGATTATTGTGTCAATTCCGGGACCGTTTTTTGTTGACCAACGGCCCGGGGAAAATATTCGTAAAATATTATTACAAATACTCACCGCCTTCAGCACATTTCATTTCCCGGCATGCTGTTTTAAGCGCTTTGGTCTGCGTGTTTCTATTGCCCCTTGTAGGATACAGTTGGATGCTTTTAAACATGGGGCCGGGTATTACACTGTTATTTATACTACTCATGGGAATCGGTCTGGTTTATATGGTAAGGTGGAGAAAAAGAACGGTTTCGGTAAGGTAATCTGTCAATGGTAGAATTATTGCAAAAAATGTTTGACAGCAGTCCGGATCAGTCAACTATTGTAATCGAAGATATCTGCTCGAACTGCAAAAAAGACGTCTCTATTCAAATTACACCCACATCAGGAGGATTCGGACTTCTCGGCGGGGCATTGTTTGAGAACGCCGCCGGCGGATATTATGCCAGATGCGCTGTTTGCTATGGCCACAACCCAAAAGAGGGGTAAGCCGCACTATCGGATGGGTGATCAAGAGAGACCTTTGAACGTTGAACCTTGAACCCGAAACCAAACATTCAAGGAATTATAAAATTTTGAATCCGGTGGTCAGTTTGGTAAATTCCGATTCCGAAACCGGTTCCCAAGGGCCGACGGGATCAAATTGGATATACGATTTTATATTTGGCGAAAAAACTTTCCCTGCCGTGATATTCGGTTTTTTCATCAGGTATTTAAAGTTTTCACCTAAATCCAGAAGCAAATCCAGATTGTCGTTATCCTCTAAAAGTTCAACAAGCAGCATATTCTGAACCAGGCCGCTTCCTTTTAGATGTTTTTTGCTGTCCCTCCCGGTATATACCTCGATAGATGTTTTCTCGAGCAAGGCAGCGCTATTGTCCTCCCCCACCAAAAACGCCTGATTTACCAGATACGTAGCGTCTTCAAAAGGAATCCACTCACTCATCATTAAGTCTCTTTT
>Ga0307418_1000605_pt1 | contig 10991 bp, 9 predicted proteins | sample SalMarWE160220MG_2_FD_202160 | JGI IMG/M metagenome (GOLD analysis project Ga0307418, IMG submission 202160) | Salt marsh sediment microbial communities from the Plum Island Ecosystem LTER, Massachusetts, United States - WE1602-20 | ecosystem: Environmental > Aquatic > Marine > Intertidal zone >...
GGATGATCTCCGCGATCTGTTCGACCTCCCCGACGAGGAGGAGGAGGACGAGGAAGCCTACGACACGGTCGGTGGCTTCATCATCCACCGCGTCGGTCGCATTCCTCTCCCCGGCGCCGAGGTCCCGCTCCGCGACGTGACGCTCCGGGTGGAGGCGGCCGACTCGCGCCGGGTCAGCAAGGTGATCGCCAGCCGACCCCGACCCGCACCGGCCGAGGACGGAGCGGAACCCTCCGCCGACGGCCTCTGATCCGCCTCAGACCGCGATGGTGGTCTCCACGAGCTCCACGAGCTCGCGGCGGCGTTCGGCCGGGATCGGCAGCCGGTCCACCGCCTTCGCGGCGCGTTCCCGGTAGCGGCTCGTCTCGGCGAGGGCATGTTCTCGCGCTCCGCTGCGTTCCAGGATGGCCAGCACCTCGCTCACCTCGGCGTCGGACATCGCGCCCTCCGTGCCGGGTGGCGCAGCCGCTCCCGCCCGATTCGGCTGCGCGTAGATCCGGCGCAGGCGCTCGGCGTCGGCCTCTGCCGCGTGCTCGAGGGCCCATACCAGCGGAAGGGTCACCTTGCGGCGCCGAACGTCCCCGGCCTCCGGCTTGCCCGATGCCGACGAGCTCCAGAAGCTGCCCTTCACGTCGTCCGCCATCTGGAACGCCATCCCGAGCTCGTAGCCGAAGCTGCGGAAGGCCTCGATGGCCTCGGGATCGTCCGTGGCCAGGATCGCGCCCGCCTGCACCGAGGCGCCCAGCAGCGCGGCGGTCTTGCGGCTGATCATCTCGAGGTACTCGTCGACCGTCACGTCGGTGCGGCTCTCGAAGCTGATGTCCAGGAACTGGCCCTCGCACAGGGCCAGGCAGGTCTCGACGCCCCACAGGGCCCACAGGGTGGGCCGGTAGCGGCGCTCCCGGTCGGCATCCTCGATGTCGTCGTGGACCAGGCTGAAGTTGTGGCCGAGCTCGACGGCGGCCGCTCCCGGCAGCGCGGCTTCATGCTCGCCGGTGAGCGCCTGGTAGGCGAGCAGGCCGAGCAGCGGCCGGATCCGCTTGCCGCGCGGCATCTCCGGGCGGTCAAGGCCGAGGTGGTAGGCGAGCATCTCGTACAGCGGCCGGGTGTGGCCGTCATGCTCGGCGAGGACGCTCCGCATCTCGTCCTCGATCTCGCTCAGCAGGTCGGTAAACTCGGACCTGATGTCCACGCCAGAAGGGTACTCGACCAGCCGATCGGTCCGCGCGGCGGCGGTGGCCGGATGAGCCCGCGCTCCCGTCTCTACAAGACCGAGGCCATCGTCCTGCGCGGCATGGACCTCGGCGAGGCGGACCGCGTGCTGACCGTCCTCACCCCCAGGCTCGGCAAGCTGCGGGTGGTGGCCAAGGGGATCCGGCGGCCGCGCTCGCGCCTGGGCGGGGGCCTGGAGCCGTTCAGCGACGTGCAGCTCGTCCTGGCCGTGGGTCGGACCTTCGACGTCGTGACCGGCGTCGCCGTCTCCGATCCGCACCTGGGCCTGCGCGACGATCTGGAGGGGACCGCGGCGGCCTGGTACCTCGTCGAGCTGGTGGATCGGTTCTGCGAGGGGAGCGCCGAGTCGCATGGTGCCTTCGTCCTGCTGGCCCAGGCGCTGGTGGCCCTCGACGCGCCGCCCGGCAGCGTGCGACGCGAGACCGTGAACCGCTGGTTCGAGCTGCACCTGCTCGACGCCATGGGATTCCGCCCCGAGCTGAGCCAGTGCCTCGAGTGCGGCGCCCCGATCGAGCCTGCGGGGAACGTCTTCTCGCCGGTCGCCGGCGGCGTCCTGGGTCCGGAATGCGCGGGCGTCGCGGGCGAGGCGGGTGGCGGGCGCCCGGTTTCCCCGGAGGCCCTCAAGGTGCTGCGTCACCTCCAGCGCACCGAGCTGCCGGGGGTGCTGCGCCTGGTCCTGCCGGGCGACGTCCACCGCGAGGTCGAACGGCTCCTGCACGCCACCGTCTCGGCCATCCTCGAGCGGGAGCTGCGGAGCCGCGACTTCCTCGAGGAGGTGAGCGCGCGCCGCGTGGCCGAGAGCCGAGCCTGACCTCCCCGGAGGTCTGCGCTAGACTCGACCGCCCAGCGCCATCAACATTCGTCGACATCGGACCGAAAGGAGCCGCGTCCTCCGTGCCCGCCTCGAACATGGACGTCATCGTCAGCCTGGCCAAGCGCCGCGGGTTCGTGTTCCCGTCGAGCGAGATCTACGGCGGCATGGGCGGCTTCTGGGACTACGGGCCGCTCGGCGTGGAGCTGAAGAACAACATCAAGGCGGCCTGGTGGCGGGAGATGATCACGCTGCGGGACGACATCGTCGGGATCGACGCGGCGGTCATCATGAACCCGAGGGTCTGGGAGGTCTCGGGGCACGTCGCGGGGTTCAGCGACCCGATGGTCGACTGCCGGAGCTGCAAGCTCCGCTTCCGGGCCGATGACCTCAAGGGCCCGCCCGCGGAGGTCGCCTGCCCGAACTGCGGCCGGCGCGGCACGCTGACCGACGCCCGCCAGTTCAACCTGATGTTCAGGACCCACGTGGGGCCGCTGGAGGAGTCGGCATCGGTCGCCTACCTGCGCCCGGAGACGGCGCAGGGCATCTTCGTCAACTTCGACAACGTGGCGACCAGCATGCGGCGCAAGCTGCCGTTCGGCATCGGCCAGGTCGGCAAGAGCTTCCGCAACGAGATCACGCCCGGGAACTTCATCTTCCGCGACCGCGAGTTCGAGCAGATGGAGATGGAGTTCTTCGTGCACCCGTCGGAGGAAGACCGCTGGTTCCGCTACTGGGTGGACGAGCGGATGCGCTGGTGGACCGATGTCGTCGGCATCGCGGCCGAGCGGCTGCGCCTCCGGCCGCACGAGCGCGACGAGCTCAGCCACTACTCGAAGCAGACGACCGACGTCGAGTACCTGTTCCCCATGGGGTGGTCCGAGCTGGAGGGGATCGCGGACCGGACCGACTACGACCTGTCGGCCCACACGCGGGGATCGGGCAAGGCGCTCAGCCTGTTCGACGAGTCGACCGGTGAGCACATCACCCCCTACGTGATCGAGCCGGCAATGGGCGTCGACCGGGCGGTGCTGACCGTCCTGATCGACGGCTACGAGGAGGAGCAGCTGGCGAAGGAGAAGCGGACAGTGCTCCGCCTCCGACCTTCGCTGGCTCCGGTCAAGGCCGCGGTCCTCCCGCTGCTCCGCAACCGGCCCGAGCTCGTGGAGACGGCTCGGCGCCTGGCCGCCGATCTCAAGCGCGCGGTGCCCTCGATGTACGACGACACGGCCAGCATCGGCAAGCTCTACCGGCGGCAGGACGAGATCGGCACCCCGTTCTGCGTGACGGTGGACGTCGACTCCCTCTCCGACGGGGCCGCCACCATCCGCGAGCGCGACAGCATGACGCAGGAGCGCGTGGCGCTCGACCTCATCCCGCAGCGCATCGCCGACCTGGTCAGCGGCCGGGCGGCGTGGGCGGTGCCGTCTGCCGATGAGCCGGCATCGCCATGACCGAGCTCTCCGCCATCGCCGAGGTGCAGGCGGCGCTGGATCGGGGCCAGCACGACGAGGTGCTGCGACGCACGGGCGCCATGCTCGCGGAGCGGCCCGGCGACGACGCGGCCCATGAGCTGCGTGCCCGCGCGCTCCTGGCCCTGGGACGGCTCGACGATGCGGAGCGGGAGGTTGCCGACGCGGTGCGGCTCGATCCCGACGAGGTGCGGTACCGGGAGCTGCTGGCCCAGGTCTTTGCGGCGCGGGGCGCGCACCGCGATGCGGCAGACGAGTTCGGCATCCTGGCGCGGTCCGATCCGCACCAGGCCGGATGGACGGTCGCCGAGGCGCACGAGCGGCTGGGCGCCGCCCAGCCGGAGCTCGGCGTGGAAGCCGCGCGCCGCGCGGTTCGGCTCGACCCGACCGACTTCGCCGGCCAGCTGGCCCTGGCGCGAGGTCTCGTGCGGCTGGGCGATCCGACCGGCGCGCTGGAGGCCGCGGCCCGGGCCACGGCGCTGCGGCCCGCGGATCCGCGGGCGCGCGAGGTGCTGGCGGACGGGCAGTGGCTGGCGGGGGAGGGCGGCGCGGCGCTGGCCGGCTTCGCGGTGCTCGCCGGCGAGCTTCGCGGCCCGGAGCGGTCGCGCGTGACGCGCAAGGCGCGAGCGCTGTACGCGCAGCGCGCCGGCCGGATCGGCCGCCTGCTGGCAGCGCAGCCGACCCTGTTTGCGTTCGTCCTTCGGCGGGGCTGGCTGGCGGGACCATGAGGGTCGGGCTGCTGCGCGAGCGGGTCGCGGCGGCGCTGGCCGCTGGGATGCACCGCCCCGAGCCCGAGGTGGTGGCCCTCACCGTCGACCGTACGAAGGCCATGGCGGTTGCGCTGGCGGGCCTCGCTGACGATGACGAGGTCGAGGTCTCCGAGCTGGAGGTGTCGACCGTGCGGGCGGCGGCGATCCTGGGCTTCCATCCCGAGCACGTGCGCCGGCTGATCCGGACCGGACGCCTGCGCGCGCGGCGCGTCGGCGGCGACTACCGGATTGCGGTCACCGACCTGTGGCCCCTGCTCGAGCTGCGTCACCGCGAGCCGGGACGGCGACGATTCCGGCGGCGGTAGCCACGAGCGGAGATCCCGGACGGCGGTGGCCGTGGGTCCCGTGCCTCACGGTACAATTGAGGCTCCCACCCGCACGAGGTTCGCGCTGTTCACCATGGCCACGACCGGCAGAAGGTCCGCGAAGCGCAGCACCGCCCACAAGCCGAGCCAGGATGAAGCACAGGCCGCTTCCGACGGCAAGCTGATCTATACCTTCGCGGAGGGGAGCGCCGGCATGCGTGCCCTTCTCGGGGGCAAGGGGGCGGGCCTGGCGGAGATGACGAACGCCGGCCTTCCGGTGCCGCCAGGGTTCACCATCACGACCGAGGCATGCAACGCGTACTACGCCGCCGGCCGTGAGCTCCCGCCGGGCCTCTGGGACGACGTCCTGGCCCACATGACCGAGCTCGAGGCGGCGACCGGCAAGGGCTTCGGGAACCCGGAGAACCCGCTGCTGGTCAGCGTCCGATCGGGCGCGGCGATCAGCATGCCGGGGATGATGGACACGGTCCTCAACCTCGGCCTGAACGAGCAGACGGTCGCGGGGCTGATCCTGCTCACCGAGAACGAGCGCTTCGGGTACGACGCCTGGCGGCGGTTCATCGCCATGTTCGGGCGCATCGTGCAGGGTATTCCGGCATCGGCCTTTGACGAGCCGCTCGAGGCGCTCAAGGAGGAGCGCGGCGCCCGGGCCGATACCGACCTGACCGCCGAGAACCTGCGGGGCCTTGCCGAACGGTATGGACAGATCGTGGCCGAGCAGACCGGCGAGCCGTTCCCGACCGATCCGTATCGACAGCTGGAGCTCGCCATCCGCGCCGTCTTCGACAGCTGGTTCGGCAAGCGGGCGCACGACTACCGCGAGTTCAACAAGATCCCCCACGACCTGGGGACCGCCGTGAACATCGTGACCATGGTCTTCGGCAACATGGGCTCCGATTCCGGGACCGGCGTTGCCTTCACCCGCGACCCGAACACGGGGGCCAGGGAGCTCTTCGGGGAGTACCTCACCAACGCCCAGGGCGAGGACGTGGTCGCCGGAATCCGCACGCCGGCCAAGATCAGCCACATGCGCGAGGAGCTTCCGGACGTCTACCGCCAGTTCGAGGAGATCGCCGAGAAGCTCGAGCGCAACTACCGCGACGCGCAGGACCTGGAGTTCACCATCGAGCGCGGCACGCTGTACATGCTCCAGACCCGCTCGGCAAAGCGCACCGCCCCGGCGGCGGTGAAGATCGCCATCGACATGGTGGAGGAGGGGATTCTCACCCGCGAGGAGGCGCTGCAGCGGGTCGATCCGGCGCAGATCGTGCAGCTGCTTCTGCCGCGCTTCGACGAGCGCGCCAAGGCCGGGGCGCAGGACCGCTTCCTCGGGAAGGGGCTCAATGCCTCGCCGGGCGCCGCCACCGGCAAGGCGATCTTCGACCCGGACCGCGCTGTGGAGGCCAAGGAGGCCGGCGATCCGGTGGTCCTGGTGCGCATCGAGACGAGCCCGGATGACGTGCACGGCATGCTTGCCGCGAAGGGGGTCCTCACCGCCCGCGGCGGAGCCACGAGCCACGCGGCGGTGGTGGCCCGCTCGATGGGTCTGCCCTGCGTGGCGGGCGCCGAGTCGCTGCGGATCGACTACGCGTCGCGCCAGATGCGCGCCGGCGACGTGACGGTCGCCGAGGGGGAGATGATCAGCATCGACGGGACTACCGGCGAGATCTTCGCGGGCGAGCTGCCGACCATCGAGGCCAGGTTCGAGGACGAGGGCGAGCTTGCCATCCTCCTCGGCTGGGCCGACGAAGTTCGACGGCTGCAGGTGTGGGCCAACGCCGACTACCCGCGGGACGCGGAGCGCGCCCGTGCCTTCGGGGCGCAGGGGATCGGGCTGTGCCGCACGGAGCACATGTTCTTCGAGGAGGACCGGCTCCCGACCGTGCGCCGCATGATCCTGGCTGCCACCCGGGCGACCGAGGCGAAGCGGCGCCGGGACGCCGGGGTCGAGCTGACCGCCGACGAACGCGAGACGGTCGAGGTCTTCGATACCGCGCTGGCCGAGCTCGAGACGCTCCAGACCGATGACTTCGCCGGCCTCTTCCGCGCCATGGACGGCCTCCCGGTCGTCATCCGCCTCATCGATCCGCCGCTCCACGAGTTCCTGCCCAGCTACGAGGAGCTGCTCGTGGAGGTGACCCGCCTGCAGGATCGGCTGGGCGGCGACGGAGACGGGCGCTCGCCGCTCGACGCCGTGGGCGACCGGGTCACCCCGGCGATCGCCAGGGGGCTCGAGAAGGTGCTCGGCAAGAAGGACGCCGGGCGGGCCATGAAGCTGCTGCGCCGCGAGGGGAAGGCGTCGACGGCGACATCGGCGCCTGACGAGAAGGGATCGCTCGAGGCGGAGCTCGCCGAGAAGACGGAGCTGCTCAATGCCGTGGAGGCGATGCGCGAGCAGAACCCGATGCTCGGCATGCGCGGCATCCGGCTGGGGCTGATGATCCCGGACATCATCCGGATGCAGACCCGCGCCATCCTGACTGCTGCGGCCCGGGTCGACGACGAGGGGAAGAAGGCCCTCCCGGAGATCATGATCCCGCTGGTCGGGCACGTGAACGAGCTCGCCGAGACGCATCGCATCATCGAGGCGGAGGTTGATCGCCTCGCGAAGGAGACCGGTCGGCAGGTGGCCTACAAGTTCGGGACCATGATCGAGGTGCCTCGCGGCGCGCTCACGGCCGACCAGATCGCGGAGCACGCGGAGTTCTTCAGCTTCGGCACCAACGACCTGACCCAGATGACCTTCGGCTACTCGCGTGACGATGCCGAGGGCAAGTTCCTCCTGCAGTACGTGGACCGCAAGATCCTGCCGGTCAACCCGTTCCAGGTCCTGGATCGCGAGGGCGTGGGGCAGCTCGTGCGCATGGCCACCCAGAAGGGTCGGCGGACGCGCAAGGACCTCAAGATCGGGATCTGCGGCGAGCACGGCGGTGATCCGCAGAGCATCGCCTTCTGCCACGAGGTCGGCCTCAACTACGTGAGCTGCTCCCCGTTCCGGGTCCCGGTGGCGCGTTTGGCGGCGGCGCAGGCGGCGCTCGCCGCGAAGGAGGCGAAGAGCCGCTAGGCGGTCAGGTCGACGCCGCGGTCGGTGCCGGGGTCGGGGTGGCGGTCGGCGCCGGCAGCCCGACGCTCGGGCTCGGTTCCGGGCTGCCGGTGATGCCCAGCACCGCGCCCGTCGGGTGGGCGAAGGGCCCTAGGTTGCCGTTGATCACCTGGCCGGCCGTGAAGGCTGCGGTGCCACCGACAAGGAGCACGGCGCCGGCGGTCGCGGCAAAGCGGCCCGCAGTGCGGACGCTGCTCGGGAGCGCGGCAACCGCCGGCCGCGAGGTGGGCAGGGCGGCGCGCGACGGATTAATGGCCGCGAGTGCGTCGTGGGCGGCGATCCAGCGAGCGCACTGGGGGCAGAGCGCGGCGTGGATGGCCAGGTCGCGCGGAGGCTCGCCGCTGGCTCCCCCTACCAGCCATTCGATGAACCGGTCGTGCAGGGTGTCGTCCGTCATGCGCTGCCCCGGCCTGGCGAGAGGGTGCGGAGGGTGACGGCCCTGACGCGGCTCGCCAGCGGACCGCTCGCGGCGGGGTCCGTCGCCAATGGTGGCGGCCCGGGCGCCGCTCGGAGGTAGGCGTCCAGGTACTGCCGCCGCGCCCGGTCCACAAGGCGCGAGCGCCGCCATGGGCGGAGGTGCAGGACCTGCTCGACGTCTCGATCATCGAGGCGCTCGATCCATGCGGTGACCAGGGCCGTCCGCGCGCGTGGCTCGAGCCGCCTGAGGGCCTGGAACGCCACCTCGTTGACACCCAGCGGGGCGAGCGCGCTTCGGCGGTCGGCGTCATTCGGTGGCGCCGGGGTGCGTCGCGGGATGTTGCGCGCAACCCGGGCTCGCAGCCACGCCGCCGCGCGCTCCGGGTGCCGCAGCGCACGGGCGTGGCGGGCGCCGTCGGCCAGCGCCTCGGCCGCCAGACGCTCGGCCAGGCGGCGATCTCCAAGCGTGACGAGGAGGGCGAAGCCGTGCAGCGGCGCACCGTGCAGCTCCCGGAAGGCAGCTCGCAGCATGCCTTCCTCGGCGCTGGGACGCAGGGTGGCGGCACGGGTGCGATCCACCGTCGCCTCCGCTCTCGATAGTGCAGTCGGGGGGAGTGTAGTGCACGCCGGTGCCGTGCCGGCCCGGGCGGCCCGGGCGGTCCGGTGGTGTATCCCGGCGCGTATGACTTGACATGGTGCTATGGTTAGGACGAACCCCTTGACAAACCTCTTGACAACGCCTCTCTCATGGTGGAGAGTGCGCCCCGCATGACCCAATCCGGCATCACGGCCGATATCAAGTCCCGCCTGCCCGTCGCCGAGCTGATCGGCGAGACGGTGGCGCTCAAGCGGGCCGGCAGCGCCTACAAGGGCCTCTGCCCCTTCCACTCGGAGAAGACGCCTTCGTTCATCGTCAGCCCGGACCGGGAGAGCTGGCACTGCTTCGGGTGCGGCAAGGGTGGCGACATCTTCACCTACCTGATGGAACGCGAGGGGCTCGACTTCCGCGAGGCGCTCACCCGGCTGGCGGACAAGGCCGGCGTGGAGCTCTCCGAACGGACGGCGCGCGAGGACCGGCGCCGGCGACGGCTGCGCGAGGCGCTCGAGGCGGCCGTAGCCTGGTACCGCGAGGTGCTGCTGCGCACGCCGCAGGCCGAGCGTGCCCGGGCGTACCTGGCCGATCGGGGCTTGGGACCCGAGACCCTGGAGCGGTTCACCATCGGCTATGCGCCGGCCTCCTGGGAGGCGCTCAGCTCCCGGCTCACCGCGCGGGGGTTCAGCCCGGACGAGCTGGTTGCCGCCGGCCTTGCGAGCCCATCGAACCGGGGCGGGGTGATCGACAAGTTCCGCGGCCGGGTGATCTTCCCGATCCGGGATGCGTCCGGACGGGTGACGGGGCTCGGTGGCCGGATCCTGCCCGACAGCGACGGCCCGAAGTACCTCAACTCGCCGGCCACCCTCCTGTTCGACAAGAGCCGCACCCTGTTCGGCATTGATCTCGCCCGGGCCGCGATCCGGAAGGAGAAGCTGTCGGTCATCGTCGAGGGCTACACCGACGTGATGGCCGCGCACCAGGCGGGCTTCACCAACGTCGTCGCCTCGCTCGGGACCGCGCTGACGGCGGGCCAGGTGGAGCTGGCGACGCGCTACGCGGATGCCGTGGATCTGGCGTACGACGTCGACCTGGCCGGTGAGGCGGCAACCCAGCGTGGCCTGCTCGAGGAGCTCGGTCCCGATGCCGCCGTCAGCAAGGTCCGGGTCATCCGCATCCCGGCCGGCAAGGATCCCGACGAGCTGATTCGCAGTGACCCGGACGCCTGGCGGGCCGCCGTCGCCGAGGCGAAGCCCGTGATCGAGTACTTCATCGACCGGGCGGCTGCCGAGGTGGACCTGGGCAGCGTGGCCGGTCGGCGCGAGGTGACGGGGCGGGTGCTGGCCATCCTGCGTCGCGTCCCGGACGCCGTGGAGCGGGCGCTCTACCTGCAGCAGCTGGCCCGCGTGGTGAACGTCGAGGAGCGGACCCTGTCCGAAGCGCTCGAGCACGCGCCGCTCGTCCGGCGCCAGCCACGCCCGGCAGGCCCTGCGGGGTCGACCCCCGGACCATCCGCCCACGCCGTCGGTGACCTGAGCCCGCTCGAGCGGGAGGCGCTCGAGCTCCTCCTGCGCTATCCGGCGCTCGCCGCGGGCCTGGAGGACGGCCCGGCTCCCTTCCGCGAGGCGGTCGCCCAGCAGCTGGCCAGCGGCCTCCGGGACCGGGCCCGGGCGATCGCCGCGGGGGGCCAGGTGCCGGTCTTCGAGGAACCGGAAGCGCTGGCCCCGTTCGTCGCCTCGCTCGACGTGGCGACCGGTTCCCTGGCGCGGACGCTGCTGGCCGGTCGCGATGGAGACGCCGGCGCGAACGGCCGCGGAGCGGGCGAGCCGGCGCTCGATCCCGCAGAGGCGGCGGAGGCGCTGCGGGTGTGCCTGCTGCGACTGCGGGTGCTCAGGATCGAGGAGCAGATGCGTGACGCGCGCCTTCTGCTGGAGGAGGCGCAGCGCGACGCCGATCGGGCGCGTCTGGCGGAGATTGAACAGGGAATCGACAGGCTCGGCCGGCAGAAGGCCGAGGCGACCAGGGCAATGCACACGCCGGCGACGCTCGCCGGCACGAGGAGGTGACACGCGTGGCGACCAGCATCACGAAGAAGCGACCTGCGGGGGGAAGCAAGGAGAGCGCAGAGCAGGTGGCGGCAGCGCCGGCCGCACCGCGCGCGAGCAAGGCGGGCGCGAGCAAGGCTGGCGCGAGCAAGACGAGCAGCGCGCGAACGCGCTCGACGTCGACGCAGAGCTCTCGAAACGGCTCGCCCGCGCCGAAGGCGC
>Ga0307418_1000610_pt1 | contig 10970 bp, 10 predicted proteins | sample SalMarWE160220MG_2_FD_202160 | JGI IMG/M metagenome (GOLD analysis project Ga0307418, IMG submission 202160) | Salt marsh sediment microbial communities from the Plum Island Ecosystem LTER, Massachusetts, United States - WE1602-20 | ecosystem: Environmental > Aquatic > Marine > Intertidal zone >...
GTTCCAGTCGAACTCCTCTTCCGTGTGGATAACGACGGAAAGTATGGGCCTTGTCTCGGGCGGCAGGAAGATCAAGTCGCGTTGCATGCGGGGATGTTCACCGTGCGCTAAAGATCTAAGGCGACGATCTCGGTATAAAGGTTGCCTATGTCCGCCTCGGTTAGGGTGTCGCTGCGGAACACTTTGTTGCGGAAACCTCTGAGCTCGATACTCGGCTTTGGCAGTTTCGGCATCAGGCGGGACTCCATCCGCGTGAACAAAAGTCCCTTCCGCAGTAACAGGTGATGACCCAATGCGTGGCGGCTGGCCAGGAAGGTCCAGGGGTCGCTTGCGGCCAGGATGAAGGCCCCAGGCAAGCCTTTCAAGCGTGTCTTTTTGTAGACCACGTGGCAGTAGTGTCCGCGGCGCCCGACTGCCAGATGGTTGAGCCAGGGTAAGTGCTGATGATCCAAATAGGCCTTCGCCGCATGCGGCGAGAGCGCCTCGGCGATCCGGTCGGAGTCGGTAATGACCTTGAAGCCCCGGAGCGCGGAGACGAGGGCGGGAAGGTTGGGCCAGACCGCCTGGCGTTCGTTCATCGGCTTGAACTTGAGGAATTGCAGCGTCTTGGAGACGACCTCGGTTGGCGTGAGATCCGTATAGTGGAATCCTGGCTGGGATGTGAGTGCCATTGCCAGGCGCATGCTCTGTGCCCGGTATTGCTCCAACACGCACCAGCTGGTGATGTTACAGAAGCGCTCCGGCTGTCCCCGGACCAGTCGTTCGGCGTAGATTGCGCCGATGCCGCCGACGACGCGGCCCTCGTCCCTCAGCATGAATCCGTTGTTGGGCTTGTCGACCCCCCAGGGTTGCCGGAAGGCCGTCGCCCAGGTCTCAGGCGAGCGCTCTCTGCTCAGGTTCTCCGTCAGAAAGCGGCAGAAATCTGGCAGATCGTCGTCCGAGATCGGCTCCAGTTTTGGCAGGCCCATCGCGTTGTGTGCACCGGGAATCAGAATTGGGGCTGAACGTTAGCACGGGCGGTGGCCCTTGGGCTATGATGCGGCGGCCGTTAAGGCAGTCGGCCATAACCCCGCGTCAATTAAGAAGGGGATCCTATCTCGGGGCTTGGCGGGTCACCTCTGCGTTGGCGGGAAGACGCCGGTCGCCAGGGGCCGCGGGCTCGGAGGTGAGGCTCGCCGCGACCGGTTTACAGCCGGGTTGCGATGCCGGCGCTCGGCACGGCAAACCCATAACTCCGCTAGCGTGAGCTCGCAACGATGATATCGAACGCCGCCGAGCGCCAGACCCTGGACTTTGCTGCAGCCGAAAGATCCCTGGTTGCCTTGCCGGGGATCAATCGTGACTCGAACGGCAAGCCGATCATTCGGTCGGAGCCTCAGGATCTCTATGGGTTCGGGCACCTCATTCGTCTGGCGGAGCAGCTGGTCCTCGACCAATTCACCCGCGGTCTCGTCTCCGGCACCACGCATACCTGTATCGGACAGGAGTTGGCGGCAATGGCCGTCGTCCGCGCGTTGACCAATCCGGACGACGCGGTTCTCTCCAATCACCGCAACCACGGGCATTTTCTGACCTACTCAGGCGACTTTGTCGGACTTGTGGCTGAGATCATGGGACGGAACGCGGGTGTCTGCGGCGGGCTCGGTGGCAGCCAGCACCTGGCGTTCCGCCATTTCCACAGCAACGGTGTGCAGGGAGGCATGACCGGCATCGCGGCCGGCCTTGCTTTGGCCCGCCGCCTGCGGGGCAGCGGGGCAATCGTCGCCGTGATGATCGGGGACGGGACCCTGGGGCAGGGACTGCTCTACGAAAGTATGAATCTCGCCTCGGTATGGCATGTGCCGCTTCTCCTTGTCGTCGAGAACAACGGCATCGCTCAGACAACGTATACCCGCGACACGGCCGGGGGGGACATCGAGGCGAGGGGAGCGGCGTTCGGCCTCCGTACCTGGCGTTATGGCGATGACAACCCGCAGCTCTTCCGCAATGCCGAGGCAGTTGTCGAGGACGTCCGCCGCAGTGGGCGCCCCGGGTTGCTCGTGGTGGACACCCGCCGGATGGGACCTCACAGCAAGGGCGATGACCTGCGCGATGGTGAGGAGCTCAACCAGATACGGTCCCGAGATCCGCTGGCCGCGCTGGGAAGGCGCTTGAGCCCCGACGTGCGCGCTCACATCGAGGAACGCAATCGTGGTTTCATTGAGGCGGTCCGTGCGGCAGCCAATGCTTCGCCGGAAGCCAGGTTCGAGGAAACGCCCCGACACATTTTCAACGGAGTCCCGATCCCTGGTGAACGGCTGACCTACCGCGGGGTGGAAGGGGGCGGTACCGTGCGACAGGCATTGAACGCGGCCTTGCGCCACCTCTTAGCGTCGTCGGAGCGCACTCTGCTGATCGGCGAGGATCTGCATGATCCATACGGTGGCGCGTTCAAGGTTACCGAGGGCCTGTCTTCGGCGTTCCCGGGCCGCGTCATCTCCACACCCATCAGCGAGGCGGGGATCGCCGGCGCCTCGATCGGGCTGGCTCTGGACGGGTTCAGGCCGATCATGGAGGTCATGTTCGCCGACTTTCTGACCCTCTGCATGGATCAGATCTACAACCATGCAGTGAAATTCCCCGGGGTCTTCCACGACAGCGCCGTGCCCCTGGTCATTCGTGCGCCGAGCGGCGGACGGCGGGGTTACGGGCCCACCCACAGCCAAAGTCCCGAGCACCTGTTCACTTCCGTGCCGGGGCTTACCGTGGTCTTCGGCAGTCACCGGCACGATGCCGGCCAGCTGCTCATGGACGCCACGCTGCAGTGGCCGTATCCGGTGCTGTTCCTCGAGCACAAGTTGCTCTATGCGGAGCGGCAGGACCGCGGTGCTTACCGGGAGCTTGCGGCGCGACAGGGGGACGTGGCTGCCCACCTGTTTCCCACCCTGGTTCGGGGAGATATGGAAGGGGATCTCACGATCGTCACCTATGGCGGCATGCTACCGGTGGCAGAATCGGTGGCGAGGCGCCTGGAGAGCGAGGAGGAGCTCGCCGTTGACCTGGTAGTGCCGTCTCTGCTGGCCCCGTTGCCGAAGAACACCTTGATTGACCATTTGCTCAGCCGCGAGCGGGTCGCCGTCTTCGAGGAGTCGCACAACGATTTTGGGGTTGGTGCGGAGATAGGGGCAAATTCCTTCGTGTCGGCGCGCCGCCGGTGCCTATTGCCTCGGCCCGCAGCCTAGAGCGCCAAATTCTTCCGGACGAAGAGCAGCTGGTTGGAAAGATCTTGGACTGGATCCTGTGATACGAGAACGGGCGGCCGTCGACCTTCCTGAGCCCTGGAGAACGGAATCTGCTCTTCTTGAAGGCGCGCAGAGGCGCGGGCCCCGGCGCGATTGACCCCATGTGACAGAGACTTGATCGGCGGTTTCAAACATGCCTTATTCCCTCCACGCCCCCCGCGTCAATAACAATGATGACATTGTCCAGCTGGTCGAGCTGAGTGTGAGCGAAGGGGACTTTGTAAGCTTCGGTCAGGTGGTGGGCGCTGTAGAAACCGACAAGGCGCTTGTGGACGTGGAGGCCGAGCGGGGCGGCTATGTCCTGCGGATCCTGGCTGAGCAGAACGAAAAGGTCGAGGTCGGCTCCGTCCTGATGTGGATTGGCGACAGCCCGGACGAGTCCATTCCCGAGCAGCGGTCGGCCGAGTCGGCGCGGGCGAGCGGCTCGGCGGTTGGTCGTCCAACCGCCAAGGCCAGCGCAATGCTCAAGGAGCTCGGCCTGGATGCGGGTCAGATTCCGGCGAGTGGAGAGCGACTGACGGTCGCGGACATCGAGTCGTATCTCGCACGTCAGCCCTCCGGCGCCCGCGTTGCTCCCGCTGCTGCAGCTGTGCGCCAAGATTGGCCACCGGCGATTGCTGGCGACTACGAGGATTTGTCCGCAGAGGCCCACGGAATGCTGTCAACCGTGCTGTGGCACCGGGATCAAGCCGTCCCGGGCTACCTGGAGCTCGAGTATGACCCGGCCGGGTGGGAGGACTACGCTGCAGGCTTTGCCCAGCGGCACAAGCTCATGCTCTCACCACTGCTTCCGTTATTGGCTTATCGCGTGGCGGAGATCGCAAGAGAACGCCCGCAAATCAATGCGACCATTGTGGATAACAGGCGCTATGTCTACGCGCCGGTCAATCTAGGGTTTACTGTTCAGGCAGGCGAGACCCTTTACCTCGCGGTAGTACGCAACGCACACAAAATGGACGCTCCGAGCTTTATCACCGCCTTGGGTGAGGTACAGCGCCATGCGATGGGTCACAAGCTGCGGGCGGATGAGGCGTCGGGCGCCACTATCGGGTTCTCCAGCATGGCCCGATGGACGGTCAGCCGCCACGTCCCCGTCTTACCGCCCCAAACGGGACTCATGATTGCCCATGCCGCTGCCCGTGATTCGGCCAAGGCCGTGCTCGGGGCAACCTATGACCACCGACTCTTGTCAGGGTTCGACGTCGTACAGGTCCTTCAACTGCTGGTGCGGCCACCGGCGGCGGAGAAGAATCCGGCGTAGACGCTATGGCAGGCCTTGAATGCGTCTTCCAACGCAATCCATCCTCGCGAAACGGGCAATCTGAGGCACCGAGAAGATGAACCTCGAAAGAAACGCCGTCAAGGCGGCAATCAGAGCCAAGGTTATCGAGCTGGCAAAGAACCTGGGGGCAGATGCGAGTGGTCTCACGGACGACGACATCATTCCCGCCACCGGCTGGCTCGATTCTGCTGCAATTCTGGAGCTTGTCGTTTGGTATGAAGGCGCCTACAACCTTACCCTGAAGCAGGAAGAGATCAACATCGACAACCTCGGTTCCGTCAATGCCATGGCGGATTTCCTGATTGCCAGACTTGGGGCGTGACCGCGAACTGCGACTCATGCGGCTCCACGCAGCTGAGCGCAAAACTATCCTGAATGCGGTGCTTGCGGAAGACTCGGACGTGATGGTTTATCTGTTCGGGTCGCAAGTGGACGATGCGGCAAGGGGAGGCGACATCGACCTGTTGGCTCTCTCGAAGAGAATCGATGTGATCGCAACGCCGGAGATCCTCGCGAAATTGCATGAGCATCTGGGCGATCAGCGCATCGACCTTGCCGTTTACCCCGATTTCGCGGCGCCTTTCGCCCGACTGGCAGTAAAGGAGGGGATGCGGTTGTGATTACGGGCAGGATGCGGCTCTTGCGTGGGGAATTTACGGACTTGGATCAGGTGGCCGGCCACCTCCGGTTTTCGATCGAGCGCACCCAGGGACTGCTGGATCGCAAGGTATGGGGTCCGCAGGAGCTGGAGCGGTTGAAGTCCTCGGCGAGCAGGTTTGCGCGCTTGTCCGACCTCCTCACGCAGCGGGTCACGCGATTGGTTGACGAAGTGGAGCTGATAACGTCCGGGAGCTTGCTGGATGGAATCCGACGTGCACTAAAGCGGGGATGAATCGATGAGGCGGCGAAGCTTATCCGTATCCGGGAGTCGCGCAACCTCATTGCGCATGAATATGCGTCGGAAAAGCTGGCGGAGATCTACACGGCCGTCTTTGCGCTAGCCCCTGATTTATTGGAAGTCGTGCCGAAGGTCCATGCCTATGCGGGAGAGCTGATCAAGACATATCCAGTTTCCTCTGAAGAGGCGCCGCGGTCTTAGGAACGGTGCGGAAATAACCGATACAGATCCCGCCGGTAACTACGGCCGAGCAATAGTTTGCGCAATCATCAACGTGCGGCATCGCCCCCTCACCCCAGCCCTCTCCCCCCGGGGGCGAGGGAGCTTTTGCGACACCCTCCGCTGGGGCGAGGGGCACAAAAAAGCGTCGTCAGCATGAAAGACTTTCATGGTCCAGGGTGTCTGCCCGCCCTTATGGGCGTTAGCGAGAGTCAGCGACCGGTTTTGCCGGCAGGCTGTGGAGCAAGTCGATGTGCTGTATGCGTAGGGATTGGATCGTTGAGGAATTTGCGGCGGCGCTCAGTCAGCTTGAGGCCTCACGAGGTCTTTTCTTGTCGAGGCCAAGACCGGGGTATAGCTATCATAGCTATCTGCAAATCGCCGGACGTTTTTGACCACACCCGCACCCACTGCATGGGAATACGCCGCCGACCTACGGGGGTATAGTGCTGCAAGCAACGATGGGGCAGGGGCGCCCGCCAAGCAAAAGGGGCATGACAAACAAAGGGGATCTGTCAAGGCGGGCAGCAGCTGCGCTGCGTCTCAGCATCGTGTCGAAGCGCAGACGCCACAGACCAACAGGGACATAACGAACAAAAGGGGCCGGCCAGAGCGAACGGCCCGCAAACGAGCTCCGGTAAGACCGCCGCTTAGTGCAACCGACCGCCGGCCAGCATCGACTCCAGCTTGGTGAGCATCGCCAGGCTGGGGCGGCGCTTTCCGTTGAGGATGTGCGAGAGATTCGCCGGATCGAGGCCCAGGGTGGCGGCAATGGCCCGCACGCCGTGCCGTCGGCACTGCACCCGCGTGGCGTCCAACGTCTGCCGCACCCGCTCTTCCTGCGCCCGTCGGGCCGTCTCTAGCTCCCGGGCGGCTTGGTAGAGCTTGAGCCAGGTCTCGGCCGGCGGATGCGAGCGGCCGGCGAGGACGTCGGTCACGTTGCTTGTGGACAGCTCCGACGCTCTCGCAAGGGTCGCCGGTTTGAACGGGCGGCTCAGCTCCAGCACACTGCCCCGCAGCCGGTCCTTGGCCTCGGGCGAGGCTCCGAAGTCGATCTGCGCCTCTGGGTCTTCTCCCAAGTAGAGCGGCTCCTTCCGGGCGTCCGGTGGGCCATGACCGCTACCGACCCAGAGCGGCCACACAAGAGTCCAGGCGGAGTGTCCGGTCCGTCTCTCTAAGCTGCCGGTCAACAATCTCAAGGGCGCGACTCCTACATCCTGTTGGCTGCCACTCCGTTTTGGTGTCGCGGCGTCCGAATTCTGACGCAGAGCGAACATTGAACTGCCATCGGCGATCTGGAGCACACTCCCCCGCGGGAACGCCGATGCGCGCCCGCGCAGGGCGGGAAACTTACACGACAAGCGGCTTCTGACGATCAGGTCAAAGGCATCAGCTCGATGCATTTTCAAGAGTCGCCCGGATGCTGGAGAGACGGTGACGGCGAAGATCACCAGCCCTCCAGCTCAGGTTGCAGCGCAATGCGGTAGCCCATCGCCCGGTAGCCTTTCTGCCGTCTCTCCCACATTCGCTGCAATGCGGGGTGACCCATATCGACGAAGTCGATGATGCGGACGTCCGTCTTCGAGGCGTGCTCGCGGTGCAGCCGGCCAGCGTATTGTTGCAGGGTTCCTTTCCAGGAAATCGGCATCGCTAGCACCAAGGTGTCGAGCGGCGGATGGTCGAAGCCCTCTCCGACCAATCTTCCGGTCGCTAACACGGCTCGCGGTGCATCTGGCGGCAGCGCATCGAGTAAGGCGATGGTTTCGGACCGCTGCCGACGCGACATCCTGCCATGGAGGATGAAGGGCGCCGGCGCCATCCCCTCAAGGGCAGCGCTGATGGCTGCCAAGTGATCGGCCCGCTCGGTCAGAACCAGGATCTTGCGGCCTCGCTCGATGAGCGCACCTACGGCGGCCGCGATCGTTTCGGTGCGAGCCTGGTCCATGGCCAGGTGCTGGAAGATCGTCTGAATCCCCGCGCCCGCCGGCACATCGATCGGCACGTACATCTCGTGGGGTATGACCGCGAGGTCGCGCGGCGCGGTGGGGGGCTTGGCCGCGCTGTAGCGCAGCGGTCCAGCCTGCATGAAGATGATGGGGTCCTGCCCGTCGCGGCGCATCGGCGTTGCGGTCAGGCCCAGGACATAGCGCGCTCTGACGCGTTTCAGGATGGCCTCGAACGACTGCGCACTGATGTGGTGACACTCGTCGATGATGATCTGTCCATAGTCTTCCGCCAGCGCCTTGACCTCGCCCTTGTGCGAGAGGGACTGCATCACCGCGATGTCGATCCGGCCGCTGGGCTTGCTTTTGCCGCCGCCGATGATGCCGACCCGATCGCGTCCGACGCCCAAGAACGCCTGCAGCCGCTCCTGCCACTGCTTGAGCAGATCCGTGCGCTGGACCAGGATCAGGGTATTGACGCTCCGACGGGCGATCATCGCCGCCGCGACGACCGTCTTGCCGAAGGCGGTCGGGGCGCAGAGCACGCCCGTGTCATGATCGAGCATCGCCGTCACGGCGTCTTCCTGGTCGGGCCGGAGCGCACCCAGGAATTCGACCGCGATCGACTGTCCGGCGAGCCGTTCATCCTGAAGGTCGATCTCGATCCCGTTGTCACTCAGAAGCACCAGCGCCGCATCCAGACAGCCGCGCGGCAGCGCGAGGTGCTGCGGATAGCTCTCGGCGCAGCCGATCACCCGCGGCTTGCCCCAGACCGACAGGCGCATCGCCTGCAACCGATAGAATTCCGGATTCTGGAAGGCGGCGAGCCGGATCAGGCGGTTCGTGAGCGGCTGTGGCAACGGCGCTTTCTCGAGGTAGAGGCCGTTGGCGAGCGTGATCCTGATCTGCTTCGGTAAGGGCCCAGGGAGCCGCTTGCTCGGCGGCGTTGGCGGCTTCCACGGCTGCGCCAAATCCTCCTCGTCGATGAAGCTCACGTCCAGCGGCTGAGCACCGCCGACGGCCTTCAGGATCGTTGGCTCGATGTCCCGCGGGTCCATGTGCCGCACGGAGGCGAGGAAGGTCCACTGGTCTGGATAGGCGTACCAGTCGCGATCGACGAACAGACTTCGCCCTTGCGTACGCGGCGCCTTCTGCAATGGCAAGGCGATCAAGTTGCCAAAGCCACCCTTGGGCAGCCGGTCCTGATTGGGAAAAAGCCGGTCGTAGGAGCTCAGCCTGAGCTGTCGGGTCCTCGCACAGGTGTGACTGATGAGGGCCGCGCCCAGGCGTCGGGCATCGCTGGCCAGGGCGCGATCGCCGAAGAAGACCCAGGCGTGCGCGCCTTCGCCCGAGCGGGAGATCTCGAGCGCGACTGGGACGTCGAGCGCATCGCATGACTCTGCAAAGGCCAGGGCGTCCTGTCGCCATTCCGCCTCGTCGAAATCGACCGCGAGGAAATGGCAGTGATCGTCCTCAAGCAGCGGGTAGACGCCGATCGTGTGCTTGCCGGCCAGATGGTCGTAGATGACGGGATCGGTCAGCGGGAGGAGTTGGCGATGGCTGCAATCGGAGCACTTGATGTTTCGCTTGTCGCAGAAGCCTTCGCGCCACTCATTCGCGCAGGCGGGCGTGTAGCCAGAGTGACCCTTCCTACTCTCCCAGCGCACTGGATAGACGTCGTCACGGCCGCGGAAGAGGTCTCGAAACAGTGCCACCTTCTCCGCCGTCGAGAGCGGTGATGCCTCCTGCTCGAGCTCTGTCCGCTGTAGCTCGGGCGGTTGGCGCCATTCGATGCCGTGGGCCTCGAGGAGCGCGATCAGGCGCGCGTTCTCGGCCCGAAGGGCGGCGATTTCGCCCAGATCACGCATCAGGTCGAGACCCCGCACCAAGGCATGCACGCGTGCCGTCGGCTTCAATCCTGGTCAGCACGCCGGCTTTCCGAGCATGCGAACTGGTGCCGCAGATGTCAGCCATGACTGGATCGACAGGCTTCGATTGGGTTTCTATCGAAGAGGTCTCGACGCTCAGATCAGGGCGATCTGGCCCTGCAGAAATCCAGCGACGCCCGGTAGCCCCTGGCGTCGCAGCGTGTCGATGAAGGTCTCCGCTGAGAGCGGTGGACTCTTGAGTGCCGCGCGCTGGAGCTTGGCCGCCGTCGTCACGATCGCTGGATCGAGATCGGCCAGATCAAGGATGAAGTCATCGGGATGGCACGCATCGATGTCGAAGTCGGCGAGCGCCTCCTGTGGGAAATCCTTTAGATTCGTGGTGACGATGACCTGGGCGCCAGACCGGATGGCGGCCGCCAGCACATGGCGATCGTTCGGATCGGGAAAGGAAAGCAGGTCAGTCAAGTGGCCGTAGCCGGTGACCAAACAGTCCGGTACGGCTTGGTTGACCAGCGCCATGGTCCGCTGCAGCTTGGCCTCGTCCAACTCGGGCCTGTGACGCAGCAAGGCCGCCAGCCATTCGTGCTGGATCTCTTCCGTCCAGCGGGCGTGAAAGCGCCGCGTCTGCGCGAGACGGATCATCAAATCCCGCAGCGGTGCCGGGTAGAAGAGGCAGGCGTCGTAGATGACCGTGAAGCCCGCCACCTAGTATCCCAAGCCCATGTCTTGCGCCTGTGCCGCAAGCTCATCGGCCGCTTCGGCACTCCGCTGATCGAGCTGGTCACGGTAGGCCATCAGATCGGAGAAACGTACGCGACGATGCCGACCGACCTTGTAGAAGGGAATGGCACCGGCCTCCAATTGCTTGACCAGGAAGGGCCGGGAGACATTGAGCAGATCGGCGGCCTGCTGCGTCGTCAGCTCCGCGTGAATCGGCACCAGTGACACCGCGTTCCCCTGCGCCATCTGATTCAGGATGTCGACCAGCATGTGAATCGCCGAGACAGGCACCGTCACATCGGTCTCGCCGTCGATCAGACGCAACCGAGCTGACTCGCCTTGCCCAATACAAGCGGCCAACAAACGGCTGCTCTCCAGCGCCAACGAAGCCTCTGCCTCCGTTGGCATCCGCACCCCAGGATAGACCGGTGCAGCATGACTCATTGCTCGGACCCTCGGTTCGATCAGTTGTGGCGAAGTATAGTGCAAAGGTGCAGACAATCGAAATATCCGAAATGGCTCGATCTGCCCAGCGGCGTGCAGTCCAGGTTCAGAGAACCTGATCTCGCCCGGTGATACCTGCGCTGGTTTAGGTCTGAAAAATCCTGCGTTTTCAAATAGGATCTGCCCGCATGAGCCCGCGGACGCGGCGGAGGTGTTCACCGCGCGCGGATTCTGAAACGATACCGGTTTTGAGCTTGGGCGGCGCAGCGGTCGGCGCAACCAAGCCCCGCTGGA
>Ga0307418_1000613_pt1 | contig 10965 bp, 9 predicted proteins | sample SalMarWE160220MG_2_FD_202160 | JGI IMG/M metagenome (GOLD analysis project Ga0307418, IMG submission 202160) | Salt marsh sediment microbial communities from the Plum Island Ecosystem LTER, Massachusetts, United States - WE1602-20 | ecosystem: Environmental > Aquatic > Marine > Intertidal zone >...
AGCGATTGTTTGTGGTTTGTTGTATGTTACATATTGGTTTGAGAACAAGGATTAAGTTGTCTCTTAAGGATAAGACGAAGTTATTATTGTGGGACATTCCGGAGTAACTTCTACAAAAGAAAATTAGTAGCTGTTTGAACGGTTTTTCTTACTCATTGTTTACTTTATACTCTAATAGGTGATTAGCTATCTTAATAAATATATTTTTCAAACAAATCATTTCGATAAATCAAATTATTGATAGGATACATATTACGGTATTTGAATGAATGATTTTTTTAAGTACATACAAAAATATTTTAATTATGTAAAAGACTTCCTCAGCATTCATCTTATTGATATTGGGAATACTTCGATAACACTCTGGACTCTACTTTACTTTATTTTCCTTGCCTGGCTTCTTTTCTTTATTACTGCAAAGCTCAGAAAATGGATGATCTATAAAGTCCTTTCCAAGAGCAAGGTAGAACTAGGAGTGCGGCTCGCGGTCGGTACCATTATTCGTTACGGTGTTCTTATATTAGGTCTAATAATTGTTATACAGACCGTCGGAATTAACTTGAGTACAATTACTATTCTTGCCGGTGCTCTTGGTATTGGCATAGGTTTCGGTTTACAGAATGTCACAAATAATTTAGTAAGCGGAATAATTATTCTTTTTGAAAGACCGATAAAAGTCGGGGACAGGATTCAGGTAGGAGAAGTATTTGGCAACGTTATGATGATTTCTATGAGGGCAACAATGATTTTGACGAACGACAACATTTCCGTGATCGTTCCTAACTCCGAATTTATTTCATCGACAGTTATTAACTGGAGCCACAACGATAGAAATGTGCGATTCAGTATTCCAGTGGGAGTAGCTTATAAAGAAGATCCTGAAAATGTAAAGAAAATTTTGCTGGAAGTTGCGGATAAAGAAGACGGAGTTTTAAAGAATCCCGAATCAGTTGTACTTTTTAAGGAATTTGGAGACAGTTCACTTAATTTTAATCTGCTGATCTGGACAAGCAGTTACATAACTACACCCGGATTTCTGAAAAGTAAACTTTATTTTGAAATATTCAAAAAATTCAGGGAAAACAACATCGAGATACCTTTCCCGCAGAGAGATCTGCACATCAAGAACACTGAATTCCAGATAAGCCAGTCAAAAATTGAAAAAGATTAATTGCCTAGCCGACTATCCCAAATAATATCGAAATTATCTTGTGTAATTCTTCTTTAATTTTTCCAGGTTCATTATAAATCTTTTTCTGCTTTTACCAAAGACACTTTGCGGTTTAATTATTATGAATTTTTGTAAATTCTGGACTAAGTCTCTATATTTATGAAATTGTCTTTTGCAAAGTGAAAGTGAACTTTGACCCTTTCCCCAATTCACTTTCTACCCAAATTTTTCCTCCATTGCTTTCTACGAATTCTCGGCAAAGAGGTAATCCGAGTCCGGTTCCCTTCTCTCCGGCGGTTCCATCTTTTGTAAATATCGAGTTGAAGTTGAACAGCCCAGAAGTTTTTTCAGGTGCAATCCCTATGCCGGTATCCTGGACCGACACTTCGACAAATCCGCCTTTCTCAATTGATGAAACAATTATTCGTCCGTCGGCCTGGTTGAACTTGATTGCATTTGCTATGAGGTTCTGAACAACCGAACGAAGCATATCAACATCTGCATGGACCAAGGTCCCGGTATCAACATTGTTGGATATGGAAATGTTTTTTTTCAAAGCAACCTCATTGGATAATTCAATTATTTCATTTACTAAATCATAGCAGTTAAGATTTACCGGTTTATACTTAAACAGGTTTCTTTGCATCATTGACCAATTGAGTAAATTTTCCAGAAGGTGGTAAAGATTTACCAATTTACTATGTAAGCCCTTGCTAAAAAAAATAATTTCTTCCTTCGATAATTTTTCAATTTCCGTAGAAAGCAATTTCGATGAACTTAACAATGCTTGAAAAGGATTTCTTAAATCGTGTGCAATTATTGAGAAAAATTTTTCTTTGGTTTCGTTGAGTGTTTTAAGTTCTTCATTTATTTTGTTTAATGAATCTTCTAATTCTTTGTTTCCCGTTAAATCAATTACGGCAATCTGAGAAGTAATATCTTGTTCCAGAGCATCCTCTGTTAATAAACCTTCGAGCCTTACATGGAGTATTCGTTTCCCTTTATTCATTATTTCTAATTCACAAGTTTGTTTTACCGGTGAACTAAAAATATTTTTAATAAAAGAATTGAAAATCTCTCTATCCAGTAGCGGAACATAATTGGAAAATAGTTTACTAATTAATTTCTTTCTATCTATTCCCAACATATTACTAGCACTTAAATTTGTCTCTTTAATTACCCCGTTAATATCAAGTGTGAAGTAAGGGATTGGTGAAAAATCGAAGAGATTTACATATTTATTTCTTGATACCTCCAGTTCTTCCTGCGCAATTCTAAGCTCTTCGTTTTGATGTTCCAGCTCAACTTGATGTATTTGAAGTAATTCCACCAGCTTTTTTACATCCTCAAAATTATCAACAGCCAGCTTTTTAGATTCAACACCGTCATTTTTCTTTGCTGATTTAATGAAGGTCTCTTTCTTTTGTTTTTTTATATCTTTCATAATTTCACCCTTTTATTTTATACTTTGTTCTGGATAGCAAGAAGAATGAGTTTAGTCTCTTTATCTCCCTGAAGTATCTGGCGAGCATTTAATATTAATTTTTTCTTACCTTCATTAGCAAAATTGTATTCGATTTCATAATTCTCAAAAAGATTACGTTTGGGTATTATCTGTTCAAGAAGTTCACGCAGTTGAGGTATCTCCCAATTTTTACCATCGAGTTCGTAAATAAATTTGCCTACGGTTTTTTCGCTTACGGTATTAAACATTTTATAAAAAGACCGGTTAGCTGAAAGAACCTTCAGATCTTTATCCAGAATAAGGAGCGACTCTCTCACAGTATCAATAATATTATCGGCATACTCACGCGCAAGCTGAATTTCCTTGTTCAACTTATTGATCTCCACGGAAGCTGTTTTTATATGGTTAATATCCGAAAACGTAATTACAACTCCGTCTATAAGATTGCTTTTTGTCCGGTATGGTAATATCCGCATTTGATACCAGACACCGTCTTTGGTTTGTAACTCAATTTGTTTACGATTTAGGCTACTTAAAACTTCCTTGGCATCTTCAATGAGCCTTTCATATTTAAGATTTGTAACAATATGATTTATCGGTCTGCCGATATCGGAAGAGATAACGTTAACAACTTTTGTTGCGTGATGCGTAAATCTTTTAATAACTAAATTATTATCTAGAAAGATAGTCGGAATATCAATGCTGTCCAGCAGGTTTTTCATATCATTATTGATGATTGATAATTCATCATTCTTATTTTGAAGCTCGGTGTTTACTGTAATCAGTTCTTCGTTTAGTGATTGCAGTTCTTCCTTTGAAGTTTCCAATTCTTCATTTGAACTTTGTATTTCTTCGTTGGTCGACTGCATTTCTTCGTTAGTAGATTTAAGCTCCTCATTGGAAGTTTCCAATTCTTCAATTGTTGAGCGTAAATTTTCTTTAACAGATTTTAATTCGTGCTCAAGTCCTTTTATAATTTTTTCGGATTTTTTATCATGATGGTCTATTTTAGAAGCCGGTGCATTTTTCCCGCGTTTTACATCATCAAAAATAATTAACATGGAACCCTGCAGTTCAGCCGGTTCCTTGATAGGTTTAACCGTAATATTTATTAACCGGGCTCTGCCGTTTGTTTTTACTTTTATCCCTTCTACAGTTAATTGTTTATTGTTCGACAAAACCTTTCTGATTAGTGCGGGAAGTTCTTGCTGCAATCCTTCACGTGCCATTTCAAAAATGTTTATCTTAGCTTCACCATTAGTAAGCTCAAGATATTTGCCGGTTTTTCCATGTATATAAAGTATATCTCCGTTCCCAGTTATTATAACACAATTTGGGGAATAGCTTTGCAGGATAGCCTTTTCCGCCAGCCGGGTAATATTTTTTACTTCATTCTTGTTTGCAAAAGTTTCATAGGTTTTTCCTCTTGACCGTGATACAGGAAATTCAATAAAAGGCTGTGCCGAGTATATTGAATCTTTTCTTTTGTAAATTTTCCATTTTTTATCCAACATTGAAAACAAATCAACAAATCCGCTGATAGTTTCCGACGAGCCGAGGAAAAGTATTCCGTCGGGTAAAAGGCTATAATGGAATAGCGGGATTATTTTTTTCTGTAATTCGCTATCTATATAAATTAAAAGATTGCGGCATGAGATTAGATCGAGTTTAGTAAACGGGGGATCTTTGATAATACTTTGGGGGGCAAAAACCAGCATTTCTCTGATTTCTTTCCGAATATAAAAGAGATTTCCCTCTGAAGTAAAGAAACGATTCAAACGTTCTTTGCTGACATCGGATTCAATTCCCGAAAACGAACCGACACGAGCTTTTTCAATAGCTTCACTATCAATATCCGTTGCAAATATCTGCACGTTGAAATATTTTTTCGCTTCATTCATGCATTCTTTTAATATTATTGCAATGGAATATGCTTCTTCACCGGTAGAGCATCCGGGTACCCAAATTCTTATCTGACCATTATCCGGTTTACTTTTTATTAATTCTAATAATAGTGTCTTCAATTTCTCGAAAGATTCGGGTTCTCTGAAAAAATTTGTAACTCCAATTAAAAGCTCTTTAAACAAGTTTTCTGTTTCTGCGGGGTTTTCCTGAAGCAACCGGATATAATTCGGAAGACTATCCAATTGCGAAATATTCATTCTTCTTTCTACTCGACGGTAAATAGTATTTTGTTTGTAAAGCGAAAAGTCGTGACCGGTGTGAGTTCTGAGAAGTATGAAAATTTTTTGAAGTGCATCGGGAATTTTCCCATCGGTAATTGCTTTATCTAATAAAACACCTTTAACTTTTTGGGATGTATATTTAATTAACTGATCCGGCATTTCTTCAGGGGGAAGAATGTAATCGGCTAATCCGGTGTTAATGGCGCTGCTCGGCATACCATCGAACTTTGCCGAATTGGGATCCTGAACCATTACCATTCCCAATTCACTCTTAACGGCTTTTAATCCTGCAGTACCGTCTGATGCCATTCCGGAGAGAATAATGCAAATAGCTTTTTCGCCTAAATCGGCAGAAAGGGATTTGAAGAAAAAATCAATCGGCAGACGGAATCCGTGTGCTTCAACGGGTTCTATCAGCTGGATTGTTCCGTGAAGAATTGCTAAATCTCGGTTTGCCGGCGCAACATAGACATGGTTAGGTTCAACTGCCATCCCGTCTTCAGCTTGAAATAATTTCATCTTAGTAAATTTTTGAATTAGTTCCGGCATAATACTTATATGATTCGGATCCAAATGCGACACTACGATAAAAGCCATGCCTGAATTATCTGGCATATTGCTGAAAAAAGCTTCAAGAGCATCTAAGCCTCCGGCGGATGCACCTATACCTACTACATAAGATGAATTGGTTAAGCGCGATATTTCAGCGATATTTTTCTTCTTTTTTACAGGCGAACGTTTTGGAATGGTTTTTCTCTTCATAACCCCGTCACAAATAAATTAAGGTATTTTATAGAGATACTTATTTCCTTATTCATTTGTTTAATAAAACAAATGAAAGAAAAATTAATTGTAATAGCAAAAATAATGATCATTTTATGCGCGTATCTTTTTTAGGTTTAGGCTCTTGCCTCTTTTCGTCCTGTTGTTTACGAAATTTATTAGGGGGTATAAATACTACATTTCTGACCCCTTGGTGTGTTTTGTTCTACTCTTTTTTTCTCCTGAGGCGGCAAATCCATTCTTTTAATTTGTCTCTCTGGTAATTTTACGGTTTCATGTTGAATTCTAACTTCAGGCACCGACCTGCCTGAAGTTCTTTCAATTACATTTCTCCCGGGCGGTTTATTAATTATACCATCTCTGCCCCCATCATTATTTCTAACCGGGTTACTTACTCTATACTTGTAAATATTATCTTCCGTAAAATCTTTATGCCTTACAACATGCCAAAACCTGTTTCCGTTTCTTTCCCATGGATTACTATAAACGACACCTGCAGGTGGTTGAGGCGCCCATCCTACATAATCGCCGTAATCAACCCATATTACACGTGCAGGCGACCAAACGTTGTTCGAAGGAATCCAAATCCATCCGTAGTAAGGATCGTTGTATACCTCTTAATATTCATCAACTAACTTTAAACAGATAGCTTCCGTTATTCCGGTTGGCCTTTTAACCAATAAGATCTGTTTGCCTATTTGTTGCTGTACTATACTCCATACTTTCGTATAAAATTATTTTCCATCTGTTTATTAACTAACTTCGTATCAGATTGCGGCACCTTCAGTTTGGTTATTTAAATAATTCTCCATGCCCATTTGATCAATCTGTGCACGTTGTATTTCTGCCCAATCGACATGTCCTTCTTCCATCTTGAGTATCTTTGTCAAGAGATCAACACTGCCTTCATCAGTTTCTTCATGAGCAAGTTTAATAGCAGCATTATAATCTTTTACACCGTTAATTTCTGCTTCCTGGTCGTTACTAACTATCTCGAGAACCGTCTTACCTATATTCATAGGATTCAGTTTGGATACTGCCGGCATACCCTCCAGAAAAATGATACGTTCAATAAGCCACTCAGCGTGATGCATTTCATCTATTGCCTGTTTTCTGATAGCCATGTGAAGTTTACCATAGCCCCAATTCTCGCACATCTCCGAATGTACCATGTACTGGTTAATGGCAGTAAGTTCATCAGCTAAGCGCTGGTTAAGAGTTGTAAGTAATTTTTCATTGCCTTTCATCTTTTTTCTCCGTTAAAATTGTGATATATAATTTTGACATGATTAGTTTTTCTTTCTAAAGAGCAGCCAGCTAAATGCAGCACCAAAAATGAGAGTAATTATTGTAAGGAACCACATCCAACTGATGCCGCCCAACCAACTGATTCCGTTCATCCTGCCATGCATTCCGCCTTCCAACATTGTCCCGCTGTCGTAGTACAAATAAAGCGCAACTATGGCTGCTATCACGAACATAAATAGTGTACTTTTGGGTATGCTCATAGTAATTTCCTTTATAATAATTGTCTTACTTATTATGAATATTTCCTTAATAGAAGATAGGTAGAAGAGCAAATCCTAACAATCGTACAACGGGATGAAAAAGGAACTACATCTTTTGAATGAGACCCTGCATTTATCAATAAAAAGAATGTGCATAATAAATTACCAACTAAAAGCAATTTGAGTCGATAGATTTATAATATTTTTTCGAGTTATGTAATATCAGACAGAGTTGAACCTCAGCTAAACTAAAATCGTCTATTTTAATATGCTCAGACAAATCCCTGATGACTCTAACCACATAGGCATGGGCTGGTACAAACATCATCATCGAGTCAGGATTGAGAAGCAGTCTGAAGCAAGCAAAAAGGTTCGCTGCGCTGCGGAAGTTGCGTTCAGCAATTTCATGCGGCAATGACTTGTCTTTTTTATAACCTGCCGCTGCAAAGTTATGGTTTGCCTTTTTAAGAACAAGAATTCGCCCAATAAAGAAAAGATTGATAATCCCGATTTCATAACGCTGCCTTGGTCCTAAGTTTGTCATAGTTTCTCTTTGGGTATAGTTTATAAAAATTGGTGAAATCGATCTTCACTGTTATCTTTTCTAATTCCCGGCTATGTCTTTCACGATTGTTTATTTACTAATTTCATCTTTCCGTATCTCACGTTCCGCCTGCTTCCAGTCCTGAATCGCACGACCGTCTTTTCGTCCTCCTTTATCATATAGTTCATATGCACGGTTAGCAATATGCGGCGTCAGATCCATTGCTGTACTAGTTTTTTTGAAATTAAAAACACGGTACGCAAGCAGTTTCACGCGGTCACTAACGATGAACCATAGCAGCGCATAGCCCCATACTAACAGAGCCCAACTCCAGCCGAGGGGCGGCATAAGGAATCCATACACTGCGATCAGTGTAGCTAGGAGTTGCGTACCAAGAACAGCAATCCATAAAATCTTCGCGGGACGGATAGACCAGAACGGGCCGCGTGTACGGGTGAGAAAGATTGTCAAATGTCCCGCCACGGAAAGCATCAGGTACATCATCGGCTGGAGATGCGCATGATCGAGGTGGAAGACGCGGTCGCCAAGAAAGAACAGCCCGAAAGCGGCAATAGGTCCGACGATGCCCAGTACTGTGGCAATTCCCAGCACCTCGTGCATGTTCCATATTTCGGGCTTATTTTTATAATGTACGTTATCATAAGCAATGGATAGGATGGCGCCATCGTTTAGCAACGCAAGCATCACGATCATTACTGCCGTCAACGGATAAAAGTTGAAGATCAGGATCGCCAGGGTCATGAACAGCAAAACGCGCAGCGTCTCGGCGATGCGGTAGATAGCGTAGCTGTTCATCCTCTGGAAAATTTTCCTGCTCTCCTTGATTGCGTCAATAATAACCGATAGGCCTGGCATCATCAGCACAATAGATGCTGCAGCGCGCGCCGCGTCCGTGGCGTCCGAAACGGCAATGCCGCAGTCGGCTTTCTTCAATGCGGGTGCATCATTTACTCCGTCTCCGGTCATACCGACCATGTGACCGCGTTTCTGCAAGACATCTACAATGTGGTACTTGTGTTCGGGGAACACCTGTGCAAAACCATCGGCATTCTCGATGGACTCGGCAACCTTTGTAGTCTCATTCTTTTTTGAGTCGCCTAAGCCGGATGCGTCGAGAATATTTGAACCCATGTCTAACTTTTTCGCTGTTTCCTTGGCAATGGCCAGTGCATCGCCCGTAACCATCTTGATCTTAACACCCATGTCCCCAGCAGTTTTAATCGTTGCCTTGGCATCTTCACGCGGCGGATCTAACAAAGGCAGCACGCCCACAAACTGCCATTGCCCGTTGCCCTCGGCACGCGCCACACCTAATGATCGAAAACCTCGTGCTGCGAATTCATTTACTGCTTTGTCAACAGCGGACTTTATCTGTCCTGCATTGGAAGACAACTCCAAGATCACTTGCGGCGCTCCTTTTGTCACTTTGAATGTTTTTCCGTCTTTGGTTTTGACGGCGGCTTCGGTGCGTTTATGCACCGGGTCGAACGGTTGGAAATGAACCACCTCATAAGCTTTTAACGAATCATTTTCTTTCAGTCCGCCAAGTACAGCCAGATCAATCGTGTCGTTGTTTTCCGCACGGGATGCCAGAGCGCCGTAAAGGATGACTTGGTCGGCGGAGATATTGTTCACGCTGAAAGGATCGCCCAACGTCAGCTTATTCTGGGTGAGGGTACCGGTCTTATCAGCACACAGTACGTCCACTCCCGCTAATTCTTCGATGGCTACCAGTTTGCTGACAATTGCCTTTTTCCTGGCGAGCAGGCGTGCGCCGACCGCCATTGTAACCGATAACACCGTCGGCATTGCAACTGGAATCGCGGCTACAGTAAGCACCAAGGCAAACTGCAGCGTAGTAAGTATCGGATCACCGCGGTAGATTGCTACGGCAATAATAACCGCTACCAGAGCCACTGCAAGAATGATGAGATAATTGCCGATCTTCAAAACAGCTTTTTGGAAATGGCTGACGGTATGTGCCTCCTGCACAAGTTGTGCCGTCTTACCAAAATAAGTATACGTACCGGTAGCATAAACCAATGCGCTTATTTCACCCCTTCGAATAATTGAACCGGAAAATACAGCTTCGCCGGGTTTACGTTCGGCTGGTAAAGATTCCCCGGTTAATGCTGATTGATCAACCTCCACCGGATCGCCGTCTAACAAACGTGCATCTGCCGGTACGATATCACCAAGCCGCAAGCGAATGATGTCGCCCGGCACCAACTCGCGCGCCGCCGGGCTAATCCACTTCCCGTCACGTTTCACCCGTGCCTTTACCGCCAGCTTAGCCTTCAATGCCTCGATGGCGTTGCCGGCCTGGTGTTCTTCCCAGAATCCGACCACGGCGTTGGCAGCAAGTAAAAGGAGGATGATAAAAAAATCCGGCCAGTGCCGGACCACACCTGAAAGAATCACCGCTACTTCAATCATCCACGGAATTGGTCCCCAAAAATAGGATAGGAATTTCAACAGCGGATTGGCTTTCTTTTCTTCAATCTCGTTAGGACCGTATTGCGTCAGCCGTTTCTGCGCCTCTGCTTGAGTAAGGCCATCCGGAGATGACTCTAATTTTTTCTTCAGTTCCGATAGGGGCATAGATTTCAAATCGTCTTCTGCTTCGGTTTTAACTTCGGGTTTATTTTCATTCAATGCCATAATAACTATATTATTCTCCTATCAAATTAATTGAACTAAATAATTATGATAAATCTTTTTTCTTTTCATTATATTCTTCTTTGTTTATTTCTCCTTTAGCATATCTATTTTTTAGAATATCGAGAGAACTTTCTTTCGAAGAGCCTGGATCCTGATTTTTATGGGAGCGATTAACCTTACTCATGACAAGCCAGGCTATTAATACAATGATAATTACCCAGAATAACCAGTTGAACCACATTCCGCCCCAAAACATATTATGATACACAAATTTCTCCTTATATAAAATCATAGCGCGGTAAAGCGGAATGACAAATTTAATTCAAGTTTAAGAGCAAGTTAAAGTTTAAGATCAAGGTGAAAAACTTAAACGGTAATTTTATAATTCGCCTAATTCAGACTGAGCTTACATGCTGCATTTTTGCAGTTCAAATAAAAATCACTTACTCTTATATTTATTTTGGATTTGATTCATCATGTCTTTATAATTATTCATCACGGAATTCATGTCCGTCATCATTGAATTAATATGTTCATGAATTTTTTTATCCTGCATCATTGATTTATTATCCATCATCTTGTCCATTTGTCCCAGCATAGAATTCATATACTTACCCATCTCATTC
>Ga0307418_1000615_pt1 | contig 10948 bp, 14 predicted proteins | sample SalMarWE160220MG_2_FD_202160 | JGI IMG/M metagenome (GOLD analysis project Ga0307418, IMG submission 202160) | Salt marsh sediment microbial communities from the Plum Island Ecosystem LTER, Massachusetts, United States - WE1602-20 | ecosystem: Environmental > Aquatic > Marine > Intertidal zone >...
ACTTTCCACCGAACGGGACTGCCGGCTTGGCACGTTCACGGGTCAATGGGTATAGCCGCGTTCCCTCACCTCCGGCTAGAACAAAGGCAAGAACCTTGAGTTGCATATCTGCTCCTATGCTTTCGGGTGTTATCGATGCGGCGATCGCTGGGCTCGGTCCACAAGCACGGAGTGCCGTCCACAGCGAATCCGCAAATCCTCCGCCATGTCAGGTGTGGCATCCTAGACTACGGTGGCGCCGGTTCCCAGTGGCTCGACAGCGTACATTCCAGCGATGTCCTCTGTTGGCCGCAAGGCGACGATCGGCGGACGATCAAGGCACAAGACTTGACATTTGAGTGCCCTCACGACCCCGCTGCCACGGGGCCTCTCGTTTGGGAGCAGCGGGGGAAAGGGCAGAATCATGTAGTTAATGGGGTTGTCCCCGGACCAGTCGATAGCTGGCGTGGCATGCCACACACTGCCTGCTGACCTCTGCCAACGCGCCCAGCGCCCGGGACAGCCCGCCGCTTACCGGTGCCTCCTGGGCGACCCGGGCAAATCGGCTCGCCGCCTGGTGCATGGTGGTGCCGATCGCCTGCATGCCCACGGGCATTAGGGCCGCCATGTGGCGGGCGCCGTGAAGCTCCAGGGAGCTCATGCCAAGCCGCTGCTCGGCGATGTCCGCTGCGTGCTCGTATTGGGCGGCGGCGAGGGCGGACTGGATCTCGGAGATGGCAGCAAGATGGTCGCGCATGTTCGCGCGCATGTGCGCCTGCATCATCGCGGGCATGCCCACGGGCTCGCGCCCGTCGTCGGCGCGACTGTTGGCAACGAAGAGCAGGACGGCAGCAAGGGACAGGACCAGCGTTCGCACCGCGGGCATCCAGAAAGGCAATCCACCGACGAAGAGTTCGGGATTCCGATAGGCCAGCTCGCCGCAAACGTCGCCGACACCGGGCTGGACGCTCGTCATCTCAGCCGCCTCACAGGTAATATCGCTGCGAGCCGCGTCGGGCCCCGCGAACCCGCCACAGGCGTTGTAGACATCGCTGGCGCCGGCGCTCGGCCGGCAAGGAAGAGTTCGTGGGCTGTGCTCCCTTTCAACAGGTGCCCGAATGCCCTTCCCAGCCGGCGCCAGGGTATCCAGGGCAAGACGCTCAGGGTCACGAGTCCGACCAACAGCCGTTCGGGAAGCAGCGCCAGCAAAGCCGCAAGCAGGTGAACGGCATCCCCTTTGCGGACCACCTTGCTCGAGCGGGCGGCGTACTTGACGAACTTGATTGCCCCAACCCTATCGAGCGTCCGTAGGCCCGCTCGACCGTAGGTGGCCGCGAGCTTGATCGTCTCGGCGCCCAAATCCCCCGCCGTCGAGCCCGCCTTGACGAAGGCCCAGCCGCCAAGCCGGTAGAGGACCGCAGTCTGCTGCCCAAAGGTGTCGGTCAGCAGCGCCATCCGGTGCAAGGACTTGGGACCCGTGGTATGGGCCAAGAGGTCGGCCCCGCGGCGTACCCGGGCGAGCTTGTAGAGGTCATCGAACAGCCCGCTCACCGTGTCCAGCTTGCCGGTCCGCCTGACCAGCCGGACACCTTTGACCAGCGCCCGGCCGAGCCAGTTGGGCAGCTTGCCGAGCCTCCTGGCTGCCTTCAGCAGGCTAACGCCACCCTTGACGGGAGTCGCGCCCCCGGCGCTCGCGATCTCCGCGGCGCTGGCCGCGAGGCCGATGCCGGAGAGTGCCGCGACGACCGCGTCGACCTGTTTATCCTGGCCCCAGTTGATCGCCTGGCGGGTCAGATCCCGAATGTCTCCGATGACCAGAAAGTCCGTGATGAGCGCCGCCGCCTGCCCGATGGCCTCGTCGCTTGTGCCTTCGAAGATCCCTTCGCCCAGTTTTTCTATCCGGTATTCGGGGCTCGCCCGCACCTGCGCGATCTCGCGGTATAGGTGTTCGGCCTCGGGGTTCCGCGCGACGTACCCGTACCCCATGAAGAACCCGAGATAGTCGGCCGCCTCCGCGTACCGCTGCCGTGCGACCAGGGCCTTTGTCTCGGGCAGGGGATCGACGCGACTGAGCGCCAGCACGGCGAGGCGGTCCTGCTGCCACAGCACCCCCGCCGCGACTGCGCCTACCAGCAACAACAACAGCTTCAGGGTCCGCATGAGCACCCGCAGCCTCCTGAACCGAGGCGTTTACTCATGCAACGCGGTGGGACCGGTGGACAAGGCGCCTGTCGGGTGGCTTGACTGTCGAAAGCACGACTCGTTACGAAACATCCGCGACCCCAAATCGAAGCTATTCATATACTGAATCCTGACGTCAAACTTCGGCCACGCTGATCCGTGGAGACCAGGCTGGCCATCTCTCCCATCTCCTCGGCCAGCAGCTCCATCGGGTCGTCCGGGGTGACGATGCCGAAGGGGGCGCTGCCGCCCTTGCAGGGACTCCATCACCGCGACGTCGCCCGATGGGTAGCCCGGTGCCTCGATGTCCGTGCGCGTCATGGTGCGCGAGACGCTCAGGGAGCGACCCACGTCGATCGCGTCGAAGGGGAAGTTGCTGAAGACGCTCATAGCCGTAATCCATTGCGGAGCTTGGTCTTGGTTGCCGTATGACCACCGAGCAGGGCCCGGATGCGCCCGATGCGCTCCTCCTGGGCTGGGTTCACGTCGCCCCGGGGCAGCCGCGGGTCGGCGAGCAGACGGTCGAGCAGGGTGCGCAGCCGATCCCGATCCCCCGGCTCCCGGAGAAGCTGGGGGAGGGTCTCCAGTGCCCGCTCGGGCTCATACTGGACGATTATCTCCTGCTCGGCCCGTATTCGCCGCATCGCATCCCCGGGCAGGTCGGGCAGCAGATCTCTGTAATCCCCGATCAGCGTCTCCTCGAGCTCTAGCCGCGCCAGCGGGATCGGGGTCCCGCGCCGAGCGAGGAGTGCGCCCACCCGCGCAAGCGCATCGGCAAAGCCGCCCTCCGCTACGGAGGCAAGCGCCTCGCGGACGAAGGGCAGCGTGCGCGGGTCCGGCGTCTTGGGGCTGCCCTCCTCCCCCGCCTTCTCGCCCGCGTCCATAGGGGTGAGGAAGAAGAGGGGCCCGCCCACCTGGAAGAACAGTGCCTCGCTCAGGGCATCGCGGACGTCCCGGAAAAGATCCAGCGATCCGCTGGCGAGCTCCGACATCATCCATTCCAGCTGGCGGACCGGCTGCCCCGAGTCTGCCGGTTGGCGCTGGGCCTTCGCCGCCTCGGCCGGCGCCAGCCACCACACCCAGGGGTTCTCATCCAACAGTGCCCGGCGCTCAAAACCCAGGGGATGGAGCTCGCGCAGATCCAGCAGCTTTCGGCCCTGCGCCCGCATCCCGCCTGACCAAAGCCGGTTGCCGACGAAGAGGTTCTCGGCGATCCACTCGATCTCCTCGCGGTTGAGCAGACAGAACCCGCCCCACCAGCGCTCGAGCTCGCGGAGGATGCAACGCTGCGCGAGATCGGTGGCGTATTCCTGCCAACTCGCAAATAGCTCCCAGGGCGAAATCGGCCGGATCCAGAGCTCCTCGAGGTATTTGCGGTAGGCGGGCTGGATCCGGTCGTTGAATCGCTCCTGGGCCAGCTCCAGCCGCCGCTGAAGCACCTGGCCGACCTTGGTGGAGAGGTCGTAACTGCGTATGAGGTCGCTCGTGGGATCTCTCATAGGAAGACTCCGATAACCAGTGGGATCAATTCTTGCTGTTGAGATGCGGCCTCGCGGAATCCCTGCCCGTGCCCCCAAGGCGATCCCATGCCTCGTGCAGGCAGGCAATCAGGTGTTCGTCGGCGCGGGTCTGAACCGACTGCGCGAGTCGCTCATGCAGCCGAGCGTTGCTCCGGTAGGCTGCAAGCTCCCGTATCAGGAGCTCCGCGCTGGCGCGGTCGCCTTCCTCCACGACCGAGAGCAGCCATTCGAAGGCCTGATCGCTGCGATGAAGTACAGCGGCGCGCAGAAGCGCCCGGTCCGTATCCCGCTTGAGCGGCTGGGATTCCCATGCTTCGCGCAGCAGGTTCAGGGCCGTCTCCAGCCTCGATCCCCCAAGGGCCAGTGCTGTGAGCTCCCGCAGCACGGGGTCGGGGTCGTGCAGAAAGCGGGCGACGAAAGGGGGGGAGTCGTCGGCGGCGACCTGCAGCAGGCCGGCGAGGCACTCCCCGATCACGTCCGGCTCTGGGTCGCCCGCCAGCGCCTTTCCCCGCAGGACGGCCTCGGCGGCAAAGGGTTCGGTGCAGGCAATGGCCCGGGCAGCCCCGGCGCGGGCCCGTGGCTCCGGCTCGTAAAGCAGTGAGATCAGCTCGATCAGGGCACGCGGATAGGGGGTCGCCGCAAGCCCCATGGCGCAGGAGGTCCTCAGGTCGACGGCCGTGTCGACAGTGCCGCCCCACACGGGCTCCGGCTGACGGTACCCAATTCCGGCCAGGTAGAAGGTGACATCCTGGCTGTCGAGAGCGACCAGGGCCCGGGCGATCGCCCCTTTGGCGGTGCATTGGGGGTCCCTCTTCGCGGGCCTATCCAGAAATCGCCCGTAGGCCGCGATCAGCTCAGGTTCCAGGTCGTAAAGGAGGCGTTCACCGCATACCTCTGCCGCCCGCGCAACCACGAGACAATGGGGGTCCCGCAGGGCTTGCTTGGTCGCATCCCGCAGGCCCGAGGCATCGCCGGCCTCGCAGCGGCCACGGTAGGCCTCCAGCCGCTCGCGAGCTGTGCTGCCAGGTTGCGGCATCAACGCGCGACCGTTGGAGGCGACGTGCGGTGTCCGCGTCCGCTACGGGCCACCAAATCCCGGTAGGCGTGCCAGGTCGCGTGGCCGACCAGGGGCATGGTCACGATCATGCCAAGGTACAAGGTGCAGGCGTCGATGCCGAGCATGGGCGTCAACGGAAAGAAACCGGTGCCCAGCGGTGGAACGATGAAGAAAAGCCCCCTGGGCATCAGGCCCAGCGTGAGCGCGTGGCGGCGGCGAGGTCCTTCCAGCCTTTGGCGAGCCACTCCCTCGGGTGGTCCGGTGTGATCTGGTTGACGGCAAGGGCGGTACTCTGCCAGGGGGCGGCACCGGCTGAATCGGCCATGGCGGCATACTCCTTTGGTCATATCGGTGGCGCTCTCAAAAGTCAGGTTGCTGGTGTCATTGCCGCCTTCCTGGGCACAAGAGGCGCGGCTATTGCTCGTGGGTCTTGCGCCCCACTGGAGACGGCGGTTACAGGCGCTTGGGGATCTATTAGCACAATGGCGGCGCAATGGTCTACCAGCTGGTGCAACAGTGCGAGATTCTGACACCGTCTCAGGTAGGGTCCGTGCAGGTAGTAGGCGTCTTCCACGGACGCTTCCACGAGGCTGCGGATGGCGAGTCCAAAGTTGGTGGATACGGCCAACACGCGGACCGCGGCCCGCACGGGGGTTGTCCGGAGTAATCAGTTTCTCGAAGCGGTCGAATATTCGGGAAACAAGGCCATCAGGCCAGTTGACTTGGATGTGGGCGAGCGCTCGACTGGATCGAGAGGGAAGGGTTAGGAGCTCGGGAGGTTACCCGACAGTCCGTGCGAGCCAGATAACAATCGCCGGGTCTCCGGCCCTTTGTATCGGCACGGCCTTGGGTGTGAGGGAAACGGTCATGGTGGCCGCGACTTGGATTCTCCGGGGGTGGGGGGCCGGCGCCATGCCCGTTAGCTTAGCACCGGCACCCTCTACGGGGCCTGTGGCGCGAGGTTTCGGAAGATGCTGATCTACCTCCATGGCCTCAACAGCTCCGGTCTTTCCTACAAGGCAGGCGTGCTGCGCGAGCGGCTCCTTCCCGTTGCGGTGGTATCCCCTTCCTATCCCGCACACCGGCCCGAGGCCGCGGTGAGGCAGCTTTCAGACCGGTTCGGGGAGCTCGCTTCCAAAGGCCCTCTCGCGGTCATCGGCAGCTCCATGGGGGCCTTTTACGGCCAGTTTCTGGCCCGCCGCTTTCCCGTGGCGGATCTGTTCATGATCAACCCGGCGCTGCAGCCATGGACCCTGTTGCCGCAGCTCGAGGGCCAGACCCTGACGACGGCAGCCGGCGAGACCTACCGGGTGACCAAGGAGCTGGTCGAGCGCACCCGCGCCTACGAGGTCGAGTATCCTTGTGACGGCGTGCCGACCACGCTCTTCCTCGACACAGGCGACGAAGTCATCGACTACCGAGTCGCCGAGTCCCTCTATCGAGACTGCGGCCGCCTGTTCGTCTTTGAGGGGGGCGACCACGCCTTCCAGCACCTGGACGAGGCGATCGTAGTGATTCGCGAGCGGCTGGCGGGCTCGAGCAGCCCGGCGGGGGAGAGCGGCTGACCGGGAGCGGAACCAGGCAGATGGCGGGTCGTCCGCCCTGTTGGTCGGAAAGCAGGTCGCGAGCCACGTTTCCACGTCGTGCCTCTTCTAGCCTTGCCCTTTTCAGCGGGATTCCCTCCACCGCGGCCGTCGTATCTCGGCCGTTGGTCCCCACTGGCCCATGCCTTATCATTCGGGTACCAAGTCCGCGGCGATTTTGTCCAATGTGCCGGAAACCAAGCGCGAGCGCCCTCTGCCTAGCGGCCATGACATCAGCGCCACCCTCGGAGAATGTGAGTCGCTGCCACCATGGCCGTTTCCCTCACCCCGCCCTCTCCCAGGGGGCGAGGGGGATTCGGAGCGCGCTATGCGCGACTTTCACGGTAATCGCATTGTCGATCTGTGGCTGTGGCGCTATCGCGGAGTCGCGAAAGGCCGACGCCCTGGATGCAGCGCTGAGCTCGTATCGCACCGCTATCCGCTGGGGCCACTACGAGCTGGCCTACGGGCTGGTCGCGCCGGATCATCGCAAGGGCGTGCCCGCCAACATCAAGGACGTGGAGGTCACCAGCTACGAAGTGGTCCAGCCGCCCCTTATCGGGAAGTCGGATACGGCAACCGAGATCGTGCACATCCAGTATGTGCTCCGGGACACCCAGCGGGTGCAAGCGCTGACCGATCGCCAGCTGTGGCGGTACGATCCCAAGGACAACAGATGGTGGCTCGAGTCGGGATTGCCGGACTTCGAATAGCCGTAAGGAGGCACAGGCGTCCCCTAAGCTGCGTCTCTGTCCTGGTGCGGGGTCGGGTGCTCCCGGGAGCAGCAGCGTGGCGGTCAGCACCTTTGAGCAAGGCCATCCCGATTGCCCCTGATGTGTCCCCCGAGACCCGACCCTTGACGATTCTGCTCGGCTGCGACGTCCCCATTCGGCAGGATGTGGCCGATGCCGGTCTCCCGGTCTAAGGGCGCCGGCGGCGGCGCCGGGGGTACCGACGGCGGGAAGCCGTCGACCGGCTCGGGGCCTGATCAGTCCACTGCGTTGCTCGACACCCTGCGGGCGCTGATACGGGAATCCCGGCTGCCGATCCCCGCCGGCGGCCTCACCCTGGATACCCGGTTGGATGCCGACCTGGGTCTGGACAGCCTGGCCCGCAGCGAGCTGCTGTCCCGCCTGGAGACAGTACTGGGGGTATCCCTCCCGGAGACGGCGATTCTGGCCCCGACGCCCCTGGACCTGCTTGCCCTGGTGGACGACGCCCAGGCGGGGACGCCCGCGGCTCCCGCAGAAGGCCCGACGCTTCCTCAGGGGGTGACGGCGGGTCATCCCGAAACGGCGCGGACCCTCCTCGCTGCCCTCGACTGGCATCTGGCCCAACATCCAAAGCGGACCCACATCCTCTACTATGGGGCGGACGACCGGGCGCGGCCGATCAGCTACGAAGAGCTGCGGGACGGGGCGGCTCGCGTGGCTGGCCGCTTGAGCCGCGAGGGCCTGCGACCCGGGGAAGCGGTGGCGGTGATGCTGCCCACCAGCCCTGCCTACTTTTTCAGCTTCTTCGGGACCCTGATGGCCGGGGGTGTTCCGGTGCCCATCTATCCACCCACACGGCGACAGCAGCTCGAGGAGCATCTTCGTCGGCATGCCCGCATTCTCGGGAATGCCGTTGCAGCCTTCCTGATCACGGTCCCCGAGGCCCGTGCGGTGGGACGTTTGATGCGGGTCCATGTCCCCTCCCTGCGCGGCCTGCTTACCCCGGAAGACCTGAGTGCCGAGACCCCCCTGGGGGCCGCGCGGAGCGTCGGGCCGGAGGACATCGCCTTCCTCCAGTACACTTCCGGAAGCACGGGCGATCCCAAGGGCGTGATACTGTCCCATGCCGATCTCTTGGCAAACATCCGTGCCATGGGAGCGGCGGCGGAGGTGCGCCCCGACGACGTCTTCGTGAGCTGGCTCCCCCTCTACCATGATATGGGTCTGATCGGGGGCTGGCTGGGAAGCCTCTACTTCGGGCTGCCCCTGGTTTCCATGTCGCCCCTCGCCTTCCTGGCCCGCCCCCTGCGTTGGCTGCACGCGATCCAGCGCCACCGGGGAACCCTCTCCGCTGCGCCCAACTTTGCCTACGAGCTCTGCCTCACCCGCATCGGCGATGCCCAGCTGGCGGACCTCGACCTGAGCTCCTGGCGCTGGGCCTTCAACGGGGCCGAGCCGGTCAGCCCCATCACCCTGCGTCGATTCGGCGAGCGTTTCGCCCGCTGTGGGCTCCGTCGGGAGGCGTTGGCGCCGGTGTACGGGCTCGCGGAGGCGGGGGTCGGCGTGGCCTTCCCGCCGCCTGGGCGCGGCTACCGGATCGATTGCATCGACCGCGCCCGCTTCGCCCACTCAGGCCATGCGCTACCGGTGGCCTGCACCGATGCCGGGGCCATGGAGGTTGTGGCCTGCGGCCGCCCCCTGCCCGGCTATCGGATACGGGTGGTGGACGGGCAGGGCGGGGAGCTGCCGGAGCGACGGGAGGGAGTGCTGCAGTTCCAGGGGCCGTCGGCCACCCGGGGCTACTACCGCAATCCCCAGGCAACCGACAGGCTGATTCGCGACGGCTGGCACGACACGGGGGATCGCGCCTATCTCGCGGGCGGGGAGATCTACCTCACCGGCAGGGTGAAGGACCTGATCATCCGCGGCGGGCGCAACATCTACCCCTACGAGCTGGAGCAGGCGGTGGGGCAGGTTGCCGGCATACGAAAAGGGTGCGTGGCGGCCTTCGCCGCCGCCGATGAGGAGACCGGCAGCGAGCGGCTGGTGGTGGTGGCGGAGACCAAGGTGCGGGAGCCCGCCCGCCGGTCCGCCCTGGAGCAGGCGGTGCGCGAGCGGACGAACGAGATCCTCGGCCTGCCGCCGGATGAGGTGGTCCTGGTGCCCCCGCGCTCGGTGCTGAAGACCTCCAGCGGCAAGATCCGGCGGCAGGCGACCAGGGATCGCTACCGGGCCGGCCGGCTCTCGGCCAGATCGCCCAGCCCCTTCTGGCAGCTTGTGCGGGTGGGTGGCTCGGGCGTCCTCTCGTCCGTGTCGCGCCGAGTGAAGGCCCTTCCACGTCTACTCTATGCGACCTACGTCTGGGCCCTGTGCCTGCTGGCCGCTCCCGTCGTCTGGGTCGGGGTGGTGGCTGCGCCTCGACCTTCTTGGCGCTGGTCCCTGGTGCGGGGCGCCATTCGGTCGCTGCGCCGCCTTGCGTTCGTCCGCCTGCGGGTGAGGGGGGTCGAGAACCTGCCCCCGTCGGGCCAGCCCTTCGTATTGACGGCCAACCACCAGAGCTACCTGGATGCCATGGCCCTCATCGAGGCGGTGCCGCGTCCCATGGGCTTCGTGGCCAAACGGGAGCTTGCGGCGAATCCCCTCCTGCGGCTGTTTCTCGATCGGCTGGGCACCGTCTTCACTGAGCGCTTTGATCTCCAGCGCAGCGTCGCCGACGCGGCAACCTTCGCGGCCGCTCTCCGTGCGGGGCAGTCCCTCGCCTTCTTTCCGGAGGGGACCTTTCGCGACGAGCCCGGCCTGCTCCTGTTTCGCATGGGGGCCTTTGTGACGTCGGCGGAGGCAGACGTGCCCGTGCTGCCCGTTGCGATTCAGGGGACACGGCAGCTCATGCCGGGGGACAGCTTCTATCCGCGGCCGGGCCGGCTGACGGTGGCGGTCGGCGCGCCGATTGCCCCCCAGGGCGGGGATTGGGCGAATGCGGTGCGTCTCCGGGAAGCCGCGCGTGGCTTTATCCTGGCGCACGCCAGCGAGCCGGACAGCTCCTCCGGAGCTGGTGGGGGCTAGCGTTCGGTTGGTGCCTTCCTGGGGCGGGTGACCGAGACCAGCTGGGCGCAGCCCTTCTCCAACGCCTGCCAATCGTCCGGCATCTCGAGGCGGGCCAGCGCCGCCGTCGGCAGGAGCTTACCGTCGTCCGGGAGGGCAATCTCGTCGCCGGCCAGGAAGCTCAGGAGCTCCTCCAACCCCGGGTTGTGACCCACCAGGAGCACCGTCGAGGCCGTACGCGGGCAGCGGCCCAGCACCTCCAGCAACCTCGGCACGCCGGCCTCGTAGATGGCCTCATCCCACACGATATTCTTCTTCTTGTAGTCGAGCGACTTGCAGACCTTTGTTACCGTCTGCCTGGTGCGCTCCGCGGGGGAGCTGATGACGAAGTCCGGGACCAGCCCCTCTCGGTACAGCCATTCGCCGACCCGGGGGGCGTCCTTCTTGCCCCGTTTCGCGAGGGGGCGCACGAAGTCGTTCGCCATGTCCCCGTTCCAGTCCGACTTGGCATGGCGGAGGATCAAGAGCTCCCGGGACATGCGAGAGAATGGGTCTTGGTTTGACACGCAGCGACGCACGCTGGAGCTTTTTCCTGCCGCGTTTTTAACATAACCGTAATCCTGGGTGAAACCATCAGCTGCGTGGCCCTTCGGCCCGGGAGACCCCAACAGGCGGAAATTTCATCGGCGGAGCCCGCGAGGGCGCGCCGCCGGAGACGAAGTGCAACCCGGGTTGTCTAGCCGATTTCTGCCAGCAGCCGCCCGATCATGGCCTCCGCCTGCCCCCGATAGCCGCCGCCGAACAGGTTCAGGTGGTTCAGGACGTGATACAGGTTGTAGAGGTCCTTTCGGGTGCGGTAGCCGGGGTCCAGGG
>Ga0307418_1000619_pt1 | contig 10924 bp, 9 predicted proteins | sample SalMarWE160220MG_2_FD_202160 | JGI IMG/M metagenome (GOLD analysis project Ga0307418, IMG submission 202160) | Salt marsh sediment microbial communities from the Plum Island Ecosystem LTER, Massachusetts, United States - WE1602-20 | ecosystem: Environmental > Aquatic > Marine > Intertidal zone >...
GCGTCCGGCAGGCGCCCGGCTGATCGGCGTGACGGGCACGAACGGCAAGACGACGACGACGGAGCTGCTCGGCGCGATCCTCCGCGCCGACGGGCGGGCGGTCGAGGTCGCCGGCAACGTCGGCCGTCCGCTCACGAGCGCCGTCGAGGAGGCCGAGCCGGGCTCCTGGCTCGTCTGCGAGCTGTCGAGCTTCCAGCTCGAGGACGTCCACGCCCTCGCCTGCGAGATCGCCGTGCTCCTGAACCTCGAGCCCGACCACCTCGACCGGCACGGCACCTTCGAGGCCTACCGCGACGCGAAGCTCCGCATCTTCGAGCGCGCCGGACTCGCCGTCGTCCCGCGTGGCTTCGGCATCGAGGGAATCGAGTTCTCCGCCGACGACCCGCTCCCCGCCGAGCCGCTCATCCCCGGCCGGCACAACCGGGAGAACGCAGCCGCCGCCGCCGCCGCCGCGCGGGCGGCCGGCGTCCCGGACGGCGCGATCGCGGAGGCCCTGCGTGGCTTTCCGGGCGTGCCGCACCGCCTCGAGCTCGTGCGGGAGCTGCGCGGCGTCCGCTGGGTCAACGACTCGAAGGCGACGAACACCGCGGCCGCCCGCCGGGGGGTCGCCGCGTACGACTCGCCGCTCCGGCTGATCCTCGGCGGCTCGCTGAAGGGCGAGGACTTCGCCCCGTTCGCGCGCGAGCTGCCCCGGACCGTCCGCTCGACGTACCTGATCGGAGCCGCGGCCGACGAGCTCGCCGCCGCGCTCGACGCAGCCGGCCGCCCGTACGTCCGAGCCGGAGACCTGCCGACCGCCGTCGCCCGCGCCGCAGCCGACGCGCAGCCCGGCGACATCGTCCTCCTCTCGCCGGCCTGCGCGAGCTTCGACCAGTTCGCCGACTTCGAGGAGCGCGGCGACACCTTCCGCCGGCTCGTCGAGGAGCTGGCATGAGCAGGACGCGGTCGAAGCGGTTCCAGCTCGAGTGGAACCTGCTCGTGCTCGTGACGACGGCGCTCGTCCTCTTCGGCCTCGTCATGGTCTACAGCGCCACCTCCGGGTCGGCGGCGCTCGGCAACGGCAACCCGCAGGGGTACGTCGAGCGGCAGGGCGCCTACGCGCTCGTCGGTCTCGTCCTGCTCCTCGTCGTCTCCCGGATCGGCCTCGAGCAGATCCGCCGGCTCGCGCCGCCCCTCGTCCTCGCCGCCCTCGTCCTCTGCCTCGCCGTGCTCGCCATCGGCACGCCGATCAACGGTGCGCGCCGCTGGATCGACGTCGGGCCGCTCGTGTTCCAGCCGTCCGAGCTCGCCAAGCTCGCAGTCGTCATCTGGCTCGCCTCGCACCTGTCGCGGCGGCAGCCGCCGGGGACGCTGCGCGAGCTCGGCCGTCCGATCGGCCTCGTCGTCGGCGCCTTCGCGGTGCTCGTGCTCGTCGAGCCGGATCTCGGCACCGCGCTGACGCTGCTCCTCGTCGTGGGCGCGATCCTGCTCGTCGCCGGGACGCGAATCCCCCTGCTCGCCTCGGCCTACGGGATCGTGATCGCCCTGGCCGGTCTCGCCGCCTGGACGTCGCCGTACCGGCGCGACCGCCTGCTCACCTTCATCGACCCGTGGAAGGACCCGACCGGCGCCGGCCTCCAGAACGTGCAGGCCCTGATCAGCCTCGGCTCCGGCGGCGTCTTCGGGCGCGGCCTGGGGCAGGGGATCGAGCCGCTCCACTACCTGCCGGAGGCGCCCACCGACATGATCTTCGCCGTGATCGGCGAGGAGCTCGGCTTCGTCGGCGTCGCCCTCGTCCTCATGGCCTTCTGCGCCTTCGGCTACGCGGGTTTCCGGCTCGCCCTCGGCTGCCGCGACCCGTTCGCGAAGAGAGTCGCAGCCGGGATCACCGCCCTCGTCTGCGGCCAGGCCGCGATCAACATCGCCGCCGTCGTCGGGGTTGCTCCGCTGACCGGGATCCCGCTCCCGTTCGTCTCCTACGGCGGCTCGAGCCTCGTGGTGATGCTCCTCGGGGTCGGCGTGCTCCTTAACATCGCCCGTGGCGATGGCGGACGAGCAGCAGCTGCGGTTCCTGATCGCGGCCGGAGGGACGGTCGGACACGTCGCGCCGGCGCTCGCCGTGGCGGAGGCGCTGCGGCGGCGCGGGGGACTGGTGAGCTTCGCCGGGTCGCCGGATCGCGTCGAAGCGCAGCTCGTTCCTGAGGCCGGCTACGAGTTCGACAGCTTCGCCGTATCGGGCCTGCCGCGCCGGCCCGGGGTGGCGCTCGTCCGAGCGGCCGGGCGGGCGCTCGCGGCACCCGCCGCCTGCCTGCGCATCCTCGGCCTGCGGAAGCCCGACGTGGTGCTCGGCGCCGGTGGGTACGTCGCCGGCCCCATGGTCCTCGCCGCGCGGCTGCGTCGCATCCCCTGCGCCCTGACGGAGGCCGACGCGTACCTCGGCCTCGCCAACCGCCTCGCCGCGCCGCTCGCCGAGCGCGTCTTCCTCGCCTTCCCGCTCGGCCTGCACGGAGAGAAGTACCGGGCGGTGGGACGGCCGATCCCGAGCACGTCGCGCCCGCGCGAGCGGTCGGAGGCGCGCCGCCTGCTCGGCCTTCCGCCCGCAGGGCCCGTCGTGCTCGTCTTCGGCGGCTCGCTCGGCGCGCGGCTGCTCAACGAGCTCGCGGTCGCGACGTGGGCGGAGGAGGGGCCGTCCGTCGTCCACCTCTGTGGCGAGCGCGACTATCCGGAGCTGCGCGACCGGGTCTCGCGTCCCGGCTATGTCCTGCGCCCGTTCAGCGACGAGATCGGCGTCGCGTACGGCGCCGCCGACGTGGCGCTCGCGCGTGCCGGCGGCTCCGTCTGGGAGCTCGCCGCCGCGGGCCTGCCCGCCGTGCTCGTTCCCGGCCTCTTCGCCACCGGCGCGCACCAGGAGAAGAACGCCCGCTGGTTCGCGGAGGCGGGCGGCGCGGTCGTCGTGCCCGAGGCGGAGGCGGCGGGTGCGGCGAGCGTCGTCGAGGAGTTGCTCGCCGCGGGCGATCGTCTCGCCGCGATGAGCGCTGCGATGCGCAGGGTGGCGAAGCCCGACGCAGCGGAGGTGATCGCCGATGAGCTCGTCGCGCTCGCTCGCCGGTAGGCGCATCTGGATCGCGGGCGTCGGCGGTGCCGGCATGAGCGGCTATGCCCTGCTCGCGCGGGCCCGGGGGGCCGAGGTCGCCGGCTGGGACCGGGTCGAGACGCCGTACCTGCGCCACCTCGAGGACGTCGCCGTGACCATCTCGCCGGAGCCGCCGCAACCGCCGGACGGCTGGGAGGTCTACGTGTCCACCGCCTTCGCCGGCCGCGTCGAGGGGCGGCCGCGGGCCGACCTGCTCGCGGAGCTCGTCTCCCTGCAGCACGCGATCGTCGTCGCGGGAGCGCACGGGAAGACGACGACGAGCGCGATGATCGCCTACTGCCTCGACCGGCTCGGGCTCGACCCCGCCTTCCTGATCGGCGGCGACGTTCCCCAGCTGGGCGGCAACGCCCGCGCCGGCTCCGGCTGGCTCGTCGTCGAGGGCGACGAGTCCGACCGCTCGCTCGCCGCGCTGCGTCCCGAGATCGCCGTCCTGCTCAACGTCGACCTCGATCACCACACGACCTTCGGCTCCCGCGGGGAGGTCGAGTCGTTCTTTGCCGACTGGCTGCGGCAGGTTCCGCACGTCGTCCGGGCCGAGGAGCTCGAGCCCGTCTCGTTCGAGCTCGGCGTGCGCGGGGAGCACAACCGCCGCAACGCCGCCGCCGCGCTCGCGGCGCTCGAGCTCGCAGGCGTGGCGCGCGCCGACGCGGAGAGGGTCGTCGTCGAGTTTCGCGGCGCGGGCCGGCGGCTCGAGGAGAAGGGAGAGGCCGGGGGAGTGGCGGTCGTGGACAGCTACGCGCACCATCCGGCCGAGCTCGCCGCCGACCTCGCCGCCTGCGGCGGCCGGGGCGGCCGGGTGCTCGCCCTCTTCCAGCCGCATCTCTACTCGCGGACACGGCACCTCGCACACGGCTTCGCGCGGGCTCTCGCGGCAGCCGACGCCGCCTGCGTCACGGAGATCTACCCGGCCCGCGAGGATCCCGTCGCAGGCGTGAGCGGCCGGCTGGTCGTCGACGAGCTCGCGCGGGTGCGGCCGGGCATGCGGATCGGCTGGGCGCCCGCGCTCGAAGACGCGGCACGGCTCGTCGCCGGCTGGAGCCGCCCCGGCGACACCGTCCTCACGCTCGGCGCGGGCGACGTCGACCGTGCGGCCACGCTGATCCTCGAGGAGCTCGCATGAAGATCGAGGAAGGTGTCGCGCTCGCGCGCTACACGACTCTCGGCACGGGCGGTCCGGCCCGCGCCTTCGCGCGGCCGGAGTCCGAGGAGGAGGTGGCCGAGCTGCTCCGCTGGGCGGTGGAGCGCGAGCTGGCCGTCGTCGTCGTCGGGCTCGGCTCGAATCTCCTCGCGGCCGACGCGGGGGTCGACGCCCTCGTCCTGCGCCTCGGCGGCGGGCTCGCGGCGGTCGAGGCCGAGGAGGACGTGCTGCGGGTGGGCGGCGGCGCGGCGAACGCCGTCTGCCTCCACCGGGCCCGGACGGCCGGCCTCGGCGGGTTCGAGTTCGCGTGCGCCATCCCCGGCACGATCGGCGGCGGCGTCTGGATGAACGCCGGCGCCTACGGCGCCGACTTCTCGGAGGTGCTCGAGCGGGCGCTCGTCGCGACGAGCGCAGGCACCGGCTGGCTGACCCCGGCAGAGCTCGGACTCACGTACCGGCACTCGGCGCTGCGCCACGGCCAGGTCGTCCTGCGAGCAGAGCTCCGCCTCCACCCGCGCCCGCCGGAGGAGATCAAGGCGGCCGTCCGGGACCTGAACGCCCGGCGGAAGGAAGCGCAGCCGACGAACCGCCGCACCTTCGGCAGCGTGTTCAAGAACCCGGTCCACGAGCTGAGTGCGGGGAGGATGCTCGAGGCGTGCGGCCTGAAGGGCCACCGGATCGGCGGAGCGCAGATCTCGCCGAAGCACGCGAACTTCATCGAGAACGCAGACGGTGCGACGACGGCGGACGCTCTCGCCCTGATGGCCGAGGCGCGCCGGCGGGCCCACGAGCAGTTCGGTGTTCGCCTCGAGCACGAGGTCGAGCTGCTCGGGGATCTGGTGCTTCCCGAGCTGTAGGAGCGTCCGCCCGGGCGCCGAACGTGTCACGGTGCCCGCGAAACCGCCTTCCCGCAGGCCCGTGACCCGCACCGAGGCAGCAGCGCTGCCACGCCACGAGCGACGGCCGAGGATACGCCCCGGGCGGCTGCTGCGGCGGCTGGCGCCCTCGCGCCGCTCCCTCGTGATCGGGCTCGGCATCGTCGCGGTCGCGCTCGGCGGGTACGCCGTGGCGCGCGAGACCTCCGTGTTCGCGATCCGCGCCGTCGACGTCCGCGGTGGCTCGCCGGCCGTCGACGCACAGGTGCAGCAGGCGCTCGCGCCGCTGCTCGGCAGGAGCCTCGTCGGGCTCGACGCTGCGTCGGTCGTGCGGCGCGTCGAAGCCCTGCCCACGGTGGTGCGGGCCGGCTATGACCGCTCGTTCCCGCACACCCTCCGCGTCACCGTCGTGCAGGAACGGCCGGCGGCGGTGCTCCGCAGCGGCTCCGCGGCATGGCTCGTCTCCGTGCGCGGCCGGGTCGTCGGCCGCGTCTCGCCGCTCGCCGACCGCCGCCTGCCGCGGATCTGGCTGCCGGCCTCGGAGAGCATCCGGGCGGGCGAGGAGCTCGGGCCGGACCGGGGGGGTGTCGCGGCGCAGGCCGTCGGTCACGCGGGCTCCTTCGCGCGGAGCGTTCGGGCGGTCGCGTACGCGAACGACTCCCTCGTCTTCGAGCTCCGCTCCGGGGTCGAGCTCCGGCTCGGGGACGCCTCACACCTCCAGCTCAAGCTCGCGGTCGCCGCCCAGACGCTGCCGCTCCTGCCGGCCGGGAGCACGTACCTCGACGTCGGCGTGCCGGGACGCCCGGTCTCGGGCACGGCGAGTGCCACCGGCGGACAGGACACCACCAAAAGCTCAAGTAGAGGTTGATGGTATGCCCATGATCCTCCGGTTGACATTGCGGGTTGTCGGGCGTACGCTCCAGTGCGAATCTCTGTCTTTCGGCCCCTATCCTCTACTGAAGGTTCAGGTTTGAGTGAAATGAGCGCGAGCGACGCAGCTGGGAACTACCTTGCGGTGATCAGGGTCGTCGGCGTCGGCGGCGGCGGTACGAACGCGGTCAACCGGATGGTGGACGCCGCCCTCGGCGGCGTCGAGTTCATCGCCGTGAACACCGACGCGCAGGCGTTGATGATGTGCGACGCCGACGTGAAGATCCATGTCGGCTCGGCCGCCACGCGTGGCCTCGGCGCGGGCGCGGATCCCGCGGTGGGTCATGCCGCCGCGCAGGAGAGCCGCGACGAGCTGAAGGAGGCGCTGAAGGGCGCCGACATGATCTTCATCACCGCGGGCGAGGGAGGCGGCACCGGAACGGGTGGCGCTCCCATCGTCGCGGAGCTCGGCCGCGAGCTCGGCGCGCTCACCGTCGGCGTCGTCACGCGCCCGTTCGGCTTCGAGGGCCGGAAGCGCGCGCAGCAGGCCGAGCAGGGGATCGAGAGCCTGCGCGACCGTGTCGACACGCTGATCGTGATCGAGAACGACCGCCTGCTGCAGGTGGTCGAGAAGCAGACGTCGGTGATCGACGCCTTCCGCATGGCCGACGACGTGCTCCGGCAGGGCGTGCAGGGCATCACCGACCTGATCACGGTGCCGGGTCTCGTCAACCTCGACTTCGCCGACGTGCGGACGATCATGCGCGACGCGGGCTCGGCATTGATGGGAATCGGCGCGGCCAGCGGGGACAGCCGCGCCGCCGAGGCAGCCCGGGCCGCGGTGTCGTCGCCGCTGCTCGAGTCCTCGATCGAAGGCGCGACCGGGATCCTCCTCAACATCACCGGCGGCCCGGAGATCGGTCTCTTCGAGGTCAACGAGGCGGCCGAGGTCGTGACGAGCGCCGCCGACCAGAACGCGAACATCATCTTCGGCGCCGTGATCGACGATGCGCTGGGCGACGAGATCCGCGTGACGGTGATCGCCACCGGCTTCGGAGGCCAGCGCCGCCGGCGCCGGGCAGGCTCCGAGGCTCCCGTCGCCGTCTCGGCGGGGCGGCCGGAGGGCGAGTCCTCGCTCGACGTGCCCTCGTTCCTGCGCGACTAGCTCGCGGAGCCCGCGGGCGGAGGTTTGGCTCCGCGCGGACGGGGCACCTGAGGTGTGCCCTCATCAGGGTTGACCTTCAAGAGTCAACCCCACGACCCGGTCCGCCGCCCCGGCTCGCTCTCGGACGAGTCGGGGCGGCTCCGTCTCGGCGCGGCTTTTCACTGAGTCCCTCCGGACGTGCAACGCACTAGGATCGACCGTGGCGATGCCCGACACGCTCCAGCACACGCCGCTCCACGACCGGCACGTCGAGCTCGGCGCGCGCATGGTTCCCTTCGCCGGCTGGGAGATGCCGGTGCAGTACACGGGCGTGATCCCGGAGCATCGCGCCGTCCGGACGGACGCCGGCGTGTTCGACGTCTCGCACATGGGCGAGTTCGAGGTGGAGGGGCCGCACGCGCACGAGCTGCTGCAGGCGACGCTCTCGAACGACCTCGACCGGCTCGAGCCGGGCCAGGCCCAGTACACGCTGCTCACGAACGAGGACGGGGGCATCGTCGACGACCTGATCGCGTACCGGACCGGCCGGCACTCGTACCTCCTCGTGGTGAACGCCGCGAACCGCGAGCAGGACTTCGCCTGGCTCAAGGAGCGCGAGATCCCCGGTTCCGACGTCCGCGACGTCTCGGACGACTGCGCGCTGCTCGCCGTGCAGGGCCCGCGGGCGATCGAGCGGCTCGGCCTCCCGGCGGCACCGCCGTTCACCTTCGCCGAGGCCGCGGTCGACGGCGTCGAGGTGATGGTCAACCGCACCGGCTACACCGGCGAGGACGGCTGCGAGCTCCTCTGCATGAGCGAGGATGCCGGCCGCCTCTGGGACGCGGTGCTCGAACGGGGCGCCGTGCCCTGCGGGCTCGGGGCCCGCGACACGCTGCGGCTCGAGGTCTGCTACCCGCTGCACGGCAACGACATCGACACCGCCACCGACGCGATCTCGGCGGGGCTCGGCTGGGCCTGCGCGCTCGACAAGGAGTTCACCGGCGTCGAGGTCCTGCGGCGCGTGAAGGCGGACGGCCCGGAGCGCCGCCTCGTCGCGTTCGTCATGGAGGAGAAGGCGATCCCGCGGCAGGGCATGGCGATCGAAGGGGGTGGCGAGGTCACGTCCGGCTCCCACTCGCCGATGCTCGAGCTCGGCATCGGCATGGGCTACGTGCCGGTCGCGCAGGCCTCGCCGGACAGCGAGCTCACAATCGACGTGCGGGGCCGGGCGCGCCGGGCCCGCGTGGTGAAGAAGCCGATCTACAAGAGGGAGGGTTGAGTGGCCGCCGCTGAGACGTATCCCGCAGATCTCAAGTACCACCCGGAGCACGACTGGGCCCGCCTCGAGGGCGACGAGGCGGTGCTGGGCATCACCTGGTTCGCCGCCGACGCGCTCGGGGAGCTCGTCCATTTCGAGCCGCCCGAGGTCGGCTCCACGGTGACGAAGGACGCAAGCTACGGCGAGGTCGAGTCCGTCAAGGCGGTCTCGGATCTGATCGCCGCCCTCTCGGGCGAGGTGCTCGAGGTGAATCAGGAGGTTCGCGACTCGCCCGAGGCCGTGAACGAGGACCCGTACGGACGAGGCTGGCTCATCCGCATCCGCCTCTCCGACCCGGGCCAGGTGGAAGGGCTGCTCGACGTCGACGCCTACAGGCAGCTCCTGGCCGAGCAGTGATCCCGTGACGCACCCGTTCCTCTCGCTGACCGACTCCGACCGCGAGGAGATGCTCCGGACGGTCGGCGTCGGCTCCGTCGACGAGCTCTTCCGCGACATCCCGGCCGCCGTGCGGCTCGGGCGGGAGCTCCAACTCGAGCCGCCGCTCTCGGAGCAGGAGGTCTTCGCCCACGTCGCGGAGCTCGCCGAGCGGAACGTCGACGCGAGTCGCGAGCTCTCCTTTCTCGGGGCGGGGATCTACGACCACTACGTGCCGGCGGTCGTCGACGCCGTCCTCCAGCGCGGCGAGCTGCTGACCGCGTACACGCCGTACCAGCCGGAGATGAGCCAGGGCGTGCTCCAGGCGATCTTCGAGTACCAGACCGCGATCTGCGAGCTGACCGGCATGGACGTCTCCAACGCCTCCGGCTACGACGGGGCGGTCGTCTCCGCCGACGCCTGCTACGTCGCGCGCAACGCGACGGGCCGGGACAAGATCGTCGTCACGGAGGCGACGAATCCGCAGGTGCGCCAGGTCGTGAAGACGTACGCCGCCGGCTTCGGGCTCGAGATCGTCGAAGTGCCGCACCGGGACGGGACGACCGACCCCGAGGAACTCGGGCGGGCCGCGACCGGCGCTGCGGCCGTCATCTTCCAGCAGCCGAACTTCTTCGGCTGCCTCGAGCCGGCACCGGAGCTGGCGGCGAGAGCCGACGAGGCGGGGGCGCTGCCGATCGCCCACGTCGACCTGCTCTCGCTGGGCGTGCTCGAGGCGCCCGGCCGTTACGGCGCCGCGCTCGCGATTGGCGAGGGCCAGGCCGCCGGGAACTTCCCGTCCTTCGGCGGGCCGCACTACGGCTTCCTCGCCGCCCGGAGCGACCTGATCCGTCGCCTGCCGGGCCGGATCGTCGGCGAGACGGTAGACGCCGCGGGCAAGCGCGGCTATGTCCTGACCCTGCAGACCCGGGAGCAGCACATCCGGCGGGAGAAGGCCACCTCCAACATCACCACGAACCAGACGCTGCTCGCGCTCGGCGGCCTCGTCTACCTCAGCTGGCTGGGGCCGCAGGGGCTGCGGGAGCTGGGGGAGACCTGCCTGTCGCTCGCGGCCTATGCGAAGGAGCGGCTCGTGGAGCGCGCGGGGCTCGAGCTGCTGTTTGCCGAGCAGGCAACATTCAAGGAGTTTGCCGTCCGGGTCGGACGGAACGCACGCGATGTCGTGGCCGCGGCGCGCGAGCGCGGCGTGCATCCCGGCTACGTGCTCGGACGCGACTACGCCGGGATGGACGACGTGCTCCTCGTGGCCGTCACCGAGCAGCGCACGCCGGCGGAGATCGACCGGCTCGCCGACGTGCTCGCGGAGGTCGCGCGATGAAGCTGATCTTCGAGCGGTCGCAGCCGGGACGGCGGGCCTCCGGCCTGCCGCGTCACGAGGGCCTGCCCGCAGCCCCCGAGCTGCCGGCCGAGCTCCGCCGCGCCGAGCCTCCCCGCCTGCCCGAGGTGGCGGAGTTCGAGCTCGTCCGTCATTTCACCGAGCTCTCGACGCGCAACTTCGGCGTCGACACGGGCTTCTACCCGCTCGGCTCCTGCACGATGAAGTACAACCCGCGCATCAACGAGCGCCTCGCGGCGCTGCCGGGGTTCGCGCGGCTCCATCCGCTGCAGGAGGAGGACGGCGTCCAGGGCGCCCTCGAGCTGATGTGGCGCCTGCAGGAGATCCTCGCCGAGGTGACCGGGCTCGACGCCGTCTCGCTCCAACCGGCCGCCGGCTCCCAGGGAGAGCTGACGGGGCTCCTGCTCGTCCGCGCCTACTTCGCGGCCCGCGGCGAGATCGAGCAGCGCCGCAAGGTCGTGATCCCGGACACGGCGCACGGCACGAATCCCGCTTCGGTGTCGATGGCGGGGTTCGAGCTCACGCACGTGCAGACGGACGCGCGCGGCAACATCGACGTCGACGACCTGCGCGCGAAGGTCGACGAGCACACGGCCGCGCTCATGCTCACGAACCCGTCGACGCTCGGCCTCTTCGACGAGAACATCGAGGAGATCGAGCGGATCTTCCACGGCGCGGGCGCGCTCATGTACTACGACGGCGCCAACCTCAACGCCG
>Ga0307418_1000620_pt1 | contig 10920 bp, 6 predicted proteins | sample SalMarWE160220MG_2_FD_202160 | JGI IMG/M metagenome (GOLD analysis project Ga0307418, IMG submission 202160) | Salt marsh sediment microbial communities from the Plum Island Ecosystem LTER, Massachusetts, United States - WE1602-20 | ecosystem: Environmental > Aquatic > Marine > Intertidal zone >...
CGGCATGACGATCACCGGCACGCAAACCGCGACTATCGCCGCAAATATTACAATCATCATTGGTATGAGTATGACCGCCATCGGAACAACTGGTACTGGCGTGGCCGGAACGGCATGCGTCATTGCTACTACCATGGGGGCCGCGATCACGATCATGACCGCTGGTACTAGTATGATCGCGGCCGCGGGGAGTGGTACTGGCGGGACAAACACCATCGGCGGCATGACGACCGCGCCTTCAATATCGTGATCCCGCTCCCCCTGCGCCCCTGATGGTGGGCTGGCAGGGCTGTTCTTCAGCGACGACCATCATTCAGCATAACCGTTTGGCCCCCCAGTCCAGCTGACCTGATGGCGATGGGTTTCGTTCCTCTACCCATCCTTCTACAAGCCATTGAGATCCCGAAGGATGGGTAGAGCGCAGCGAAACCCATCAAGCCTCGGATCGGGAGGGGGCTGAACGGTCACTTGCGAGCGATGCAGTTTCTTCCTCACCGCATCCAACCCAGTTACCCGGTGCCGCCGTCTACCACCCGCAGCCGCGGGGAATCGCCCTCCCCGTCGGCTCCCCGCACCAGCGCCAGCATGTCCGCATAGCTGAGGCGGCCGCCATCCTCGGCACCGGCGAGCAGGCCGTCGGCGAGATCCCGTTTGGCGGCGTGGAGCTTGAGGATGCGCTCCTCGATGGTGTCCTTCGCGACCAGCCGGTAGACGGTGACGGGACGTTCCTGGCCGATGCGGTGGGCGCGGTCGGAGGCCTGATCCTCGACGGCTGGGTTCCACCAGGGGTCCATGTGGATCACGTAGTCGGCGGCGGTGAGGTTGAGGCCGGCGCCGCCGGCCCGCAGGCTGATGAGGAACAGATCCCCCTCCCCTGCCTGGAAGGCCGCCACCGCGGCGCGGCGCTGGGGCTCCGGAGTGGAGCCGTCCAGATACTGGTAGCGGATGCCGCGGCCGTCCAGGTGGGCACGGATCAGCCGGAGATGATCGACGAACTGGCTGAAGACCAGGGCCTTGTGGCGGTTGTCGAGCAGCTCTTCGACGATCTCCGAGAAGGCGTCCAGCTTGGCGCTCGGCAGGTCGCTGTCGGGCAGGGCCAGGCACGGATGGCAGCAGGCACGGCGCAGGCGCATGATCTCGGCGAGAAGCTGCATTCGCTGCTGGCCGGGGTTTGCTTCGGCGTTCTCCTCCAGCCGGTCGAGGGCCTGCCGGCGCATGGCCTCGTAGAGGGCCATCTCGCCATCGCTCAGCTCGAGCTGCAAAGTGATCTCGGTGCGCGGCGGCAGCTCGCTCAGCACCTCGCTCTTGAGGCGGCGCAATACAAAGGGGCGCAGCAGCTGCCGCAGCCGCTGACGCGCACTCTGGTCCTTCTGCGCCTCGATGGGGATAGCGAAGCGCTGGTTGAAACGCTCCAGCGACCCGAGCAGACCGGGATTGATGAAGCGGAACAGGTTCCAGAGCTCCCCCAAATGATTCTCGATGGGGGTGCCGGTGGTGATCATGCGGAAACCGCCGTGCAGGCGCATGATGGCCTGGGAACGCTTGGTCGTGGCGTTCTTGAAGGCCTGGGCCTCGTCGGCGACGATCGTCTCCCAGTGCACCCCCGCCAGACGCTCCCCCTCCGTCTGCAGCAGCCCATAGCTGCATACGAGGAGATCGAAGGGGCCGGCCTCCTGGAGCATGGCTCCGCGGTCGCCGGGCCCGAAACGTCGCGGCTGCAGCGTCGGTGCGAAGCACTGGGCCTCATCGATCCAGTTGCCGCACACGGACGTGGGCGCCAGGACCAGGCTCGGCCCCTTGGGCGCCCGGGACAGGATCAGGGCCAGGGCCTGGACGGTCTTCCCGAGGCCCATGTCGTCGGCAAGGCAGGCGCCGGCGCCCCAGTGGGCCAGCCGCGCGAGCCACCGGTAGCCTTCCGCCTGGTAGTCGCGCAGCTCCGCCTGAAGGGTGGAGGGAACCTGCGGCTCCAGCTCGCGCATTGTCGCCAGGCGATCAAGCAGATTCCGCCAGGCGGGCCCGCTGTCCACCTCCATGCCGTCCATCAGCTCCGCGATGGCCGGCGCCGCGAGCGGATGGAAGCGCCCGTCGTCGGTGAGTCCACGCAGGTTGTCGAGCCGCCGCCGCAGGGCCTGACTGAGCACCAGGTAGTCGTTCTCGCCCAGGCGCACGAAGCGGCCCTTGGCGGCGGCTGCCAGCTCCAGAAGCTCCCGCATCGCGAGCACGCGACCGTCGTCGAGCGGCAGGCCGCCACCAAGGGCGAGCCAATCCCCCTGCTTGCTGATCGCGACCCGCATCTGGCGCAGCTGCGCCTCGGCGCTGAGCGCGATGCGCTTCCCCTCCGGCCAGTCCAGCGCCACCGCCTCGCCCATGGCATGCAGCTGCTCCAGCGCCGTCAGCGCCAGCTCCGGGTCGTCCAGGCACCAGCTCCAGCCGGTGTCGCCCTCCAGCACCGGGCACTGGGCCAGCACCGCCTGGGCGGCGTTGCGCTCGGCATCGCGGTCGCGGGTACAGCGCACCGCCCGCCCCCCGATCTCCGTGAACAGGGTTGCGCGCCCCTGCCCCGGAGGCAGCTGGGGACCGCCCTCACCGAAGGGATGGATAGCCAGCTCGAGGGTCAGACCGCCTTCGATGGGGCTTAGGTGAAGGTGGGGCCGGTGATCCGCTGGAATCGCCTCTGCAGCGCCGGCGCCGCCCCCGATATCGGAGTGCACCGTCAGCATCGGTGCCACGGCGGCAAGCCCCTCCAGGAGCGGCGCCTCTGCCCCGCGGGGGACGCCCAGCCCGTCCGGCCCCAGGATACGGGCGATCTCCCGATGGCGAGCGTCGAACTGCACAAGCCGGATGCGCTGCGGCCTCGCCCCCTGCCCCTTCTCCTCCACCGGCAGGATCGAGCAGCCCTCCGGCGGACAGGGCTCGATGCGTACGCGAATGTCCTTGCGACCCCGAACCACCGTCAACGCCGGGCCGGCGCGTACCAGCTCCACCGGCGCGTCACGGGTCCCGGCTCGCCTCAGCAAGGGATGGTTCACCACGGCGGGCAGGGCACGGTCCATGTCCAGGCGATACAGGACGCGCCCCTGTTGGCCGTACCAGTTGGTCTCGGCCTCACGTATGATGCAGGCGCAGATCTCCCGATCCTGCGGGGTCAGATACGGAAAGCCGTCCGGCTCCTCGGCGAGCCGCTGCAGGGCCACCGGCCGCCCCACGGTCCAGCCGCGCCGGGTCCGCTTCTGCTCCCGCGGCTCGAGGGTCGCGTAGCCCCCGTGTACATGAAGGAGCCAGGCCATGCGGCGGTCGCCGCCGGGCTCCGCCGCCGCTCCCGAAGACCCCTGGGCACCCAGGCCCTTCAGCGCCTCCAGGGCAATCTCCCAGGCCGGCTTCGGCCTCAAGAGCCCCGTGGTCAGGACCAGACCGTCGGGCGGCTCCCCACAGGCAGGCATCTCGCCCTTGAACCCGAAAGCCTGCAGGAGCGCGACCGCCTCATGGACGTACCAGACGATCCCGGCATCGGCCGCCTTCGCGGCGTAAAGGGCGAGGGCATCGCATCCCGCCTTGGGGGGGCGCTCGTCGATCCAGTGCAGCGCCATCGACTGAAACAGCGTCGAAAACGCCTGCCCTTTCACAAAACGCTGCCGCATCCAGCCGCTTTCCTCCGAACGGCGCTGTCCCGACAGGACCTGGGAGAGATCGCCGAGCACCTGGAAAGCAGAGGCCACGGGGTCCAGGATGTTCACCCGCAGGCAAATGCTCACCTGCCGCCGAACCCGCTCGAAGTCGGCCCGTCCGCCCCTGCGCAGCAGCGCCATCAGGTAGAGAACGCCGGGAATGCCCGGCACATAGATGTTTCGCTTGCGGGTGGCCTTGCGTGTCGTCTCCAGCGCGGTCTCGAAGCCCTCGATCGCCGGCGCCTGGTCGCCGCGAAGAAAATCCAGCCAGCCCTGCATGATCAAAGCCCGGGGGTCGCCGCGACCGGCCAAAAGCGCCGGCACCTCGTTAAGGCGGCCGCGCAGCAGCCGCTGCTCGGCCAGAGCGACGGCGGCATCCGGATGGTCCTGCGCCAAGGGGGTCAGCAGCTGCTCCATCGCATCGTAGACGCCGGGCGTTGCCGTGAGCTTGATACTCTCCTCACGCACCATCGGCACCAGGGCAAGCATTTCGAGCCGGGGCGCGAGTCCCGCGAGCCATTCCAGGTCCAGCGGCCGCGTGCAGACGTCGCTCAGCCGCCGCACGTCATAAGCCGTGATCTCATTCACGGGCTCATCGGCCGTCAGACCCAGCAGCTCGTGGACCTTATCGTCCCGCCCCGCGTACAGGGCAACCCGCAACTGCCGCAGAAGGCGCGCTTCGTCGGGCATTTGCCATGCGTACCGCATCGGGGTGGGCACCACCCGCTCCGCCGCCCGGACGATCCGGCCGAAGGTGCCGTCCCGCACAGTCTCCCGGGTGAGCAGCTCCCTCAGGTCCGGGTGACAGACCACGCCGTTGGCGCGATTCTCGATCAGGCCTGCATCCAGCAGCCGGTCGCGCCGCGACCCCCGCAGCAGCGCGCGCGGGGGGGCGCCCCGGCGGTCGCGCCAGCCCAAGGCATCCAGGACCTGCTCCAGCTTGCCCGGGCCGACCGGCTCGCAGATCACCGACAGCACGCGCAGGATCCGCCGCTCCTCCGTGCTCAGCGCCTCGAGGCGGGCCTGCGTGTCAGCCATTCGACGTCTCCGGCAGCACGAAGCCCAGCTTGGCGAGCCCCTTGCGGAAGGCGGCAAGCTTTGGCTCCGGGACACAGATCAGGCGGTCTCCGCCGCGCAGACAGTGGCTTCCCGTCGCCGGATCCGAGACCAGCATGGCGGCGATTGCGGGGTCTTTGCAGCGGATCAGGCGGGCGGCTCCAGCGTCCGTGAGCGCGGTGGCCCGCTCCCCGACGGTGTCGAGCAGCTGCTCGATGTCCGCCGGCAGACGATCGTCCGCCGCCGCTTCCAGGAAACCCCGAATGCGCCCGCGCTCGCCGGCGTCGGCGCTGAGTCGCAGCAGGGCGTCCGGGTCCAAGCCCCATCGCCCGGGCGCGAGCGGCTTGGCGATCTGCTCCAGGAGCAGCCGTTCGGCAGCCTCCGGCTCTCGCAGCAGGACCAGATCCAGGTCCGTCCCGGCGGCAAACAGGTGCCGCTTCTGCTCGAGCACCGGCTGGTAGCTCGGGCTCAGTCCCAGGCAATAGGCGCCGAGCGCATTGAGACGGATGTACTGGAGCCCGTCATAGCGGCTCAGGAACTCGAATTCGTCGGTGCCCCAATTGCCGGTGTAGTCGGGCCTGGCGCCATAGGGCAGCGTGTAGGCCACATCGATCATGCCCAGACTGGCCAGGTACTCGAACAGATAGGCCAGGGTGTAGCGCGCCTGCAGGATGTTGAAGCTGGCGTAGCCCTCGTAGCCAAGGCTGCCGTAATTCGCGTCGGTCAGATACAGCTTCCAGGGATTGTGGGTGACCTCGAAGTGGTGGCCGCGAAACTGCATCTGACGAAACAGCTCGTCGACGCTGATCCAGCTGCCCACCGGACAGCACTCCTCGAGGGCGGCGGCGATCACGGCCCGCCGCTCCGCCACGGCGCTGAGCCTTGCCCCCTTGCTCGTCTGTCCCTTGATCAAGTCGATCCGGCGCAGCTCGTCCGGACTCCCCTTCGCCTGCCAGCGCCCGAACAGGTGCGTGACCACCTCCTCGAGCGGCTGTGTACGCGCCTTCTTGCCCCGCGCGGTCAGCGCCAGCTTGCTGCCGTCCAGCTTCACGAGCCCGGCGGTCTGCAGCAGCAGCGGCCAGGCGAACGGCCGGATGGGACGGATCGGCCCGCCGGCCCAGCGCGCGCGGCCCCGGTCATCCTCCTCGGCATACCAGTCGCCGCCGAGAAGGACCGACTCGATCTTTGCCGCCGCGGCACTGCCGGGCAACCCTGTCTTGGCACCGACCGTGATGCCCCCCTGCCCGATCAGCCCCAGCACCGCCGGCAGGTCGTGACGAACCAGCTCCTCCCCGGCGGCACGCCGCAGCGGCCCGCCCTTGCGGCCGACCGCGGCCGGCAGCTCCTCTTCCGTCAGCGTTGCGATCTTCATCTCCTCGGGCGGCGGCGCCAGCTTCGCGAGGCGCGGGCGCAAGTCCTCCGGGATCTCGCGCTGATAGAAGAACAGCGGCAGCACGCTCCGCCGCGGCTCCTCGCGCGAGCGCCACGAGTAGGAATAGGTCGGCTTCATCTGGTCCGGGACCTCCCCGTATTTGGCCCGGAAGCGCACCTTGTCAAAGCGTCCGTGCCAGCTGTGCACCGCTTCCGCGATCGCCTTGACCTCCAGCTCCTCCAGGCGCTCCCAAATGTGCCCAATGTCCCCCGTCAGCAGGTGATGGGCGAGGGCCGCGGCGATGTCCGCCTTGCGCGTCGAACGGTCCGAGATTCCCGCCAGCGCACGCCTTTGCTTCAGCTGGTCAGCGGTCAAAAACTCGAGTGCCTCTTGCAGCTTCATGGTGGGCGTGGGTCTTAAACTTGTCGTGCAAAACGCCCGGAACGGCGGGCGGACGAGAGACCGCCGACAAGTCCAGCGCCGGGCTGATCGGAGCGAACCAGTCTATTGTCGCATCAGTGCCCCAGCCACGACATCGCGGGCTGGCGGAAGGAACGGATGCCGCGGCGGCCGAGCGGAGTCATTAGAACTGGCCCTGGACTGGGTTTGCGAGACCGTCTCGCCAGGGCACGGACGCAAGGACACGCTGACCCTCTTTCTGCTGCTGCAATGCAGCCTGGGATGTCTGGAACATATGCTCCATAACTGGTCTCTCCTTGCTCGACGATGACGGTGTATTTCATGTGGGGGGCCTCGACTCTTAAGCCCGGCCTGTTTCAGCGCGCTGTTCAGGGTACCGGGCGGAACGTCGACGGCGGGGTTGCCCACGACCGTAACTGTCCCTGGCTTGCGATGAAAGTCGCGCGTAGCGCGCTCCCTGTCACCCTCGCCCACTGGGCCGGGGTGAGGGAAACGGTCATGGCGGCAGCGACTTACATTCTCCGGGGCGGCGCTGACGCCATGGCCGTTAGCGGGATGATGAAACTGGCGGTGACTTCCGCGAATGCGAACCAGCAAGTTCCACCATCCCCTGCAATGTGTAAGCGCAGCTGCGCGGATAACGTCGATCGCGGGCCGTCATCAAATCTACGCGTACGCACACATTCGGCCTGATGGTTCGAAGCCCGTGAAGGATGAGGTCAGCGCAGCCCCACGCCGGGCAGGATCGCGGATCGCAGCCAATCGCGCCGCCAGGGTTGAGCGCGGGGCGCGGCGAACCGCATCCTACGGACCTGACGCGCACCCTAAACGAGATTTTGAAGATGCCTCGCGGAACGCTTCGACCCACCTTTGTCTTCTGTGACGACTTCGGCCCCAACGACGGTATCCCGAGCTTTCCCGACTGGCGCCTCCTTGCCGAAGGGGACTCCTGGTTCACGGTCAGCGGGATTCCGGCCTACAACCTGCTGTTCGAGCTGCGCTTCCACAAACATACCCAGATCGCCAACTGCGCGAGACCTGGGGATACAATACGGCACATATCGCAGATCAGCGCGAACCCGTTCCTGCGAAGGGCGCTCACAGGAGGCTTCCGCTGGGATGCAATCCTGCTGAGCGGCGGCGGGAATGACCTGATAGACGAGGCCGACGACATCATAAGCAACCCCGCCCGGCCGGATCCGGCACAGCTTCCGGCCCCGGAGGATTACTGCGATCAGGCAAAGCTGGCCGCTCTGATTAGCGCCGTCCAGGCGGGATATCGACGGATCGCAGCCCTGCGCGACGCCCCCGGCAGCCCGAACCACGGGGTGCCTGTCGTCACGCACACCTATGACTATGCAACCCCGAGGAACGCCCCTGCCCGCTTTATATTCGGGCACCTGGGGCCGTGGCTGTACAAGGCGCTCAACGACAGCAAGGTGCCGAAAGAGCGCTGGGTGGATGTCGCCAACTACCTCACCGACAAGCTCGCCGAAGGGATCCTCGCCCTGGAAGACGGACCCGCCGGAATCGCCGACCTCCACGTGGTCGACACGCGCGGTACGTTAGTCCCGGCTGACCTGGGGAGCACCGGCGACAACAACGACTGGCACAACGAGATTCACCCGAACGGCCAGGGATACGAAAAGCTCGCCATCAAAGTGGAAGCTCAATTGGAGGCGCTGCTGATTGGTACGTGAGCACATGCCTCCGGCGCAATACTCGCTCGGGCAGACCGGTGTCGTCGCGATCGCGCCCCAGTCTATCGTCAGATCACATCACCCGTAGGAGCGGGCTTGCCCGCGACCGCCGCGGAGCAAGAGCTGCACACGCCAGCCCGCAAGCGGGCGGGCTCTTACCGGGTCTGTCCAGATCGGCGTATTCGACGATCGGATGTGCCGTGCACTGTGCGCGCGAACAGAGCTGGAGCGGACCAGGGTCGCGGCGACCGCACCGCCGCATATCCTCAGATCGCATCACCCGTAGGAGCCGGCTTGCCCGCGACCGCCGCGGCGCAAGAGCTCCACACGCTCGCCCGCAAGCGAGCTCCTACCGGTTCGACAGAATCATCTCACCTCCTTCATCGCGGACAGGGACCCGGCCACGTCCGGTCACATGTAGCTGATGTATTCTTTCAGCGCCGACGCAAAGGAGCGACCACCATGCCGCAAGCTGTCACCAAGGCGGGTCATTCTAGCTATGGCGACTATTGCCGGTGGCCCGATGACGAACGGTGGGAATTGATCGACGGCGAGGCGTACGCCATGGTACCAGCGCCGTCGCGCTTGCATCAGGAGCTCGCGGTTGAGCTGACACGCCAGATCGCCAACCAGCTGCGCCATCATCCCTGCCGCGTCTATGCCGCCCCCTTCGATGTGCGCCTGCCCAAGGGCGACGAGGCCGACGAGCACGTCACCACCGTTGTCCAGCCCGGTCTGGCCGTCATCTGCGACCCCGCCAAGCTCGACGACAAGGGCTGCCGCGGCGCCCCGGACTGGATCATCGAGATTCTCTCACCGGACAGCGCGGCCCACGACCAAATCCGCAAGCGCGCGCTCTACGAGCGCCACGGTGTGCGCGAATACTGGCTCATACATCCTGTCGACCGGATACTGACCATCTACCGTCTCACCGAGGACAAGACCTACGGAAGGCCTGACATCGCGGAGCTCGAAGGAACGACCGCCGTCGCCAGCCTTCCCGGCGTGGAAATCCAGTGGCCGCAGCCCGAATCCCTCCGCCCCTGACCCGCGTGCTCTGAAGGCGCAGGCGGCGCCCACCCGGTCGCCGTCACCCAGACAGCGCCTCGACCAGGCCCTGCTATCGAACTGATCTTATCCGCAAGCGACTCCAACCTACGATTGCCGGACGTCTGAAATGCACACCGCCTGCCCCTTCTGCCCTCCCAATCCCGAGCAGGTCGTCGCCAATCGCCCCTGACCCTCACAGTCCGCGACGGCTTCCCGGTCTCGCCCGGACACACCCTGATCATTCCCCGGCGCCATTTCGCCGGCCTCTTCGACGCCACGCCGGAGGAAATCACCGAGATCTGGCAGGCCCTCCGCCAGGCCGCGGACGACCTGACCCGCGAGCACCAGCCGGACGGCTTCAACGTGGGGGTCAACGTCGGCGAGGCCGCCGGCCAGACGGTTATGCACCTGCACGTCCACCTGATCCCCCGCTACGCAGGCGATCAGCCCGACTCCCGCGGCGGTATCCGGCGCATCTTTCCGGAACGGGCGGATTATTGGAGCCCGCGTGGAGAGTGACGGCGGTGTCGGCCATCACCGAGGCGGCGCAGACTCAGCTGTTCGGCTGACCACGGCCGCCTCGTTGTCGCGCCCCTGCTAGGCGGCCTGCCTTGGCCCGCACTCGCGGTTGGCCGGGACGGCGATGTCGATCATGCGCGGCGGATCGAACTTCAGGCCGTTCATCATGCTGACGAACTCGTCCCGGGTGCGCACCTGCAGCCGCGGATTCCAGCGCTTCTCCTCGCCGATGGTGCTCACGGTCATCCCGTTGTAGTCGTGGGCGGGGTAGACCAGGGTGTCGTCGGGCAGCCTCAGCAACTTGCCGAAGAGGCTGTCGTACAGTGCACCCGCGTCGCCGTTCTGAAAGTCGGTGCGCCCGGTGCCGCGGATCAACAAGGTATCCCCCGTGAACACACGGTCGGACAGGAGAAAGCTGTAGCTGTCGTCGGTGTGGCCGGGCGTGTAGACGACATCAAGGACCAGGTCGCCGACCCGGATCTCCTCGCCCTCACGAAAGCGCGTCGTCACGCAGTCCGCCTTGGACATCTCACCCATGGCCGTCGCACAGTCCGAGCGCTCGCGCAGAGTGCCCAGAGCGGTGACGTGATCCGCATGAATGTGCGTGTCAACCGCCAGCACAAGCCGGAGGTCGAGCTCCTCGACGAGCCGGACGTACTGCTCGGCCCGATCATGGACCGGATCGATGAGAAGCGCCTCACCGCCCGGACGCGGCGCGAGCAGATAGGTGTAAGTGGAGGAAACGGGGTCGAAAAACTGCCGAAAGATCATGGGAATGCACCTCGTTAGCTGATGGATGCGACGAAAGCCGACCCTGATGCCCGGCTCGAAGTTCCGGCGCCGCCATCCACTTGCCCGGCGTCGCCGGCTTCGACCGGGCCGTCGCCGGCTCACACTCGCTTGAACCTGGAGGTGGCGTCACCGCGACGGCGGCGCAAGGCTGCCGCGTCAGGCAACTGAACTATCTCCTGACCCGAGCCGTCGGAGGATTGCTGCGAGAGCGCTTGCGCGCTCTTCGGGTTGCCCGCCTTGCCGAGGCGCGGACTGCCCATCAACAAGTTCCGGCACAGCTGTTTCCGCAAACGCGAGAGATCGATGCTTCCCAAGGGACGCTACAGGAACATGGACGGATCGCTTC
>Ga0307418_1000622_pt1 | contig 10916 bp, 10 predicted proteins | sample SalMarWE160220MG_2_FD_202160 | JGI IMG/M metagenome (GOLD analysis project Ga0307418, IMG submission 202160) | Salt marsh sediment microbial communities from the Plum Island Ecosystem LTER, Massachusetts, United States - WE1602-20 | ecosystem: Environmental > Aquatic > Marine > Intertidal zone >...
CGTTCGGGCGGATGGTGGACTCCGATCGCAATTCGATCGCAAGCGGATCGCGCGGGCGTCCGCGAGCCCGGATGCCACGGGTAGTCGTACGGCACCGCCCGGACACACCGGATCCAGGCGCGCCGCGCACTCCCGCCTTACGTCGGCAGCGCCTGTCTCGCCTCGGGTATCGTCGGCTGGTCGATCTCGATCGGGTTGCCGGAGGGGTCGTCGACCACGATCTGGTTGACGCCGACGCCGACGACGATGTCGCTGCGGAAGTGGGCTCCGCGGGCGCGCAGCGTCTCCACGGTGGCTGCGAGATCAGCAACCTCGAGCTGGAAGCGGTTCCAGCCACCCGGTTCGGGTAGCCTGCCGTCAGGCGTCGCCTGGCCACCACCCGGCCCCCCGCCTGGGACACTGAGCACCAGCCGGAGATCCCCACGCGAGAGCATGGCGAACGACGCGTTGGGGTGCATGACCACGTGGAAAGCGAGCAACTCGCAGTAGAAGTCAATGGCGACGTCGATGTCGCGGACGAAGTAGCGAACGCTGACAGTGGCCACGGGGACGCTCCTTTCCGGGTCTGGATGATACGGCCCCGGCTGCGGCCTCGACACGCTGCCAACACGTGGCCGCCGGTCCATGGTGCGGCGAGACCGCCAGGACGTGCAGCTCAGATGAGGAAGTAGCCACCATCCCACCGCCCGTCACCCCAGCTCTGGCCCACAGGCACATAGCCGCGTTGGGCGAGCGTCTCCGCGTCCCGCACCATGGGGTGGTGATGCGCTTCGGGCGCATTTGCCAATCATGCGACCAGTTCAGGAGCCAAGAGCGCCACGATGCGATACGCGAGAGTCTTGGTGATCCTGCTCGTCATCCTCATCGCAGGCTGCAACACCGTCGTCCCGAGCCCGACGGCGACGGCGACGGCGACGGCGCCGCCGGTCATGTCTGCGAGCCAGCCGTGGCAGGACGCCGATGTGGCAATGCCCCTTCGCGGTCGCGAGTGCGCCGTCCCTTGAACCCGGCTACTTCTGCGATCCGTGCCACGAACTCGCCGAGAACCAGCTGTTCGGGGTCGGCGACATGCCGGGCGGGCTGGTCGCCGTCGGGGTTCAGCAGCCACCGGCGGAGGCGGTGGCGTTCGCGTCGAGCGACGGCCGCCGCCGGGTTCCGCTGTCGGGTTTCAGCGGCGCGACGACGACCATGGCCATCGCGGTCGCCTCAGCCGGGACCCGAACGGTGATCGTCGGGCTCGAGCACAGGTTAGCGGCGGCCTGGGCTTCGGATGCAGCGGAGGCTTCGCGACCATCCATGCACCGCCGAGTCGGGTACCGGGACCTCTCTGATCCTGACGGGATTCACGATGCGGGGCGCGGGACCGACCGGTTCAAGTCCTCTCGCCCCGACCAGTCCCATCACTCGTTGCGTACGCAACCGCTGCTCGCGTGCGGCCACGAGCCCGAGCAGCCATGAACTGCGCCATCCGGCTCCTCCTGGTTGTTGGGCGCGATCCGCGCCCCGGGCGGACAACGTCGCCGACCGTCGCTCGGTCGTCATCGGTCGAATGGCCGATCAAGCCCTCGATCAGGCACCGGCACCTCGGTCGATGCCAGCGCCGGATCGCGGCTGACCTCGACGGTCAGCGGAGCGGCAGTCGATGATCGAGGCCGCTCGCGCTCGTGATCAGCACCGTCGGCGTGACGGTGCCCGCGTCTGACTGCGACTCGACCGCCTGCTCCATCGGCGAGGTGGCAGACGGCACGCGAGCAGCGAGGCCTGTGGCCCCGGTCAGCACGATCGTCTGTGCGACGGCCGTGCCGGACCCCAGGCGCGACTCGATCGCCTGCTCCATGGGCGAGCTGGCCGACGGGACCCGAGCGGCCAGGCCAGTAGCCCCTGAGTCGACCGTCAGGGCCGACGGTCCGATCGTCGTCAACGTCCCGGTCGCCGCGTCCGTCGCGACGCTGACCGCCGATCGTGCCTCAATCGCGCGCTCGAAGGCCGACGTCATGGGCGCGCTATGGCCTGTGCCGCCCTGTGCGGCAACCGGAGCCGCCGAGCCCTGGCTCATCGCCACCGCGGCCGCGGCCAGCACGATCGCAGCGGCGACGGCGACCGACGCGATGACGACCCTGGTCGAATTCCTGCCCTGGCGCGCGAAGGTGCCGTGGCGAGCGGGAGCAAGTGCGCGGCTGGTTGCCGACATTGATGACCTCCTTCACGAGCCTGGCCGGTCCGGTCAGCTGCCATTCCAGGGCCTGGCTTGCGGCCTCCTGTTCCTTGACGCCCGATGGCGCCGTGTGCAGAACACTCGCGCCACAGGAGTGATTGGTCATCGGGGTTTCGGCCGACATGGATGAAGCTCGATGGTCAACGCTGGGGGTCGAATGACCTATGCAGGGGGGCCAGATGACCTATCCACGGGTCGGAGACTGCGTTGGTTGTGCGTGTCGAGCGTGAGCATGGCGGGTCCCGTGAGGCCCATGGATCGCAACCGGCTGTGTCCGGTGGGCAGGTCGGTCGAATGACGGATGCCACGATCTGCATGGCGTTCTACACTCCGCGAATGGGCAATGTGGGGCCCCTCCTCAGCCCGCTGCTGGTCGGTCGCGACGAGCTGCTCGCTCTCGCGGACCGCCGGATCGACGATGTGATGGCGGGTCACGGTCAGTTGCTGATGCTGTCGGGTGAGGCCGGCATCGGAAAGACCCGGTTCATCGCCTCCGTGATCAGGAAGGCGCGGGGCGCGGGCTTCCGGGTCTCCCAGGGCGACCTGGCGCCGCAGGACCGCGAGGTTCCGCTCGCGTCGATCCTTGATCTCGCCCGGACGATGCGCGGCGATGCCGCCTTCGGGTCGCTGGGCGACGACCTACTCGCAACCCAACCGCCGTCGACCGGCGACGGTCTCGGCCGCCGACGACGGCTCGTGGTCGGCATCGCAGAGCGCATCGTCGCCGTGGCGGACCAGCCCACGCTGCTCGCGTTCGATGATCTCCAATGGGCGAACGAGCTGTCGCTCGAGGTGATCGCCGAGCTGGCTCGAATCATCCATGACCGGCCGCTGCTGCTCGTCGCCGCCTACCGGCTCGATGAGCTGCCGCCCGGTTCGGGAGCGCGGGAATGGCGCGCCCGGCTGCTCAGCCAGCGGCTGGGGGACGAGGCCGCGCTCGAGCCGCTCACCCACGAGCAGACCGCGCTCGTCACCACGCTCATCCTTGACACGGGTCTGCCGGCGCCACGAGACGTCGTCAACGCGGTGTACGAACGGACGGACGGGATCCCGCTCCACATCGAGGAGCTACTGGGAATGCTCGGCGACGACGCGCGAGGCGACGGAGGCGCGATCCGCAGCGCTGCCGTGCCGAGCACCATCGAGGACACGGTGCTGGCCCGGGTGGCGCGGCTGTCCGACGAGGCGCGCGCGGTGGCGCGCGCCGGGGCCGTGATCGGGCGAAGCTTCGTCCCGGACGTCCTCGCCGGCGTCATGGATCGGTCGCCGGCCGAGCTCGACGCGCCCCTCGAGGAGCTGGTCTCGAGCGGCGTGCTGTACCCGTTCGAGTACCTGGATCACGGCTACTACGACTTCCGCCACCAGCTGCTACGCGACGCCGTGTACGGGAGCATCGGCCAGGCCGACCTTCGGCGGCTCCATGCCCGGGCCGGCGAGTTCGGGGCGGAGCTGGTCGGCTCGACCGAGATCCACGCGTCGGCGCATTTCGAGCGGGCGGGACTGCGGGCGCAGGCATACCGCGCAGCCCTCGCCGGAGCCAGGTCGGCCGAGGCACTGTCCAGCCGCCGTGAAGCCTTTGACCTGTACACGCGCGCTATGGCCAACCTGCCCGGCGATCTGTCCGAGGCCGACCTGGCGGAGGTGTGGACCGCCTTCAGCAACGCCGCGGCCTCGGTCGACCTGTGTGACGTCGCGGGCGAGGCGGCCGCAACGGCGCGCGAGCATCACCTCGCGGCGGGCAACGGGATCGCGGCAGCCATGATGCTGGTGGAAATGTCCGCCTTCGAGCGCCGGGCCCGGCGACCCGTCGCCAGGGCGGAGGCCATGCTCCAGCAGGCGCTCGAGGAGCTCGACGCCCAACCGTCATGCTCCGAGCTGGACGCGGCCCGCTACGATGCCCTGATGTCGCTGGCGGTCCTGTACCTCAGCACGGGCCGGCGCGACCAGTGCCGGAGGCTGTTCGACGAGTCCGAGGCAGTCGCGCTCAGGATCGGGAACCGGTCGATCATGCTCGAGATCGCCTCCTGGAAGCACTTCCTCGATGCCACGACATCGGCCGATACCAGACACGTACGGGCGATCCTGAACATCGCCCGCGAGGCTCGCGAGGGCGGCTATGAGGAGGCCGGTGTCAGCTCCTACCGCGATGCCGCGATCCTGGGGGTCCGGCTGATGGACCTCGATGCCGCGCGCGAGGGGCTGCGCGAGGGAATGCGCTACGCGGAGGAGATCGAGCAGTCGTTCTGTCGCCGGACGATGGCCACAACCGCTGCCCAGATCGCATGGACGACCGGCAGCTGGGATGACGCGGTCCGCCTGGCCGAGATCGAGCTCGTGGAGCCGGGCAGCCCGGGCAGCGGATCGGTGGCTCGGGATGTGCTCGGCTACGTCGCCGTCGGACGAGGCGACGTGGAAGGTGCTCGCGGCTACCTCGAGGTCTCGCTCGCCGAGGGCCGCCGGAGCGGCGAGTACGGCCCCGTGCTGCGTCCGCTGTGGGGGCTCGCGGAAGCCGACCTCCTCGACGGCAAGCCCGCGAAGGCGCTTGCGGCCTGCCGGGAGGCGCTGGACATCGCCGTCGCGGCCGACGAGCGCGCGCTCCTCATCCCGTTCGTCGTCACCGGCACGCGAGCGGCGCTTGCGACGCGGCGTCCGCGCGAGGCACAGGCCTGGGTCGAGGCGCTGACGACGCACCTCGCAGCCTGGGGCGTGGCGGCCGAGCCGGCGCTCGATCATGCGAACGGCCTGCGGCGCATGGCCACCGGGTCGCTGGTGGCCGCGCGCGGCCTGCTCGAAGCGGCCGTGTCGGGCTGGGAGGCACGAGAACGCATCTGGGAGGCGAGCTGGGCTCGGCTCGATCTGGCTCAATGCCTCGCGCGAAGCCACCGCCACGCCGACGCCGTCCCGCTCGCCACGCACGTGGCGGAGGTCGCGGAAACGCTGGGCAGCGAGCCGCTGCGAGCCGCGGCGGCAGAGATCGCAAGCATCGCGCGCCGCCGCGGGATCACGGACGAGCCATGGCGACCGCTGACGGCGCGCGAGTTCGAGGTCGCCCGGCTGATCGCCGAGGGAATGACCAACGCGGCGATCGCCGAGGAGCTGACGGTGTCACCCAGGACCGTGAGCGCGCACGTGGAGCACATCCTGGCCAAGCTCGGCGCTACGCGGCGGACCGAGATCGCGACCTGGGTCGCGATCTCGGTTAGCGGCACGCCCGCCGTGGACCATGCTGCGTCGTCGTCGTCGCAAGCTGCGCGCGTCTCTGCAGAGCAGCATCCCCGAGTGGACGACCGACAGCACGCCCGGACATGAATTGGCCCCTCGCCGCCCGTGGCAGATGATCGGGGTCAGAAACGGAGGAGCTGGTCAGCCGCTGAGGCGCGCCCTCGCTGCCTCGAGCGCGGCTGCCACCCTGGCTGGGGCCGTGCCGCCGATCACATCGGTCGACTCGAGCGCGCCCTCGATCGACGCGGCAGCCCGCAGGGCGGCCCCGATCCCCTTCTCGACGGCCAGCGCCCGCGCGACCGGGTCGTCGCTGCCGTCGAGCGCGGATCGGAATGCTTCGTCGGTGAGGGCGGCCAGGGTGGGCCTGCGTTCCGCCTCGGCGCCACCGACCAGCCCGCCCACGATGTGGTGGGCGGTGCGGAAAGGCATGCCCGCCGGACAAGCGCGTCGGCAAGCGCCGTGGCCGTCGTGTACCCCTCCTGGGCCGCCTCCAGCATCCGGCCGCGATCCACGGCCAGCGTCTCGATCAGCCCGGCCATCACGACCAGCGACGCCTCGACCGTCGCCAGCGCGGCGAACAGCCCGGGCTTGTCCTCCTGGAGGTCGCGCTGGTACGCAAGCGGCAACCCCTTGAGCATCGTCAGCGTCGCCGTGACGTCGCCGATCACCGACGCCGTTCGACCTCGGACCAGCTCGGCCGGATCCGTGTTCTTCTTGTTGGGCATCATCGAGGAGCCGGTCGAAAACGCGTCCGCCACGTGGACGAAGCCGAAGCGCGGGTTCGACCACCAGGTGATCTCCTCGGCCAGGCGGCTGAGGTGGACCATCGCCAGCGCCGCGGCGGCCCTCCACCTCGACCACGAAGTCGCGGCCCGAGACGGCGTCAAGCGAGTTGGCCGTGACGCCGTAGAACCCGAGCTCGGCCGCGGTCGCCTCACGATCCAGCGGGAAGCCGGCGCCGGCCAGCGCCCCCGCACCGAGCGGCGACACGTTGAGCCGACGCCGCGCGTCGGCCATCCGCCCGCGATCGGGATGATCGGGTCGTTGCTGCCGGCCTTGGCCCCGGCGTCCACGAGCAGCGCGTCGCCGTAGAACTCGCGCCGGATCGGCGCGCCCGAGCCCGACGTGAGGCCCTCGACGGGTCGCTCGACGTACTGGTTGGCCCGCCGCGCGACGGCCCGGAACTTGGCGATCGCGAGGCTGTTGCCGACGATGACCGAGGGTGGCCCGTCGAGGACCGAGAGCCACTGGTCGATCGCGTCGAGGGCCTTCATGTAGGAGGTCGCCGCGACGTCGAAGTCGGTCCAGTCGCCGCCGCCCGGGAGGGTCGACGCGGCGATCTCGGTCGAGGTCCCGGTGAGCGCGGCATCGAGGCCGTCGAACCCGTCGGGGTTGACCGTGGTGTCGCCGTTGATGAGCTCGTCGGTGAACTTCGTCCGGGTCGCCTTGGCCAGCTGCTCGAGCTGGAAGGCGGTCTCGGCACCGCGGGCGAGGTCGGACAGGACGCGGTCGATCTGGAACGCGCCGCCGAGCGGCTTGAGATCGACCGTGTACCGCTCCTTGGCGGCCTCGGCAGTCGTTTCGGACGTTCCAGTAACCGACAGGGCTACGTCGGCGCCAGGAACCGATAGCCCAGGCGACGCTCCGTCTGGATGTAGCGCGGGTGCTCCGGGTCGTCGCCCAACTTTTCGCGAAGCCGGCGGATATAGACCCGGATGTAATCCACCTCGTCGACGTACTCCCGGCCCCAGACCTTGGCCAGCAGCGTCCCGTGCTGGAGCACGTGCCCCGCGTTCCGGACCAGATGGTAGAGAACCTTGTACTCCGTGGGCGTCAGCTCGACCCGTTTGCCGCGCAGCCGCACCTCCTGCTTCGCGAAGTCCATCTCCAGGTCCCCCGACCGGAAGGACGGGGCCCGGCTCGCCGGAGCGGGCATGTCGAGCCGGCGCAGGACGGCCTTGACTCTCGCCATCAGCTCCAGGTGACTGAACGGCTTGGTCACGTAGTCGTCCGCACCCAACTCCAGGCCCTTGACCTTGTCCATCGCGTCGTCGCGTGCGGTCAGCATCACGACCGGTACGTCGGAGAAGGCCCGGAGCTCGCGTAGGACGGTGAACCCGTCCTTGTCGGGCAACCCGACGTCAAGCAGGACGATGTCCGGACTCTGCCGTTCCACGATGTCCAGCGCCGCCTCGCCGGTACCGGCGCCCAGCACCTCCACCTCCCGCCACTGGAGCGTGAATCCGAGACGGACCGACTCGACGACGTCGGACTCGTCGTCCACGACCAGGATCCGCATCACGGCTCGTCCTCGGGCCCCGCCGTCGGGACGATCAGCGAGAACGTGCTGCCACTGCCGAGAGCACTCCGGACGCCGATCGTGCCGCCGTGCGCCTGGGCGATCGCGAGCGCGGTAGGCAGCCCCAGCCCCACGCCCTCGCGCGGACCGGAGCGGTCGTTGCGGCCGACGAAGAACCGCTCGAAGAGCCGTGCCTGGTCCGCCTCGGAGATTCCGGGCCCGTCGTCGGTGACGTTCCATCTCGTGAACAGCCCGTGCTCCTCCACGCTGACCGAGACGACCCCGCCCTCGGGCGCGAAGCGCTGGGCGTTGGAGACCAGGTTGAGCAGCGCCTGCTCCAGCCGCCGGTGGTCGCCGTACACGCGATGGTCACCGGACGCTGGGTGGGATCGCTCGATGCGCTGGCCTCGCTTCGCCGCGAGCGGCGCAACCACGGCGATCGCCGAGTCGGCCAGGGCCTCGGCGCTAAAGCGGCGGAGCTGGAGGCTCACGCTCCCGGAGCGGAACCGGGACAGTTCCAGGATGTCGCCCACGAGGCGCTGCATCCGTTCCCCATTGCGCTCGATCGCCTCCAGCAGCACCCGGCGCTGCTCCTCGGTCGGCTGCACCGAGGGTTCGAGCAGGATGCCGACGCTCGCGCGGACCGCCGTGAGCGGCGTCCGGAGCTCGTGGGCAATCGTGGACAGCAGGTCCGTCCGCAGGCCTTCCAGCTCAGCGAGCGGGATGCTCGCCTCGCCGTGCAGGCCGGCATCCACGTACCGGAGGCCCAGCGTCGTCGCCACCCACCGGGTGCCGCGGCTCCCCCGCTGCGTCGCCCGGACGAGCCCGAGGCTGGCGAGGTCTGCCAGGAGCCTGGCGGCGATCCGCGGCCGGAGATCCGCGCCGGCGGCGGCGAACCGGTGTCCGATCTCCGCTGCGGTCGTCGAGGGCGGAACGAGCGTGAGGGCGGCGTGGAGCAACGGCGACGGGCCCGACGGTCGAAGCATCGCGGACCGGGAGCGAGGCGGACGTCCCGACGCGGGCTGGGGCGGCATGCGCTGAGCATAGACCGGCTGGATGCGTGCTTCATGAACATCGCGTCCATGCAATCGGGCCGGTTGTTGACGCCGCGTTCATGCCGGTCTCCGTCGGCGTTCCCGTGCCCGAGCGAGCCTGTAGGTCGTTCGTGACGCCAGCCACTCCTCCTGGAGGCCATCCATGACCACGGAAATCGCCGAGGCACCTGTCGCCGCAGCTCCCGGAGCCGCCGGGCGGAACGCCCTCGCCGCGGCGCTCACGCAGTTCGATGATGCCACCGAGCATCTCGGGCTGGAGCCGGACCTCCGCGCCGTCCTCCGGGTGCCACAGCGCGAGCTCACCGTCAACTTCCCCGTGAAGATGGACGACGGCTCCGTCCGGGTGTTCTCCGGCTACCGGGTCCAGCACAACGTGGCACGCGGACCGGCAAAGGGGGGCCTTCGCTTCCATCCCCAGACCGACCTGGACGACATCCGGGCGCTGGCGATGTGGATGACCTGGAAGTGTGCGCTGGTGGATGTGCCGTTCGGAGGCGCGAAGGGCGGTGTGGCGTGTGACCCGACAAGCATGAGCGGCAAGGAGCTCGAGGGCCTCACGCGACGCTTCACGACCGAGATCGAGCAGATCATCGGTCCCGAGTCGGACATCCCGGCGCCGGATGTGGGGACCAACGCCCAGGTCATGGCCTGGATCATGGACACCGTCTCGATGCACAAGGGGTACTCCGTGCCCGGCGTCGTCACGGGGAAGCCCCTCTCCATCGGCGGCTCCGTCGGACGTTCGGACGCGACGGGCCAAGGCATCATGTACACGATCGACAACGCGGCGCGCCGGATCGGCCTGGACATGGCGGGCGCGAGCGTAGCCGTGCAGGGCTTCGGCAACGTCGGCGAGGCCACGGCCCGCCTGCTCCACGAAGTCGGCGCGAAGGTCGTCGCGATCACGGACGTCGGTGGCGGTGCATACGATCCGGAAGGCCTCGACATCCCGGACCTTGCCCGGCGGTTCCGGGCCTACGGCACCGTGGCCGGTTCACCCAGCACGCAGCCCATCGACAACGAGACCCTGTTCGGTCTCGACGTGGACGTCCTCGTGCTCGCAGCGCTCGATGGCCAGATCACAGCCCGCAACGCCGGCAGCATCCGTGCCAGGATCCTGGCGGAGGGCGCTAACGGTCCCACTGAACCGTCGGCTGACCCGATCCTCCACAGGAACGGCGTCATCGTGATCCCCGACATCCTGTGCAACGCCGGCGGCGTCATCGTCAGCTACTTCGAGTGGACGCAGAACCGGTCGGCCCTCGCGTGGACGCGCGATGAGGTCAATGATCGGCTCCGCCGTCAGATCCTCTCGGCCGCGGACGCGGTGTGGCAACGCGCCGCGGCCGATGGGATCACGGAGCGCCTCGCCGCCCACGCCCTGGCCGTCGAGCGCGTCGCCACGGCGACACGCCTCCGTGGCCTCTACCCCTGATCCCAACCAGTCCACCGCAGTTTGGAGGATTCCTCATGCATCTCTTCGCCAGTCCCCGCCGCGGCTACTGCGCCTCGTGCGACGGCGTGATCACCGGCAGGCCGGTGTACCGCATGGATGAGGCGTACTGCTGCCTCGGATGCGCCCATGGGGGCCCGTGCATCTGCACCTACGAGCAGGACCTCGCCGACGACGGCGTGAACAACCTCGGGCTGCCGTTCGCCGTGGCTGATGTCGCGCCCGTCGTTGCTCCCGAGCCGGCCCGTCGAGAGGTGCCCGTCCGCTAGGACCAGGCCGAACGCCACCATCCTCCACCCGTTCAAGACGCCCGGCCCACCTCTCATGGCCGGGCGTCTTGCTGCTCCCGAGTCCTTGCAGCCGCTCGCCGCCAGGGCCACGCCCGGCAGCTTGCTCGTCGGCGCGACGCGTTCGCGGAGGCGGACGGACTGCCACGCGTCGCCGCCGCCGGCGACGCCTCTGCGGTGGCAGGCTGGCGGCAGGGGATCGACGACGCAGTCACGATCCTGGCCGACCCGATACCGGTCCAGTCAACCCGGGTGATGTCCGTCGGTGGGATCTGCTCGCCGGGCTCATCCACGAGTGCCATGGCCCGGTCGCATGATCGAATCCGGGTATCCGACCACCGGGCGATAAGGGGCCGCGCGGCCCATGGCGCAGGATCCGCGACAG
>Ga0307418_1000625_pt1 | contig 10878 bp, 8 predicted proteins | sample SalMarWE160220MG_2_FD_202160 | JGI IMG/M metagenome (GOLD analysis project Ga0307418, IMG submission 202160) | Salt marsh sediment microbial communities from the Plum Island Ecosystem LTER, Massachusetts, United States - WE1602-20 | ecosystem: Environmental > Aquatic > Marine > Intertidal zone >...
CAGCAGCCGCCACATCCTTACCCTCGGGCCGGAACGGAGATACGGGACGATCCGCCACCGCCAAGGGCTTCCACTTCAGCAAGGTGCCTGGCAGCCACCGCCACATGGCCCTCTTGCTGGCGAACGCCTTCCAGTACCTGAACCCTGTGCACGGAATCGTTGATCCAGCTTCCGGATACCCGGCGGAAGGCTGGAACCAGGAGCCGCAAAACGGTGTGTTTCTGCGCTCCTTCAGCCAGCTCACGGCGATCGGCACATGGGTTGAGCTGCTGGCCAATATCGCCGGCGGCGCTGCCGACAACCCATATCTCTCCAAAGAGGCGGCACTGAAGGGCATGGCAATCGCCGTCTCCTCCCTGCTCGCCGATCAGCGCAACCCGGACCTCTCCGCCAAAGGATTGCTCGTGAACTTTCTGAGCCTGGAAGGGGGCAAACGCAAAGGACCCCTGCTGGAATCCGTCGCGAAGAGCCGATTCATCGAGACCTTCGGGGACCAACAGGGTGGTGCGATCTGGCGGGCCCTCGTGGCGAACGGGTGGCTCGCGGAGCAGGACAAGGGGCGAGGCGGAAGGATCCTTCGGGTACCGGGCTATGGGAGCGGACACTTCGACGGCCCGCTTGCACCCTACGCCGGGGAGCCCCTCCGATCCACCGTCATGGGCCTCCTGGACCGAAGGGCAGTCACGATCATCTTCGGGGACAACGCCAACCTCTCGGCGGCACTTGCCCGATCCGTGGGCGCACTCCTGCGGCCGGAGATTCGGGATGATCCGAGGGCCGCTGCGCTGAGGGACCAGATCGAGCGCTTCATCCAGGGGCAAGAGCCGGGCTATTCCCACCTGTTCGACCCTGCCACCGGCACCTTTGTCTTCGGCTGGGACGCGACCGCGAACCGCTTTGTGGGTTGGGATGACAGCCGGGGAAACTGGATCACCGGCCATATGAACTATCTCATCAACGAGTTTCGTGGCCCGTTGACCTTTGTGGTGTTGCGATACGGGCTGCCTGTGGCGGCGATCCGCAACGCGGGATTCAAGATGAAACCCTACAGCTACCGGGACGGGCGAGAGGTTTACGCCCCGGTAGCATGGGACGGCTCGGCCTTCCAATTGCTCGGGCTGTCGCTGTTCATGCAAGAGACGCGGGACCCCGGCTGGAGACGCACTCTGGAGACGCTCGTAGATATCGAGATGGACTTCTCGGGAAAGCACGGCCTGCCCGGTCTCCTATCTGAGGCTTACAGCGGCAAGGGAGCCGAATACACGGGTCTGATCGGGATTCCCGATCTGGCAGTCATCGACACGCCCCTCATCACCCATGCCCCATCCCTCTACACCCTAGGCGTTGCCTACACGATCGCCCCGGCGAAAGTGGAAAGCTTCCTTCAGGCCCATTGGCCCATGATATCCGGGCTCTTCACGCGCCACGGCCCCTGGGAAGGCTGGGACACGGAGGCCAATCGCATCATCCCCTACCAGACCACGGCGCATACTTTGTCCCTCATTCTCGGGGGGCTGAGCAGCGCCCAGGAAAACATGCATCGCTATCTCCAGGAGCATCATCTCTTGGGAGACCTGGACGCGCTATACAGACCGGGAGACCGTTCCAACCTCCTGGCCCCGGAGAATCAGGTGCGGGCCTGGACCTCGGATCAGCGCCCCTTTCGATTCTCCCATGATGGCGGCGGGTGCCAATTTTCGTCCTCTCTCACGGGCAGTGGCGGGCTGATCTTCAGCGTGCCCAACGACCGGACGGTCAGCCTCTCAGACGGAACCCTGGCCATCCGTTTCCGATCGGCGACGCAGCTGCAGGACGCGTCTATCTCATTCAAACGGGCCGGGGACGATCCCCTGCCGCGGCCCGCCATCCCCGTGGAGATCCTCGCTCGCTTCAACCAGACGCCAAGCGATTCGATGGAGATCGTTCTTCCCGCTACCCCGGCCCTGAGCGGAATCCGGGATATCTCCCTCACGTTTCGAGCCCACGGAAGAGAGACGCCGGTGGACTTCTCCATCACTGCCCTCGACTTCGTGCCTTTCGCGTCCGCCAAGTAGGAACGCGGCGCCGAGAGCCCACGGCGCTGCGGCCCCAGGTAGCACTTGAGCCGCATCATGCGGCGGCGAAGCCGGGCCAGCTCGCCCACCAGCTCGCCGGTGTCGCCCCGTTCCCCCGCATGCCCCACACGGTGCGTCTCGGCTTCCACATCCGCGGTGACGTCGTCCATCCGGTCCACAAGCAGGTCGGCGAGCTCGGCGACGAAGTCCCCGCTGTTTCGTGGCCCACGGCCGCGTTCCAGCTGGCGCCGGATTTCGGCGATCGCCTGAGGCCGCATGATCGTCAATAGCGTTGCGGGACGTAAAGCTCTTGGGTGAGCACCTGGCGCTCGTAGTCCGGGTTGAAGACCCGCTCGGGCAGGGTGATCGCCGCGTGCGGCACCTCCTCGTAAGGGATCTGATCGAGCAGGTGGTGCATGCAATTGAGCCGAGCCCGCCTCTTCTCGTTGCCCGCAACGATGAACCAGGGTGCCTCGGGGATGTTGGTGCGCGCGAAGGTCTCCTCCTTGGCCTTGGTGTACTGCTCCCAACGGACACGGGACTGCAGGTCCATCGGACTCAGCTTCCACTGTTTGAGCGGATCGTGGATGCGCATGAGAAACCGCAGCTGCTGCTCCTGATCCGTAATCGAGAACCAGTATTTGATCAATCGGATGCCGGAGCGCACCAGCATCCGCTCGAACTCGGGCACGTCCTGGAAGAATTGCTCCACCTGCTCCGGCGTGGCGAAGCCCATGACGCGCTCCACCCCTGAGCGGTTGTACCAGGAGCGGTCGAACAGGACGATCTCGCCGCCCGAAGGGAGGTGTGGCACATAGCGCTGGAAGTACCACTGGGTCCGCTCCCGTTCCGACGGTTTGGTGAGGGCGACCACTCGGCACACCCGCGGGTTGAGCCGCTGCGTAATCCGCTTGATCACACCCCCCTTGCCCGCCGCGTCGCGGCCTTCGAAGATCACAGCAACCTTCTCGCCGTAATGGGCCACCCAGTCGTGCATCTTGATGAGCTCGGCCTGTAGTGTAAGAAGCGTCCTGAAGTAGACCGCGCGGTCGAGGGTCGGTGGATGTTTGCGCTTGTAGATCCGACGCAGCTCCATGGACAGTGCCGGCTCGGACATCTCCAGCTCGTACTCCTCATCGAGCACGTCCTGCATCTCGGCCTCGAGCCAATCCTTCGCATCAAGATTATCGGTATCCACGGTGGTCACCCTTCTCCGTTGTCAAACCGCACTCATCGCTCGCCCGCAGCTATCCGCGCGCATCGCGCAGCGCACGGTCCGGAAGTGCCCCGCCGGCAACATCCTCATGACTCTATCACTCCTGGCGGCGGCCACTGGTGACGGCTTCATGTCATGCCGGCGCGCCAGGGACCTGCGGGATCGGCGCACCCTCGAGCGCACAGTCGCCTGCGGCCCGGAATGACCCTGTGATCGTCCCGCCCGCCGGCTTCTTCCTCCCCCGCAAGGTGCGATCCCGTAACACACTCGACATGCGGAGACCGAGGGAGCTCTTGGGTTCCCCTACAAATAACCCAATCCTCTCTCCGCAATTTGTCGGAGGAGTTCCTCAGTCTACGCAGGGGGCATTGATTGATGCAGATCGAGAACCGTTTGGAGTCTTTCATGTTCGCCGGCCGCTGGATGCTGGCGCCATTCTACCTGGGGCTGCTGTTGGCTTTGGGCCTGTTGTTGATCAAGTTCGTCAGGGCTTTTCTGGACTTTGCCCCCATGGTCTTCACGAGTCCCGGCGGGGAAGTGATCGTTGCCCTGCTGTCGCTCATCGACGTTGTCCTGGTGGCCAACCTCCTGCTGATCATTGTCTTCGCGGGCTACGAGAACTTCGTCTCGCGCATGGACATCGACCACACGGGGGACCGGCCCTCCTGGATGGGTCAGGTGGGCTTCTCCGGGGTGAAGATGAAGCTGATCGGCTCCATCGTGGCGATCTCCGCCATCGAGCTGCTCCGGATCTTCATGACCACCGGCAGCCTGACCGGGGAACAGGTGGGCTGGAAGTTGGCCACACACATCACCCTCGTGATGTCCGGCCTGCTGTTTGCGCTCATGGATCGGATCGCGCAGGGGACCGAACCGGCCGAGAGTGCCCCCAGAGGCGAGAGCCACTGAGGCCACCGGAGCGCCGTGTAGAACCTAACGGACGAAACAAATGAGCACCCCGCAAACCGAGCCTGCGCAACGACGAGCCTCCGGCACCTCATACCACGCGCTCGCCTGGTTCGTGCTGATCGGCCTGCTCGCCCTTTACGCCTGGCACAGGGCGACGCTCGTCGAGGCCGTCGGCCCGCGGCACATGCAGCGCGATCAGGTTCCCGCGGCACCGCGCGGCAACAGCCAGGGTACAGACAAGAGAGTGTCCGGCGGCAAGTCCGAGCCTATCGCCCCCAAGCGGTTCGCTGGGGCCGAGAGGGCCGCCTTCGAACGGCAGATTACCCGAGCCAAGGAGCGTATCGCCGAGCTGGAGCGGGCCGTCACCACCGCGCGGCAGCAGAACGAGGCCGCACGGCGGGAAGCCCGGCACAAGCAGGCCGGGGCCTCAGCGGCCGAGCGTCGTCTGTGGCTCCAGGTCGGCGAGCTGGGCGGCCACGAAGCCAAAGAGGGCATAAGACTCAGTCTGGGCGGAACCACTCTCGGCTTCCCCGCCGGCGAGGCAGACCTTCCCGCAGGCGCCTCGCCGACCCTCGACCGCCTCGCCGAGCTTCTGATCCAGTACGCGAGGCTGAGCGCCCGTATTGAGGGCCACACCGATTCTGTCGGGCCGCAGGCGGCTAACCTTGCCCTCTCCCAGGCCCGCGCGGACGCGGTCAAGCGGGCACTGGTCGAGCGGGGCGTGCCGGCAGACCGGATCGAGACCGTCGGCCGGGGAGAGGCACAGCCGATTGCCGACAACGGGAGCCCCGCGGGCAGAGGTCAGAACCGGCGAATCGAGATCTATCTCACCGACGGTGCCAAGTAACCTTCCCGCACCCAGGAGGCACGGGCGGAGCCCTTCCCGGCTGTCCAGGTCGAGGGAGAGAGGACCGGCCTATACCGGGGCGCCCCCCGCCGCATCGCGCGTTGGGATCGACCCCCTTACGTATGCTCAGCCGACCGCCGCCCTGGTGGTGGAGCGACCGCCAGGATTGCGGATGCGTCCTCCTTTGGCTGACTACGGCGTCGTCGGCCCATAGCCCGGACCGGCCGCCCCGGCGCCAGCCAGGACCTCCAAGACGATCGAGGGTGTCGGCATGAAGCAGGAGACCATCCACAAAGGCGTGCTATTGGGACTGGTCGCGGCCGTCTCTTTGCTCTTCTTGCACATGATCGCGCCGTTCTTGCTGGCAATCGTGATGGCCGCGCTGTTCGCGGCGCTGACGCACCCGCTGTATCTGCGACTCCAGCAGCTGCCCGGGGTCAACCGTTATCTCGCGTCCCTTCTGAATCTGCTCCTGCTGTTGTTCATCGTGCTGATCCCGCTGTCCATACTGCTCGCCGTGTTTGTCGGCCAGGCGGTCAATGTCGGCAAGACCCTTACACCCTTGGTCGTCAAGGCCCTGCAGGAGCCGGGCACCCTCGGCGCATGGCTCCAGGACGTCCCCTTCCACCAGTACCTGGTCCCCTACGAGGAGCAGATCGCCGCCAGGATGGGGCAGGCCGTCGAAGCCGTGGGGCGACTCCTGGTCGGCGGGCTTTCCTCTGTTGCCATCGGCACCGCGAACTTTTTCTTCACGACCCTGGTGTTCCTGTACAGCCTGTTCTTCTTCCAGGTCGACGGACCGAAGGTCATGGAGCGCGTTCTCTACTATCTGCCGCTCAACGACACCGACGAGCGCCGCATGCTCGACAAGTTCACGTCGGTGACCCGGGCCATGGTCAAGGGGACACTTCTGATCGGGCTCCTTCAGGGGGCGCTGGCGGGCGTCGCCTTCGCGATTGCCGGCGTCGGCAACGCCGTGTTCTGGGGCACCGTGATGGCGGTGCTCTCCATCCTCCCGGGCATCGGCTCGGCTGCGGTCTGGGTCCCCGCTTCGATCGTCCTCCTGTTCCAGGGCCAGATCCTCGCCGGCACTGCTCTGATGCTCTTCTGCGGCCTGGTGGTCGGCAGTGTGGACAATGTGCTGCGGCCGCGGCTGGTGGGCAAGGACACCAACATGCACGAGCTGATGATCTTCTTCGGCACCCTGGGCGGGCTATTCACCTTCGGCATGGCGGGGCTGTTCATCGGCCCGGTGGTTGCATCGCTGTTTCTCACCATCTGGGAGCTATACGGTGTCGCTTTCCAGGACATGCTGCCGGCGGTGGGCACGCACGCGGGACTGGCCGCGAGCGGCGCCGAGGGTAACGGACGGACACCCGTCGACAGGGCGGCGGCCCCCGCCTTGTTTGACGGCGACGACCCCCAGGGAAGCACCGATCAGTACTGATTTCCTGCGCCTATGGCCCTGCAAGGTGCTGATCTGAATGCGTATGCTCCGCCATTCGCCGAACATATCGGTGCTTCCCTAGGGGCCATATCTGCGCAGGCGCTTGGATTTCCTCCATCCGGCCCCTATTCTCATTAGCCGCCGGCCGCCCCTAAGGGAGCACTGATCACTTCGGCTGTACCGGGCCGGTTGGCTTGGGACGCGCCTCATGACCTCGCGTGATTGGTAGGGTCTCGACATGATGCACCTACTGATAAACGAACAGAAGGCACCTCCCTTGAGGCCGACCGAAGATACGAGGGAGCTGCGAATGCTGGGGCGACTTGTTGCGGGTCTGCATGCCTCCAAGGCCGAGAGTCTGGGCAGGACCTTCACCCTGTTGGGTTGGACCGGATTCTGGTCACAGCTGGTGTTGGGCTCCATTCCGCTGCTGGTCATGCTCTACGTATTCCTGTTTTCAGGCAGCGTGATCAACCCCCGCGCCGGCCTGCCGCTTGTCGAGTACTTGAGCCTGGCCGACCTGCTGCTCCTCCTCTTCCTTATCGTCTGGTTTTATCGGTATACCAGAATTGCCAAGAGCTTGGCCGATCCGGCCACCCGTCCCACCGAGTCCAGCCTGGCGAGCCGCGTCTGGATCGGCCTGGCGGCCTGCAGCCTGGGCATCCTGTTCTCCTTGCTGGTGATGCTGCTGGAGGTCGGCCAGCTCCTTTTTTATTTCCTGGCCGCCCCCCAGGCTGGAATCCCTGCCATCCAGACCACGATCGGGAGGTCTGCCAACTGGGTCTCGGCCGTCGACCTGGTAAGCCTCCTGACCTTGTTACTGACCCTTGCGGCCCAAGTGATCGCTTTAACCCTGGGCTTGTGGCTGCTGTTCCGCACCACCCGCACCGCGGGCGAGCTGGGCGACTAGAGTCCGCATCGCTGACCGCTCGCCGGGCGCCTCTTCTCGTCCGCGGCCGGCGACAGGACGGGCGGGCTGGCGGCCACAAAGCCGCGCACGCCGGGAACGATGGCCCTGCGATCCGGCGGAGCACCTCAATGCTCACACCGCCGCCGACAGGCTCGTAGACGGCAGCTGCCCCCACGAGCCCGGCATTGAGACCATCTGGCTCGGACCTCAGCGCGTCATGGACTTTGCCGCCGGGTGAGGCAGATCCTCGGAGTGCACCTCGCTCTCGCCCCCGCCCGAGGCGTCTGCGGCTGGACGCCGTGGATCTCGGAGGGCTTCTGCCGAATCTGATAGATTTGACCCAACTGCACCTCCGATATCCGGCACGAGACCCATCGGCCCCGGCGCCGTCACTAGACGCGACACCATGACGAACTCCAGGCTCGAGCGCATTTATGCCTATCACCTCGCCAGCAAGCACCATCCCGAGCGCTCTGCGCCCGGACCCGGGCGTCTAGACTGGAAGACCCAGCCCGATCCCTTTCGGGTGTTCGAAGGGGCGCCAGTCGTTGCCTTGCCGCTCAGCGCCGACGAATGCTCCGTGCCTTTCTCGGCGGTCCGGGCCGGTCAACGCGGTGCGGCCTCGCGGGTGGACTTGAAGCATCTGGGGCTCTTGTTGGAGCTCTCCTTCGGCCTGTCGGCATGGAAGTCATACGGCGATGCGCGCTGGGCCTTGCGCTGCAATCCCTCGAGCGGCAACCTCCATCCGACCGAATGCTACCTGGTCACCGGCGAGCGTCCGCGCCTGCCGGGTGGTGTCTATCACTACCGAAGCCATGATCACTGTCTGGAGCTGCGCGCCCGGGACGACGCGGCCCGCCCCGACGTGCGCCCGCACGACGGGGTCGTCCTCGCGCTGACGAGTATCCATTGGCGCGAGGCATGGAAGTATGGCCTGCGTGCCTACCGCTATTGCCAGCACGATGTCGGTCATGCAATGGCGGCCGTCTCCTATGCGGCGGCAACGCTCGGGTGGCACGTCGAGCCGCTCCCATGGACCGATGCGGAATTGGCGTTCGTGCTGGGGGTGGACCGTGAGGCCGAATTCGATCCGGACGAGCGGGAGGCCGCGGATCTGGCGCTCTGGGTAGGATGTGGGCGCCCGGACATGGCTGAGATCGATGCGCTTCGACGAATGCCCCGCCGATTCCAGGGCAAGGCCAATCGCTTGAGCTCCGGCCACGTGAGCTGGGAGGGCCTTGACCTCGTCCACCAGGCGTGTGAGCGCCTGTGCGCGCCGCAGCCCGTGCCGGAGCAAGCCCTGCCCACGTTCCCCGCGCTCCCTGCCCACACGTGCCGGGCGACCGCCGCCGATCTCATCCGAGGGCGGCGCAGTGCCGTGGCCTTCGACGGACACACCAGCCTGCCAGCCGACGCCTGGTTTGCGATGCTGGACGCCTTGCTGCCTCGGTCTTCGCTGCCCCCGTTCGATTGCTGGCCCGGACCGCCGCAGGTGAACCTCGCACTCTTCGCCCACCGCATCGAGGGCGTGGCGCCGGGCCTGTATGCCCTGGTCAGAGATCCTACCTCCCTCGCGGAGCTGAAGGAGAGCCTGCAGCGCGACTGGCGTTGGGAGCCGGTGTCTGGCGCGCCCCCGCATCTCGGCCTCTATCGGCTGGCGGAAGGAGACGTTCAGGCAATTGCCCGCAGCCTTGCCTGTCACCAGGAGATCGCCGCGGACAGCTGCTTCGCCGTCGCCATGCTCGCCCGATTCGACGCCTCCCTGGCCGAGGGACCCTGGTGCTATCGCGACCTTTTCTGGGAATGTGGCCTCATTGGCCAGGTCCTCTACCTGGAAGCCGAGGCGATCGGGCTCCGTGGGACGGGCATCGGCTGCTTCTTCGACGACGCGGCGCATGACCTGCTGGGCATCAAGGATACCCGCTGGCAGTCGCTCTATCACTTCACCCTGGGCGGCCCCCTGGAAGACGCGAGGCTGCGGACCGACCCGCCCTATCGGCATCTGCGAGCAGACGGTCCCTGAGGGCTGCGCAGCCGGCGTCGCGCCGCAGCAAACACTGTTGCCGCTCGTGAAGGGCCTCGGTGGGCGCGCGTGAGACGCACCTGCTTCGACGTGAAACCGCGGAAAGACGTCGCGTCGCGTTAACGCCCCTGGCCTTGGTTGGGTTCCCACCGTACGTGACGACCCCCTGCCCTGAGCTCCGGCGGAGCCCCGACGCGAGCCGGCTCCCGGAGACGCGAGGCCAAGGCCGTGGACCGCGGTGCTCCGCACCTTCCGGGCGATGGGGATCCATTCGGGACATGCCGCTCCTTGCGTTCCGGGCCGGGTAGAGCAGGCGATCGATGGGAACGAAATCCAGCCATCCTCTCAAGCTGGCGTACGGCTATTGCCGCAGGACAATCACCATCCACGCGACCCCGAAGCGATCAGCGAGCATGCCGAAGCTCACGGAGAAAGAGGTCTTGCCGAGCGGCATGTTCACGTGGCCGCCGTCGGCACGAGCGGTGAAACAGCACTCTGCCTCGGCCTCGTCAGCGGCGGTCAGGGAGAGCTCGAACCCCTCGAATCGGGTCTGGGTGCCGATGCAGTCGTCAGACGCCATAGCCGTACTTCCCCCGATGCGGAAGCTCGCGGTAGTCCAGCTCCGCCTGGGTCTCGCAGCTCACCTGAAATGAGACCGCTTCGTTGAGCTTGACGAGCGGCCCGCCGTTCAGCGCGGTGAAGTTCTGGCCGTCGAGCTCGAACGCCACGGTCAGGACGCTGCCGACCGGAAACTTTCGGGCCTGTACGGACCGGGCTGTCCGGAAACGGCCATAACCGGTCACCCGCAACATCGTGGCATTGGGCAGGACAGGATCACAAAGCGGCCGCTCACTGGCACATTAGGATCAGAAATCCAGCTACTGGTCTGTCCCTACTGCCGCGCCAACATGCGCACCGTCGCCTTCATCACCGAGGCCACGCCGGTAGAGCACATTCTCCCTTCTATCGGCGAGCTGGCTCAGCCGCCACCGATTGCCCCGGCACGCGGACCGCCGGCGTGCGACGACGGGCTTGCCGACGCCGTACCCGACTGGGACGCCCTGGCACAGCCTGGGCCCGGGTAATTGTTCGACCAGCCGGTGCAGTGAAGGGCTATCCAGTTAGCTCCACCAACAACAGCCTCACATCTGACGCATCCGTCAGTGTCTGACTTTGCGGCGGGGTCGGAGCGCCGTACAGCTGCGCTGGCGCGGATTCCCATAAGCAGGGCAGGTTGGTGGAGCTAACTGGATAGCCCTTGTGCAGTGGTTGTCCCTCCCACCGCCCCGCCTTGCGCCCACCAACAGCCTTGTCCAAACGCTCCTTCGATGGTAGCGTTCCCTTCACTTCCAGCCGTGGGACGGTTGGAACTCCTACGCTTAATCCCTATGCTTATTTTTTGCCTTGATCCTTTTCCTATCTGTATCTGTCAGGATTGCTTAAGAGCACAGCGCGCTCAAACAAACATCGAA
>Ga0307418_1000626_pt1 | contig 10876 bp, 10 predicted proteins | sample SalMarWE160220MG_2_FD_202160 | JGI IMG/M metagenome (GOLD analysis project Ga0307418, IMG submission 202160) | Salt marsh sediment microbial communities from the Plum Island Ecosystem LTER, Massachusetts, United States - WE1602-20 | ecosystem: Environmental > Aquatic > Marine > Intertidal zone >...
AGGAGCTCTATCCGGCCGGCTACCAGACGTGGCTCGAGGTCGAGGACGCGGCGAGCGGTCTGGAGGGAGAGGCGCGGCCCGGCCACTTCCGCGGCGTCGCGACGGTCTGCCTGAAGCTGTTCCTCCTCGTCCGTCCGGCGCGTGCGTACTTCGGGCAGAAGGATGCGCAGCAGGTGACGGTCGTGCGCGCGCTCGTCCACGACCTCGCGCTGCCCCTGGCCGTCCGTGTCGTCCCGACCGTGCGCGACGAGGACGGCCTCGCGCTCTCGTCGCGGAACGTCCTCCTTGCGCCCGCCGAGCGCGAGCGGGCTCTCGGCCTGCCACGTGCGCTCGCGGCGGGGGCCGCCTCGTCCGATCCCGTCGCGGCCGCGCGCGCCTCGCTGAACGGCCTCGACCCCGACTACGTCGCCGTGCTCGATCTCGGCGACGCGAAGCTCCTCGCCGCCGCCGTCCGCATCGGCTCCACCCGCTTGATCGACAACGTCCTCCTGGAAGGAGAGATCCGATGAGCATCCCCGCCGGCAAGCTGCCGCTGCCCGAACTCGCCGCGATGAAGCGGCGAGGCGAGAAGATCGTGATGGTGACCGCGTACGACGCTCCCGGCGCGCGCTTCGCCGAGGACGCGGGAATCGACGTGATCCTCGTCGGCGACACGGCGGCGATGGTCGTGCTCGGCCATGCGGGCACCACGCCCGTGACCGTCGACGAGATGCTCTTCCTCACGCGGACCGTCTCCCGCCAGGTGCATCGCCCGATCGTGGTGGGCGACCTCCCCTTCGGCTCGTACGAGACCTCGGACGAGGACGCCGTGCGCACCGCCGTCCGCTTCGTCAAGGAGGGAGGAGCCGACATCGTCAAGCTCGAGGGCGCCGGGCCGATGGTCTCGCGCGCCCGCGCGATCGTCGAAGCCGGGATCGCGGTCATGGGCCATGTCGGGCTCACGCCGCAGTCCGCCACGATGCTCGGCGGCTTCAAGACACAGGGCCGGACGGCCGAGGCCGCGCAGCGGGTCGTCGAGGGAGCGAAGGCGCTGGAGGACGCCGGCTGCTGCTCGGTCGTGCTCGAGGCGGTGCCGGCTCCGGTCGCGGCCCTGATCACGCGGGAGCTCACGGTGCCGACGATCGGGATCGGGGCAGGCGCCGCCTGCGACGGCCAGGTGCTCGTCTACCACGACCTGCTGGGCCTGTCCGAAGGGCATCTCCCCCGCTTCGTCAAGCGGTACGCGAACCTGTCCGGCGAGATCCGAGACGCGCTCGTCGCCTACGCAGCCGACGTCCGGAGCGGCGCGTTCCCCGAGGAGCAGCACACGTACTCGATGTCGGAGGAGGAGCAGGCCGCGTTCGAGGGCTCGGCAGACCGCAAGTAACAGTCTGTTACTTGCTCGGACGTGCCCGGCGAGGGCACGTCCGCCGCGGGCAACAGTCCCAGCGAAGCGGTTTTCCTCGACCCAAGTAACAATCTGTTACTTGCCGGAATCGGTCCGGGCTAGACGATCGTGGCGAGCACGACGAGCACGGGAAGCGCCGCCGCGAGCGCGACCGTCGCGGCGCTCCTCCCCCAGCTCCAGCCGTGCACGCTGCGAATGCCGACGACGAGCAGCAGCCCGGCCCACACGAACGCGGCATAGACGAGCCCGCCGAAGATCCGGTCGCCGGGCCCCCAGTCGGTGCCGCCGGTGCGGAAGAGGTCCTCGCCGTAGATCGCGATCCGGATCGGCCAGAGCGTGAACAGCGTCAGGGCGAGCGGCGCCGACGCGAGCGCGAGCACGTGCCGCGCCCGCCGGTAGCTGCCGAGCCCCCCGAGCCGGCGCGCCGCGCCGAAGAGGAGCCCGCCCCCGGCCCAGTAGACGGCGACCGCATAGGCAACCCCGCCGAGGAAGGCCCAGACCGGGATCAGGGAGATCGACATGTCGTAGTCGTTGAGGAGCGAGCGGGCGACCGGAGTGGCGAGCACGCCGGCGATCCCCGCGAGTCCGGCGAGCGCGGCCAGCTGCTCCTGGCGCGCCTCGACGGCGGCGTCCGACTCGTCGCGGAGCGAGACGAAGACGGCACGGGGCGCGACGAGCACCGCGGCCACCCGCAGCCACCAGTTGCGCTCGAGCGGGGACGGGCGGCTGATCTCGGCGCTCGCCATCTCTATGCCGCCGCCACCGCGGGCGCGGGCAGCACGTGCCGGAGGAAGGAGCCGGTGAAGGAGCCCTCGACCCGCGCGACCTCCTCGGGCGTGCCGGACGCGACGAGCTCGCCGCCCTCGTCGCCGCCCTCGGGGCCGAGGTCGATCACCCAGTCCGCCTGCTTGATCACGTCGAGGTTGTGCTCGATCACGATCATCGTGTTGCCGCCGTCGACGAGCCGCTGCAGCGTCTCGAGCAGCTTCTCGATGTCGGCGAAGTGGAGGCCTGTCGTCGGCTCGTCGAGGATGTAGAGCGTCTTCCCGGTCGCGATCTTCGAGAGCTCCGCGGCGAGCTTCACGCGCTGCGCCTCGCCGCCGGAGAGCGTCGTGGCCGGCTGGCCGAGCTTGATGTAGTCGAGGCCGACGTCGTGCAGCGTCTGCAGCCGGCGCCGGATCTTCGGGATCTTGGCGAAGAAGCGGAGGGCCTCCTCGACCGACATCTCGAGCACGTCCGCGATCGAGCGCCCCTTGAAGCGCACCTCGAGCGTCTCGCGGTTGTAGCGCGCCCCCTTGCACGTCTCGCACGGGACGTAGACGTCGGGGAGGAAGTGCATCTCGATCTTGATCTGGCCGTCGCCCTTGCACGCCTCGCACCGGCCGCCGCGGACGTTGAAGGAGAAGCGGCCCGGCTTGTAGCCGCGGATCTTCGCCTCGGGCGTGAGCGAGTAGAGCTCGCGGATGTGCGTGAACAGGTCGGTGTACGTCGCCGGGTTCGAGCGGGGTGTGCGGCCGATCGGCTTCTGGTCGATCTCGATCACCTTGTCGAAGACGTCGATTCCCTCGACGCCCGCGTGCGCCCCCGGCTTGACGCGGGCCCGGTTGAGCCGGTTCGCGAGCGCCTTGAACACGATCTCGTTCACGAGCGTCGACTTCCCCGAGCCGGAGACGCCCGTGACGCAGACGAACTTGCCGACCGGGAACTCGACGTCGATCGCCTTCAGGTTGTGCTGTGCCGCCCCGCGGACGACGAAGGAGCCGCGGTCCTCCTCCCGCCGCTCGGGCACCACGATCGAGCGCTTGCCGGCGAGGAACTGCCCGGTGACGGACTTCGCCACCCGCTCGATCTTCGCCGCCGGCCCTTCCGCCACGATCTCGCCGCCGTGGAGGCCGGCGCCCGGCCCCATGTCCACGAGCCAGTCGGCGCGGCGGATCATCTCCTCGTCGTGCTCGACGACGACGACGGTGTTGCCGAGGTCACGGAGCCGCTCGAGTGTCGAGATCAGCCGGTCGTTGTCGCGCTGGTGGAGCCCGATCGAGGGCTCGTCGAGGATGTAGAGGACGCCGACGAGCTGGGAGCCGATCTGCGTTGCGAGCCGCAGGCGCTGGGCCTCGCCCCCCGAGAGCGTCGCCGCCGCGCGGTCGAGCGTCAGGTAGCCGACGCCGACGTCGTCGAGGAAGGTCAGCCGCTCGCGGATCTCCTTCACGATCCGCTGCCCGATCAGCTCCTCGGTCGGCGTGAGCTCGAGCTCGTCCACGAAGCGAAGCGCGGTCGCCACCGAGAGCCTGGTGAACTCGTGGATCGACTTCTCGCCGACGGTGACGGCGAGCACCTCCGGCTTGAGGCGCGCACCGTTGCAGACCGGACAGGGCCGGAAGGACATGTACTCCTCGATCCGCTCCCGCTGCTGCGACGAGTCGGTCTCGCGGTAGCGGCGCTCGAGGCTCGCGACGATCCCGTCGAAGGCGAGCATGTACTGGCGCCGCCGTCCCATCCGGTTGCGGTACTGGATGTAGACGCGCTCGCCGTCGGTGCCGTGGAGGAAGCGCTCCCGCTCCTGCTCCGCCAGCTCGGCCCAGGGCTTCGACGTGTCGACCTCGTACCGCTCGGCGACGGCGCGGATCACCGCCTCGTAGAAGCCCGAGGAGCCCCCGACCGACCACGGCACGAGCGCCCCGTCGTCGATCGAGAGCGACGGGTCGGGGACGACGAGGTCGGGGTCGATCTCCTGCTGCGAGCCGAGACCCGTGCAGCGGGGACAGGCTCCGTGCGGCGCGTTGAAGGAGAAGATCCGCGGCTGGAGCTCGGGCAGCGAGACGCCGTGCTCGGGACAGGCGAAGTTCTCGGAGAAGAGGAGCTGCTCGCCGCTCTCGACGAGGTCGACCGCCACCAGGCCGTCGGCGAGGCCGGCCGCCGCCTCGATCGACTGGGTGAGGCGGAGCCGCAGGTCGGCGCGCATGACGAGCCGGTCGACGACGACCTCGATCGTGTGCTTGAACTTCTTGTCGAGCTCGGGAGCACCCTCCTCGAGCAGGTACTGCTCGCCGTCCACCTTGACCCGGGTGAACCCTTCGCGGGTCAGGTCCTCGAACACGTCCTTGTACTCGCCCTTGCGGTCGCGGACGACCGGCGCGTTGACGGTGAAGCGCGTGCCCTCGTCGAGCTGCAGGACCTGGTCGACGATCGAGTCGAGGCTCTGACCGGCGATCGGCTTGCCGCAGACCGGGCAGTGCGGGCGGCCGACCCGGGCGTAGAGGAGCCGCAGGTAGTCGTAGATCTCGGTCACGGTGCCGACGGTGGAGCGCGGGTTCCGCGAGGTCGTCTTCTGGTCGATCGAGATCGCCGGGCTGAGGCCGTCGATGTGGTCGACGTCCGGCTTCTCCATCATCTGGAGGAACTGGCGCGCGTACGCGGAGAGCGACTCGACGTAGCGGCGCTGCCCCTCGGCGTAGATCGTGTCGAAGGCGAGGCTCGACTTGCCGGAGCCGGACAGCCCGGTGATGCAGATCAGACGGTTCCGCGGCAGGCGGACGGTGAGGTCCTTGAGATTGTGCTCGCGGGCGCCGTGGACAACGAGCTCGTCGGCAGCCATACGGCGGCCATTCTACTCGCCGAACGTGTGTTCGGGAAGGGTGTCAGTGCGGCTGTTGAAGCCGGTTCGCGAGCAGTCGCGGCACGCCCTCGATCTCGAGCTCTCCCGCGGCGACGGTCGCATAGCCGAGCAGGCGGCCGAGCAGCGATCGCTCCACCTCCACCACCCGGCCGGCCTCGAATGCCACGGATGCCGTGCGGCGGTGGAGCACCCCGTGCGAGATGCTCAGGCCGTCCGCGGTGAGAACGAGATGCGTGCTGTCCCAGCGGGCGACGGCGACGACGGCGAGCATCGCCGCGACGGCCAGCAGCACCGCACCGGCGATCGTGAGAGCGAGCCACGGAGCGAGGAGGCAGGCGGCCCCGGCGAGCGCGAGCAGGAGGGCCCGCAGCAGCGGGCGGGCGAGCACGATGCCGTGGCGGTGCGCCTCGATTGCCGGACCTTCCACGCCGACGTCGTTCTCGGTGCGGCGGGGAATCCCTGGGCTCAGCCGCGCCTGGGCTTGCGCCAGCGGCCGAAGACGAGGCCGCCCAGCGTGAAGCCGAGCCCGAAGGCGCCGGCGCCGAAGGCGCCGATCGCAGCCGCCTTGCGCGCCGTGGAGAGCCGCTCCCAGCGGCCGAGCGCCTCTTCCTCCTCGTGCGTCAGCTCCTCGCCGCGCCGCTGCTTGCGAAACGCGCCGCCGGCCCGCAGGCCGAGATAGAGGTCATCGAAGATCTCGGCAGATTCTTCGGCCACAGCTGGAATCTATAGCCTCCGTCGGTCGTGGCGACTCGTGTTCTTCATGTCTCCGATCTGCACGCCGGTACACATGAGGACGAGCAGGCCGAGCGCAGGCTCGCCGAGCTCGTCGAGCGGATCGAGCCGCAGCTCGTCGTCGCTTCGGGCGATCTCGCCCACCGGGGACGGCGGGCGCAGCTCGAGCGGGCGGCGACGTTGCTGCGACGCCTCGGGCCGCCGGTGCTCGCCGTCCCGGGCAATCACGACATCCCCGGCACGCCGGCGCGCTTCCTCCGGCCCTGGCGGGAGTTCGAGCGGGTCTGGGAGACGACCGAGCCCGTGGCCTCCCTGCCCGGCCTCCATGTCGTGGGCCTGAACTCGGTGCGGCCGTTTCGCTACCAGGGAGGAGCGCTGAGCCGGGCGCAGCTCGGCCGTGCCGCGGGGCGGCTCGCAGCCGCCGAGCCGGGTGCGCTCCGTGTCGTCGTGCTCCACCACCACCTGCTCGGCCCGCCCCTGCGGGCGGCGCAGAAGCGGCCCGTCTCGCACCGGAACCGCGTCCTCCGCACGCTCGTCGAGTCCGGAGCGGACGTGATCCTCGCGGGCCACATCCATCAGTCGGCGGTGAGCGAGCGGCACGAGTTCGAGGTCGTCGGGGGCGAGGCCCGTACAGCGGTGGTCGCCGTCGCTCCGGGCCTCGGGCGGCCGCGGCCCAGGCGGCTCGGCGAGGCGCGGGGCCTGCACGTCGTCGAGGCGACCGACAGCACGATCGCCGTCCACACGTACATCTGGTCGAGCGGCGACTGGACGCTCGCCGCCGAGCGGACGTTCCCGCGCCGCTAGCGCCGCGGCGGCAGTTGCCGCGAGCCCGATCCGGTCAGCGGCCGGCGCTGGACGAAACGGCGGTGGAGGTAGAGGAGGAGCGTCGCCCCCGCCACGGAGAAGACGATCCCGGCGACGTGGCCGAGAAACGCCCAGGCGATCAGGCCGCCGACCCAGGTACCCGCGAGCCCGAGGCCGATCGTCGCGAGGATCCCCATCGGGTCCGGCCCCGGGAGGGCGAGCCGCGCGAGCGCGCCGACGATCAGGCCCGAGAAGGCGAGATAGAGGATGAACCAGAGAACCATCGTTACCTCCTAGAGGCTCGACGTGAAATGGACGCCTCTAGACCTGAGGCCGCAGCCGCTCGAGCAGGCGCATCCGGGCGGACGTGTACTCGTCGTCGTCGAGGACGCCGGAGTCGTGCAGCTCCTCGAGCAGACCGAGGTAGTGGGCCGGATTCTCCGTCGGGTCGCCGCCGGTGTGGTCGGCTGCGCCGGCGCCCGGAGCCCCCGGGACGCCTGTATCCGGATACGACTGCTGCGCCGTCGAGAGCGGCTGGAACGGCAACGTCCCGATCTTGTCCGGGTCGATCCCGGCCCGCCGGAGACGCTCCCGGTACGCGTCGACGCCGACGCCGCGCTCCGGGAAGCGGTACGCGTCCTTCCCCCAGAGCGGCCGCTTCTGGATGAAATGCCGGTAGAGGACGACGATGACGACGGCGGCGAGGAAGCTCGCGATCCCGGCCCACGAGGCGGCGCCCGAGTCGCTCCCCTCGATCCCGATCACGATCCCGGTGCCGATCGCCGTGCCGACGAGCCCGATCGCGATGGTCAGCCACGCGGGCATCGGATCCGGTCCCGGCACGGCCCAGCGCGCGAGGGCGCCGGTGATGAACGCCGAGAACATGGCGACGATGACCGTGGCCAGCATCGCCAGAGGGTAGCGCGGAGCCGTCAGCCCACCCTGGGCCCGGGCCCGAGACGGCGCCCATCCGCCTGCGGTCACGATGCCTGCGGCGACCATGCGCCGCCCGGAGCGAGCAGCACCCGGTGCAGCTCCTGCGTCTCGGCTCCCGGCGCCGCACCAAGCTCGTCCCGCAGCGTATGGCGCAGCTGCTCGTACACCCGCAGCGCCTCCGCGGTGTTGCCGCGTGCCTCGAGAGCCCGCATCAGGTAGCGGTAGCCGGACTCGCGAAACGGCTCGAGCTCGACGAGCGTGCGCCCCGACCGCTCGGTGGAGAGCACCTCGTGCTCGCCCAGGCCGAGACCGGTCTCGGCCACCGCCTCGAGCGCACGCAGGTGCAGGTCGTGCACGAGCCGGCGTTGCATCTCGACCCACGGCCCGGCGAGACCGACGAGGAAGCCGCGCACCGCGGTGTTCAGGGCGATCCGAGCCGCCGGCCACGCGGTCGTCCAATCGTGCCGGGTGATCGCCGCCTCGGCACGGTGGATCGCCTCGCCGGCCGCTTCGAGATCGACGAGCGCGCCTTGCGGGAGCACGAGCTGCACCTCGCTCCGCCCCGCGACGCGCTCCGCGCCGATCGCCCGCCGCACCTTCGAGAGGAGCGCCGAGAGCGAGGCGTCGGTGGCCGGCGGCGACTCTCCCGGCCACAGCGCCTCGGCGAGCTGCTCGCGGGTCACGGGCCGGAACCGGTTCGTCGCGAGGTAGGCGAAGAGCACGCGCCCCTGCCGCGCCGGCAGCCTGCCCTCGAGCCGGACGCCGTCGATCAGGACGACGAGGCGGCCGCACAGCTGGATCCGCGTCTCGGCCAAGGTTTCTCCAAGGTAGTCCCAGAGCGCTGCCGACACAATCGGACGGTCAGCAAAGGAGGGAGCCATGGGGAAGCTCGTGAACTGCGAGTGCGGCGAGGTCGTCAGGGCCGACAGCGAGGACGAGCTCGTGCAGAAGGTCGGCCGGCACGTCGCCGAGAAGCACCCCGAGCTCGTCGGGAAGCTCTCCCGCGACGACGTGCTCGCAATGGCCGAAGAGGTCTAGCTGGGGACAGCGCGTGACGGCCGGCGTTCGAGCCGGTCGTTACGCGCACATCGCCCTAAGCGGGACTTCCGCTCATGGCCGTCAGGTCACGCCGCAGGTCCTTGATCTCGTCCCGCAGCTTGACGTCTCGCGCCCCTGACCGCCGCCGGCTCCCGGCCGGCGAAGCCGGCCTCCGCCGCCGGCTCGACCCGCCGGCTGCGCTCTGTCGAACGCCCCGTGCCACCGCACTGTGACCTCCTCCGCCGCTTGCCGGCGAGCCGTCAGGAACGCGAGCTCGCCGCCCTAGGCGGGACTGCCGCTCATGGCCGTCAGGTCACGCCGCAGGTCCTTGATCTCGTCCCGCAGCTTGGCGGCGTACTCGAAGCGCAGCTCCTCGGCGGCGAGGTACATCTCCTCCTCGAGCGTGACGACGAGCTTCTCGAGCTCCTCGCGCGACATCCCCTCCACCTTGGTCGCGCCGCGCCGCCGCCGCGCCGGTACGTGGGGCGCCTCGAGCTGCAGCAGCTCGGCGATGTCGGAGACGCCCTTCGCGATCGTCTCCGGCACGATCCCGTGCTCCTCGTTGTACGCGAGCTGGATCGCGCGGCGCCGGTTCGTCTCGTCGAGCGCGTCCTTGATCGCCTCCGTCGTCTTGTCCGCGTACATGAGCACCTTGCCGTGGACGTTGCGCGCCGCGCGCCCGATCGTCTGGATCAGGCTCGTCCGGCCTCGCAGGAAGCCCTCCTTGTCGGCGTCGAGGATGGCGACGAGCGACACCTCGGGCAGGTCGAGCCCCTCGCGCAGGAGGTTGACGCCGACGAGGACGTCGAACTCGCCGAGCCGCAGCGCGCGCACGATCTGGATCCGCTCGAGCGTGTCGATCTCGGAGTGGAGATAGCGCGCCTTGACGCCCGACTCGAGCAGGTAGTCGGTCAGGTCCTCGGCCATCTTCTTCGTCAGCGTCGTGACGAGGACGCGCTCGCCGGCAGCCTCGCGCGCGCGGATCTCGGCGAGGAGGTCGTCGATCTGGTTCTTCGTCGGCCGCAGCACGACGTCGGGATCGACGATGCCGGTCGGGCGGATGAGCTGCTCCGCGACGACGCCCGACTGACGCAGCTCGAACGGCCCGGGCGTCGCGGAGACGAAGACGAGCTGCGGCACCTTGCGCAGGAACTCCTCCCATTGGAGCGGCCGGTTGTCGAGCGCCGACGGGAGGCGGAAGCCGAAGTCGACGAGGGTCTGCTTGCGCGAGCGGTCGCCCTCGTACATGGCACCGAGCTGCGGCACCGTCTGGTGCGACTCGTCGACGAAGCAGACGAAGTCCGGCGGGAAGTAGTCGAGCAGCGTGAACGGGTGCGTCCCGGCCGCCCGTCCCTCGAGGACGCGCGAGTAGTTCTCGATCCCGTTGCAGAAGCCGAGCTCGCGCAGCATCTCGAGGTCGTACTCGGTGCGCTGCCGGATCCGGTGCGCCTCGAGCAGCTTCCCCTCCTCCTCGAAGCGCGCGATCTGCTCCTCCAGCTCGTGCCGGATCTCGTCGACGGCGCGCTCGACCGTCGGCTGCGAGGTGACGTACTCCGTGGCGGGCCAGATCGAGAGGTTGTCGAGCTTCGCGAGCACCTCGCCCGTGAGCGGGTCGAAGTGCGTCATCGCCTCCACCTCGTCGCCGAAGAACGAGATCCGGTACGCCGTCTCCTGGTTCGCCGGCTGCACCTCGACGACGTCGCCCTTGACGCGGAAGCGGCCGCGGCCGAGCATCGTGTCGTTGCGGACGTACTGCGAGTCGATCAGCTTCCGGAGCAGCAGGTCCCGGTCGTGCTCGGCTCCGACCTCGACGTAGATCATCCGCTCGCGCCACTCCTCCGGCGAGCCGAGCCCGTAGATGCAGGAGACGGAGGCGACGACGACCACGTCGCGGCGTGTGAAGAGCGAGGAGGTCGCGGCGAGGCGCAGGCGCGCGATGTCGTCGTTGCGGGACGAGTCCTTCTCGATGTAGAGGTCGGCCTGCGGGACGTACGCCTCCGGCTGGTAGTAGTCGTAGTAGGAGACGAAGTACTCGACGGCGTTGTGGGGGAAGAACTCCCGGAACTCGTTGCAGAGCTGCGCCGCGAGCGTCTTGTTGTGGGCGATCACGAGCGCGGGGCGGCCGACCTTCTCGATCGTCCACGCCATCGTCGCCGTCTTGCCCGTCCCCGTCGCGCCGACGAGCGTCTGAAAGTGCTCGCCGGCGAGGATTCCCTCCGCGAGGGCGTCGATCGCCTGCGGCTGGTCGCCCGTCGGCTGATAGGCGGAAGCGGTCCGCAGCTCGGCCACCGGCACAGCGTACTCGCGGCCGCTACGCGATCCCGCCCGCGCCCGGGGGAGCGGCCGGTGGCAGCCACCGTTAC
>Ga0307418_1000629_pt1 | contig 10866 bp, 10 predicted proteins | sample SalMarWE160220MG_2_FD_202160 | JGI IMG/M metagenome (GOLD analysis project Ga0307418, IMG submission 202160) | Salt marsh sediment microbial communities from the Plum Island Ecosystem LTER, Massachusetts, United States - WE1602-20 | ecosystem: Environmental > Aquatic > Marine > Intertidal zone >...
TTCCAGCGCTAGAATATCTTCCACTGGAATTCCCTCCCACATGCCGCCCAGGTCTACTGCTGAAACTGCTTCTTGAGGATATGTGGAGTTGGAATCCCTTCCGATCAAACGATCCCCTGCACCCACGCTGAACAGGATCTCTGTTAAGGAAGGTGATATGGAAATGATTTTTTGGGCTGGTTCAGCCAATATTATTTCTGCGCCCAGGTCATCAGCTGCCATAATGGGTGTTTGACTCATTTCCTCGGTTGGCGCGGCTGTTGGTGGAATTCCCACTGTTGCTACAACTGGCGAATTTGTAGGCTCAGGATTTGCTGCTGGCGCACAGGCAGGTAATGTGATCATCAAAACAAAAAGAACATTTAGCATAACTAGTGATTTTTTCATTAATTCCTCATCAATCTAAATGACCCATTAAACAAAAAATCCCTGTCTCGGACAGGGAAGGCACTTGGATATGGTTTTAATTATTCCAGGTCCACACCTCCTTTCCTCGAGAGTGTTATGAACGATCAGCAAAGGCGGTCGACCTGGCTTATCGAGAAAATTTGTCCTCGAATTACAGTTGCGGGTCAGCGTCTGAATTTCACAGACTTCGCCATTGAGCCATCCCATCAGGGATTACTGGCACCTTTACAGGATTCAATTGTTAAACTGCGATCTGACTTTGATAACCTGTATTCTAGTAACATATAAGTGTTTTGTCAAATGAGTTATTGCCCACAGAAATTCAAAACACAGATCAAGAGTGTTACACTTTGTAATAGACGAGGGTCTTTTCAACCTCCAATCTCTGAAATTTTATGGATACTTTTGATGTCATCGTAATTGGCGGCGGACCTGCGGGATTAATGGCGGCAGGGCAAGCGTCCCTGGCCGGGGCGAATACTCTTCTGCTTGAAAAGATGGATACCCCTGCCCGCAAATTGCTGGTAACAGGGAAACACCGCTGCAATATTACCAATACCGCTCCCATTGAAGAAGCACTAAAAGAATTCAACAGGGAGGGTAAATTTTTAACTCAACTATTCTATCGTTTCTATAACCAGGAGCTGAGGGAATTCTTTGAGACCCTGGGGGTTCCCACTGTGGAGCAGCGAGGAGGAAGAGTATTTCCCGCCTCTGAAGACGCCCGGGATGTAGTAAAAGCCCTGCTTCAATGGACCAAACAGACAGGCGTTACTATCCTCACCGGAACAGCGGTGAAAGAACTGATACTGCAAGATCATCAAGCCACAGCTGTAGTCACTGATAGCGGCAGCTACAAGACAGGATCAATCATTCTTGCAACTGGAGGGAAAGCCTATCCTGGCACAGGTTCAACTGGAGATGGGTATGCTTTTGCCAGATTGGCCGGCCATAAGATCCACCCACTCCGTCCCTCTTTGGTTCCTCTTGTCACAACAGGCAACATTGCCCGATCTCTCCAAGGTCTGGGTTTAAGGAACATCAATGCATCTGTAGTCATAAATAATAAAAGAATCAGACAGCTATTTGGTGAATTGATGTTTACTCATTTTGGATTGTCTGGGCCGGTCATATTAAGCCTGAGTGGAGAGGTCGTTCAAGCTCTGGAATCAGGGAAAACTGCTGAAGTTGTAATTGATCTAAAACCGGCTTTATCCCACCAAGCACTTGATGCCCGTCTGCTGCGAGACATCCAGGCCTTGGGTCGGAAGCAGTTCAGCTCCCTTCTAGAAGGGCTTCTACCGAAAAAATTGATTCCAATTTGCTGTGAGTTAACAGGAATTCCCCGTGATAAAAAGGTCAGTCAGCTTTCAGGAGTTGAAAGACAAAAACTACTTAGCTGGCTGAAAGATGATTTTCGTTTTAGTATTTCTGGCCATAAAGGTTTCGACCAGGCGATCATAACAGCTGGAGGTGTCGATACCAGAGAAGTTGATCCTGCCACCATGGAATCCAAACTTGTGAGTGGTTTATATTTTGCGGGGGAAATTCTAAATGTAGATGCCAATACAGGGGGATTTAACCTGCAAGCCGCCTTTTCCACAGGTTGGGCTGCAGGAAAAGCAGCTGGATCTAGCTCCGAGATCTAACGATTTACCCGAAAGAAACATCAGCGTTTTGATTTTCTATACCTGCACTGTACAATAAAATCATTAATTTCCCAGGAAGGTACTCCTAATGGATATCTGGCACCCATGAAATGATATAGGTTATGATCTGTTTTCAGGGAGCGAAAAGGCAACCGTGAAGCCGAGCATTATGTTATGATTTCCGTATGCCTACAAGAAAGAAAAGGTCAGAGGTTATTCGTACTTTCCGGTACTTCACGGGGGTCGCTATGGTATATTTTGCGGCCCTATCCCTATTCACGGCCTGGCAAACGGGAGAAATGATCAATCTATCCCAAATTCAATCCTATACTAACCTGGTCATCAATGGCATTCTGTTTGGTTATTTATCATGGTCCTGGCTAGAAAATAAAATTCCCCGCTATTATCTCCCCTTAGCTTTAGTAGCTGCAACAATTCTTCCTCTATTTACAAATTTGATCTATTTGGCCGATCCTATGGAGAGTGCCCAAATGACCATTACCAGGAGCTGGTTTTTACTACCTATCCTGATTGTTCCCCTGGTATTGATCGCCTGGCAGTACCGCTTCAGAATCGTCCTGGCGTTTATCTTCTTAACCACTATCATAGAGTTATCCACGTTGGTTCCCAGACTAAAATATATCAATTATGAAACCCTGCCTATTCTGGGACTGCCAGTGATCCGGGCTTTTGCTTTTGGCACGATTGGCCATATTGTCACCCGTTTGATTGCCACTCAACGCGAACAGCAGAGAAAACTTTTGGAAGCTAATATTATACTTAATGAACATGCAAACACTCTGGAACAACTGACATTGAGTCGAGAACGCAACCGCCTGGCCAGAGACCTGCATGACACCTTAGCTCACACCCTCAGTGGTTTAACTGTCAATCTCGAAGCAATCAAAATCCTCCTGGGAGAGGACCACCCCCAAATCGGGTCACGCCTTGACCACGCCCTGGACAAGACCAGAACCGGTTTGCGGGATACAAGAAGAGCCCTTAAGGATCTCCGTGTAAAGCAGGTTGAAGATTTAGGATTAAAGCTGGCCCTTAATCATCTAGCTGACCAGGCCGCTGCCCGGGGCCAATTTGAAATTCAGCTTTCTTTACCAGATGTGCTTCCAAAATCATCTATTCCTGTCGAGCAGGTATATTACAGGATTGCCCAGGAAGCTCTGGAGAATATTGTCAAACATGCCCATGCAAAACTGGTCGTACTCAGTCTGATCGTGAAAGACGATCAGTACACACTGACTGTTAAAGACGATGGCACAGGTTTTAACACCGGGGATGTACGTTCGCCGGAAACTCTCGGTATCCAGGGTATGCAAGAAAGAGCTGCTGAATGCGGCGGAAAACTGACAGTTACAAGTGAACCAGGAAAAGGCAGTTGCATCAGCATTACTACGGAGTTAGACCATGTTCAAGATTTTGATATGTGATGATCAAGAAATTGTGTGCGAAGGATTGCAGACAATCATTAATGCGGATCCTGAATTAAATGTAGTAGGGATTGCCCATACCGGGACTGAAGCGCTGGACCTGATCCCCGATATTATGCCTGACCTGGTATTGATGGATCTGAAAATGCCAGGCATGAATGGCGTTCTCACAACGCGGAAAATTAATGAAACCTATCCTGAAATCTATGTCCTGGTATTAACCACCTACGATGATGATGAATGGATCTTTGATGCTATTCGCAGCGGCGCAGCTGGCTATTTATTAAAAGACACACCCCCGACTGATTTGATCAGATCCATCAAGGGAACTTTGCAAGGGATGTCTTTTATCGATCCCCAGGTTGCTGGCAAATTACTCTCAGAATATGCCGAGAATTTTGGTAAATCCCAACCCCCCTCTCATTACACTTTTACTGAAAGAGAAATGGACATATTAACTTTATTGTCACAAGGATTATCAAATACAGAAATTTCCGAGAAGCTTTTCCTGGCAGAGGGCACGGTCAGGAATTACACCAGTGGGCTGTTAAAAAAACTGGGAGTAGCCGATCGAACCCAGGCCGCAATTCTGGCGATCCGTTATGGATTGGTCCCAAAAGATACCGACTAAGACTAGGATCTCAGGATCTCATTCCGGGATTAATTCCTGATACACCTGGATCATCCGCTTTGATATATTTTTCCAATCGAATTGTTTAGCAAATGCAAAAGCGTCATGCCCCATTCTAAAGCGCAGCGCTTTATCCTTTAGCAGGTCAGAGATACACTGGCTGAGGGCAATGGGGTCCTCCACGGGAACGTGATAGCCGGTGATGCCGTCCTCAACCAGGTGGATTAACCCCCCAACCAACGAAGCGATGACAGGTGTACCACAAGCCATGGATTCCAGTGCTACCATGCCAAAAGATTCGTAGTGGGATGGCATCACCACCATTTCGGCAGCTGAATAATAATAAGGTAAAGAATCCTGACTCCTTTTACCCAAAAAGGTCACCATATCCCCCAATCCATATTCATCTCTTAAACCGTTGAGCAGCTTCATATCCTCGGATTCATGGCCGTCTTTTCCTTCCAGCTCCCCACCAATTACTGCCAGGCAGAGGTCTTTTCCTGATTTTTCATTTTCACGTAAATTGCCAATTGCCTGCAATAAGGTTTTAATCCCTTTCAAGGGTTCGATCCGGCCTACAAAAAGGAGCATTTTCTTTTCTAGTGGAACGCCCACGAATTCCTTAGCTTCGTCCGGCGGGATCGGGTAAAAATGACTCGTATCAACACCTGGTGGAATAATATCGATCTTTCCTGGATCTGCTCCGTACAGCTCTACCAACTGGGTTTTTTCTGTTGAAGTTGAGGCAATGATCTTATCTACTCTGGCAATTACCTGTAATTCTCCTTTAGTTCGGTAATCCCCTTCTGCTTCTTCTGCGTTTTGAGCAACCTGCTGTTTTAACTTTCCAAGAGTATGGAACATCTGGATGATTGGTGCATCCCACTCCCTGGCCAATTCTTCTGCAGCAATGCCAGACATCCAGTAATGAGAATGGATCAAGTCATAACAGCATTCTTTTTTTCTGGCAAATTCCAGAATATTCTCCACAAATTCAGGAATATGAGTGACCAGCTCTTTCTTTGCCAGCGGGTATTCAGGTCCCGATGGGATATGAGCCACCCGGTTGCCAAACCCCAGATCGTGCAGCACGTGCGGCACGTGTTCGTCCTGTGAACGCGTAAAGACATCCAGGTGAATGCCCTCTCTTCCCAGGAAGCGGGCCAGGTCACGAACATAAACATTCATGCCGCCGGCATCTTTTCCACCTAATGTTGCCAGAGGACAGGTATGATACGAAAGTAAAGCTATACGCAAAATTTCCTCCTGATCATGTAATAACTGTGAAAATGTTCGCTATACCCCGCTCCCTTTTCACTCCCGTATGATAGCTGGTATAATTTCCCCCGTCAACCAATAGATATCTGTGCCACCGTAGCTCAAGGGTAGAGCAATCGCTTCGTAAGCGATAGGTTATGGGTTCAATTCCCATCGGTGGCTCTTTCTGTTTAATCTCACCATTCCCCCAGATTTAAAGATCCAGTTAACCGTGATTTCAGATTACCAGAAATTAATCAGTTGACGACCTGAACTGATTTGGATATATTTATTAAATATTCTGAATACTACCAAATCTTCCCGAATCCTTCACAAATAAGCCAAGTCTCAAGGAGCAAGTGATGTCAGAAGAACAGACACCGTTAGAGTACACAGCTTCAGGAAAACTCAAAGCGGCTCATTATAATCAGGAGCTGGCTAAATTACAGCAGGAACTAGTAAAACTGCATTACTGGATTAAAGAAAAGGGTTTGAAGGTTGTAGTCATTTTTGAGGGCCGGGACGCAGCCGGAAAAGGCGGTGTGATCAAAAGAATTACCCAGCGTCTGAATCCCCGTATCGCTCGCGTTGTTGCGCTGGGCACACCATCAGATAGGGAAAAACAGCAGTGGTATTTTCAACGCTATGTGCCCCACCTGCCATCCGCAGGTGAAATGGTGTTATTTGACCGCAGCTGGTACAACCGTGCGGGAGTAGAACGAGTAATGGGATTTTGCACAGATGATGAATATCGGGATTTTATGCGCACATGCCCCGAATTTGAACGCATGCTGGTCCGCTCCGGAATTAAACTAATAAAATACTGGTTCTCCGTCAGCGACGAGGAACAGGAAAAGCGCTTCCGGGTCCGTAATACCGACCCCACCCGACGCTGGAAACTGAGTCCGATGGATCTTGAATCACGCTCCCGATGGGTTGAGTATTCCCGAGCCAAAGACGCCATGTTCATGTATACAGACACTGACAAAGCGCCCTGGTACGTGGTGGATGCCAATATCAAACGACATGCTCGCTTAAACTGCATTCACCACCTGCTCAGCTTGATCCCCTATGAAAATCTCACGCCAGAGCCGATAGAATTACCTCCCAGACAGCGGGACCCGGGATATAAACGGCCCCCGATCACTAGTCAGAAATGGGTACCTGCGGTCTATGGGAAAAATTCCTACGAAGAACAGGTGCAAGAACGGAATAAGCAACCCTAATAAAACATGTACCTATCAATCTCCGTCCTTTCCAATCTGAAGTCTGGCAGGATATCTGCCGGATCCATGATACAGACAGATCTGATGAACTGATCGAATCCTGTGATCCTAAAACCCTTATTCCAATCAAGAAAGATCCCGAACTGGACCATCTTAAGTTATGCCGAAAACTAATAGCGCTTAGAAAAGAACGGGTGAACAGCGTTGACAGTGTGGACGGAAGATGACTGGGCTGGCTATTCATACACTCAGATCATCATGGCAGAAGTACAGGACAAGGCTTGCTCTAAGCAGGGAAAAACTCATCCCTGACAAAGCCAGGATCACTGCTCTGCCCGGTAATACAAGAGCAGTTCATCTCTATAAAGATGAATGATTTAATGAAGTCGGCCGCAACCAAAATGACAATACTGGATATCTCTGTATCTGCCAGCGCCTGGATTGGAAGATTGGACCATCTCTTCTTAAGGGGGAATTAATTGTCAGGATTTTTCCGCGGTTTTCTGCGCAATTGAGATATCACCATACCCGCCAGCATTAGGCTGCTGCCCAGCAAAGCCCGTGATGTGAAGAGTTCGCCCAATATCAACCATCCCCAAAAAGCAGCAAAAACCGATTCCAGACTCAGAATGATCGCAGCCGGAGAAGGCTTGGCTGCCTGTTGTCCTATAACCTGCAGCGTATAAGCCAGGCCAATAGAGATCACCCCTCCATATATGATTGGGAGTGCCGCAGACAGAACCTGGTTAAAATTAAATTCTTCCAGGAAAAATCCCACACCAAAACTGATCAATGAAGTGAATAATGACTGAACGAACGATAGCTGAAAAACATCCACCTTCGGTGAAAACCGGGCAATAAACTGCACATGCAGAGCCCAGAAACATGCCCCGACCAGCACAAATCCGTCTCCAGGACCAAATATCAATCCCCGGGTGGAGCTCAGGAAATACAGACCAATAACCGCTAGAATTGCACCCAACCAGGTGTATAACGGTCCCCGGTCCCCCCACAGCATACCCAAAAGAGGCACGATCACCACATACAAACCGGTGATAAACCCAGCTTTACCAGCGGTGGTGGATACCAATCCCAACTGCTGAAATGTCGCACCAAGAAACAGGAATAACCCTGCCCCAGCGCCAATCAGCAAAGTCTCTTTGTGATCACCCTTCGGATCGCTCACTATCTTTTTTCGTATTAGAATCACAGGAACCAGCGTTAATGCGCCGATCAGAAACCGAAAGGCATTAAAAATATAGGGACCTATTTGCTGCATCCCTAGTCGCTGGGCAACAAATCCCCCGCCCCAGATCACAGCAGTGATCAATAAAATCAAATTAGCCTGGACAGATTTTGTTTTCATAATTTTTATCTACTGCTGATAACGCTCTCCAGTATACACCGGATAAGGATAGACCAACCGGTTAAATCCTCTCCTGAATTTTATCGTATACTTCTGGGTACAAAGTCTGAAAATTACCAGGAGGGACTAATGTCTGTCATTCAACAGATACTGAATCACCGCTCCATTCGGAAATATAAGCCTGACCCCATTCCAGAGGACCTTCTTCAAGAAATCCTCCAGGCAGGAATTCGAACATCCTCATCCGGAAATATGCAAACCTACTCCATTATCGTAACGCGGGATCAACAGCTGCGCGACAAACTTCTTGAACCCCATATGGGGCAGAAAATGGTTGTGGATGCCCCGGTTTTCCTGACCTTCTGCGCCGATTTCAACCGTATGCGGCACTGGTTGAAGCTCAACCAGGCTGCCGATAACTTTGATAATTTCTTCAGTTTTCTGATCGGAGCCATTGATTCCATCCTGGTATCACAAACCGTTGCCCTGGCAGCAGAATCACGCGGATTAGGCCTCTGTTATCTTGGAAGTACCCTTGCCAATGCAGATGTAATCGGAAAGATTCTGAAGCTGCCTAAAAATGTTGTTCCAGTTGCCGGGTTCTCTCTTGGATATCCAGACGAACAACCTGAGCTGCGGGACCGCCTGCCCTTATCGGGCCTGGTGCATTGGGAGACCTACAAGGATTACACAGACCTTGAGATCCAGGATATCTTTAACGAGAGAGAAATCAAAGGCTGGCAGCGTTACATGAAATCAAAATGGCTCAGGGAACAGGTTGATGACAAGGGAGTTAAAAATTTGGCCCAGCTCTATACGGAAGTGAAATACACACGGACTTCCCACCAGGATTTTTCCAGGAAACTTCTGGCCTATCTCTCGAGCCAGGAATTTATGATCAATGAGGATTAATTTTGCTAAGATGATGACTTTTCAGATAGCAGCCCTCAGAATGGTACAATGACATCATAAAAATCAAGTGGGGACCGAATGAATAACTAAAACCCCGATTGCAGGAGGATGACATGAAATACCTACAAAATAAGAACATTGCAGTGATTGGTACCGGAAATATGGCCGGGGCCATAATCGGCGCCTTACTGAGCAAGAAAGAACTCATTCCAAACCAGATCACAGCCAGCGACCCCAAGCCAGGTCAGCGGGAGCGCATCTTTAAAAAATACGGTATTAATGTCACTGGTGATAACCAGGAATCTATAAAAAACGCCGATATCGTCATCCTGTCAGTTAAACCTCAAGTTCTATCTGATGTAACATCAGAACTAAAAGGAAAAATACCTGCTAACAGTCTGATATTTTCAATTGTTGCTGGTATGCCTATTGCCACAATTCAAAAAGGACTTTCCCATAAGGCAGTTATTAGAACAATGCCCAATACACCGGCCCAGATCGGCGCCGGGATGACAGTCTGGACTGCTTCAAATGAAGTTTCTGATTCTCAGCGCCAGGAAGCCAAAGTCATCCTGGAAGCAATGGGAAAAGAATTATATGTAGAACATGAGGATTCGCTGAATATGGCTACAGCAGTCAGCGGTACCGGTCCAACCTACGTATTCCTGTTGGCAGAAGCGCTGGTGGATGCTGCTGTTCATCTTGGTTTTTCCCGCCGGGATGCTCGATTAATTGTATTGGAAACGATCAAAGGTTCAGTGGAATTTGCAGTGCAGTCTGACCTGCACCTGGCGCAGCTTCGCAATATGGTCACCTCTCCTGGAGGGACCAGCGCGGAAGCGATCTACCAGCTTGAAAAAGGCGGAATGCGAACGATCCTGTCAAAAGCTGTTTGGGCTGCTTACCAGAAGAGTCAACTGTTGGGCAAAAAAGCAGAAGACCCGCCGGATTCTCCCCTGCGGGTCGAGAATTAAATCTATCTGTAATGTGCTTTAGGAGCTTCTGCGTTTTTTCCTGCTGGCTGCTCCGCCACCACTGCCACCAAAGATCATTGAGGCACCAAGCAGAAAGCCGAAGGTATACCAGCCACCATTGTTATGGACCTCAAAAACGTATACATTTTTGGAAAATAATGAAATAACAAAGGTAATGGGGGCAATAAAACCGTGCCAGAGTCCCATCCAGAATCCAGCCACTTCTCCATCCTCATCAGGTGTATTGCGAAGTTGGTTTGGGCCGGCAGCACAAGCACTTAAAATCAGAGCCAGTGATACAAGTATCAATATAAAAACGGTTTTTTTCATTTTATTCCTCTCCTTCTAAAGGTTCTGTTATATATACGGGGAAAAATTGATATTGTTGCATATCTGTGTTTTTATTTAGAACTAACCTCTACCAGAACCTGTCTCCATTCAAGTATAATACTTACACCATGACTAAAAGAAATACATCACTCGTTATAGGTATTGCTGGAGGTACTGGATCAGGCAAAACAACTGTTGCAGATTATATTCTCAATACAGTTGGTCCAGAGAAAATCGCGTTTTTACCACACGATGCCTACTATCGTGAGCTCCGTGACCTCTCTGTTGAGGAGCGGGCCCAGGTCAACTTTGACCATCCTTCCTCTCTGGAGACAGAACTGTTGATCGAACACATCAATCAGCTTCGGGAAGGTAATTCCATCGAACTTCCTAATTACGATTTTAAAACCCACACCCGTACTTCGGAAACCACGACAGTCGATCCGCGAACGATCCTGATCGTCGAAGGTATATTACTTTTTGCTGAACCGGAACTGCGGAAACTCTTTGATCTAAAAATCTACGTGGACACAGATGCTGATGTACGTTTTATCCGTCGGTTACGACGAGATATTGAAGAAAGAGGTCGGACAACTGAGAGTGTCATCAACCAGTACATTGAAACAGTTCGTCCTATGCACCTTGAATTCGTAGAGCCCTCAAAACGA
>Ga0307418_1000630_pt1 | contig 10846 bp, 8 predicted proteins | sample SalMarWE160220MG_2_FD_202160 | JGI IMG/M metagenome (GOLD analysis project Ga0307418, IMG submission 202160) | Salt marsh sediment microbial communities from the Plum Island Ecosystem LTER, Massachusetts, United States - WE1602-20 | ecosystem: Environmental > Aquatic > Marine > Intertidal zone >...
AGATCATTGATTCCCTGTCCCGGGAATTCGGTGTCCTGAAAAACAACATGTTTGTGGGCGCCCCGGAACAGAAACACAACTTCTCCGTCCAGGATCTCGGTGGTGTCAGGATCATCTTCTGATTCAACACAGGGGGTATGAGAATCGCCATGGAGATGCCGAATAAATTTAAGTCAATCGAGATTCAAGACAAGGAGGTGTTCCATGAATACCTTCAATCCGATCCGCCGATGAGTTCCGAACTGACCTTTACGAATCTCTTTATCTGGCGGCATCGGTACCATCCCCGATGGATGGAAGAGGCCGGAGGCCTGCTTATTGTTCTTCAGCCGGATGGTGGTGTTCCTTTTGGCCTGCCCCCTGTTGGACCGGGGGACAAGGCACGGGCCCTCCGATTTCTTGCAGAACACCTCAGGCTCCTTGATCCGGAGGCACGCATCTGCCGGGTTCCCGAGGATTTTGTGAAACGGTTTGTTGATCCGGGGGAGTTTGAGGCTTTGGAGGACAGAGACAACAGTGACTACGTGTATCTTGCCGAAGATCTGATCAACCTTCCAGGGAAAAAATACCACAACAAGAGGAACCACCTGAACCGGTTTCTCAAGAGCTATTCGTACGAGTATCGCGAGCTTGACGAGGAACTGGTGGAGTGTTTTCTGGACATGCAGGAGCAGTGGTGCAGAATCCGGGAATGTAAGAAAGACCTGGGGCTCCTGATGGAGGACTACGCCGTCTACCAGGCCCTTACCCATTTTGGAGAGCTGGACTATCGGGGTGGGGCCATTTTGTTGGAAGGGCGTGTAGAGGCGTTCACCTTAGGCGAACGTCTGAATGAAAATACCGCGGTCATACATATCGAGAAGGCCAATCCCGAAGTATCCGGAATCTATGCGGCCATCAACCAGTTTTTCTGCAAGGAGGCCTGGTCGGATGCGACGTACATCAACAGGGAGCAGGATCTCGGTATAGAGGGGCTGAGAAAAGCCAAGACATCTTACGGCCCTCACCACATGGTGGACAAGTATACGCTTGTTCCAATCTCATGAGGGCTTCCCGGCAATATTTGATACACCCGGAAATCATCTGCGTTCCCAGGTCTTGCTGAAGGAGACTTGCGGCCACTGTTCCATACAGCTTTCGAGGCGCCAGCTGTTGGGGGCCAGGTAGATGAGTTGGCCTTCGGCGTCGTGGGCCAGATGTGTCATGTTTTTCTTTTCGAATTTCCTGAATAGTTTCCGGTCGTCACAGGTCACCCAGCGGGCGGTCACATAGGGAACCGTTTCATAAAGGATATCGGCTCCGTATTCATACTTCAGCCTTTCCGCCGTCACATCAAATTGGAGAATACCCACGGCTCCCAGGATCGTTTCACTCGTTCCCAGGGGCTGGAATACCTGCGCGGCCCCCTCTTCGGCCAGCTGCGTCAGGCCTTTTTGGAGCTGTTTGGCCTTCATGGGGGTTTTCAAAATGATTTTCCTAAAGTGTTCCGGGGCAAAGTTGGGGATGCCGGTGAACTTCAGGGGCTCCTTTTCGGTAAAGGTGTCTCCGATCTGGATGGTCCCGTGATTGTGGATGCCGATGATGTCTCCCGGATAGGCCTCGTCCACGTTGGTCCGATCCTGGGCCATGAAGATGGTGGCATTGGCAATGGCGATTTCTTTCCCGATCCTGTGATGAAAAACCTTCATGCCGCGCCGGAACGTCCCCGAGCATACGCGCAAAAAGGCGATTCGGTCATGGTGAGCCGGGTTCATGTTCGCCTGGATCTTGAACACAAATCCCGAGAAGGCCTCTTCATAGGGTGAAACATCACGGGTCAGGGTGGCCCGGGGCATGGGGGATGGGGCCATTTCCACAAAGGCGTCAAGCAGTTCTCTTACACCGAAGTTATTAATGGCGCTCCCGAAAAAGACAGGGGTCTGGCTGCCTTTCAGATAGTACTTCAATTCGAAAGGGTTGGCGGCCCCTTCAAGCAGCTCAATATCATCTCGCAGTTCACCGGCCTGGCTGCCCAGCAATGCATCGAGACGGGGGTCGGCGACATCGCGAATCATGACATCTTCCATGGCGTCGCCCTTCTGACCGGAACGGAAGAGTTTCAATTCGCCGCGGTGAAGGTTATAGACCCCCCGGAAGGCCTTACCCATACCCACGGGCCATGACAGGGGAACACACTCGATCTGGAGTTTGTCTTCAATCTCGGACAGGAGGTCCAGGGGTGCAAGACCATGACGGTCCAGTTTGTTAATAAAGGTCATGATGGGGGTGTTGCGCATGCGGCAGACCTCCATCAGCTTTTCCGTCTGGGACTCGACACCCTTTGCGCTGTCAATCACCATGAGGGCGCTGTCCACAGCCGTAAGCACCCGGTAAGTATCTTCAGAAAAATCCTGGTGACCCGGTGTGTCCAGGAGGTTGATTTCATAGTCCCGGTAGTTGAATTTCATGGCAGACGTGGTGACGGAGATTCCCCGCTGTCTTTCGATATCCATCCAGTCGCTCGTGGCGTGGCGGGCGGCCTTGCGCGCTTTGATGGCCCCGGCCTGCTGGATGGCGCCGCCGAATAGCAAGAGTTTTTCAGTCAGCGTGGTCTTGCCGGCATCGGGGTGACTGATGATCCCGAAATTACGGCGCCGCTCTACTTCTCGCCTGTGATGGTTGTCCATAACTAATACAAAAGCCTCAATCGGATTATTGATATAAAAAACCGGACCCCAAGGAGCCCGGTTTATAATTCTTTTCTCATTATAAGACTTTGAACGTAAATATCAATGGACAAGACAAGAAAAACTGTTCAATTATAAAAACGAAAAGAATGATCCTCGGGCTTTTTGTTAACATTCATTAGCCCGATGATGACTTCCAATGAAGTCACCATATTTAGTGCATTTAAGGAAGCGGATCTGACAATCTTTTTCAAATGCTTTCTCATAGTGCACTTGGCACGCAACCGCGACATGGACGGCTATTTGGGGTTTACAACTCCCAACCCCTACGCAACTCTACTGCGTACCGCTAAACCCAAAATAGCCGTCCATCTCCTCCGGAGTGTTTAGAAAGCATTTGAAAAAGATTGTCAGGTTCGGTTCCTCTTCGTTCACGTTAGGTTGCCGACTATAGCACAAACTAGCTTCCAACGAAGTCATCATTTCAGGAGGTAAAAGAACACATGGAACTCCATTTTACCAGGACCAACGGTCCTGCAGACGATGCCATCGACGCCCTCATTTCCCTGGTGGGAGATGTCCGGCACGCGGACATGGTTCGTGAAATCATACTGGCCGGCCTGAAATCGGGGCAGGAGATCAGGAACAGGGCGGACATGAAGCTCATGAGTTCCACATTGAAGGAGATGCGCTTTACCACGAGGATCTTCGCCCCCTACGAGGAGATAAAGAAGGTCACGGTTTTTGGGTCCGCAAGGACGAAACCGGAAGAGCCGATCTACCAAATGGCCCGCCTTTTCGGCCGAAAACTGTCCGATGCAGGCTACATGGTGATTACCGGCGGAGGCCCGGGCATCATGCAGGCGGTGAACGAAGGGGCGGGGAACGAACACTCTTTCGGGGTCAACATCCGGCTTCCCTTTGAACAGAAGCCCAACCCGGTCATTGAAGATTCCCCGCGGACCATCAACTACAAGTACTTTTTCAACCGGAAGGTGGCCTTTCTGAAAGAAGGGGATGCCATTGTCCTGTTCCCGGGCGGTTTCGGGACACTCGACGAGGCCATGGAGACCCTTACCCTGATACAAACCGGCAAGCACAACCCCATGCCCCTCGTCCTCCTGGACGAGAGCGGCGGCACCTACTGGGCTAGGTGGCTGGGTTTCCTGGAGAAGGAACTCCTGGGCCGGGGCTACATCAGTTCAACGGATTTACACCTCTTCGACATGACCGATTCGGTGGAAGAAGCGGTGCGGAAAATTGATCATTTTTACCGGCGATATCACAGTATCCGCTATGTTGGCAACCGACTGGCGATTCGATTAAGTTCCCCCATGCCGCCACAAAGGGCTGAACACCTGAAAGAAGAGTTCTCCGATATCTTGCGTCCCCCGGGAGAGCTGTTTTTCTCCAAAGCCCTTCCGGAAGAAGAGGATGAACCCGGAATAGCCCACCTTCCCAGACTGGTCCTTGACTTCAACCGGAAGGACTTCAGCCGCCTTCACCGGCTGATCGATCGCTTGAATGATTGACATTTGAGGTCAAGCAGGTCACGATTTCCTTGGAAGCTGTTTCATGCTGCAAGCGGCAGCCTGTGAGCAACGAAGTGGAGGAGAACCTGACACTCTTTTTCAGACGCTTTCCAAACACTCCGGAGGAGATGGGCGCCTATTTGGGGTTTAAGAGTGGTCATTAGAGAGCGCCAGGGCTTCTGGAGGCGTAAACCCCAAATAGCCGTCCATGTCGAGGTTGGGTGCCAAGTGCCCTATGAGAAAGCGTCCGAAAAAGACCCTCAGCTCCTCCTCCTGAGGTCCGATTGAAGAGCAGGTGAACGGGAGGTTCTTGAAGCGGCGTCATTTTGGCCCTGGAACAGGACAGTGGAAGGGGCAAAATCCCTGAGCGAGGAATCATGGACGACGGAGGGAGCGTAGCTTCAGGAATATGCCGTTTGCCTGGCTCTTGGGAGCCACGACTTCCTTGGAAGTCCCAATTCTTCCCTCTGGGGAGCGTATGTCTGTCGCGTAAATTTATTTCATGGAACCCTTAATCGTATTGGACAAAATCACAACAAGAGTCCGCGACCGGTTTATCCTGAAAGACACTTCCTGGAAAATCCGGGAAGGGGAGAGCTGGGCGGTTATCGGTCCAAACGGTTCGGGAAAGACATCGTTGACGAGGGTCGTCGCAGGCGAACTCCCTGTGATCTACGGAGAAAGAGTGCGCAGAAAAGGCCTGGTCCTGAAAAGGGACGTCGCCGTTGTTTCCTTTGAGTTCCATAGGAAACTCCTGGATCGGGAAACGGTAAGGGAGGCGTCCCGTTTCTTCAGTGGGAAGATTTTCGAAATAACGACTCCCAGGATGGTGATCCAGGAGGATGGCGACAGCAATCCGGTGTCCTGGGCGTTTTTGAAGCATGTCGGACTCGCCGACATCGAGACCCTTCTGGACCGGAATCTTGTCCGGCTTTCAACCGGTGAGGTGCGAAAAATACTCATAGCGCGGGCACTCCTGAAAAGGCCGAAGATCCTGATCCTCGACGAGCCTTTTGAGGGGTTGGACAGCCTTTCCAGAGAACAGCTCGAAAAGACCATCAACCTCCTGGTCCAGAACAAGGTCTTGGTCATCATGGTGACCCACAGGCTCGATGCGGTTCCTTCGAAAATTACCCATGTGATCTGCCTGAAGGACAACCGGGTTGTGGCGAAAGGTCCAAGAAACAGTATCCTGACGCCGGAATGGCTTGCAGATCTTTACAGGCCCTTGAGGGGTTGGAAAGGGAACGACAGCCTTCCCGTCGGTAAGGCGGAAAGAGCGCCCGCTGAACTTATCAGGATGAAAAACGTCACCGTGAAGTTCAACGGGCAGCCTGTTTTCCACGGGCTCGACTGGTGTGTGAGGCGAGGGGAGAACTGGATGATTTCCGGACCCAACGGTGCCGGCAAAACCACGCTCTTGAGCCTCATATCGGGAGACAACCCCCAGGCCTATTCAAACGAAATCTATCTCTTCGGCACGAGGCGTGGAACAGGCGAATCCATCTGGGACATCAAGAGGCGCATCGGCCTGGTTTCGTTGGAGTTCCAAATGGCCTACAGAAAGGATATTTCCGTGGAGGAAGTGATCCTTTCAGGTTTTTTTGACTCCGCCGGTCTCTACAGAAGGCCGTCTTCATTACAGAAAGAGACAGCTGAAGAATGGATCCGAAGCCTGGGAATTGGGGCACTGGAGAAAGAAGTCTTTACGAGACTTTCATTCGGAGAGCAGAAAATGGCGCTCATTGCCCGGGCCATGGTCAAATCCCCGCTCCTGCTGATTCTTGACGAGCCGTGTCAGGGGCTTGATCCGGTAAACCGAAGACTTGTTCTGGATGTTATCGACCGGATAGGTAGCGAGAGGCGGACCGGTTTACTCTACGTTACCCACCACCCGGAGGAGGAGCCCGCCTGCATAGACCGGGTCCTCGATATCAGTCGGTTTAGCCGGTTTGCCCGTTGAGCCAGTTGAGCCGGTTTGCCCCGCCGCGGGGTTGGCCGGTTTCCCTCGGGGTCTCGGAACGATCGGTTGTTAGTGTCGGATGCCTCGCCGACCTTTTCGTTTGCATTTCTGGGTCCCTTTTGACAAAAGGGGCTTAGAAACTGGTAGGGTGGATTAGCGTCGGAAAGTTCTCGAATTGTGGGCTGCGTTTGTGTAGAAAGGCACTTACGGGAAGTTAGGCAAGATATGTTTTGGGTTTGAGGCATTTGGGTTTCATTTGACATTTGAGCTTTGATATTTGTTTTTTCCGGCTTGTCCGCCTCCAACGGACATATCCGGGCTAGGGGGTAGAGGGATTATGGCGGTCAAATCACTGGATGAAAAGTACAGGCGGGCTACGGGCGTCATCTGCAGACAGGGCATTGTTCCTTTCCCGGTGAACGAGACGACCATGGCCATCATTAGAGAGGTTGTCGGCGATGATGAAGATGAACTGGATTTTATCTGCACGTTTCGCGACAAAGCCTCCAAGACTATTGAGGAATTGAAAGTCTCCTGTGACTTTTCCGAAGAAAAGATCGATCAGCTCGCCGGGAGTCTTGCCAAAAAAGGCCTCATTTTCAACCAGCCGAGTTCAGCAGGCATCATGGTCTACCGGTTGCTCCCCCTCATGACCGTCGGTCTGATGGAGTACAAATTCATGGGGGAGCTGAAAGGGAACGAAGAGGAACGGCGGCTTGCCGTGCTCTTTCAAAAACTCCTGGATGAGGTCAGGGACCAGGTCCAGGCGAACTACGACCAACTCGTACCCATGCTTGAAAAGGCCCCGCCCGTGGACCGGACCGTACCCCTCCGGAAAACCGAAGAGGGGGAGCCCATTCGGATCATCCCCGTTGACAGGGACGTCCATGTCCCGGATGAATTCATCCTCCCGAGCCAGTCCGTGGAAGAGATCATCGACAAGTTCGACGAAATTGCGGTGGGTCACTGTTTCTGCCGCCAGCGTCGGCAAATCCTGGGAGAACCCTGCAGTATGGATGCCCCGGTCATCAATTGTTTCTCCTTCGGTAAATCGGCCCGTCACACGTCGGCCCAGGGCTTCGCCCGGATGATCACCAAAGAGGAGGCTCTCAGGATCATGAAGGAGGCGGAAGAGGCCGGCCTGGTTCACAAGGCCTTCCACCCCAACTCAAAGGAAGCACGCCCGGAAACGAGCATCTGTAACTGCTGCAAGGACTGCTGCGATACGCTGCGCCTCTGGCGGAACGGTGCCTTTCCCCTGATCAATTCCACCTACCATCTATCCATGATCGACGGGGAAGCTTGTTCCGGGTGCGGGACGTGCATTGAAAGATGCCCGACCGATGCCATCGCGCTGAATGATGAGGGAATAGCCGAACGGGACGAAAGTTCCTGCTTCGGTTGCGGCATATGCGCCAGGTTCTGCCCTGAAGAGGCCATTTCACTCAAAGAGGGATTGCGAAGGGTGACCATCCTTCCACCCCGCTTGCGTCCGGCGGCCTGATCCCGCATGAATGGCGTAAAAAAGAGCCCCATGTACCGATTCCTGATGGTCCTGACCATCAGTTCCACCATAGGGCTTCAGGCCTGGCTCATCCTCTTCAACAATTTCGCCGTCGAGCAGGTTGGTCTGACGGGCAAATCCGTCGGGATGATCCAGTCGGTCCGTGAAATACCGGGGTTCCTGACCCTGCTGGTAGTTTTTGTGATCATGATCCTGAGGGAGCACCGACTGTCGGCCCTTTCCATCATCGTGCTGGGCGCCGGGCTGGCCTGCACAGGAGTTTTTCCAACCTATCTCGGCCTGCTGGCGACCACCACTGTCATGAGTTTCGGCTTTCACTACTACGAGACTACGAACCAATCCCTGACCCTGCAATATTTTGACAAGGTCACGTCCCCTTGGGTGTTCGGCAAATTGCGGAGTGTCGCTGCGGCATCCAGTGTCGGGATCGGCCTGGCCATCTACCTCCTGACGAACCTGCTCAGTTATACGCAGGTCTACCTGGTGATTGGCGGGCTGGTTGTGGGTTCGGGGATCTGGGGACTCGCCCAAAACCCGACGGATCAAAACATCGTGCCTCAACACAAGAAAATGATCTTTCGCAAAAAATACTGGCTGTATTACTTTCTGAACTTTATGGCCGGTGCCCGTAGACAGATCTTCATGGCGTTTGCCGTTTTTCTTCTGGTGAAGAATTTCCATTTTTCGATCCAGGAAGTGACCGTCCTTTTCGTGGTGAACAACCTGGTCAACTACTTTCTGAGCCCCCTCATCGGCAGGGCCATCATACGCTTTGGAGAGAGAAAGGTTCTGTCCCTTGAATACGGCAGCATGATCATCATTTTCCTTGTCTATGCCACGACCGGATCAAAACTCGTGGTGGCGGTTACCTATATCGTGGATCACGTTTTTTTCAATTTTTCCATAGCCATCCGGACCTTTTTCCAGAAGATCGGGGATCCCAAAGACATCGCCCCGAGCATGGCCGTTGGTTTCACCATCAACCACATCGCAGCGGTGTTCCTGCCTGCAATAGGTGGGTTTTTGTGGATGATTGACTACAGGATCCCTTTTATCAGCGGGGCCTTTTTGAGCCTGGTATCCCTGATCGCCGTACAGAAGATACGCACGGGGGCCCGGGAATGAGGCCTGTTCCACCCGACTTTCCCGTTTTCACGACCCGATTGCATTTTCAACACGCTTCTTCAGGTAAGTGAAGAGGAGCCTCCCCAGCACGGCCAGGGATTCCGGGTCGAGATAGCGGTCCGCGCATCTCTCAAGAAGGACGGAGCAGGTGGCACCGAATTCCTCGTCGCGGTCATTGAAAAGCATGAGGACAGGCACCCGTGGGAGGGCCTGGAACCGCACGGACAGATCATAGATCGCCTCGATTTCAGGCGCCAGGCCGCCCAGGTCCTCGGAGGCCTTTTGCAATTGGCCGGGTCTTCCCGCAAAGCGGTCGGCGATCGCCTGCTCCACGTCATGGGAAAAATAGGTGGTGAGGGGTCCGGAATCTCTGAAATCCTTGTAGGAGATCCACTCACGTCCAGCGGGCTCCTCGGGTGGACACATCAGGAGGTATTTGCTGAGGATGACACAGATATCCAGAGGGGGTCTCTTCCCGAAAGGGTCCTGAATCCCCCCGGTGGAGACCCTGTACAGCCTGCCGTAAAGGGTGACAATCACCACGTCGCCATCCACCTGCACACCCAGAACGTCTTCGAGACCCTGCAAGTTCAGCTGGGCGAGTCGGGCCAGGTAATCCTCGTAAGTTCTTTCAAAAACGCTTTCTTTGGATTTCATTTTTGCCCCTGGAAAGGATTAGACCCGTTAAGGCATGCGGCCGGCAGATGGAATGGTGCTGGCCCATGCACCCTCAGGTAAACATTCCGGGCGAAAAAAGTAAAGCCGGAAAATGCTTGACAAAGCAATTGGAGTCGTAACATTACTTAAATCCTTAAAAGGCTTTGAGGACCTTCCCTGGTTCTTGGAAATGAGTCGATTCCACCTGCTTTTTCCATTATCACAACCGTTATCTTTATAGGAGGAAAAACCATGAAAAGAATTGCCACCCTGTTGACCGCAGCCCTTTTCATTTTCTTCGCAGGCAACGCCGCAGCAGTCACGAAAATAAAGCTCGGACTTGTGACTAAACCGGGATCCGCCCAGAACATAGCCGCCGAAAAATTCAAGGAATTGGTCGAAAAACGATCCAATGGCGGTATCAATGTGCAGATCTTCCACTCCGGTTCCTTGGGGAATGAAACAGAAATCCTGCAGCAGGTGCAGATGAACTCCATTCAAATGGCCGTCGTCACGGGTGGTCCTTTCGATACCTTTGATCCCATGGTCAGGGTGATCAGCTATCCTTTCTTGTTCAAAGACTATTCCCAGGTTGACAGGGTGCTGGACGGTCCTCTCGGGGCTGAAGTCTTGAAAAGCCTGGAAAGCTCCGGCTTCAAGGGACTCTGTTTTTCGGAAAACGGCTTCCGCAACCTCACCAACAACAGGCGGCCGGTGAAGACTCCTGCGGATCTGAAGGGTCTCAAAATCAGGGTAATGGCCTCTGCGATCCAGAAGGCCATCTGGCAGGCCTTGGGGGCAAACCCGACACCCATGCCGTGGCCCATCTACACCGAGTTGGAGCAGGGAGTCATCGACGGCCAGGAAAATCCCCTGTGGGTGATGGAAGTCTACAAATTTTATGAAATCCAGAAATACATGACGCTGACGCGGCACGTCTATTCGTACCACATTGATGTGGCTTCTCTCAATTGGTGGAATACACTGGATGCCAATACCCAGAAGATGATCCAAAAAGCCATGTATGATGCTGCCGTTTTTCAGCGGGAAGATAACCGATCAAAAAATGCCGCCCGACTGAAATTTCTCAAAGAAAAGGGTATGATCGTGGAGGAACATCCCGATGTGGCCGCCTTCCGCGCCAAAGTTGCAGGGCTGCAAAACATAGAGTTGTACAAAGATCCAAAGGTCCATGCGCTGCTCGTGAAGTTTATGGAAGCGACAAAATAGTGAGCCCTGCGAGGACAGGAGAGTTAATGGCGGAAAGCGTGTCCACCCTGGAAAGATTGAGCCTTGAACTGAATCACTGGATTGAATACCTGTTGTTCGGCCTGGGATTGTCCATGACCCTTGTGGTTGCCTCACAGGTCTTCTTTCG
>Ga0307418_1000631_pt1 | contig 10838 bp, 8 predicted proteins | sample SalMarWE160220MG_2_FD_202160 | JGI IMG/M metagenome (GOLD analysis project Ga0307418, IMG submission 202160) | Salt marsh sediment microbial communities from the Plum Island Ecosystem LTER, Massachusetts, United States - WE1602-20 | ecosystem: Environmental > Aquatic > Marine > Intertidal zone >...
AGAGCAACATCGTGGATCGCCACGTCCGGAGCCTGCGCATCAAGCTCCAGAACGACTACAAGCATCCGCGCTTCATCGCGACGGTCCCCGGCCAGGGCTACCGGTTCATCCCGACCTTCTCCAACCTGGGCTGGCACACCGCGCAGGACGAGGCGGCGCCGCCGCACAGCTGAGCGTTGCCAGGGCAATCGACGGGCTTCGGCGCGCCACTGACGGGCGGGGGTCGTGGCCGCGGGTAGGCGCGGTCGTGACGCGCGAGGCAAAACGGCCCCTCGAGCGACTCCGGCTCCCGTGCAGGGATGCCCTGGGGTCGTTCCGTGGACCATGACGGACCGTCATGACGCGCAGGCGCGAGGACGACAGACTGGCTGGTGAATGGGCCCGTGTCCGTCACCAAATCGATCGCCATGATGCCCCGCCCGCGGACGGGGCGTTCTCTCCCGCGATTCCCTCGCATGGGGCCGCGGCGAGATGGCGAACCGTCGTGACGCCTCGGCCGCCGGGCGGCAGGACCTCGACGCGCTCGCTCGTCAGTTCGGGATCTCACAGCATGCGCTTGGGGTCATGGGCCGGCCGCCGCGGACGCGAACGCGAACGCGAACGCGAACGCCTGACGGCGTGGCCCCACTGAGCTACGCACGACCCCGCACGCACCGATGATCCGAGCGACCGAAGCAGGCACGATGCACAAGACGACGCCAATCACCTGCCTGTTTGTGGACATCGGCGGCGTGCTGCTCACCGACGGCTGGACCCATGAGGGCCGGAAGCGGGCGGCGGCCAAGTTCGACCTGGACCTGGCCGACATGGAAGATCGGCATCACCTGACCTTCGATACATACGAAGAGGGGAAGCTCACGCTCGATGAGTACCTGCGGCGAGTGGTCTTCTACGAAGAGCGACCGTTCACCCGGGCTCAGTTCCGGACATTCATGTTCTCGCAGTCCGAGGCTCACCCCGAGATGATCGATCTGGTCACGCGACTCAAGGCCAGGCACGGCTTGAAGGTCGCCGTGGTCAGCAACGAAGGGCGCGAGTTGAATGCCTATCGCATCAACGAGTTCCATCTGGACAAGTTCGTGGACTTCTACATCTCCTCGTGCTTCGTCCACGTCCGCAAGCCCGACGCAGACATCTTCCGTCTTGCGCTGGACATCGCCCAGGTGCCGACTGATCAGGTCGTCTACATCGAGAACACGCCGATGTTCGTCGAGATCGCGGCAGGGCTGGGGATCCGAAGCATTCTCCACACGGAGTACCGCTCCACGTGCGAGCAGCTGGCTGCGCTGGGGTTGCAGCATGAGGACGCCGTGATCCATGGATCCAGCTAGCCCGCGCGTCCTGACGGTCAATGGCGGCTCGTCGAGCATTGAGGTCGCGCTCTTCGAGACCGGCCCCTCGCTGCGACGGATCCTGGAGGGCGGGATCGAGCGGATCGGTACGCCCGAGGCCACCTTCCACGTGCAAGGCGTGGACGAGGAGGACACCGTTGCGCGGTCAGTGACGGCGCCTGATCACACGGTGGCGGCGGACGCGCTGATGGATTGGATCGAGGCGCGCAGCGAGCGTGATCCACTGACCGCCGTGGGCCATCGCGTGGTCGACGGCGGGCCGAGTCAATCTCCAGTCCGGGCTGCTCGGCGTGTCGGAGACGAGTTCTGACATGCGTGACCTGCTCGACCGTCAGACGCACGATGTGCGGGCGGCTGAAGCGGTGGCGCTGTTCTGCTATCAGGTCAAGAAGTGGATCGGCGCATTCGCAGCGGCGCTGGGCGGACTTGACACGCTGGTGTTCGCCGGTGGCATCGGAGAGAACGCGCCCACGGTCCGCGCCCGAATCTGCGACGGGCTGGGATTCCTTGGAGTGGACCTCGCCGAAGAGCGAAACGTCGCAAATGAGGGCCTGATCTCCACGGCGGCCAGCCGGGTTGCGGTCCGCGTCATTCGCACGGACGAGGAACGCATGATCGCCAAGTTGGTCTGCGGCGTTCTCGGCTTTGGTTGAAGAAGGGCATTGAACCATGAAGACAGCGACTCTTTCACCCGACCTGCTCCACATGATGGACGCGTACTGGCGTGCCGCCAACTACCTCTCGGTCGGCCAGATCTATCTCTACGACAACCCGCTGCTGAAGGAGCCACTGAAGCTCTCCCACGTGAAGCCCCTGGTGGTCGGCCACTGGGGAACGACGCCGGGCCAGAACTTCATCTACGTCCATTTGAACCGGGTCATCAAGAAGTACGACCTCGACATGTTCTACATCGCCGGTCCGGGTCACGGCGGTCCGGCGATCGTGGGCAACGTCTATCTCGAAGGTACGTGGAGCGAGATCTACCCCAACGTGACCCAGGACGAGGCCGGCCTGAAGAAGCTGTTCAAGCAGTTTTCATTCCCCGGCGGGATCTCCAGCCATGTGGCGCCGACGACGCCCGGGTCCATCCACGAAGGCGGCGAGCTCGGGTACTCGCTCAGCCACGCCTTTGGGGCCGCGTTCGACAATCCTGACCTCGTGGTCGCCTGCGTAGTCGGCGACGGCGAAGCGGAGACTGGTCCTCTCGCGACCGCATGGCAGTCCAACAAGTTCCTGGACCCCATCACCGACGGCGCCGTCCTGCCGATCCTGCACCTCAACGGCTACAAGATCAGCAACCCGACCGTTCTGGCCCGCATCGAGCACGACGAGCTGGAACAGTTCCTGAGGGGCTGCGGCTGGACACCCTACTTCGTCGAAGGCGATGACCCCGCCAAGATGCACGACCTCATGGCCCTCACCATGGACGACGCCATCCAGGAGATCCGCCGCATCCAGCGCAATGCTCGGAGCAACAACGACGCCACCCGCCAGCGCTGGCCGATGATCGTCCTGTGGTCCCCGAAGGGTTGGACCGGGCCGAAAGTCGTCGACGGCCTCCCGGTCGAGGGCACGTTCCGGGCGCACCAGGTCCCGCTCCTTGTCGACGCCGATCACCCTGATCACGTCGGGCAGCTCGAAACGTGGATGAGGAGCTACCGGCCCGAGGAACTGTTCGATGAGAATGGCCGGCTCATTCCGGAGCTGGCCGAGCTGGCGCCCAAGGGCGACCGGCGGATGGGCGCCAATCCGCACGCGAACGGCGGCAGCCTGCTGCGAGACCTGCGGATGCCGGACTTCCACGACCACGCGGTGAACGTGCCTTCCCCCGGCGCCGTTCAAGGTCAGGACACGCTCGTTCTGGGCATGTTCCTGCGCGACGTGGCCAAGCTCAATCGGGACCAGCGCAACTTCCGCGTCTTCGGCCCCGACGAGACGGTGTCGAACCTCCTGCAGGCGGTTTTCGAGGTCACCGACCGCCAATGGGACCTGCCGCAACAGGAGAACGACGAGTTCCTGGCGCCGGCCGGCCAGGTGCTCGACTCGATGCTCAGCGAACACCAGAGCGAGGGCTGGCTGGAGGGATACCTGCTGACCGGTCGCCACGGGCTGTTCAACTGCTACGAGGCGTTCGTTCGCATCGTCGACTCGATGTTCAGCCAGCACGCCAAGTGGTTGAAGGTCTCGGCGGAGCTGCCCTGGCGCCGGGACATCTCGTCGCTGAACTACGTCCTCGCCTCTCATGTCTGGCAGCAGGACCACAACGGGTTCACCCATCAGGATCCAGGCTTCCTCGATCACGTGGTCAACAAGAAGGCCAGCATCGTGCGCGTCTACCTGCCGCCCGACGCGAATTGCCTCCTGTCTGTTGTCGATCACTGCCTGCGGAGCCGGAACTACGTCAACGTGGTAGTCGCCGGCAAGCACGCCCTGCCCCAGTGGCTGACCATGGATGAAGCGGTCGTCCACTGCACCGAAGGAATCGGCATCTGGCCGTGGGCCAGCAACGACCAGGACTCAGAGCCGGACGTGGTCATGGCCTGTTGCGGCGACACGCCCACCCTGGAGGTCCTGGCCGCCGTCTCGATCCTCCGCGAGCACCTGCCCGACCTGAAGATCCGGGTGATCAACGTCGTGGATCTGATGAAGCTGCAGTCCGCAAGCGAGCACCCACACGGCCTGAGCGAGACCGACTACGACTCGCTGTTCACGAAGGACAAGCACATCATCTTTGGCTTCCATGGATACCCCTGGCTCATCCACCGCCTGACCTATCGGCGAGCCAACCGAAACCTGCACGTCCGGGGCTACATCGAGGAAGGCACGATCACGACGGCCTTCGACATGAGAGTTCAGAACAAGCTGGACCGGTTCCACCTGGTGCAGGACGTGGTTGATCGGCTGCCCGACCTGGGCGCTGGCGGCGCCTACCTCAAGCAGATGATGGCGGACAAGCTCGTCGAGCACGGCCGGTACATCGACGAGCACGGCGAAGACATGCCGGAAATCCGAAACTGGACGTGGGGCGACGCCTCGTGACCACGCGTAGGCTCGCCGAGACGGCTCAGGCCCTGGTCGCCGCCGACAAGGGTCTGCTCGCGATGGACGAGAGCACTCCCACCTGCAACCGGCGGTTTGCCGCGCTGGGGATTCCTCAGACGGAGGAGGCCCGGCGCGCCTATCGCGAGTTGATCGTTACCACCCCCACTCTTGGACAGTGCATCAGTGGCGCGATCCTCTACGACGAGACGATCCACCAGGACACCAAGGCCGGCATTCCCATTGTCAAAGTCCTGATCGATGCCGGGATCATTCCCGGGATCAAGGTCGACGCTGGCGCGAAGGACCTGGCGTGTCATCCGGGGGAGAAGGCCACCGAAGGCCTCGACGGATTGCGTCAACGTCTGGCTCAGTACGCCCAAAGGGGCGCACGTTTTGCCAAGTGGCGCGCGGTCATCGTCCTGGGCGACGAGATCCCCAGCCGGGCCTGCATCGGGGCCAATGCGCAGGCGTTGGCTCGATATGCGGCCCTGTGCGAGGAGGCAGGACTCGTCCCGGTCGTCGAACCCGAGGTGCTCGTGGATGGCGATCACACCTTGGGGCGCTGCGCGGAGACCACCGAGCACGTTCTGCGAACGGTCTTCGATCAGATGTATGACCAGGGCGTGACGCTGGAAGGTATGCTCCTCAAGCCCAACATGGTGCTTCCGGGCCTGGCCTGCCCCGCGCCGGCAACCGTGGACGAGGTCGCCGACGCTACCGTGAACGTTCTCCTTCGGGCGGTTCCCGCTGCTGTTCCCGGGATCGCCTTCCTGTCGGGCGGTCAACCCAGCGAGCTGGCCTCCGCGCGCCTGAATGCCATGAACGTCCGGTTCAAGACGCACCTGCCCTGGGCATTGGCGTTCTCGTTTGCCCGAGCCATCCAGCAACCGGCCCTGGAGATCTGGCGAGGCGAGGCGGCCAACGTCCCCGCCGCCCAGCAAGCGCTGTTCCATCGAGCCAACTGCAACCGGGCTGCGCGCCGGGGTGAGTACAGCGCCGCGATGGAGAACGCATGAGCACGACCATGAAGCCACGCGACCACACGCAAACGTCCCTGTACCCGCTGCGATTCGAGCCGATCTATGAGTACCGGCTCTGGGGTGGCCGGCGGCTGGCCGACCTGCTGACCGCGCCACTGCCCGGCGACGGCCCAATCGGCGAGGCGTGGGTCCTGAGCGACCGCGCTGACCACGCCAGTCGGGTTGCCGACGGGCCGCTGCAGGGGCAAACCATCGGTCAGTTGCTGGAGCGGTTTCCCGATCAATTGCTCGGAAGGCTGGCCGGGCGTTTCAGCCGCTTCCCGCTGCTGCTCAAGTTCCTCGACGTGCGCGAGATGCTCTCGCTCCAGGTACATCCTGCAGATGATCGCAAGGACCTGCTGCCGGCCGGCGAGACCGGCAAGACTGAAGCGTGGGTCGTGCTCGAAGCGGGTACGAAGAGCCGAATCTATGCCGGCCTGAAGGCGGGGACCACCGCCGACCATCTCCGGCGGGCGGTCGCGGGTGGAATGGTGGCGGACAACGTCGCATCGTTCACACCGCGACAAGGCGACGGCGTCTTCCTGCCCGCAGGCACCGTTCACTCCCTCGGCGGCGTCGTCGTGTTCGAGATTCAGGAGAACAGCGACGTGACCTTCCGCCTCGACGACTGGGGCCATGTCGATCCCAGGACCGGTCGGCCTCGGGCGCTTCAGGTCGATGCGGCCCTCAGCGCCATCGACATGGCGCAAGGTGCGGTCGGCCCAGTCTCACCCGTGGTGGAGGAGACGACACCGATCGAGCGCGAGCGGCTCTTCGATTGTGAGCACTTCCGGCTGTGGCGCCTGCATGGCCAATCGCCCTTTGCCATCGGCGCCGCGGGCGTGGCGCGCGTGATGGTCTGCATAGAAGGCACGGGCCGAATCGAGCACAGTGGCGAGACCTACGCCGCCGGCAGAGGCGACGTCTGGCTCCTGCCGGCGGCGGTCGGGGCCTGTCCTTTTCGGCCGAGCGGCTCAGTCACCCTGCTGGAAGTAGGTCTGCCGGAATGAAGCAACTCATCGTTTACGACCTCGACGGTACGCTCGCCGAGAGCAAGTCCCCGCTCGATGCCGAAATGGCGGGGCTATTCCATGACCTCCTGGGCATCGTAAAGGTCGCGGTGATATCCGGCGGCGCCTGGACTCAGTTCGGCGAGCAGCTGCTGTCGAACCTTCCCCGCGATGAGCGATTGGCGAATCTGTCTCTTCTTCCGACGTGCGGGACTCAGTTCTTCCGATACGACGGGGACTGGACGAAGGTCTACTCGGAGGACCTCGCTGCGGACGAAAAGGCCAAGATCGAGAGCTCGCTGGAGAAGGCGGTCTCAGAGGCGGGCGTCAAGCCCCAGAAGCTCTGGGGAGAGCAGATCGAAGATCGGGGAAGCCAGATCACGTTCTCGGCGTTGGGGCAGGAGGCGCCCCTCGACGAGAAGGACAAGTGGGATGCGGACTTCGCCAAGCGAAAGAAGATCAAGGCAATCCTCGACAAGCTGCTTCCCGAGTTCTCGGTCCGAATGGGTGGCTCGACCTCGATCGATGTGACGAAGCCCGGCATCGACAAGGCGTACGGCATCCGGAAGCTGCGAGACATCCTTGGCTTCTCGCTCAAGGAGATGATCTTCATCGGCGACGCCCTGTTCGTCGGCGGCAACGACTACCCGGCTGAAGAAGCGGGTGTCGTCTCCATTCCGGTGAAAGGTCCTTACGAGACCAAGCGGGTCACCGAGGCGATCATCGCCTGCCTGGATCCAAACACCGGTGGATGAGCTCGTGACAGGCTCGGCTGGCGCGTTCGTGTTGCGGCGCCTGGGGACAGTCATGGAGCCCGAGCCGGCCAATCCCCACGAGGTCGGGGGCGTCCTCAATCCCGCCGTCGCGCGCGGGCCGGATAGCCATCTCTACCTGTTTCCGCGCCTCGTGGCGGCCGGCAACTACTCGCGTATTGGGATCGCACGAGTTCGGTTCAACGATGACGGTGATCCGATGGGCGTCGAGCGGCTGGGCATCGCTCTCGAGCCGGAAGCCGACTACGAGCTGCGGCCCGACGGCAGTGGTGGCTGCGAGGATCCTCGAGTCACGTTCGTGGAACCGCTCGGAAGCTACGTGATGACCTACACGGCGTTCTCGCCCGAAGGCCCGCGCATCGCGCTCGCCATATCGAAAGACCTCTTCCACTGGCAGCGCCTGGGCCTCGTAGACTTCACGAACTACCGTGGTGGCCGCGATCCCGATGGCGTCGACGACAAGGATGCAAGCCTCTTTCCAGCGGCGATCCCCAATCCGTCCGGGCGACCCGAGCTCGCCATCCTGCACCGGCCGCTCTTCCCGGGCACGCGTCCCGAGGAGACGGCGGCACATCCCGCCCTCCGCGCCGTCGACCTCAACCGGGAGAGCATCTGGATTTCGTATTGCGAAAGGGCGCCCACCGGCGATCCGCCGAGTCGCTTCGGCCGGTTCGCGTCGCATCACCGCCTGGCAAGTCCGGCGTCACCCTGGGAGCGGCTCAAGATCGGCGGAGGCACGCCCCCGATCCTGACCCGCCACGGCTGGCTCATCGTCTATCACGGCGTGAGCAGCGAGGTGGACCCGAGCACGGCTGAACGTCAACTCCGCTACTCGGCCGGGGTGATGGTGCTCTCGACGGAGCATCCGCAACGGCTCCGGTATCGGTCGGCGCATCCGGTGCTCGCCCCCGAACTCCCGCAAGAACGAAGCGGGACGATTGCCAACGTCGTCTTTCCCACGGGCATCGATCGCCGCGACGATCTCGGCATGCCCGACCGCTTCGATGTCTATTACGGCATGGCCGACGACAGGATTGGCGTGGCACGCCTCGACCTGCCGGATCTCCTGCCCTCCGGAGGCGTATCCCACGCGGCTGGCGCAAAGGTGTAGCGCCACCACGGAGCGAGACTCCGCGGAGGTGGCTGGAACAGAGGCAAAGGAATCATGAATTCGAGTGCTCACAAGCCCAGGACGAAGACGGGTTCCGAGCCGAAGGCGAAGAGCGACCCCCAGTCCATGCCCATGCCGGAGCTGCAGGCGAAGCTGGGGTCGTCGCCCGACGGCCTCACGGAGGCCGAGGCGCAGAAGCGGCTGACCGAGTACGGGCCCAACGAGATCGAGGAGAAGAAGGACAACCCGTTCCTGAAGTTCCTGACCTATTTCTGGGGCCCGATCCCGTGGATGATCGAGGCGGCTGTCGTCCTCTCGGCACTGGCCCAGCACTGGCCTGACTTCTTCATCATCCTCCTTCTTCTCATGTCCAATGCCGTCGTTGGATTCTGGGAAGAGCATCAGGCGGGCAACGCCATCGCCGCACTGAAGGCGACGCTGGCAGTCGAGGCACGGGCCCGGCGGGACGGCAAATGGGTCACGCCGCCTGCGCGCGAGCTGGTGCCGGGCGACGTCATACGCCTGCGCCTGGGCGACATCGTGCCCGCAGACGCCCGCCTGCTCGACGGCGACTCCGTCGAGGTCGATCAGTCCGCGCTGACGGGCGAGTCGCTGCCCGCGACGCGAAAGCCCGGCGAGGCGGTGTTCTCGGGCTCGATCGTCCGTCAGGGCGAGATCGGGGCGCTCGTCTATGGCACGGGCACCAATACCTACTTCGGCAAGACTGCGCAACTGGTACAGGAAGCACACACCGTCAGCCACTTCCAGCGCGCGGTGCTCAAGATCGGCGATTACCTGATTGTCCTTGCGGTGGCCCTGGTGGCGCTGATCGTGACCGTCTCGATCATCCGCGGCAACCCGATCCTCGACACGTTGCAGTTCGCGCTGGTGCTGACCGTGGCCGCGATCCCGGTGGCGATGCCCACGGTGCTGTCGGTGACGATGGCGGTCGGAGCGCGCCTGCTGGCCAAGCGAGAGGCGATCGTGACCCGCCTGGCAGCGATCGAGGAGCTGGCGGGCGTGGACGTCCTGTGCGCGGACAAGACCGGGACCCTGACTCAGAACAAGCTGACCCTGGGCGATCCGTTCGGCGTGAGCGGCGTCGAGGCCGATGAGGTCATCCTGTGCGGCGCTCTGGCGTCGCGTGAGGAGGACAAGGACACCATCGACATGGCCGTGCTGGACGGTCTGAAGGACGCCAAGGCCCTTAAGACCTACAAGGTTCTCCACTTCCAGCCCTTCGACCCCGTGCACAAGCGCACCGAAGCCACCGTGAAAGGCTCGGACGGCAAGTCCTTCCAGGTCGCCAAGGGCGCGCCGCAGGTGATCCTGGAGATGTCGGCAAATGCCGGGAAGGTGAAGGCCGCCGTCGATAAGGCCGTCAACGAGTTCGCGGCGCGCGGCTTTCGTTCGCTGGGCGTCGCCCGGGCCGAGGGGAACGGCAAGTGGCAGTTCCTGGGCGTGCTGCCGCTATTCGACCCGCCGCGTGACGAGGCGAAAGCGACCATCGCGACTGCGGGTCAGATGGGCGTGACGGTCAAGATGGTGACGGGCGATGCCCTGGCCATCGCCCAGGAAACCGCAAAGAAGCTGGGGATGGGCACGAACATCCTCGATGCCAGCGGCTTCGGCGACACGAAGCATCAGGCGTCGGCAAAGCTGGTCAAATCAATCGAGAGCGCGGACGGCTTCGCGCAGGTGTTCCCCGAGCACAAGTTCCACATCGTCGAGATCCTGCAGAAGCACGGTCACATCGTTGGCATGACGGGCGACGGCGTAAACGACGCCCCGGCGCTCAAGAAGGCGGACTGCGGCATCGCCGTCTCCGGCGCCACGGACGCGGCGCGAGCGGCCGCGTCGATTGTGCTGTTGAGCTCTGGGCTGTCGGTAATCATCGAGGCGGTCAAGGAGAGCCGGCGGATCTTCCAGCGCATGAACAGCTACGCGATCTACCGGATCGCCGAGACGATCCGCGTGCTCCTGTTCATGACGCTCGCGATCCTGGTGTTCAACTTCTATCCCGTGACGGCGGTCATGATCGTGATGCTGGCCCTGCTCAACGATGGCGCCATCCTGTCCATCGCGTATGACAACGTTCACTACAAGGAGCACCCCGAAGCCTGGAACATGCGCCTCGTCCTCGGGATCTCCACTGTGCTGGGGGTCATCGGGGTCGTGGCCGCCTTCGGCCTGTTCTACCTGGGAGAGCGCGTCTTCAATTTGGACCATGCGCACATCCAGACCCTGATGTACCTGAAACTGTCCGTGGCGGGCCACCTGACGATCTTCCTCACTCGCACACGTGGTCGGTTCTGGTCCATCCGGCCCGCGCGGGTGCTGCTGACCGCGGTGTTCGGCACGCAAGCCGTGGCGACCTTGATCGCAGTCTTCGGCGTCTTCATGACGCCTCTTGGCTGGGGCTGGGCGCTCCTTGTCTGGGGCTATGCGCTGGCGTGGTTCCTCGTGAACGACCAGGTGAAGGTGCTCGCCTATCGGATCCTCGATCCTGCCACGGCCAAGTCCAGGCCCGC
>Ga0307418_1000632_pt1 | contig 10835 bp, 11 predicted proteins | sample SalMarWE160220MG_2_FD_202160 | JGI IMG/M metagenome (GOLD analysis project Ga0307418, IMG submission 202160) | Salt marsh sediment microbial communities from the Plum Island Ecosystem LTER, Massachusetts, United States - WE1602-20 | ecosystem: Environmental > Aquatic > Marine > Intertidal zone >...
TACCATGATCCAGACCATCGTTCCTGACAATCTAAGAGGGAGAGTCATAAGCACCTACACCTGGGCTTTGGGCGGTTTTTATCCACTAGGTTCCCTTTTAATGGGTTTTCTGGGAGATCAGATCGGCGCCCCAACCTCGGCCATGATCTCTGGGATAGGCTGTATCCTGGTCATCGCCCTCAATCAGGTAGTATTCCCGGACCTCTATAAACTCAATTAACCACGCCTTGAACGTAGCATAAATTCCTGGCATCAGTTATGGCTGATAACTTACCGATTTTTGAAGTCAAAGAATGAATTAAGAAGGCTGAACAAACCTTCCCCCGTGAAGAATGCTCTACCAGTGAGTGTTATTTGAGCTATGTTGTTCAGCTGAAAATCGATTCTGATCCGGAAGCCCAGCTCTACCTGGCTGCATATGAACCTGATCGGGAACAGATCCACACCTGCCTGGGCTGTGATTCTTGCCTCCTGGAAACCTCCCCGCGAACTATCTCCGAAAAAGAACTTTCAGATTAGAATAAAATTTACAATAAATATTATCAAGCGCCAAGATCGGAGCCGCCATGAAATTTTTCTCCATTCTCCTCTCACTGCTGCCAATCATTCTTATTCTAATCTTGCTGGTCTGGCGCCGGGCGGCAGCAGATATTGCTGGATTGTTTGGCTGGGTTTGCTCCACACTGGTTGTCTGGCTCTATTTTGGAACGCCCTTGAAAAACACCCTGCTGATCAGCTACTCGGGCGTGATTGCATCCCTACCGATCACGATCATGGTGGCTACATCCCTGCTGCAGATTACGATCATGAAAGAAACCGGCGCCATCGACCGGGTGGTGGCTTTTATCAAAACCATCGCGCCCGGAAACCAGGTAGCCCAGATCCTGATCCTCAATATCGGCTTTGGCACACTGCTGGCAGCCCTGGGAGCAACCCCGGTTTCGATCCTACCGCCGATCATGATTGCCCTGGGATACAGCTCATTTGTAGCCATTGCCTTGCCATCTTTAGGATATGACGCCCTCTGCACTTATGCCCTTTTGGGTATCCCGGTGGTGGTGTTCTCCAATTTTGTGGGGCTTCCAGTCCAGGAAGTCGGGGGGTATTTCGCTCGTTTTATGCCAGTGATCAGCACCTGCATCGCCCTGGCCATGCTCTGGCTGGTCGGGGGCTGGAAACTGTTGTGGCGGGGCTTGATCCCGACCATCCTGTCCGGCACCACCGCCGGTTTTATCGCCATTGGCATGAATGCCCTTGGATTGGTAACCATAACCGGGATTGCGGCGGGGTTGGGTGTGGTCATTGTGATGCTGGTTTATCTGAAACTGACAGGCCAGGTATTACAAGGGAGAAACCAGCTTTCCGAATCTGATCTGGCAGCAGAAGAGAATTTTTCACTTCCGGCCGCTATCTCCCCCTGGATCATCCTGACAGGTTTTGCCCTGCTTTTGAATGCCCCCTTCCTCCCTTTTTATGAACTTACCTTCAGCCGCTTTAGCATGCCGGTAGAGATCATTCCCGGTTCCCCGGAAAAGATACGCTTATTCTGGCAGGCCTATTTCTGGATCCTGGTCAGCACCGTTCTGGCTTTTCCGTTCTTAAAAGTGAATCAAACCATCCTAAGAACATCTCTCGGAAAATGGTTCAAGCGGGCACCGCGACCGATGGCAGCCTCGGCAGTTTTTTTTGCGATCGCGTTTCTGATCAATCATTCCGGGAAAAACGCAGCCTGGGAACTGCTAAACCCAAACCTGAACATGGTCCATGTGATAGCTGACGCAGCCAGCAACCTCTTTGGGCGATTTTATCCTGCAGTTGCCCCCTTCCTGGGCCTGCTTTCCGGCTTTATCAGCGGCTCCGAAACCTCAGCTATTGCCATGTTGACAGGAATTCATCTGAGTACTGCGGAAAAGATTGGCGCGGCAGGACTGCTGGTAGCCGCCGCCAGCGGCATTGGGGGTGGTTTGGCCAGCGTGATCTCCCCGGCCAAATTACAGAACGCTGCTGCCAGCATCGACAGGATTGGAGAAGAAAGCCAGGTGATCCGGGTGACTGTGGTGATTTCATTGATCATTACAGCTATAGCCGCAGTGATGACGATGTTATGGGCGTAAACAAAAAAAGGATTTAGTTCTAGCAACAAAAGGGCCTGAGTCCTTGGGAAGGACTCAGGCCCTGGTCTGGCCTAACATATCGATAAAACGAGATCCTTCATTTATTTCTCACCCTGGCTCTGGATCCTGCCAACCCCGCTGATCTGCGGGTTAACTGAAGGATCACCATAATACTTCACATCCCCTGCGCCGCTGATGCTCACATCCAGCGATTCAGTTACCCAGACATTAGCGCCGCCTGCTCCGCTGATAGTCACGTCGGCTTCCTGGCTCTCGAGATTAAAGGCTTGATAACGACCAAGACCGCTGAGTCTGACAACCTGTGTTTCAACCCTGCCTGCCAGGTCCACATCGCCCGCGCCGCTGACAAGGATATTTAATGAACTGGCGTCAAGATCATCAACAGATACCTGTCCCGCTCCAGAGAGATTGATATCAAACTGTTCAGTTTTGATCTTCTCCATCTCTATATCCGCTGCTCCGGAAACCGAGATCGCCTGTAAGTCGATCACACTAATCCGGAAGACGAATCCATCTGTCGGGTCTAGGGCGATCCGGCCCCTGCCAGAACTGAATACCACATCATCCTCAAAACCGACTTCCAGCGTATCGCCTTTTACTTCAGTTCTGATGTACTTCATCAGATTGTCATCGGTTTCAACCGTGAGTGATTCAGTATCTCCCTGGGTAAGGATGATCCTGCCTGTCCCTTCTACCAGGATTTTGTCGAAACCGCTGACAGTGCGGTTTTCAATAACGACATCCCCTGATCCCCGGACCAGCTTCGGCTGGAACGGTATACCGCAAGCAGCCGTGACGGCAGCGATGACGAAAATAACTAAAAACAGTTTGGTTTTTGTACGCATTATAATCTCTCCATTTGATGTATTGGTGCACAGCCAATGATTACTGATGCAATTTGTATTCATGCCTGACAACAATATACGTAAGTTTTATAAAAACCTCTCAAAAAAGGTTATGATTGGGAGTATGAATAACAAAACGAATCTCCCAAAAATCATTTCAACCGTTGCCATTGCCCTGGGTAGTTTGGATCTCATCAGGGGATTCATGCATACCATCCTGATCCGTTTTGCAGCCACCAGTATTGCCGGACTTGATCTATCTACCTTTCAGGCGGGTGACCTGCTTGTTCTGATGGGATCCTTTGGCATTTCCAACTATATCAGCGGCCTGGCATTGATCTTGATGGGTTGGAAATCCAGGGAACTGGCCTGGATCATGATGGGGGTGATCCCAGCGGCTTATCTGGTCGGGGGCCTTGCCATCCGTTTTTACAGCGCAGATTTATCCAATACCCAAGCTGCCTGGGGTGGTAAACCGATGATGATGGTTTACATGGTTGTTTGTATTCTAACTTTCATGTATGGATTATGGAAGAAAAGAACATGACCCTCAGATTTGAAAAGATCAAAACCAATGGCGTACAGCTGCATTGTGCTCTGGCCGGCCCCAAAGATGGGGACCCGGTCCTTCTTTTACATGGCTTTCCGGAATCCTGGTTCGGGTGGGAAAACCAGATCAAACCCCTGGTAAAGGCTGGATTCAGGGTGATTGTACCCGACCAGCGGGGTTATAACCTGAGCGACAAACCGATCGGCGTTAATCAGTACAAAATGAAGATCCTGGTAAATGACATTCTAGGGCTGGCAGACACGCTGGGTTATGAGAAGTTCTTCCTGGCCGGTCACGATTTTGGAGCCATGGTCAGCTGGAGCCTAGCTCTTCGGGCGCCAGAAAGGATCAGGCGAATGGTCATCGCTAATGTGCCCCACCCAGCTGTATTCAGCAGTTATTTAAAAACCCATCCGGCCCAGATGTTAAAGAGCTGGTATGCCATGTTCTTCCAGCTTCCTGGCGTGCCAGAACGGTTTGTAAGGGCTGCCAACTGGAAATTCCTGATCGGGGCGATGCCGGATTACTGGGGAGAAGATCAATACAACCGCTATCGGGAATCCTGGGCTCAACCCGGAGCGATCAGCGCCATGATCAACTGGTATAGAGCGATGTTCAGCCAATCCCGATCCTCCAGGACTTCAGACCTTGTGAAGCCGCCGACACTGATCATCTGGGGTAAAAAAGATCCCCACCTCAGCCACCAGATGGCGCCTTTGAGCCTGAAGCACTGCCAGGATGGAAAGCTGGTTTATTTTGAGGATGCCACGCATTGGGTCCAGCATGATAAAGCCCCGGAAGTCAGCCAATTATTGATCGATCATTTCCAGAAGGACTAAATAATGGCCCTAGAACCCTCCAGTATTCAGCGGGACAAGATGCTCGCTCACGGAAAAACAAAACTGATCCTGGTCCAGTTCCTGGTCATGAAGGAATTTGAGACGGCTAGGGATTATCTCGCGACTACCCACCAGGCAGTCCAGAAAGAAGGTGGGAACAGGGTCCATCAACTCAGGATCGATCAGGTTATCACAGCTGGTGAGATGCCATACCAATTTCTCACTGTAGACAGATTTCCTTCCAGTCAGTCATTGTTATTGGCCCATGAAAATACCCGGGAAATCCGCCAGGAAGCACTCAACGAAGTATATGCGCTGATCGTCCAGCCCAATCCGGCTCTAAAAAAGGTTACTAAAGGGCTCGGATTTTTGGCAGGATTACTCACAAAATTACTGGGCACCGCCGATGCCAGAGGGATTGAGTGGATCCAGGAACATGCAGATAACCTGGGCCCTGATACAGACCCCGAGGCAGGCAAGCTAAAAGAGTTTCATTCCTGGAACCTGGACGAACCTATCTACATGATGAATTTGAATCAGTTTCAGCACGGCGGCAAAAGAGAATATAACCTGTATTCTGCCATGATCATGCCCCGGCTGGTGAGCGTGGGCGGCTACCCGGACATCTACGGGAAAATCCTGGGTACCTATATCGGCGACCAGAAGAGTGCCCTATCTAACAGCTGGCATGACTTCGCCCTGGTCTTTTATCCCTCCCGGACCAGCTTCCTGCGCTTGATGACCAACACACCTCAAAGGGCTGCAGAAATTCGCCGGGAAGGGCTTAAAAAAGTTGTGTTAATGCCCTCATCGAACCTTTAACCACAACCCCAGTGTATCTGGCTTCTTTATAGAAGTGTGGGAGAAATCAGATCTGTCTTTATTCGGATTTCTCCTTCCCGCTTTCGGATCCACCACAATACCAGCAATAAACCGACACCTTTGGCGGCAATCCCAAGGAGGGACAACGCGTCTATTCCCAGGTCAGGCATCCCATTCAGATTGACGAAGAAGAGGGATGTCTCAGAATAAGATCCCAGCTGGAAGATGCTGGAATTTGTAAAATCCCAGGCAAAATGGATTCCCATAGCCAGAGCTGCCCTCCCGGTCCACAGGAAATACAGACCGTAGATCGCTGCCGTCACCAGGATATACACCAGGAACGAAAAATCCCCGCTGGCCAGGTGGCCGACAACTGACCAGGAAGCACCCAGGAGAACGGCCAGCAATCCAGCACCCATCAGGCTCAATTTTGTTCCAGATAAACCTTCAGCGGCATTTTTGATCTGATAGGTTCGCATCAGCTCCTCAAATATCCCCACAATCAAGTACAAGAATATCCCAATCAGGAGTGAACCGGCAAATGACAGGAAATCCCTCTTCCACTGGTTGGATAAAATCACTTTCCCCCAACCAAAGTTCCTCAGGAGCAGAACATAAGCTGTTGCGGAGAGGAAACCAGCCAGGATCCCTGCACCAAAATCTGCCCACCAGGCCTTTTCACCCAGTCGAATCCCCAGATCTGAAAATTCTCTCCTATCAATGAATCGGCTGCAGAATATCACACTTAAAACCGTGATCGGCCCGGCAGTCAGGGCTACCCTTAAATTCTGATTTCCTTCAGAATAAAATCCTTCCAAACCCAACACTGCCAGCGGGATTGCTGTGAGCAGGGTTTGGATCAGGATCCGCCAGCCAGCCCTGATCCGATCTTCAGTTTGATTCCAAAATATGTTCCTCAGCATATTATTCTCCTTGATATCAGCAATGAACCCTTTGACAATGAGGAAGGATGATATCAGATCAAACCGCTGGTGATCACCCCCATGAGGGAGAGAAGGATCGTCAAGCCAAACAGGATGCCTAAAACCCAGCTGAGCCATTTTTTATCTGGATTATTCACCCAGATGAAAAGCAAACCGGAAAGAAGAAATGACTGCAGGCCAATTTCAAGGTAGGTTTTAACCGAGACTGGCAGAATGGTGTATAACAGGCCTTCCACAGATCCCGGCGCCGGCCCAAAGGTAGAGAGAATGCCCAGTGCAACCAAAAGCCACCAGGTCACCAGCCAGCCGTATTTCTTGCGGAACAGCACGTCGCGGATTGGATAAAAAGCCAGGCCAAAGATAATCCCTCGAATGGGCTGGATCAGTGGTCCTGCAGTCACAACGGGATCGTTGGTAGGACGCATCCAGCAGGCCAGCTCAGGAGCCAAAAAGCCCTCGGAATAATTCAAAAACAACAAAGCCAGCAAACCTACGGCCATATAGGTGACTGTATGGACAACAATGGTTTTGATGGTCAGTCCAACAATTTTCATTTCCCTTTCTGATCTCATCTTCTTCTCCTCGATGGTTTTATTTATTAGATCAGTGTCCTAAATCTTTCCTGGTTGTCTTAGCTCGAATTCGATCAGGCTGAATTTGCGTTTTTCTTCTGGACTTTTCTGGCAATCAAGAACACCAACCCCAGGATCAGCAAAATACCCACTGTAATCACACTGATCTTGGCGATCAGGAAACGGGCCGCAAACTGCTGGTAAGCTGCATCCCCCTCGGCTGCTGTCTCCGGGCTGAAGAAATCCCGAATTTCCACCACCCGCTGACCTTTAGAAAACTCCTCCTCCATATCGATTTCAGCGATCTCATTATATTGGGACATATAGGTCAGATAGATTTTATTCTCGTTCAAATCTAATACATTCTGGTAGAGCGTATAGGTCGTCAGCGCTTCCAGATGTACAGATTCCATGGTATCCATCGCATATTCAGGCGACAACACAACACCCGTGAATAATGCTTCCAGCCTTTCCTTTGCAACATCCCAGCGAAAATCCACCGGTCCTTTTTCAGGTTGAGCCAGATTGAAGTTGGTGGAGAGAAGATAACCCTCACCTGGATCCTTGCGGGTGAAGGCGACTTTCCCATCCGGACCGGCGCTGATCACCACTGCTCCCCCGTTAGCATCAGCAATGTGGTATTGGCCAAGCAATACGTCCCCAAAATGATAATATTTTGCGATGCGGATGACTTCATCCACAGTAGCAGCCTTTTTTGTGATCCGATACAGGAAATTGGGATGATCCAGATAATAAGGTTTGCCGGGGTTAGGATCCGGGTCGAGTTTTCCCTTGGGTGTGCTGTTGCAGTCCCAGGCCAAGCCCTGATCGTTAACCGCCCCTTCGAAATTATATTGTCCATCCGCCCCCGTGGTCCCGAAATGAACAGACCCGTATCCCTCAGAAGATGGCGGGAAAAAGCCGATCACCGGATCGGGATTATGCTGGTCTTCGCTGTTGCCGTACAACACCTTATCTCCCTGCACCGCAGTGAAAATCGTACAGGATTTACCCGGCTGATAATAGGCTGCGAAAAAGATCACCAGGGTCAGGATCAGAATCAACAAAACCTGAAACCAGATTCCTTTTAATAAATATTTCAATTCGATCTTTTTGCTCTGCATATATCTCCTCCCAAATTCCAAATTCTCATTTTTTTTTATGTGATTTGGGATATTACCCAACTGTCCTCTCATTCAAAACAGGCTGGCCCCGCCGGTCTTTGACCAGGATTCGCCAGGCCCAAACCAGAACAAGGACACAAAAAAACACAACACCACCAAGCGCAATGTACCTGGCTGTCTCACCTTCCTGTAAGGCAACAATGGGAAGCAAGGTATAAAGAATAACATCCCCCAGAAAATGGGACAGCATGGCTGTTTCCAGGCCATAAGTCCAAAACAACCAGCCCAGGACGATCCCTCCCACAGTATTTAATGTCACTGTCCTTGTGATAACCAGGGCATTGATCGGCCAGCCCAGGCTGGCTGCAGACGACAAATGCGCCGCTCCAAAGGCCACTGCCAGAATGATATTTGCAACCCAGAGTACAGATAATTTGGGCCTTCCATCCGAGTCCTTGAGAACCAAGCTGCCCAGCCAGGCGAGCAGCGACAGACCAAAAAGGCGGAAGATGGTCTCTTCGGTGATTCCAGCAGAGATCGCGGCCAGGAACCCATATAGGGGTGGTGTGACTGCTTCGTCAGGAACAACATAACCAATTTCCTGGAACATGTCCTGCATGGGTGGTCCGAAAACAAAATTTTGAAGAACAAGGATCGCGGCTACAAAGCCTACCGCTGCAATCCAGCCAATCGCGACCGCATTCCGGAAGGGCGGCAGCCCCGGTTCGCGTTTTAGCCAGCCTTCTATGAGGGGTAAGCCAAGCCCAATTCGATTGGAAATCAACAGGCCGAGGCCACCCATGCAGCTAATCAGCAAGCCGTTGATCAGAGCATTGGTCACGATCGTCACCCATCCGGGTCCTTCAGCTCCAGCCTCCCCATATGCCCTAATGAGATGGAGGGAAAATGGGACCACAGCGAAAGCTGCAGGAATGATCAATCCAACAAGCACCAGGAAGACTTTCCAGTTCCAGGGGCGTTTTGTGGCAAGTATGTTCTTGTTCATTTGATATCCTCGTCAATTTTTAGTAATTTATTTGTTTCCGATTCTTGGAATGATCCTGCCTGTCTTTCCCATATAAACTTTATATTCCTCACCAAAACCCTCCAGCATCATTTTCTCTTCGTCCCCGACCCGGAACCAATACTGCAGGATCTGCGGGATCAAAAAAGAGAAACCGGCGATCCAGTTGGTCAGGATCAGTGGCTGAGCGATGGCCCACAGGATATGGGCTGCGTACATGGGATGGCGGATGTATTTGAAGATCCCATTTGTCACCAGCTTGTGGTCCTCCCGCAAACCCAGGGTGGGTGTCCAGCTCCGGCCCATGGCCCGGTGAGTCAGGTGCAACAGCACAGCCGCCAGGGCAAACAGGGCCACCCCGATCCAGCTCAGCCAGGCCGGCAGGGAATAATCCGCAAAATCCAGCCAGGTCGAGAAGACATAAAAGATCGGCACCAGCATACCTACACCGTTTAATGCCAGCAGAATCGTGTCCGGAGTGCTGGAGCGATCAAGCTCTGTTTTTAGGTTTTTGTATTTGGCCGTGCCGATACTGCGCACCGCAGTGATCAGGACTAGTTCAATGAAATAGATGATTTTGAAAATCGAATTAAACATAAATTATTCCTTTGCTGGAGATAAAGAAGAACTTCTGGCGATTCCGCGCCAGAATAATCCTGTGGGGATAAAACAAATCAGCCCCATCGCTAAAACGGTAATGACCTCGATCCAGTCAAATGGCCTATCAGATACCAGTGGGGCCAGGAAGAAGAACAGGATCAAACCGATGAAGAGAAAGCTGGCCGAGACCAATAACCCCAAAGCTGTTGTATATCCGAGGGGTTTCTTACCCAGCAGCAGGATCCCGCCGCCTACCCAACCCAATGAAACCAGGATATCCGCTACTGAAACCGCATTTTCGCCCAGAGGAGGGATGGTACCTTCTTGAATTCCCGCGACAATGGTTGATACCGCGAGTCCGATAAAAGCCAGGCCGAAAACCACCAGGATCCAGCCGGATACTTTTTCTCCCACCCTGCCTTCCAGCTTTCCCATTACATCCTGATGGTTGATGGATCTCAGATGAAGGATCAGGCAAATGATGCTGAGAACGACCAGAAGGAGGTTAATATAGGATATCCAGGACCAGCCTCTGCCAAGCAAATAGGCCAGGTAGTTATAGATCACATAAATCAAAGCGCCCGGGAGCAGGAGGGCTCCCAGCAGTTTTCCTTTTTTAAAAAGGGCCAAGGCGGCGATGAACAGCGGCAGCCCGAGGATGATATTGACCAGATCGTTGGCCAGATACTGCTCCAACAATCCAGGATCCGGATAGAACACATCAGGAAAGAGGAACCCCAATCCGGAAAAAACAGTCATTATCAACGTTATGGCTGCCGACAGGAGCAAAATTAAAGAGATGTTATCTTTCACCGGAAGCTGCTGCTGGAGGGTTGTTTTATTTGCCATTAAGTTTCTCTATTCCTTATTTGAATACATGAAATTCGCCAGGAGTATTGTCAAAACTGGATATAACAGGGTCAGCAGTAGGAAAAATTGTGATGTCAAAATTTGATTTGTGTCATTGACGTTCAGAAAGATCTGTCCCAATGAGTCCACCAGATAATGGGAGATGATCACCGGGACCACACTCCCTGACTTGAAAACCAACCAACCCCAGCCAATCCCAAAGAAAAAAGCCATCATGACTCCCAGGATTACCTGGGTGAAATCCTGGTGAATTAGATTTGAAAAATGAAATAGGGAAAAAAACAAGGCACTTAGCAGCACCGAAATCCAGGGGGTAAATTTCTTCAGAAGCGAGGATTGGATCCAACCTCGAAAAGCCAATTCTTCCCAGATGCCGGGAACCAATGCCAATAGAAAATATCCCCAGCCGATAACATCTGGATCAGATTTTAAATCCGGGAAGGCAAAAACATCTGCCAGATCTCCCTTAAATATCCCAAATGCCAGGGATAAAACTACCGCCAAAACACA
>Ga0307418_1000633_pt1 | contig 10828 bp, 10 predicted proteins | sample SalMarWE160220MG_2_FD_202160 | JGI IMG/M metagenome (GOLD analysis project Ga0307418, IMG submission 202160) | Salt marsh sediment microbial communities from the Plum Island Ecosystem LTER, Massachusetts, United States - WE1602-20 | ecosystem: Environmental > Aquatic > Marine > Intertidal zone >...
GCAACGCCATCGATACGCGCGATGGCTACCGTCCGGGCAACAGCGTGCACCTGGTGGGCGCAGTCCACTATGATGGTTTCCGCTTCAAGTACCATGTCGCACCGATGCTGCAACTCAACGTCAACGACAGGCTGTCCGATTCGGGTGTCAACAGCGACCCGGCGAACACCGGTCTGCGTTCGGCGTTCATCACCCCCGGCCTGCTGTTCAACCTCGGCCGGCACTGGCTGGCCAATGTCGAGGTGTATATCCCCGTCTACTACCATGTCACCGGAATCCAGCTGGTGCCGAAGCAAGACTTCAGTTTCGGCATCACCTACAATATGTGAGGCAAAAGACGCAGGGGGTCGTATGAGGTTCGGGTTATGGCTGACCATCGCATGCATGGGTCTGGCACTGGCTCCTGCTCCGGCCCATGCCTGGACCCTGCACGACACGGCCGGCAAGACGCTGAACCTGAGCGATTTTCACGGGCGCTGGGTGCTGGTGAACTTCTGGGCAACGTGGTGCCATCCGTGCCGCCAGGAGATTCCGCAGCTGATCCGCCTGCAGCACGACGCACCCGGCGGGCTTACCGTCATCGGTATCGCCGTCAGCTATCGTAGTCCCCAGGCTGTCGCCGATTTCGTACACCGGCATGGCATGGACTATCCGATCGTGCTCGGCAGTGCCGACATGGCCGCCGAGTTCGGCGGCTTCATGGGCCTGCCGGCCAGCTTCCTGTACGGTCCGGATGGCAAGCTCGTACACCGCTTCGAGGGTCCGCAGACCGAGGCCTCGGTCGAGAAGGTGATGGGGATGCCCGCGCATTGAGCGGCTACTTCACGCCCGAAACCTTCCGTTTTCTGGCTGCACTTGCCGCCAACAACCGCCGCGACTGGTTCGAGCAGAACAGGCAGCGATACGAGGATGCCGTGCGTATGCCGGCGCTGGATTTCATCGCGGCCATGGCGCCGAGGCTGGCGGCCATCTCCCCGCATTTCACCGCCATACCCAGAAAGCAGGGCGGCTCGTTGATGCGCGTGTTCCGGGACACGCGCTTCTCGCGTGACAAGACCCCGTATAAGACCAACATCGGTATCCACTTCCGGCATCGGGCCGGCCGGGATGTGCACGCACCGGGCTTTTATGTGCATATCGCCCCCGAGGAGGTGTTCCTGGCAGTCGGCATCTGGCATCCGGATGCGCCGGCACTGGCACGCATCCGTACCGAGATCGACCGCTACCCGCAGCGCTGGCTGGCGGCACGGGATGACGCGGCATTCGGGCGCAGCTTCGAATTGAGCGGCGACAGGCTCGTGCGGGTGCCGCGGGGATTCGATGCCTCCCATGCCATGGCCGATGATCTGCGACGCAAGGACTTCATCGGCATCTGTCCGATGTTGCCCGAATCGGCCATCGAGGCCGATTTCGCGGATTTCACGGCCGCACGCTTTGCCGACGGGGCATCGCTGATGCGATTCCTGTGCAAGGCACTGGGCCAGGCATACTGATGCCGGGGTACCGGCGGCCCTAGGCTGCCCTGCGTATTCGCCGTCCACCCGGACGCGTCGGCTTGTCTTGCGGCGTCAATCCCTCGAGATGACGGTGAATCTCCGCCGCCGCGCGCCACATTGGTATGGAAACCCCAGTCCGGGCGTTGGCGCCAGTAGGCGGCCACGGCATGCCGGCCGATGACGACGACGCGCAGATCGCGCTCGATGGGGAGCAGTGTCTGTGCGTACGGGATGGCGTTGGCCTCGGCATAGCGCCGCCAGTCGGTGGCGTTGGAGATCAGGTGTACCCCGCGTCCCATGGAATGGCGGATCTCCTTGGCCACGAACGGACCCGCTGCCCCTGGCATCGTTTGCCTCTATGCGCGTGCAGGGCACATGTTCGGGGCAGACGGCCCAGAATGCGCGCGTCATCTGCACCTTGTCGGCGCCCAGATGGTAGCTGGCCGGACTGGGAAAGATGCGCTGCCGGAAGGCATGGAGCAGGGCGTTCACCTGCCAGGTCTCCGGGAACAGCAGCCAGTCCGCCTGCTCGATGAGCGCCTTTTGCGCATACATCTCGGCGGGTTTGATGTAGTGCACACCCGGGATGCCGGGGCTTCGGAACAGGTTGAACGAACCCAGCCGCATGTCGCAACCACCGCTTCACCCGCGTTGAAAAAGCGGGGCATCCTCCGTCGGCGTCGCCCGGCACGCAAGGGGTGGTACGCTGGCCTTGCCCACAGCGGTGATATATTCTCATCAAAAATAAAGGATACGATCCGATGGAGCAGGGAAAAGGCACAGAACGGCGGGCAAGCCAACGCTTCGCCATGGACTTCAAGATCAGTATCTATGATCACGAGAATGGCCGGCGTTTTCTCGAGGATTCGGTTCTGCATGACGTATCCGGGGTCGGGATCAGTTTCCTGAGCCGTTCGCCGCAGCTGTACCAAACCGGCCAGCGGCTACACATCTGCATCGTGCTGCCCGGCACCGATACGCTGGAGGCACGGCTGGAGGGCGATGCCACCGTGGTGCGGTTGGATGCATACGCGGAGTCCACGGCATCCGTCGGACTGCTCATGGACAATCCATTGGATTTTATTTCCGGCATGCACCAAGTGCCGCGTGAGCCGGGGCAGGGCGTATGAGCAAAATCGGCATGCGCCCCAGCTTCCTGTGGATCATCAATCTGACCTACATCCTGCTGGGCGTGCTCCCCTTTGGGCTTGTCGTATATCTCCTCGCTGGTATCGATGTTCCGGTGACCCAGGGGGAGCTGCTGGCATCCGCGGTCCTTTTCCTGGCTCCCCTGATCGGTTTCGTGCTGTTGCGCCGCAACGGAAAAAAACTTGCCAGGCTCGGGTTCGAGGTGAACAAGGCCGTGATGTCGAAAGCGCCGGCCCACATCAAAATCCGGGGAGGCAAGCCGAAGGAGGTGGCGGAGCTGGAACAGTCGTTCAATACCCTGTTCGATGAGACCGAGGGCCTGCGCCGGAATTTCAGCGAAATGACCACGAGAATGATGCTTTACACCAAGGATATCGAAAGCTACCAGGAGCGTTTGCAGGAAGAGGCGGTATTGCGTGCGCGCATGAACCGCTATGTACCGCAGAACGTCGTGGACCAGCTGCTGAAGGTCGATGGCGATCTGCCGATGCAGCACTATTCGCAGGAAGTGACGGTGCTGTTCGCGGATATCCGTTCCTTCACGACCCTGTCCGAGAACATGGCTCCCGAGGACGTGATCTCCATGCTCAACGAGTATTTCGATGACATGGTCGAGGTGATTTTCCGCCACCAGGGCATCCTGGACAAATTCGTCGGCGACGAGCTGATGGCCGTGTTCGGTCTGCTCGGCGATGCCGAACAGGGTCCGGAGCATGCCATCAGGGCGGCCATGGGCATGCAGGAGCGCCTGCGCATGCTGATGGCCGAACACCGGCTTCAGGGGAAGCCGGTGTTCGGCGTCGGCATCGGTATCAATACCGGACCGGTGGTGGTCGGCAATGTCGGGTCGAAAAACCGCATGGACTACACCGTTATCGGGGATACGGTGAACGTGGCGGCGCGCCTGGAGCAGATGGCCGAGGGCGGCATAATCCTTGTCGGCGAGACGACACGCCAGAAACTTCCGCCGGGCATGCGTGCGGTGGAAAAGGGTGAGATCAAGGTGCGCAACCGGGCCGATCCGGTCAAGTGCTATGCGGTAATCGATCGGTGAGTCCAGCAGGGAAATGACGAAGAACAAGGCGAAACAACCGCGAACCGGCGGGCCAGAGCCACACAGCGAGGCGCTGGCGTCGCCGGATGCCTCCGCGGCGCGATACCGGGCGCTGATGGAGCATGCCAATGATGCCATCATCATGGGTGACGTGGAGCGTCGGGTGATCATCGATGTCAACCGCCGGGCCTGCGAGATGTTGGGGAAAAGTCGCGAGGAACTGATCGGCATGCCTGTGATGGACATGCATCCGCCGGAGCTGCATCAGCGCTACAGCGAGTTATTCGGCGAGCATGTGGCGGCGGGCGGCAGTGCTTCCGTCGAACTGGTGCTGCGCCATCGTGACGGCAGCGATATCCCGGTATCGGTCAGCATGGCCGTCGTCGAGGTTGGGGGCCATCGCCTCATCCAGGGCATTTTCCGCGATATCCGCGAGCTCAAGCAGGCCGATGCCCGCCTCCGTCAGGAAGCGGCATTCCGGGAGTCGTTGATCGAGTCGGCGGCCGAGGGCATAGGCCTATGGCAGCGGATCGAGGCATATCCCTTCGTCCGTTTTACCGTCTGGAACCAGCGTATGCAGGAGATCACCGGCTACAGCATGCAGCAGATCAATGAGCTGGGCTGGTACCAGACCCTGTATCGTTCCCCCGAGGCCCAGGCTTCCGCCCAAGAACGCATGGCGATGGTCGAGGCGGGCGGCAAGGTGCGGGGCCTCGAAACCAGAATCATCACGCAATCCGGAGATGAGCGCATGTTACGCATCTCCTCGGCCCCCGTCACGGTGGAGGGCGGACAGACGCTGGTGTTGGCGGTCATGGAGGATATCACCGAACAGCGAGAGCTTGAGGCCAATATGCGGCAGATGCAGAAGATCGAGGCGCTGGGCACGCTGGTCGGCGGTATTGCGCACGATTTCAACAATATCCTGACCGGCATGCTCGGCAATATCTTTCTGGCGCAGACCGACGCCGAGCTTCCCCCCGAGGTGGCGGAAAACCTGGCCGTAGCCGAGGAGCTTGGGTACAGGGCCGCCGATCTGATCTCGCAGCTGATGACCTTCGCCCGCAAGGGGCGGGTGCATATGCAGAACGTGGAGCTGGGCGACTGCCTGCGCCGGGCCTTTGACAAGAGGCTGTTGATGGTGCCGGAAAGCATCCGTCTGATCCGGGAGTTCGGCGATGGGCCGTTGCCGGTTTTCGCGGATGTCGCCCAGATCGAGCAGGTGCTGATGAACCTGCTGAACAATGCCCGCGATTCCCTGGATGGCTGTCGGGATCCGGCGATCACCGTACGCCTGGAGCGGTTTGTGCCGGATGCACGCTTTCGGCGGGCACATCCGGGGAATACCGCACGTGCCTATGCCCGGATATCGGTGGAGGACAACGGGCAGGGCATCGCGCCGCAGCATCTTGAACGCATCTTCGAACCGTTCTTTACCACCAAGGATGTCGGCAGCGGTACCGGTCTGGGGCTGGCGATGAGTTACAGCATCGTACAGCGTCACGGTGGCTTGATCGAGGTGGACAGCGCCGAGGGGGAAGGTGCTGCCTTCCGCATCTACCTGCCGCTGAGCGAGAGCGAACAAGCGCCGATGGTTGTGGGTGGCACATCGCCGGTATCGGGACATGGCGAACTGATCCTGCTGGCTGACGACGAGCCGGATGTGCTGCATTCGGTGGCCGAAGTGATCGAACGCCTGGGCTACCGGGTGCTGGCCGCCAGCGATGGTGAACAGGCCCTGACGTTGTTCCGCTCGCACCGGGATGACGTCGCGATGGCCATTCTCGATGTGGTGATGCCGGGGGTCAGCGGCACGGAGACGGCGCAGCGCATGCGCGAGGAGCGTCCGGGGCTGCCGATCATCTTTGCCACCGGCTACACCATCGGCGGCGATTTGATGCATGCGGTCAACGAACGGTTCCATGTGCTGGCCAAGCCGTTCCGCATCGATGAACTGGGACGGGAAATCCGCGGCTTACTGGACGCCGGCGCCGCCTGAACCGCTCAGGCCATGGCCTCCAGCAGGCATTTGACTGCGGCGAAATCCTGGTCGGCGAGCTGTGAACCGGCCTCGTTGCCATACAGGCCGGCCACGATCTGGCCGAGCGGCATGGGGGCGCCCGCGTTCTTCGCCGTTTCCATGATAAAGCCCATGTCCTTGGCCATGTGCCGATACGGGAACTGGGGCGGGAACGCGTGATCGACGAACATCTGACGCTTGAGCCGGAACAGGCCGCAGGCCAGCGGTCCGGCCAGCATGGTGTCGAGCATGATGGCGGTATCCAGGCCGCAGCGCTCGCCGAGAGTCAGCGCTTCGGCCAGGCCCGTGATCATGGTGGCGAGCAGCAGGTTGACCGCCATCTTCATCGCCGAGCCGGCGCCCATACCCCCGCAGCGGATCACGCTGTCGCCCATGGCCAGCAGCAGCGGTTCGGCAGCTGCGATCTCCACCTCGTCCCCTCCCGCCAAAATCACCAGCGTGCCTTCCTCGGCCGGCTTTTTCGACCCCGATACCGGGGCGTCGACGAGGTGTGCATCGTGCGTCGCCAGCATGGCTTCCAGCCTGGTCGTATAGGCAGGCGGTACGGTACTCATATTGATGATGCGCTTGCCTGCGAGCGGCACGGCGAGCAGTCCTTCGGGTCCGTGCAGCACCGCATCGATGGCTGCAGGGCCCGTGAGCATCAGGATGATGGTGTCCGCATTGGTTGCAAGCTCCGCAGGGCTTGCGGCCAACCGGGCACCGGCCTGCACCAGCGGCTCCGCCTTGTCCGCGGTGCGGTTGTAGACGATCAACTCATGCCCGGCCCTAAGCAGGTTGGCGGCCATCGGTGCACCCATGATACCCAGTCCGATGAAACCGGTCGTGTTACCCATATGCGTCTCCCGTCGCGGTTCTTTCGCGCAGCCTGCAGCGGCGCGCCGTCGCTGTCGACCGCCGGCCATGCCCGGCGTTTTTGCTATGCTCGATGGTATGCATGCGATGGGCGGCGAATTCATGTTGACCAGCGGCGAGGTGGCCGAGGGCGCCACGGTACCGGAGGAGCAGGTCTATGCCGGCGGTGACTGCCATGGCGGCAACGTGTCTCCGTCCCTGGCCTGGCGGCATGCACCGTCCGGTACCCAGGGCTATGCCGTGAGTATGCACGATCCGGACGCGCCGCGGCCCGGCGGCTGGTGGCATTGGCTGGTCTTCAACATCCCCGCCACGGTGACGTCCCTGCCGAAGGACGCCGGTCGGCCGGGGCATAGCCCGGGCGACGCTGTGCAGGGTCTGAACAGTTTCGGGTCAGCGGGTTACGGCGGCCCATGCCCGCCGGCGGGGCACGGGGTGCACCGTTATGTGTTTACGGTCTATGCCTTGGATACGGCGCAGTTGCCGCTGACGTCGCATGCCGAACCCGGTTTTGCGGATGCACTGATCCGTCGCCATGCCCTGGGTCAGGCGCGGTTGACGGCCGTCTATCAGCGCTGAACACCATGTTGGTGTTCGGCCGGGTCAGGCATTCGCGGACTGTTTTGCGAGTTCGGCATGTACCTTGTCCATGTCCAGCGCCTTGGCCTGCTTCACCACATCCTCCAGCGCCGGTTTCGGCAGGGCGCCCGCCTGCGAGAAGACGATGACCTTGTCGCGGATGATCATCAGGGTCGGGATCGAGCGGATGTTGAACTGGGCGGCGAGCTCCTGTTCTTCCTCGGTGTTGACCTTGGCGAACAGCACGTCCCCGTGCTGCTCGGATACCGACTCGAAGGTCGGGCCGAATGCCTTGCACGGTCCGCACCACGGAGCCCAGAAATCGATCACGGCGATGTCGTTGTCGAACACCTGGCTCTCGAAATTGTCCTTGGTCAATCGTACGGTCGCCATGGCGGCCTCCTTCGGTGTTGTTGTCCGTCCGTTGTATCGGCGGGCAACTCATTATATTATCAAATTCTAATTTATCAAGCCGGTCCGCGCTAGGCAGCCTGCCGGCGAATGCGTTATGCTGGCGGGAACCCAAGGAGGCTGGCGTGATGGCCGACGAATGGATTGACCTGCAATCGCTGAGTGACGAGCCGCCGGAGCCACCGGAGGCCGTGGGCGGTCCATCGTCTGTGTCGGGCAAGGCAGCCGAGGCGGCGGCCAAGATGGCGCCGAAACTGGAACTCGAGGGCGGCGAGGGTTTGCTGAACCTCGGAAACACCAGCGCCGTGTCGGGCAATGCGGTGGTCGGCTATCTGCGCGTGCAGTTCGTCGATGTCTACAAGCAGCTCGAGAAGATCACCGAGGCCAGCAGCCTGGAGGAACGGACAGAGATCTCGACCAAGATCCGCGCCTGGATCAACGCCCTGAACACCTCGGGCCTGATCCCGCTGGATTTCAGGGTCAAGACCCTGCGCATGCTCGAGCAGTACCTGGACGCGCTGACCGGGGAGATGCGCGGGGTGATCCTGCGTGCCTACAAGGTCGGCGTGCAGCAGACCTACGACCAGATGCGCCATGCCACCGAGAAGGACAAGGAGGTCGATGCCGATACGGTCGACAATTTCGCCGAGATCTGCTGCGTGGCCCTGGAGCTGCTCGTCGCATACATGCTCGAAGAGGCGCGCCACTACCGCGCCCCGTCGCCGCTGGAGGTGCGTCAGGGCCTCGAGATCATCTGGATGGGGCTGTCGATCATCCAGGGGTGGGCCGTGGATCGTCGCAACCGCGCCCGCATCATGCGTGCGTCGATCCAATTCGAGTTGCTGCGCAAGGTCGATTTCCATTCGCTGTCGAAGCGGGATATCAATCGCCTGCCGGGCCTGCTGAACCAACTGGTCGAGACGGATGACATCGACATCCGGGCCGTGCGGGTGGTGTCGAACTACAAGACCGTGAAGAACAACAGCTACCTGGTGTCACAGCTGATGAAGTCCCATCAAAGGCCCGTCATCTACCGCACCACGCTGCCGTCCAGCCACGATGCGATTATCACGGATTTCACCGCTGTACTGAATCTGGCCCGCCAGCGCATCGAAGATATCGAGGCCAAGCTATCGGGTGGCGGCGAGGCCGGGCTGGTGCTTGAAACGGAGTACGAACAGACCAAGTTCCTGGCGCGTGTCCTGGATGCCTTCATGGAGACCAAGGCGCGCGACAAGCGTGAGTCTTTGAGCGGCGAGTCGGTGCTGGTGTATCCGGGCATCGTACTGGATTTCAGTGTCCGCTTTGTGGCCTGCGCCGCCCTCGATGGCAATGAGGAAGGCATGAGGATCGACATCAGCGATCTGCCCGAGGACAGCCTGACCGTCGGCAGCATCGTCACCCTGCGCCGCCAGAAGCAGCAGGACGGGCATGCGGTGGTGCGCTGGCTGCGTTGCCGCACCGGCCGCGGTTCCCAGGCCGGCCTGCAGTTTGCTCCCCGTACCGACTATACGGCACTGGTCATCGTGCATTCACAGGCCGGCGGCAGGAGTACGCGCGGCGAGCCGGGCTTCGTGATCCACAAGGGCAAGCAACCGCTCGAGATCTGGGTACAGAGCGATCGCGATTTCCCGTCCCGGGTCTATGCCGCCGTCAATCCGGTGACCAGCTATCCCCCGGCCTATACCGTCATCATGGATCGTCAACCCGACGACAGCGACAGCTACCGCCGTTTCCGGGTGGTGCATAAGGATCCGCCCGGTCTGCCTCGGGTCAGGGGGTGAAATGGAAGTGATGCCCGTGCGGGCCGATCATGTCCGCATAGCGTGGCGTCGCCCGCAGTAGGCGCCAGCCCCGCGGGGAACGCTGCCCCGGATGCAGGGTGATCAACCGTCCGTCCTCGATGATCGAGGCCATGCCGTCGCTCATCGCCACCACCTGCATGATGCTTTTGCGGCGGCGGTGATGGTGGGACCTGGCATGGTGCCTGGGCCTGGCATGGTGCCTGGCCACACGTCGTTTCCCCGCCACCGGCACCGTCGTCGGCTTTGCCATGGTAAGCGGTGCCGGTCTATAGCGCACCACGGGGGGTGCTACGGTCGCGGCGGGGGGTGAACGCAGGGTGGGGGTGAACGCAAGAATGCAGGCGGCCGCCGCCGCCAGCGCATGGCCGGCCGGTTTGCGCCAGATGCTGCCATAGCGCAGTTGCCGCCAGCGCGCATGGCGCCTGTGCTCGGCCGGGGAGGTGATCATGGCCTGGCGCAGGGTTTCGAGGCTGTGCTGGACATCGAAGGACACGGCCTGCTCCTCCAGGGAGAAGATATGCCTCGTCAGTTCCGCCGGCAGCAGCACCTCGTCCGGCTTGTCATCGGGCAGGCGGGCGCGGGCGAACACCACCAGGCTGCGTACCGGCACATCGCCGGCCAGCCGGCGCAGGGCCGCGACATGGCGGCTGTTGTCCAGGGTCGGGTTGGCAAAGCGACGCTGCCGGCCTCCGGCCAGCGACTGCGTCCATACCACATCGTTGGCCTGGCCGGTGATGCGTCCGCCCTGGCTGGCGGTTTCAATGACGAGATAGCCCGCCGGGCCGCAGATCAGGTGGTCGATACGGGTGGTGCCGCCATCCCCGTCGGGGATCAGCACATCGTGCAGCAGCGTGTAGTCGCCCTTCGGCAGCACGGACAGGGCCATGCCGACGCGGAACTCGCTGAGCCAGGCGGTCAGATACGGCCAGTACAGCTTAAGGGCGACCAGCGCCAGCACCAGCATGGCCGTCGGGGGAAGCAGGGCCTCAACCATGGGCCATCATAGAGGCGGTGCCCGTGCCAGTTCAATGCGCGATCCCGACGCCACCAGCCGGGAGCCGGATGCTAGCGGGTCTTCGGATCCCGGCGCAGGACGCCACGGGCGAAGAATATCTCCGAGGAACCGAGACTACGCAACTTGAAGCGGCCGCGGGCGAAAGCCGCGGCCGGGATGACGAAGGCGTTGTCCACCGGCCCGTTCACCGCCGAATTGACCATGATATCGCCGTTGGCATGCACATATACCGGCCAGGTCAACACGAGGATGAGATTGCCGTACTGCAGATCCTTCTGGTAGATCTTGGCCTCGAGTGCATGCACGCCGGTGCGCGCGAACACCATGACGTAGTGGCGGGTCGGATCCCCGTCGGTTTCGGTGAGGGTCAGCTGCCAGTGTCGGCCCTCCATGGCGGCGACGACGCGCTCGGTCGCGGCGATC
>Ga0307418_1000635_pt1 | contig 10820 bp, 10 predicted proteins | sample SalMarWE160220MG_2_FD_202160 | JGI IMG/M metagenome (GOLD analysis project Ga0307418, IMG submission 202160) | Salt marsh sediment microbial communities from the Plum Island Ecosystem LTER, Massachusetts, United States - WE1602-20 | ecosystem: Environmental > Aquatic > Marine > Intertidal zone >...
GGTCTCAATCAAGGGGCCGGAAGGCGGTCGGCTGACCATCGATGGGGCTGGCATGGGAGGGCTGCGGGCGCCGGACGCTGCGCTCGACCTAGGCAATTCCGGCACATCCATGCGGCTCCTGGCGGGTCTGCTCGCAGGACAGCGGTTCCCCGTTACCCTGAAGGGCGACGCATCCCTCTCCAAGCGGCCGATGCGGCGGGTCACCGACCCGCTCACGCGGATGGGGGCCCAAATCAGGACGAGCCCCGAGGGGACCACGCCCCTGGATATCGATCCCTGTCCCGGTCTGCGCGGCATCGATTATCAGATGCCGGTGGCCAGCGCCCAGGTCAAGTCCTCGTTGCTGTTGGCGGGCCTCTACGCACGGGGCGAGACCTGCGTGACCGAGCCTGCTCCCACGCGCGATCATACCGAGCGCATGCTCACCGCTCTCGGGTACCCGGTTCAGCGCGAGGGACCGCGGGTCTGTCTTTCCGGCGGAGGGTGCCTCACGGGCCGTGCGATTGACATCCCGGCGGACATCTCCTCCGCCGCCTTCTTTCTCGTCGGCGCAAGCATCGCTCCCGGCTCGGACCTGGTGCTGGAGCACGTGGGCATCAACCCAACACGTATCGGCGTTCTCAACATCCTGCGTGCGATGGGTGCCGATATCGAGGTGACCGATCGCGGCGAGGCCGGAGGAGAGCCGGTCGCCGATCTTCGGGTTCGGGGCGCCGCCCTGAAAGGGATCCGCATCCCGGAGGACCAGGTGCCCCTTGCAATCGACGAGCTCCCGGCCATCTTCATCGCTGCCGCCTGCGCCGAGGGAGAGACCCTGCTCACCGGTGCGGAGGAGCTTCGGGTGAAGGAGAGCGATCGCATCCAGGTCATGGCGGACGGACTCGGGGTGCTGGGAGTCGAGACGGACCCCTACCCCGACGGCATCCGCATCCGTGGGGGTGGCCTTGCCGGAGGGATCGTCGATGCGCGGGGCGACCATCGCATCGCGATGTCTCTCGCCATCGCGGGACTGCGGGCACGCTCCCCGATCGAGGTGCGGGACTGCGCCAATGTCGCTACGTCCTTCCCTGACTTTGCCTTCCTGGCCGCCCGGGCAGGGCTCCTGATCACGGAGCGGGCGGCATGACCTCTGTCATCACCATTGATGGTCCCTCCGGCACCGGCAAGGGGACCATCGCTGCCCTGGTCGCGCAGCGGCTCGGCTGGCATTACCTCGATAGTGGTGCCCTTTACCGCGCCCTGGGCCTCGCGGCCCAGCGGGCGGCTGTCGAGCTGGACGCAGCCGACGCTTTGGCCGGTCTGGCGAGGGCAATGCGCCTGGAGTTTGATGGCTCCCAGGTGATCCTCGATGGCCAGGATGTCTCCACTGCCATCCGCACCGAGGCCGCTGGGGCGGCAGCATCCCGAGTGGCGGCGCAGCCTGCGGTGCGCGAGGCGCTTCTCGGCTGGCAGCGGGCTGCAGCGACCCCCCCGGGGCTGGTTGCCGATGGCCGGGATATGGGCAGCGTGGTCTTTCCAGAGGCGGCGGTGAAGGTCTATCTCACCGCCAGCCCGGAAGAGCGCGCGCGACGCCGCTATAAACAGTTGAAAGAAAAGGAATTGGATGTTAGCCTTGCCAGCCTCATACAGGAGATTGGGGCGCGGGACGAGCGCGACAGCACCCGTTGCATAGCCCCCCTGAAGGCGCCTCCCGGGGCGCTCGTGTTGGACACGACTTCCCTCGCCATCGAGGAAGTCTTGGACCGGGTCCTGGAAGCGGTGAGGCGCGTCCTTCCAGACCTGGTCTATTAGTTTCGGGCGGCCGATCGTCCGAGGCGGCTGGTCGGCTGCGTGCAGCGGACCGTATGTTTAACCTAATCCCTTGTCCCGGAAGGGATAAGTCTACGGGCCCCGTCAGGAAATCCTAAACCCATGACCGAAAGCTTTGCCGAACTTTTCGAACAGAGTCTCTCCAATACCCAACTCCAGCCGGGCACCATTGTCACCGGGAAGGTCGTCGACATCACCGCGGACTCGGTTGTCGTCAACGCTGGCCTGAAGTCGGAAGGCATCATCCCAATCGACCAGTTCCTGGGCCCGGAGGGGTCGATCGAGGTTGCTGTCGGCGACGATGTCCAAGTCGCGCTGGATGCGGTGGAGGATGGCTCCGGGGCCACCCGCCTGTCGCGGGAGAAGGCGAAACGCCACGCGGCCTGGGAGTTCCTGGACAAGGCGTTCGAGGCGAGCGAGACGGTCAAGGGCATGATCAACGGCAAGGTGAAGGGCGGCTTCACGGTGGATCTGGGCAGCGTGCGGGCGTTCCTGCCGGGCTCTCTCGTCGACGTGCGTCCGGTGCGGGATACGAGCTATCTGGAAGGGAAGGAGCTGGAGTTCAAGGTCATTAAGCTCGACCGCAAACGCAACAACGTGGTGGTCTCCCGTCGAGCGGTGGTGGAAGAGGAGTACAGCGCCGAGCGGGATGCCCTGTTGCGGAGCCTGGAAGAGGGCATGGAGATCAAGGGAGTCGTCAAGAACCTTACCGATTACGGGGCCTTCATCGATCTCGGAGGCATAGACGGGCTGTTGCATATCACGGACATGGCGTGGCGCCGCGTGAAGCATCCCTCGGAGGTGGTGGAGATCGGCGACGAGATCACGGTCAAGGTCCTGAAGTTCGACCGCGAGCGTCAGCGCGTCTCCCTCGGCCTCAAGCAGATGGGTGAGGACCCATGGGTCAACATCTCCCGTCGCTATCCGGAAGGCACCCGCGTCTTCGGTAAGGTTACCAATATCGCCGACTACGGCTGCTTTGTGGAGATCGAGGAGGGCGTGGAGGGACTGGTTCATGTCTCGGAGATGGACTGGACCAACAAGAACATCCACCCGAGCAAGGTGGTTGCCCTGGGCGACGAGGTGGAGGTCATGGTGCTTGACATCGACGAGGAGCGCCGCCGCATCTCCTTGGGCATCAAGCAGTGCCAGCCGAACCCCTGGGAGGAGTTCGCCGTCACCCACAAGAAGGGCGACCACGTCAGCGGCAAGATCAAGTCCATCACTGACTTCGGGATCTTCATCGGTCTCGACGGCGGCATCGACGGGCTGGTGCACCTGTCGGACATCTCCTGGGACGAGACGGGGGACCAGGTGCTGCGCCGCTACTCCAAGGGGGACGAGCTCGAGACCGTGGTGCTGTCGGTGGACCCCGAGCGCGAGCGTATCTCGCTCGGCGTGAAGCAGCTCGATAAGGATCCCTTCTCTTCCTTCGTGGCCATGCACGAGAAGGGTAGCGTCGTCACCGGCACCATCACGGAGGTGGACGCCAAGGGGGCTACCATCGCCCTGGCGGATGGCGTCGAAGGCTATCTGCGGGCCTCGGAGATCTCCCGCGACCGTGTGGAGGATGCCCGCGCGGTGCTGAGGCTCGGCGAGGAGATCGAGGCCAAGTTCGTGGGTGTGGACCGTAAGAACCGCACCATCTCACTGTCGATCAAGGCGAAGGACATCGACGAGGAGACGGCCGCCATACGCGGATACTCGCGGGAAGCCCAGACGGGTACCACAACCCTGGGTGACATTCTGAAGGAGCAGATGGAGGAGGCCCAGAAGGAGGATTAGGCGTTGGTTTGTCGCGTCATTTCGTTCCCGTTCCCCGAGGAGCGGGGGCGACATCCTGGATGGAACAATAAGGCATGACGAAATCGGAGCTGATTGAGGCGCTTGCCGCCGGACAGAGTCACCTGGCCTACAAAGACGTGGAGCTGGCGATCAGGTGCATCTTGGATCAAATGAGCAATGCGCTCGCTTCGGGGGAGCGCATAGAGATTCGCGGGTTCGGAAGTTTTTCCCTCCATTACCGGCCGCCCCGGATCGGGCGGAACCCGAAGACCGGGGACTCCGTCGCCCTGGCGGGGAAGCACGTGCCCCACTTCAAGCCCGGGAAGGAATTGAGAGACCGCGTGAATGCGGCCTTCGGGCCTTCGCCCGATGAGGCTCCCGCTCCTGCTGCCCGGCGAGCCTGATGTGTCGCTTCTCGGGGAGGGCAGCCCATGGACGGAGCTGCCCGAGCGCTCCCTTCAGATTTGTGAAGCCTGATGGCGGCGGCTATCTATTTTAAGCCCAGACGCGCCGACGCCCACCTCGGGCCGAACCTCCCCCGAATTTGATCCCCCTGTCTGCGGATGCCCGCCGTTCGCAGGATGGGGAGAGATCTGCGTCTCCGCTCCCCCATCACGCCTCGCCACCGGCCCCGCGTCCTCTTTGCAGCGCGGTCCCCTTCGCCCCTAGCCAGAAGTTGCAACGGCGTGCGTAGCGGGCTCGGCCTGCTCGCGTCGCATGCCGCTGGCGGACGGAAAGCGGCAGGAAAAGCTGCTGCCCGTTCCCACCTCGCTCGCGATGACCAGCTGGGCATCATGCCGGTTCAGCACGTGGTGCACGATGGCGAGCCCGAGGCCGGTCCCCCCGGAGGCACGGGACCTCGCCTTGTCGACCCGGTAGAAGCGCTCGGTAAGGCGCGGGATGTGCTGCGGCTCGATCCCGTCCCCACTGTCATGGACCGCGAACAGGGGGCCGCTGCCATCGTCCCGCCACACGACCTCTATGCGCGTCCCCGGCGGCGTGTGCCTGACGGCGTTGTACACCAGGTTGGAAAAGGCGCTCCGCAGCTCTGGTTGATTGCCGATCAGGAGCAGGTCAGGGTCTACTTGCGCAGCGAATTCGTGGAGGCCGCCGCTCAGTGCCTGCGCCTCGTGTAGGACGAGCCGCAGCTCGGCCGGCACGTCCACAGCCGCGAGCTCCCCGGAGCGGTCATCCATTTCCAGTCGCGACAGGGTAAGCAGGTCGTCGATGATGGACCGCATGCGCTCACTCTGGTTATGCATAAGCTCCATCGGTCTCCTGTGCTGCGCCGGGGTGAGCGGAGAGTCCGCCAGGCTCTCGAGAAAGCCGGCGATCACGGTCAGGGGAGTGCGCAGCTCGTGGGACGCGTTGGCCACGAAATCCCGCCGGATCATATTGAGGTGGTAGAGCTTGGTGATGTCCCGTGCCACCACGAGCCGTTGGCGCTTGCGTTCCCCGAAGGGGCTGATGCGTAGCGACAGCATGAGTGCCCGGTTGTGCTCCGGAGCGATCTCGATCGGGCGGTGGTAATCGCCGGCGTCTATGTGCTCGTTGAGATGTGATTGGCCGATGGCATCGGTCAGCAGCTTCCCGTCGTCCCGCGGCCACTGGACATCCATGAGGACCGCAGCGGCGGGATTGGCCCACTCAATGCGCTTGCGTTTGTCAAGGACCACCAATCCGTCCGGCACCGATACAGTGGCTTCCCGAAAGCGTCGAATGAATCGGATCTGCCGCTTGCGCCGTTTGCGGCCCCGCTGCTGATACTGCGCGATGGTGCGGAAGATCTCGCCCCAGAGTCCCCGCGGGAAGGGAGGGGCCAGACGATGTTTGCGTCGGATCAGGGCCGCCAGGCGAAGCAGGTAATAGAGGTTTCTCGCCAGGAAGGGTCCGACAGCAAGGGGCCAGATTAAGGCCCACCCGACGCCGGTCCAGGCGAGCAAGGCCGCGGCCCCGGCCGAACCGAGGATGAAATAGATCTCGAAGCGAGCTGCCTGACCCATGGTTGAACGTACCGCCGCCAATGGAGCTTAGGCGATTTCTGCCAAATCTCATACCATCTTGCTTGTCTTTTCGCCCCCCTTCGGTGTCGCGCCGCCGGTCACATAGAACGACTATCCTCCTGGCAGCGCTCCTCGAAGGGGAACGAAAATCCGGTGCAATCCGGTACGAGATTGTCCGGCAATCGCCTTAGGGTGGCGGCCGGGGTGAGTCCAGGCCCCTCACTCCTTGTCCGAGAACCGGTAGCCGACGCCGCGTACGGTCTGCAGCAGCCGGTCGTGACCCGTGAGCTCAAGGGCCTTCCGCAGCCGGCGCACGTGCACATCCACCGTGCGCTCCTCCACGTAGACCTGATCGCCCCAGACCTGGTCCAGGAGCTGGGAGCGGCTGAATGCCCGGTCCAAATGGGTCATGAAGAAGTGCAGCAGCCGGTATTCGGTGGGGGCGATCTCGACGCGCCTGCCGTTGGCGCTGACCCGATGGCTGACGTGATCGATGCGTAGCCCGCCGATCTCGATCTCCTCCCCCAGGCCGTCCGGCCGGGAGCGGCGCAGTACCGCATTGACCCGAGCCACCATCTCCCTTGGGGAGAAGGGCTTGGCGATATAGTCGTCTGCGCCCGTTTCGAGCCCTCTAACCCTGTCCTCCTCTTCGCCCTTGGCGCTCACCATGATGATGGGGATCGGACGTGTCTTGGAGCTCTGCTTGAGCTCTTTCGCGAGCTCCAATCCAGACCGCCCGGGGAGCATCCAGTCCAGAAGCATCAGGTCTGCGCTATCGCTGAGCAATGTCTTGCGCGCCTCGTCCGCATGGCCGGCTTCCAGGACGCGGAATCCCGCCTCCTCCAGGGCGAAGCGCATCACCTCGCGGATGTCCGGTTCGTCGTCGATCACGAGTACCGTCGCCATAGGTGTGAATGTCCTTACGGTCTCCGAGCAACAGGGGTGGACGCTATTTTATGTACGGCCGATTACGAACCCGTTACGGCCGCCCCGGTTGCGCTCTCCAAATCCATAGGGGTGTCAGTCTCGGTAGTCGATGCCTTTCGCTTCCCGAAGCCAGCGCCGGAAGCGCTCGATCTTGCTTTGGAGTGAGCAGGTTGGGGGAAGCGTATCCAGGTAGTAGCCGTACTCCACGCGCAAGGCGGTCTGCTCGTCGGGGTCCAGGGCGTTCCAATCCCTGAGGAGTGGTTGTTCCTTGCTCATGAGGCCACCATCTGCAACGACGTAGCGTTGGGCTGCCGCGGCGGGCTGTCTTGGCAGTATGATCGAAGGGTTTCAGCGGAACGGCCGCGTCTATTCGACGGTAGCTTTGCCCCTTGCGCGCATCGGCGCCTCAGGTCCTTATGTCTGATTTCGGACTGCGGTTTCTCGGCGTGGGCAACTCCCACGCCCTCACACTCGGGTCGTCCGCGGCCGTGCTGGAGGCCGGGGAGCGTCCCTGCCTCTTGATCGACTGCGGCCCCGACACCGTCGACGCTTATCTTAATCGTTACAGAGAGCTGCCGGAGGCTGTCTTCATCACGCATCCCCATCTCGACCACATCGGGGGGCTGGAGGGTCTCTTCTACCGACTCGCGACCCGTCCCCCCCGGGGCGCCGCGCCGCGCCTGTTCATCCCTGTGGCCTTGCTTCCGATCCTGCAGCGCCGCCTCGCGGACTACCCCAATCTCCTCGCCGAGGGCGGCTGCAACTTCTGGGACGTGTTTCAGCTTGTGCCCATCTCCGAGCACTTCTGGTACCGGGACCTCCTCTTTACCGTTTACCCGGTTCGCCATCACGAGCACCTCGCCGCCTTTGGGCTGGCACTCGAGGGGCGATTTGTCTACACGGGGGACACCCGCCCGATTCCGGAGATGCTCAACCGGTATGCAAGCCGGGGAGAGCGGATCTTCCACGACTGCTGTACGACCTCGAACCCCTCACACACCTCCGTGGATGATATACGGAGGGAGTACAAGGATGAGCTGTGGCGGCGCATGGTCTTCTACCATTACGAGTCCGAGGCCGCGGGCCATCTCATCGAGAAGGGCGGATTTCGTATCGCCCGTCGCGGCGAGCGGATCGAGCTGGCCTGCAGGCTTGCCGATGCTCCGGCCGGCGAGGAGGTTCAGCCAGGCGTCCGGGCGATCGCCGGCGGGGCTCAGACCTGACGTCCGGATCCCCGCGCACTGCCCCGGCCGGGGATGGCCTGAGGCGCGGTGGAAGGCCGCTGGAGTCGGACCCAGGGGGAGCCCTGGGGTTCTCCTTGCACTTCCCGGCCCCCGGGTGTCGAATGGCGGCACGGTGCACACTTTCACGCACCACGCCTTCACTCTAGGTTACCCGGGGGCCACGCGCGGGTGAGCAGATGACAACAGGCACTTCCCCAAGTCGCCGCCAGGTCTTTCGTGGCAAAGTGCTCGACGTGGGCCTGGAGACGGTCGAGCTGCCGAATGGACGGACCGCGGAGCTTGAGATCATCCGCCACCCGGGCGGCGCAGCCGCCGTGGCCTTGGATCCGGCGGGGCGCGTCTGTCTGCTGCATCAGTTTCGACATGCAGCGGGCGGGTGGCTCTGGGAGCTGCCGGCAGGGAAGATCGATCCGGGCGAGGAGCCATTCGCAACCGCGCGCCGGGAGCTGGCGGAAGAGGCCGGGGTCGAGGCGGCGGAATGGATGGATCTCGGGCGGCTTAACAGCTCCCCCGGGGTCTTCACGGAGGTCATCTACCTCTATTTGGCGCGGGGGCTGCGCCCCGCCCCTCAGGAGCATGACGTGCACGAGGTGATCGAGATTCACTGGGTCCCCTTCCAGCAGGCCCTCGGCTGGTGCATGGACGGAACCGTCACAGATGCCAAGACCCTCATCGGGCTGTTTCGCGCGGCGCGCCTGCTCAGCGCCCCGGCGGGATCCGGGGCAGGTCAGTCGACAGCCACCTAGCGCTTCGGCGGCGACAGCACCCGTGCCGTTCAGGCGATTGCCGGAAGAACCCATGCCAGATTGCGCAGGATCTTCGTTCGCCTTCACGGAGGGACGGCGGGGGCATAGCCGGGCTATGTGACTGCCGGCGTCACGCCGAAGGGGGCGAAAGGACCAGCGAGGTGGTATGGGGTTTGAGAGAAATCGCCTAAGTCGCTCGAGCGCTGGCTGAATCCCAGGAGCAATGCCAATGCGTGTCCATTATCTCCAGCACGTTTCCTTCGAAGGTCCCGCGGGCGTTGCCGACTGGGCGGCCGAGAGGGGCCACACGATGGTCGGGACACAGCTCTATGCGGGGGAGGTGCTTCCCCATCAGGCAGACTTCGATTGGCTGGTGGTCATGGGCGGTCCCATGGGTGTTTACGGCGAGGGCGAGCATCCCTGGCTGGCAGCCGAGAAGGCGTTTCTGCGGGATACCATCGCGGCGCAAAAGCCGGTGGTCGGTGTCTGCCTCGGTGCCCAGCTGATCGCGGAGGTTTTGGGGGCGCGCGTGTTTCGCAATCTCTACAAGGAGATCGGCTGGTTTCCCATCGATCTCACGGAGGAGGGCAGACGCTCCCCGCTTTTCGACGGACTGCCTCAGCAGCTGGACGTCTTCCATTGGCACGGCGATACCTTCGACCTGCCCCCGGGTGCGGTGCACCTTGTCCGCAGCAAGGGTTGCGCCCACCAGGCATTCCTCCACCAGGGCAGGGTGCTCGGATTGCAGTTTCATATCGAGTCCACCCCCGACAGCGTCCGGCAGATCGTGAAGGCAGGGGCGGATGAGCTGGTCCCGGCGAAGTACATCCAGAGTGCCGAGCGCATCCTCGCCGCCACCACGGAAGACTACGTCCGCATCAACCAGGTGCTGTTCCGCATCCTCGATCGTCTCCCCCTCCATGAGTAGGCCTGGGGAACAGGTCCGATGCCCCTGGTGCGGCGATGATCCCCTCTATCGGGCTTACCACGACGACGAATGGGGTGTCGTCTCCCGGGACGAAAGGCACCTCTTCGAGATGCTCATCCTCGAGGGCGCGCAGGCGGGGCTAGCCTGGATCACCATTCTGCGTAAGCGGGAGGGTTATCGGCGGGCCTTTGATGGTTTCGATCCGGAGCGCATCGCCCGCTACGGCGACCTGGATCGGGCGCGGCTGCTCGCGGATCCCGGCATCGTCCGCAACCGGCTGAAGATCGAGGCAGCCATCGACAACGCCCGCGCCTTGCTCGCCCTGCGCGAGCGGGGCGAGAGCCTTGCCGAGCTCCTTTGGGGCTTCGTGGACGGCCGGCCGCGTCAAAACCAATGGCGGGACCTTTCCGAGGTGCCGCCCCGAACCCCGGAGTCGGACGCGATGAGCCGGGATCTCAAACGCCTGGGGTTCAGGTTCGTCGGCAGCGCAATCTGCTACGCCTTGATGCAGTCGGTCGGGATGGTAAACGACCACCTCGTTTCTTGCTTCAGGCATGCTGAAGTGCTGTCAGGCACCACCTGAAAGCCCTGGACCAGCAGTACCCTACCGCCGCCCGAGATCTAGAAAGGCTGTCAGGTCCTCACCGTCTGGCTAGCCGAAAACATGGTGGACGTCGGCGCTATCTCGGTGGTCCGCTGTCGGCCAAAACCGGTCACCGGCCTCTGCGGTGCGAGCGGCAGGTTCACGCACGTTAGCGGACGCTCCCCGGCATGGCTGGTGGCTTATCGCCGAGAGCCGAAGCCAACGCCCAACACTCGGAGCGAACACCGCCTCGGCGGCGCCTCAGATCCGATGTTCCCCATGACGCCGACGGCGCCACCACGGGTGTTTGGCATGCACAGACGCCTACCAGCGGTCCTCGAAGCGGTTCAGCCGCTCGTAGCCTTGCCACGCGCGCCAGCCCACCAGGCTGCTTGCATAGCGGATGACCTCCGCCTCGCGCTCCATGTACCAGCGCAGCCGCTTAGGCGCCGACAAGACCCATTAAAGGACGGGTAGTGGCCGGAAAACGTGCTCGACGGGGTGCGCGGCGGTTTCCGCCATGCGCCGGACATTGCACGACGCGTACAATTCACGCCCGCCGCACGGGAAGGCGACCAGGAGCCCATGAGCGCTCTTTGGATGGAACACGACGGCCAGTCCATATCGGCTGAAATCCGACGAGTACGAAAAGGCTCTCTCTTTCCGCTCAGTCAGTTAAGGAATCGCCGGAGTAAATATTCGGTCAGCCCATCTCTTCGGGCAAAAAGTACGGGACACAGGAGGAAAAGCAATGTATAAGCTGGTCCATGGAAGGGGCTACAACGACTTGCTCTA